>ERZ1740058.630-NODE-630-length-24523-cov-12.220737_pt1 | contig 24523 bp, 18 predicted proteins | sample MGYA00581745_ERZ1740058 | MGnify/ENA primary metagenome ERZ1740058 (study PRJEB43018, sample SAMN04849742) | marine metagenome | isolation source: floating plastic debris | place: Pacific Ocean | collected 2008-08-30 | study: EMG produced TPA metagenomics... | reverse complement strand
CAGGCGATTGACTTCCATCAGCAATCGTTGGAAATTGACCGCGAGACAAGTAATCGACGTGGCGAAGCAGCTTCTCTTAGGAATCTAGGCAGCGCCTACTATTGGCTAGGAAAATATCCGCAAGCGATTGATCTTAGTCAGCAGTCTCTAAAAATCGCTCGTGAGATTGGTGATCGCGAGGGCGAGGCAGCTTCTCTAGGCAACATAGGTCTTGCTCTCCATATGTTGGGGCAGCATCGGCAAGCGATTAATTTTCATCAGCAATCGCTGGAAATCAAACGCGAGATTGGCGATCGTCGCGGCGAAGGTATTTCTCTATGTAATTTGGGCATTGATTACGATGCATTAGGGCAATATCAACAAGCGATTGATTTTTACAAGCAATCTGTAAACACGACCCGCGAGATTGACGATCAGCATGGCGAAGCTGATGCTCTATTTTGGAAAGCGCGTACTCTGGCAAAAATAGATGATAAATGGCAAGCGCGAGAATGCTATCAGGCTGCAAGAGAAATCTATTCTGAGTTGGGTTTACCCAAGAAAGTTGAAAACTGTGATGCGGTAATCCGTGATTTAGGTCAACAAATTGTGATGGAGCCGAAGCAAGCACCTGCGGTTGATGAGTTGCCGTCAGCCAAACCTCGGCGGCAAAAGATTCCATCTTGGGTTTGGGTTGTTGTAGGGCTAGCACTGGCGTTGCTGATCAGCTGGCTACTGTTTTAGAAAAACACAAAGCGATTGATTGAGCCTCTTGAGCAGAGTCTGCGGTTGCCGAATATTGGCTGCCTTGACGCGATCGCCCCCAACACCCGCCTGTTCCCTTCGATGTGAGGGGGGAATCGCTGCAAACAGCTCCAGAATATTTGCGATCGCAGCTCGATCAACAGTGCGATCGGTTAGCAGAGACAACGGCAACTGCCATGCTGGCGTAGATTACACAAATCCTGGAGCTGAAGTGCTGACCACCCGTTTCAGGTCAGGGATGATTTCCACCGTGTAGGCAAAAGGAGAGCCGCCAGGCGTTACTTGAGTCAGAGCAGTGCCGTCGGGACGGCGGGGGCGGAAGAAGGATTGGGCGCTTACCACCAGTCGTCCAGCGGCGTTGACGGCAATATTCTGTATTCGCAGGGTGTTGCTGTTGCCACTATTCAAGACTGCGGATAAATAGGCCGCATCCACCAGCTCGCCGTTGGTGGGGTCGATGCGCGCCAGCACTGAAACAGTCGGGCCGCCTCCTTGCCCGTAGCTTCTCAACCAGGCCTGCTCTGCGTCGTTGGCCGCTCGCCGAAAATCTTGGTTGGGCGTGCCTTGGGTGCCATCGACCGTAAAGACCCCATACAAACTGTTGCCGTCCCAGGCGATGCCTACCCCGCGACCATCAGCGCCGGTCACTTCATAATCCGTGCGAATCCAATTATTGGCGGGGTTGACGCTGTCGAAACTGGCCACGATGGGGTTTTGATTATTCGCTGCCACCTGATTGGTGCCGATGTAAATGGTTTGGCTGCCAATGGTAATCTGCGCGGCGCCACTGGCGGCAATTGCGGCTTCCGTACTGCCCGCATTGAACTTGGGAGTGCCGCTAGCAGGAAATGCCACTTGCAAATTGGCAGCGTTCACCGGAGGAAAAATCGGGTTATTGGCCGCCATCATCATCGTTAAGTCACCGTCAGACACCATAAAGAGCTGTCTGCCCAATGGCGTATCGACCCAGGCTTGGCGGCTGCCAATCAAATTAGTCACCGCCTCAATCTGGGCCGTTGCCCCCTGCAATTGAAAAATGACGTCATTAAAGTCCGCATCGGCATCATCATCAAAGCGCACATCCTCTAGGGCATAGACGCCGGGTCGAATTTCGCCAATGTGAACTCGCCCGTCGGGGTTGGCGCTGGCCAGGGAAAAGAGAGGGCGTAACGCCCCTGCAGCGGCGGGATTGTCAAACACAGTCTGGACGGTGCCGTTGGGGACCAGCATGACCGCAATGTGAGAATTGGGGGCAAAGGCGATCGCTCTGGCCCCCGCCGGATTACCCGCATTGCGATTGGCTTCTTCCAGTTCGCCGTTCAGACTGGCCCCTTCGGCTATGTCGTTAATAACCACATAGCCTTCTGGGGAGTTGCTCAGCGCCCGCCGCGCCGCCTCCTGAATAAAGGCCGTGGATCCGGGCGTCAGCCCCTCCATACCCTCAAGGCTGAATACCGCTAGCTGACCTTGATAGGCGCCGCTATCGACCAAAAATTCCACAGTCACCTGTCCAGTGGCGTCCACGGTGAACGTGCCGGGTCCCAAATCAGCTCTCTCGACGGCCAAAACCTGTCCGTTAAACTGGAGCTGAGCAGCATCATCTTCGTCTCTAAGTTTCTGCACTTCGGTAGCTGACAGTTCTTCGCCAAATACCTCTGCGGCAAACAATGCCCCCTCATCCCCAAGGGCGTCCCCAAGTTCAGACTCACTCTTAGCGTCGATGGCGTGGCCAATTTCTTCAATCAGGACTCGATTCAGCGCTGCGGAGTCCGAAAATAGCTCCCGAGATAAGAAAATGATGCTTTCCTCTGCGGCGTAGGCGCCCTGCGCCTCCAATCGAGCCTGGGGAAGCACGGCAATTTGCGGCACATTCTGGCCGTCGATCAGCTGCTGCACAACGCTTTCAGTCTCGGCAGCGCGTCCTGCCCCAAAAGCAAACGTCAGCGCCGCCGCGCGATCGCTCATCTGCCAAAAATCTGCTAGCGTATCCCGCGCGGTTGCCCAGGCTTGATCAATCACGGCCTGGTTGATCAGTGGATCAGCGTCTTGCCAAAATCCTACTCCAGAGTAAGTGTCTATGATGCTAGAGAACGGTTCATTACCCCCGTCTGTGTTGGCGACAGCACCTGCTTCAGATATCTGCCAAAGACTTTCGTGGATGGCTGCCGAGGCGGATGCTGAGCCGTCGTGAGGGGAACTTGAGCGATCAGGGATCATCGACGCCGGATCGCTATTGAGCTCCCCCAACAGGATGAGAGCGGGAGCGTCAGTTGCCTCAAATGAATTTGTCATACGTTAACTACTAATCTTCTAGGCCGTTGATAGTGCAGTGGTAGAGACACACTCAGTCGAAGGCGATACGCTAAACAGTGCTCAACGCCATGAATTGTGTTACGCCATGAAGCGATCGCTCCATGGCGTATTCACGGCGTATTAAGCTTTAGCGGCGATCGGTCTTTTTCATTGCTGACATTTGCTTATCATTCATGCAGCAGTCAGAACCATCAGGGAAATTTAGAACCTTTAGCTTGAAAGAAAATTGTGATCGTTCTTCAAGGTGCGATCGCCACGCTTCATTTCTCTGGCGACGTCAGAGCTCCGTTGCTGAAGCGATCGCGGCCATTTGTCGTCATGGCTTTTCAACCTTGGGGGGCTTGCAAACCAATTGCGCGGACTCGCCTTTACAACTGTCTCTATAACCGTGCATTGGCGTCGCTTTTAGTGAAGTTAGGCGTTCTCGACACGGGCATCGTTTCCGTAACCGGTGGAGAACGCACTGAATTTAGCCAGAGAGCAAACTAACCCAATGTATTTCTGATGCCATCAAACACAGATATTATCAGGACCTCTAATGATAACTGAACACTGCTCTTTTACTCAGGTCAATTCTCTTGGGCAGCGAATTTTAATTGTGGGTAATAGCTGCGCTGGCAAGAGCACTCTAGGTAGTCAGTTAGCGGCACTATTGGATGCCCCTTTCGTTGAATTAGATGCCTTAAACTGGGAGCCAAATTGGGTGGGCTTGAACGACACGAATCCGGATGAGTTGATGCGACGGATGCGAGAAGCGACGACCGGGAATAGTTGGGTCGTTGCTGGTTCTTACACCCAGTTTTCTCAGCAGGCGTTCTGGCCGCGCCTGGAAACCATCGTCTGGTTGGACTTGCCGCTTCATCAGTTGGTGAGGCGGATGTTGAGGCGATCTTGGCAGCGCTGGCGCAACCACGAATTGCTGTGGGGAACGAACACCGAAGAATTCTGGCCGCAGTTGATGGTCTGGCGCAAAGAAGACTCCTTATTGTGGTGGATCGTCACTCAATACCAGCCGAAGCGGCGAAAAATGTTGGCGTATCAGACCGATCCACGATGGAAGCACATCCGGTTTATTCGCCTGTGCTCAAGTACTGAAGTTCAGGAGTTTACCCACTCGCTGATGCAACATGAATCAGCGCAACTGGCGGAAATCATCCGTTAACCCAAAACATCTAACAGCCATCATCAACATCATGACTATCGACGTTGCAGTGTCCTTGCTGGCGCATGATGTCGAATGGTTTTAACCCGACTAACTATGCAAATCAGAACCTTGGAAGCCCATGAAGTTGAGTTGCATCGATCGCTCCAGTTGCGAGCCTTGCGAGATGCCCCAGATGCCTTTGGCGAGACCTGGGCTGAAGCAGCGTCCTGCCCTGGCAAATATTGGCAAGAGCAAACTCATGCGGTGACGGAATCAGGTTCTCACGTCATGTTCTTGGCTTGTCAGAATGATGCAGTACAGGGTTCAGCGTATGGTTTGACTGATCGCGATCGCCCTCACGCTGGCCGGGTCGGTGGCATGTGGGTCGATTCGCGCTACCGGCGACAAGGGATCGGGCGGGCCTTGCTAGAAGCGGTTTTTGCCTGGGCTGATGAGCAGAACTTCACGAGCTTGGGATTATGGGCTCCGGCTCATAGGCTGGCGGCTGTTTCCCTGTATCGTCAGATGGGGTTTCACGAAACGGGGCAGCAGCGATCGCTTCCCTCGAATCCTGCCCTCAACATCGTGGCCATGGAATGTGATTTGAGATGATCAAAACCTTTGAAGAAGCTCGGCTGTTGGTTCAGCAGTTGCAGATCTGCACCATCTACGACAACGCCAAGACAGAGCTATCCTCTCTGTGGGAGCATGTCGATTTACCCGAAAAGCAGCCGGGCGAGAAAGGCTGGGGCGAAAAGGTCTCCGCCGTTTGGGACTGGAAAAATCGTCTGCCCGCCGAGTTTCCTGACGAAATTTTTTACGGCAAGGTCAAAGGCGGATTTGCCGTGTTGATGTCGATGGACTATTTGCGAGACGTGCATTTCCAGTCGGCTTACAAACCAGTTGGCCAGCTCAATCCCTTAGCAATTCAAACATTCGAGAAAATTCGAGTCGAGCCGTGGGACACCACCAGTTTGCGCAATGAAATGATTCAGGGCGTTGGCTGCTCTAAAAGTCAGTTCGACACGGCGTTGAAGCATCTGCAAATTTCCCTGAATGTCGTGCGTTCCAATGACCCCGACATCGAACGAGATACCTGGTTGCCTTTCCGAGAACAGTATCCCGACATTTGGAATTTGCATATCTCAGACGATTGCTGACACCTGGGGTTCTCTGCAAAAGTTTTGTAGCCGATGAAATTTGATCAAGCGGATTTTGATATTCGATGCGAATGGGGCCAGCAGGGAGTTTTGCAGTTAGCACCCATCAGCGATGTGGTGATTATCGTGGATGTGCTCTCGTTCTCCACCTGCGTGGATGTTGCCACCAGTCGCGGCGCGATCGCCTTTCCTTATCAATGGCGAGACCAGTCGGCTCAAGCCTTTGCCGATTCCATGGAGGCCGAACTCGCGACCAAACGGGGAACAGGCAAATATTCGCTGTCTCCCGCTTCGTTGTTGTCGATTTCTCCGGGCACCCGGCTGGTGCTGCCTTCCCCCAATGGTTCAACGTTGAGTTTGGCAACTGGTGCAACACCAACGATCGCAGGCTGTTTGAGAAACGCCAAAGCGGTAGCGTTTGCTGCCATGAATTATGGGCCAAAAATCGCCGTGATTCCTGCCGGAGAGCGATGGGAAGACCACAGTCTGCGTCCTGCCATCGAGGACTGGATCGGAGCGGGAGCCATACTGAGCCATTTTGCGGGCCGCTTGTCGCCCGAAGCCCAATTGGCGGTTGCGACCTATCAAAGCCTGTGTCCCAATTTGGAGCGGTTGATTCGGCAGTGTGGTTCTGGTCAAGAGCTGATCGAGGCAGGCTTTGAACAGGATGTCGATCTGTCGTTGCAGCTTAGCGTGAGCGGTTGCGTTCCGACTTTGACGGAAGGAGCGTATATCAATCAATTGACATCCACCGGAGAATGCGGGACATCATGAATAACCCAGCAGCTGATCAGGATGTTTCACTCACCCAAACTGTACCGTTGAATTGGATAGACCGTGCGCTGCCGCCTCAATTTGGCAATATCCAGCATGTCGAAACCGTCAAACTGCGGCCTTGGTCGCAGGTCTATCGCATCATTGCCGAGCACGGTATGAGCTATTTCAAGATCTGTGGTCCTGATGCTCAGCAGGAAGTTGTTCTGTTGGAATGGCTGCTGCCGAATTACGCCGCGATCGCCCCCGAGATTATCGCCCTTTATCCTGAGCAGGGCTGGATACTCATGGCTGATGCCGGCGTTCCCTGGCGCGATCTTCCCAAACCAGAAGCCCCTTGTCAGAGACTAAAAACCCTCTTGTCTAGCTATGCGCAGCTGCAGCAGCATTCGTTAGACTACCTTGATCATTTACTGGGTGTGGGCCTACCGGATCGCCGACTTGAACAGCTTCCCCAACTGGTTCGAGAGTTGATCTTGACCGAGAGCACCCGTGGCTGGTTCGAGCCCGAATTGCCAAACCAGGTGCTCGCCACCCTGCCAACCCTGGAACGCTTCTGTCAACGTCTGTCAGCCTCTGTTTATGCCGCTACTGTTGATCACGGCGATTTGCATACCGGAAACGTCTTGGTTAAGGACGATCGCCTGCGCATCTGTGATTGGGGCGATGCTTGTGTCACCCATCCTTTTTGTTCGCTGCTGCCGCTGGTGGCAACGGCAATGGGAAATCACTTCTCGTCAGTTGCAGGCGTCGCTGAGAACGACTTAATCCAGACTTATTTACAAACCTGGCAGTCTTTCAGCCCCAGACATATTCTGAAAGTTGAGATGCAGCAAGCGCTTTGCCTTGGATTAGTGCTCCGCGCCATGGATATCGCGTACATGCTCCAGAACGCCGACGACGCATCTGTAAAGCGCTGGTCTCCATTCGTTGCCCAATATCTGATCCAATGGGTGCAGATTGAGGCCACCATTCCTCAAAACGACCTGGAGTAGTCTGATGATTCACTTTCCCAAGCCGCTGAAGCCAGGAGATTTAATCGCGGTTACCGCTCCATCATCGGGTGTTCCAACTCCGCTACAGGCTCGATTGGATTTGGTCTTGGAATATTTGCGATCGCAAGGCTACCGAATTCTCGAAGGCCAATGTTTACGCAATGAATACAAAGACGCCAGCGCTCCCAAAGCGGACCGGGCCCGCGAACTCATTGAGTTTTTGCAGAATCCTGACGTTGCCGCCATCATTCCTCCTTGGGGTGGCGAGCTCGCGACTGAACTCCTCGACTTCATTCCTTTCGCAGCTCTCAGAGAAATACCGCCCAAGTGGGTTCTGGGTTTCTCCGACATCAGCACCCTGCTAGTTCCCCTGACTTTGATAGCCGGTTGGGCAACAGCCCACGGCCCCAATCTCATGGATATGGCTCCAACTCAGACCGACCCGCTGACGACTTCTGTGCTCGATGTCTTGGCTGCGGATCTTCAGACTCCAGTGGTGCAGCACTCGTCGCAAAGATATCAAAAACAGTTTATTGACTTTGCCGAGCAGGCCGATGCTCCACTCAACCTGACGGAACCCACCTGCTGGCGACGACTCAATGAAACCAAAGCTGTTACCTTTCAGGGGCGGTTAATCGGGGGCTGCTTGGATACGATCGCCTTGCTCGCTGGCACTCAATATGGCAATATCCCCGATTTCACTCAGCAGTCGGGTGAACCAGGTACGATCCTCTATCTGGAAAATGCAGAAACATCTCCTCCGGCGCTGGTGAGAACGTTGCTATTCCTCAAACGTCACGGCTGGTTTGAGGGATTATCAGGTTTATTGTTCGGACGGAGTGCTGGCCCTAACCCTACCGATTCTCATGCCCTGGGTTACGACGAAGCCCTGCAGGCTTGCTTAGGAGAATTAAAGTTCCCCATCCTGTTGGACGTGGATATTGGTCATCAACCGCCTCAATTCACTTTAATGAATGGCGCAATGGCTGAAGTCAAATTCTGGGATGGCAAGGGGATGATTTCTCAGTATGAGGGTCAGTAATTGTGAATGCGTCAATTATTTCTGTCCATCCCGAAGATCAGGCTGAAGTTCTGGAACTGATGACGCGAGTCATTTGCACCAGCGTGACTCAGGACGTTAATCTCCAAGCTAGCTACATTAAAAACGTGACTCAAAATCTGGCATGGTGGGCAGAAAATCCGACGCTGGGCTGTCACCTCAAAGCGGTAAACCAGCAGATGATTGTGGGCGTGGTTCTAATCAAAAATTATTGGAATCTCTGCAGCTTATTTGTGGCGCCTGACCATCATCGTCAGGGCATTGGTCGCGCTTTGGTAAACGCAGCGATCGCAGAATGCCAAGGCAAAAGTGAAAAACCGGCGATCCGATTAAATGCTGCTCCCAACGCGATGCCGTTTTACAAAGCCATTGGGTTTGAGCTGCGGGAGAGTCAACAACCTCAGCCTCCTGGCGTTAAACCAATGCAATTTATTTTTAAGCGATCGCCACTCCAGAGCAGAACAGAAAATCACCGTTAGTTGAGCTAGCTGCCTTTTTGACCATCCTTCGCAAGGTAAAATCGGACTGGCTTAAAGCAGGCGGAGGGAACACCTTGAAAACGCGCGTCATTCTGGTGAGACACGGGCAGAGCACTTTTAATGTCAAAAAACTGATTCAGGGACAACTCGACACGTCAGAACTGACTGAGTTAGGCATGCAGCAGGCGCGACAGGTGGGAAAGACGCTTCAAGGCATTGCGATCGCCAAGGTATACGCCAGCCCCCTGAAGCGAGCGTTTAAAACAGCCGAAACAATTGTAGAAGTACTGCGGTCAGAAATTCCTGATACGCCGCTGCCCACTGCCGTTGACACGATTAAAGAAATTGATTTGCCGCTGTGGGAAGGGATGTCCTTTCGCGAAGTTGAAGAGACCTATCCCGACATATATGACCGGTGGCGCCACGATCCGGACAACTGCCTGATGCCGCTGGCCGACGGCACTGACTTTTATCCGGTGCGATCGCTCTATGAACGTGCTAAACAGTTTTGGCAAACTATATTGCCCCACCATGCCGGGCAAACCATTCTGGTCGCAGGGCACAGCGCGATTAATCGCGCCTTGCTGGCAACGGCGCTGGGTCAAGGGGCGAACATTCATGAACAGTTGGGCCAAGCCAACTGCGCCATTAGCGTGCTGAACTTTGCGGGACCGCTGGGCGCTGGGGTGCAACTGGAGTCAATGAATCTGACCAGCCACATGGGCGAGACGCTGCCAGCTCCGCGATCGCACTATCGCGGACCGAGAATGCTGCTGGTGCGCCACGGCGAAACTGACTGGAATCGGCAGCAGCGCTTTCAGGGACAGATCGATATTCCACTAAACGAAAACGGCAAACGTCAGGGACAGCAGGCCGCTGAGTTTCTCAAGTCGGTTAAAATCGACGCTGCGGTTTCGAGTTCGCTCTCGCGCCCCAAGGAAACCGCCGAGCTGATTTTGCAACACCATCCAGAGGTCACTCTAGCCACTACTGACGGCCTGAAAGAAATCGGCCACGGCGAATGGGAAGGGCTATATGAGCACGAAATCGAAGCGCGCTATCCTGGCATGCTGAAACAGTGGCAGGAGCAGCCTGAAACCGTTGATATGCCGGGGGAAAGCGGCGAAAATCTGGAACAGGTCTGGGCCCGGGCGATCGCCGCTTGGCAGGACATCGTGGCCCAGTACAGCGGCACTGAACAACCAGTTACCGTCTTAGTCTCAGCTCACGATGCGGTTAACAAGGCCCTGCTTTGCCATATCGTGGGTTTAGGTCCGGAGTCGTTTTGGCAGTTTAAGCAGGGCAACGGCGCCGTTAGCGTGATTGATTATCCCGGCGGCATTGAGAGCAAGCCAGTGCTTACGGCCTCTAATCTGACGATTCATCTTTCGGGGAGCATTTTTGATAAAACCGCCGCCGGAGCGCTGTAATTTTCCCTCTCTTTGGTTCGACCGATCATGATGGCAGGTATATTACTGCGACAGGTGCGGGTGATTGACCCCGCGACTCAGACCGACCAGGTTCAAGATGTGTTGATGGTGGGTGGACGTTTTAGCGCGATCGCCCCTCGTCTAGACGTTGACGACAGCACCGTTGAGGTCATTGACGGCAGCGGCAAAGTCTTGGCCCCCGGACTGGTGGACTTATATAGTCACAGCGGCGAACCGGGTCATGAGTCGCGAGAAACCCTGGCAGATTTGCTGGCCGGCGCGATCGCGGGCGGCTTTACCCGAGTTGGGGTGTTGCCGGATACGGTGCCGGCGCTGGATAATCCGGGGGCGTTGCGGCGACTGGTCGATTTGGCTTGCGACCTAGATCTGCTGCCGCAGCCGACCCTGCTGCCTTGGGCGGCCCTGACTCAAGGGGCCCAGGGCGAACAGATGACGGAGTTGGCAGAACTCACAGGCATCAAAACGTTTTCGTTGGCCGGATTAGCGGACGGCCATCCCATCGCTAACCCCGTGCTGCTACGGCGACTGTTGGAATATACGCGATCGCTAAATTGTCCCGTCGCGCTGTGGCCCTGCGATCGCACTTTAGCCGGCGACGGCATTGCCCGCGATGGCAGTCTGGCCCTGATGGGGGGCCTGGGCGGAGTTTTGGTCGCCGCCGAAACTGCAGCGCTCACCACTATCCTGGAACTCGTGCGCGAACTCGATGCCCCGGTACACCTAATGCGCCTTTCCACGGCGCGCAGCGTTGAGCTGATTGATCAAGCCAAAGCCGCCGGACTGCCGATTACTGCCAGCACCACCTGGATGCATCTGCTGTTTTCGACTGCGGATGCCCTCAGCTATAACCCAGCTCTGCGGCTCGACCCACCGCTAGGCAATCCGACCGATCAGCGCGCGCTGATGGCGGGAGTGAAAGCTGGCATCATTGACGCGATCGCGATCGATCACAGTCCTTATACCTATGAGGAAAAAACTGTTGCCTTTGGCAATGCCCCGCCTGGAGCCATCGGCTTGGAATTGGCCTTTGCCGCTCTCTGGCAGCGGTTGGTCGCTGCCGGGGAGTGGACGGCCCTGGAACTGCTGAGGGCCCTCAGCGATCGCCCCAGTCAAATTCTGTCGACCACCGCTCCGCGCATCGCCGAGCGAGCCGCTGTTGAAGCCTTTCTCTTCGATCCAGACCTGGCGTGGACCGTGGAGTCAGAGACGATGCGATCGCCGGCCAAAAATACTCCTTTTTGGGGTCAACCGCTGCAGGGTAAGGTTATCCAATCCTGGAATCAAGCCGCCGTTCATGGCTGATGGATGCCTGACTCTTTTAGCTTTTTGACTGTCGGCTACCGGGTTCCTGATAAACTCCATATGCCGCCAATATCCCTAGCGCGAGGCCGATCAAATGTCCCCACCAAGCGACCAGTGGTTGAGTGGGCAGTACTCCCCATAAAGTCGCGCTGTAATTTAGCAGCACAAAAATAGAGATCAGCAGCGGCACAATCCGCCGCTCTAGCCAACCGATCACGAGCAAATAGCCAAATAGCGCATAGACAACGCCGCTTAATCCATGAACTGGGGTAGGACCCACTAGCCAACTGATGGCGCCAACCCCCAGCCAGCCAATTAACAACACCGTCCAATAGTCGCGGCGGTTTTTAGCCAGAACTAGCCAGCTAAAAATGGCAAATCCAATGGTGTTGCTGATTAGGTGGCCAAAACCGCTGTGGGAAAACGCGGATAAAAAGATGCCGGGAATGCCGTCCCAAGCGCGAGGGATTAGCACTAAATTCCACTGCCCATTAAACACGACTTGATCAATAATTTCCTGCGTCCAGGGAATTGCCAGCAGCCACAGGGGCAGAAAAAAATTGGCCTTGATCTTTGCCAGTGGACCTTTTGGGGCGGCGGCTGGAGCTGCCTTAGCTGACTTCCGCACAGACTCATCGCCAATGGGCTCAACTGTTTCAATTTCGGCCATGAGCCGCTGCATTTCTTTTTGCAATTCGCGATCGCTTTTTTCCGAGGCCATAGCCAAATCCATTAGTGCCAGCAGTCAGCTAGTAATATTCTACGTCACGCTTTTGCTCTGCTTAAAGTGCGCCATGCCGTCCCCAAAAAGGGAAATCCGACCCTTTTGTATGGTTCCGGCGGCAAAATGTGGCATTCATCGCCGGTCGAAAAGTCTCAATCAGCACTAGGCCATCATTTTACGAGAGCATGTAAGGCTGCACTTTAACGGCGATCGCTAGATTCTTCCCAAATCCGCGCTTCACAAGCCTGCAAGACATCTGAGGCAATATCTCGAAACGCTTGATCGTCTTGAAACGTTTGATCGTTTTGAAACGCAAACACTTGATCGTCTTGAAACGCTTCATCGACACTGGCATCAAGGCTCTGAAGCAGAGGGTGATGCTGTATTTGTTCACAAGAATTACGCATCCATTCTTCCCAAGAAGCCCACCAGAGCCGAATCGTGCCATCACCACCAGCACTCACAATGCGCTGACCATCAGGTGAGAAAGACAAACCAAAAATCGCATTGAGACCAAATTCTCCAACTTCTCGGTTCAGGTCAGTTTGGATATCACCATGCCCGGTAAGCGGTGGCCCAATCTGGTTGCCCTGCAAGTCCCAAAGCCGTATTGTGCCATCCCAGCTGCTGCTGGCAAGCCGTTCAACTTCAATATTGGGGTTAAAGGCAACGCTCCAAACTGCGTCTTCGTGCCCTTGGAGCGGTAAACCAATCTGATTTCCCTCCAAATCCCAAAGCCGTACTGTTCTGTCTTCTCCAGCACTGGCAATGAGTTGGCCATTGGGGCTAAAGGCGATAAAGTTAATAGCGCCCACATGGCCGGTGAAAGCCTCACCAATTTGATTGCCCTGCAGATCCCAAAGCCTGATGGTGCCATCACTGCCGCCGCTGGCAAGACGCTGACCGTCAGGGCTATAGGCTAAACCAACGACTCTCTTTTCGTCAAAGTCATCTTCTTCGTGACCCGTGAAAGCCTCGCCAATTTGATTGCCCTGCAAATCCCAGAGCCTGATGGTGCCATCAAAACCGCTGCTGGCAATGCTTTGACCGTCGGGACTAAAAGTGACATCAATAACTCCGTTAGATCCAAAGTCATCTGCTTCATGGCCGGTGAAAGCCTCGCCAATCTGATTCCCTTGCAAATCCCAGAGCCTGATAGTGCCATCAGCACCAGCGCTAGCAATCAAGTCTCCACTAGGGCTAAATGCAATATTAATGACACCTTCAAAGCCATCTGGATCAGCTTCGTGGCCAATGAAAGGCGATGAATCGACTTGTCGTCCCTTCAGATTCCAGAGTCTGATGGTGCCATCCAAACCGCTGCTGACAATCAATTTCCCGTTGGGGCTAAAAGCAGCGTCAATCACTTCACCAGAATGCCCCTGGAATGGCACATTCACATCTGCAGCCCAAACTCTAATGGTTTGATCCCGTCCACGGCTAATTACATGCTGATCATCATGGCTAAATTGAACGCTTGTGACTTGACCAGCATGCCCTCGAAGCGGTTGCCCTAATCCTCTCCCTTCCATACTCCAAAGCCTTATGGTGCCGTCGCGCCCACTGCTGACGATGCGTTGATTGTCAGAACTGAACTCAACTGCCAAAACGTCGCCATTATGCCCCCGCAGCGGATCACGGATGGCCTCGCCGGCTAAATTCCACAGTCGAATGGTGCCATCTTGACCGCCGCTCACAATAGTGTCTCCATTGGCGCTAAAATCTATTGCTAGAACATCTCCCTGGTGTCTTTGACCTACAACCTCGCTCAAAAACGTCCCTTCTGGGTTCCAGAGCTTAATACTGCCATTTGATAGTGCTGTGGCTAAATAGCGCCCATCAGGACTAATGCTTAAATCATTAATCTCTTCTGGATTGACGACAAGACTGTAATTTCCACCGGCATCAGAATCACTGATAACCTCAAGCTGATACGTTCCATCTTCTGGAACAGAACTATTCAATTCTCCATAATTCTGAAGAACGATATTTCCATTTTTATCTCGTAGCTGCAAGTATGGCGTAAATCTCTCGTCACTGCTGGTGAGTACTCGAAATGGCTGACCTTTTTCTCCTTCGATGGAGTAAGTATCCCCCCGTATAACCGGTATCTCTAATTGCCCTGAAATCTCTAAAGCAAGGGGTTTAATATATTCTCCTTCGTTAACTTGTAATTCGTAGCTGCCTTCCAAAGATTGGAAGTCGTAGCTGCCTTCCGGGGACCCAAATGGAGTTACAATAATTCTGTAAGTTCCATCCTCAGGTAGTTTAATTCTTAGAAAAGAAGAACCCAAATTAGTGCTTTCATCGTAGATATAGTCAGTCTCTTCTTGAATAAATTCTCCGTCAAAATTCTCTAATCGTAGATATGGATCAAATTCATCGCTGGTGAGCACAATCGAAATTTCCTGTCCTGCCTGACCCTGAAATTTGTGGGCATCCTGCCGCCTATCACCTCGGGCTATTTCGTCTGTAGCCTCAAGCGCCCCACTCTCTTGATAAATTGGCTCATCAGCGTACCTAACCCGATTAACTCGTAGATGGTACGGTTCACTAATAAGTTCTTCGTTCTCTACTACGGGAGTCGTGGTAACCTCATAGGTTCCATCGGCAGGTAACGTTGCGTATATTGGCGAGTTTCCTTCTGCGACATCATTACCGCTGTCATCTCTGACGACGAGACTGAATTCTAGATTATCGCTCGTAGCCTCAATTGATACGATTTCGCCCTCATTTCCTGTAAATGACTGTCGATCGCGAGGCCCTGATAACCTTGGGCTTGCAATTTCAACAACATCATCGGTTTCGTCAAGGCTAGCGTTAATTATTCTTTCCTGTGGCTCAGCAATCAACCACTCTTGCCAATCTTGATCATCTAGAGATTTAGTGGCAATGGAGCCGTCGGCTAAGCTGGCGACAACGGTTTGTCCATCAGAGCTAAAGCTGGCATTTAGAATCTCAAAATTCGTGGTTGTTTCGCTCTCTTCCAACAGTTGTCCGTCTCGTTGCCACAGCTTGATAATCCCATTTTGCCCCAGCGATACAATTCTTCTGCCCTCTGCTGTAAAGGCGACTGCAACTACAGCACCCTCATGAAAATCTGAAAAATCATTTACCAAATTTCCTTGCATATCCCACAAGCGCAGGTTGCCATCAAGATCTCCACTAGCCATCAACTCATCGTCTGGGCTAAACGCCGTCGCACTGAAATTAGCCTGATCCCCTCGGAAAATCATCCTTTCTTTGACAGCCTCCGAAGCTTCAAATAAGGCTGATTCGGTGACCGAGCGTACATCTGTAGCGACTTCGGGGGGCATCTCTGGAGGCAAACTACGGCTTTCTATCGTGGCATGCATCGCCAGCACTAATCCTTCTGTTGCCCGCGCTGTGTCTAAATAACTTTGGCCACGAATGGATTGTTCTTTCAAGCCAGCAACCAGCGCTAACTGTTCTGCGAGAGTGCGCTGTTCGTCTGCTATACGACGCTGCTGAGCTTCAGCCACCGCGAAGGTTTCTGCTTGGTTTCTAGCCCGTACAGCAGCGAGACGTTGTTCAGCTTCGTCTGCTCTAGCTTGTTCGGCCTGCTGACGCTGTTCGACGGCTACTTCTTGGGCTGCCTCGGCATCTTCACGGGCATTTTCGGCTTCTATTCTTTTTTTATTCGCCTCTGAGCGTGAGTTCCGCACATCTTCTATTGCAATTGTCAGGTCTTCGCCTCTTTCTTCCGCGAGTTGTCGCTGCTCTTTTTCATCGCTTAGGGCTTGTTCTAACTCGGCTCCCCGGTCAGCTGCTTGTTTCCAGCCAATAGCGGCAAATACTGCCAAGGGAACCATGCCAACCAAAAAAATCGCACCAGAGAAGATCGCCGCCTTGCGCAATTGCTTGACCCAGTTAACGGGCAGATGCTCGCGTATCCAGGTGCGGTCAAACACTTCGCGATAGATGGGATTGCGCACCAGCAGTGCCGCGTCCTCTTCCCGTCGCTTCACAATGCCAGAGAGTTTTAGGTGCGATTTCACCAGCGACTGCTCTTCATCCGGCACTAGTTCCCGATTTTGCAGCACCTCGCGATAGACGGTGAGCCCATCGACTAGGTCAGGCGATCGCCGGGTCAGCATATCTCGCACAAACTGCAGGTTGGTATCCTGCTTGCTCGCTGCCCCCAAAAAGATGCGGCTCACCACGCCCGCAACGGCAAACTCCGTCCAGTCGGTGCGATTTTCTTCCGCCAGGGCGCCACACAATCGCTGGGTCAGATAAGGGTGTCCCCCCGTCCAAGCCATCACCCACTGCAGCAAGCGCTGACCGTCAGCTTCCGGCAAATTAAATCCCTCGGCTAGGGGTAGCGCCTCGGCAAAGGTAAAGTCGGTTAAATCGACCCGCTGGCCAATATTAAAGGGAGTACGTTGGGGGTTACGGATTAGGTCGCTGGGGGTGGCGACGCCAAACAGCACAAACGACAGCCGGGTAAAGTCAGGATTTTCGGCGCGGGCGAGATAAAACGAGCGGATGGCGATAAAAAAGTCATCGGTAAAGTCGAGGTTGAGCGTCGTGTCAATTTCGTCGACAAAGATCACGACCTGCTCTGTAATCTCCGTGAGCAAGATTTCTTCGACAAATTCGGTAAACCGCTGGGTCACGCCCAAGTGCTGGTGCGCTTTCCACCAGGGCATTAGCTGACGCACCAGACCCAGCGGGCGAGCAATGGTAGTCAGCAAGCCCAGATACCAGGCTTCGGCTTCCAGTTGCGTGCCAATTTTGGTCAGGTCCACGGTGGCAGTGCGAATGCCCTGTTCTTTAAGCACTTCGGCGGTGCGCACCATCAGGCTAGATTTGCCCATTTGGCGCGGTGTGAGTACATAGGCAAAGGCGCTGCTGCGACACAGTGCCAGTAGTTCTTGATCGGCCTGCCGAGAAACGTAGATGCCGCCTCCGGCCTGTACGGTGCCCCCTGAAACAAACGCCACAGCTTATCCTCCGATTATCCTGAGAGATGTTCTTTGAAATAGGCTTCATATAAACGACAGCGGGGGACAACTCGCTTGCCTTCTCGCCGAATCAGCCCGGCTCCCCGCAGCTTAAAGAACTGCCCCTCATCGGGACAGGTTTGCTTATCAAATACCTGCAATAGGCACTTCACCAAAGGTTTGTGGTCGTAAACCCGCGACAGGTGATAGCGCAGGTGGTCGCCAAAGGGCCCGCGCTCTTCGATGCGGCGCTCAAACAGTTCATTCACTGCCATTCGCTGGCTGGCAACCAAGTAGAGGGCCCGCCGTACCAGATATGGGTGGCCGTGCAGTAACCCCATCAGTTCATACAGTTGGTCGGTGGAAAAGGGACTGCTGTGGCGATCGTTCAACTCCGCCACTCGCTCCGGCGAAAAATCCGTCAGCTCGACCACTTGCCCCACGTTAAAGGGCGACTGGTTCAAATCTTCGATGAGCTGATAAGGCTCTGTCGAGGTTACTAGGGCTAAATCGAGCTGTTTCCAGATAGGTTCGGTGGCGCGGCTGTTGTGCCAGCCCCGCAGCATGCCAAAAAAGTCGGTGCGAAAGTCGGTGCTAAACATGGACTCGACTTCGTCCATGGCCAACACAATCGGCCCATCAACTTCGGGCAATACGTAGTCCTGCAGGTAGTAGGTGCAGGTCAGCGGGTTGCCCATGGAGCCGTATAGCTCCCACCACTGCTCGGTTTCATCTTTGAGTCGCAGCCGCAGCGACAGCCACTGGCAAAATCGTCGGTAAAACAGGTTGGCATCGTCGAGGGCCGTGCGGTCAAAAAACTGAAAGTCGAGGAAGACGACTTTTTTCCCGAGCGATCGCGCCTGATTCATCACCCGAATCAACAGCGAGCTTTTGCCCATCTGCCGCGGCCCTTTAATGGTAATCGTGACGCCCTGCTGCTGAATGGTGTCGATCGCGATCGCATCGGAACTGCGCGCCACATAAAACTGCGAGCCCCCATCCATCGTCCCTTCCGGTAGTTCTAAAGGCTGAGCCATCGGTGTTGGCGGCTGCATCGGCTCCGGAACTTCTGGAGCCAGCAGTTCATCCTTTAGGGCGTGCGTATTGATCGGTAGTTCTCCCCCCTGAATGGCCTTCTGGAGGTCGCTGATGAGCTGTGGCGTATCGGTTTCATCCTGCCAAAAGGCCCAGTTAATCTCGTTTAAATACTCACTCAGGGGATATTCAAAAGGCGTACGATAGGCCAGCCGGACGGGCAAAATTTTGGGCCGACCCTGTTTGTGGGCAAGCTTGCAGGCTTTTTGCAGCTCCCGCATCACCATTTCACTTCTAACCGAGGCCTCAGAGAGGAGCACGATCAAAAAGTCAGCCTGCTGCAGTTGTTCATCAATCCAGGCCTGCCACTTCGTTCCAATCAGCATTGACTGGTCGATCTGAACATTAAAAATCTTGCTGAGTTCCTGATGCAGCCCCATCGCAATCTGTTCATCAGGATAAATATCGCGCTTGTAGCTGATAAAGATGCGACTGTTTTCGAGAACTGCAGGCTGCTCGGTAGTGAGCTGCGGGCGTTCGAAATCAGGAATATACTCCTCTAGCAGATCGTAAACGTCATCTAAGCCACAGCCGCCGGGTCCCTGAGCCCACCCCAGCAGCTCACCGGTGCGAGTTCCCTGGGATGTCTGATTGGGGGAAACAATGCCCGCCGGGGGATTCAGGGCAAAAATAATCTCATCGAAGTGAGCAGTCGGTAGCGCCTGCAAAGTCCGATAGAGCCGCCGACGTTCAATCAGCGCTTGCTTGTCTTTTAACTGTTTTGGGGGCATGAAGAATATTCAGCTGGTGATGCAACCAACTCACTTTGAAGGTGAGTCCTTCAAAACTACAAATTTTGCTTTAAAGATTTCAGATAATTGCTTCAAATTCTATCGGTTAGAACCTATTTGATAAATGTGCTTTCGTGCATTTCTTTACAAAAGAAATTTGTTTAGTGAGTTTTGCGCTGATTATTCTTTCAAGGCTTACGCAATGGTCTAGCGTTGAGGTACTGCCTTAAGCGCATCCCTGCCAACAGCGTGTCTCTAGGAATCGAGTCCCTAGATCAAGCCTGGGTGCTGGAAAAACTTGAGCAGCTGATTGCCAACGCGGCTGAACCGGTTTCAGCGTCGGGACTCAGCCGTTAAAGGATGGCAGACCCTGACAATTTCAAAGCTCTTATCTGTCGATCGCCCAATCGAGTCTGCGCGATCGCCTTTCAACATTAGTCGCAACACGGCAGCAGATCTAGCCGGTAACGCCGTCGGTGCCTTTGAGGATATCGGCAATGACATTGGCGGCTTTTTTGAGGGCCTTTTCTAACCGATCAACTTGAATCACTCGCTAAGCCATCTGGCGATGAGCGCAAGCTGGCTTTCTGGTTGCTAAACCATCCAGAGGAAGCGATTAATACAGATTCTTCCAACTCTGGCTACACATCCTGTTCCCCGGCCCTCTTGCTCCCAAAGCTCTCCATTCCGATCTGTAGTGCTGTTCCGGAGAAATGGTATTGGGGGGCTAAATCAGGTCTAAACAGCTCCACTGTCCCATACCTTAAACCCTGAATTCTCTCGTTGCAATTACTCGCCCGCTTCCACTTGATTCCGCGTGAATAGTTGCTCTTGTTTGCAACTTTTCAAATATGAAAAGCTCGATTTGTATCAATGTGGCACACATTTGCTCACACTTCAGAAGATGATGCTTGCCGACTGGGAATTTGAATTGTAAAAGTTGTCCCAGCCCCTGGAGCTGTATCGCACAGTAACTGCCCACCATGACGTTCGGTGACAATCTGGTAGCTGATGGACATGCCCATACCCGTACCTTTGCCTACCGGCTTGGTTGTAAAGAACGGATTGAAAATCTGCTGCTTTACTGTCTCAGGAATACCGGAACCGTTGTCTGCGATTGCAATCTCAATCCACTGCGTATCCGTCATTGAAGTGCTGATAGTGATTTGCAGGGGTTGTTGCCCAGGGGGATCTTCGGTCTTTTGCTTCTGGCCTGTATCTTCCAAAGCATCAATGGCATTAGCCAATATGTTCATGAACACTTGATTAAGCTGCTCAGGGTAACACTCAACTAAGGGCAGATCTTTATAATTTTTGACTACTTGAATTGCGGGTCGATGACGGCTTGCCTTTAGCCGATTTCCCAAAATCAACAGAGTGCTGTCCAGCCCCTCATGAATGTTGACCGCCTTAAACGCTGCTTCATCCATACGGGCAAAGTTACGCAGGGAAAGCACGATTTCACGAATTCTATCGGTGCCCAGCTTCATCGACCTCAGCAATTTGGGCAAGTCTTTGCACATGAAGCCCAAATCGATGTCTTCTATTTCATCGCTGATGGCCGCTGGAGGGTTAGGGTGGTGTTGCTGATAGAGAGACAACAACCCCAGTAAATCCATTGTGTAGCCTTGAACGTGGGAGATATTACCGTGAATAAAATTCACTGGGTTGTTGATTTCGTGGGCGACTCCGGCAACCAGTTGTCCTAAACTCGACATCTTTTCGTTTTGGATCAGCTGTAACTGCGCTTTCTTCAAATCACCTAAGGTCGTCGTCAGTTCATCAGTACGAGACTGCAATCTTGATTGAGATGCTTTTAGATCGTAAGTGTACTTACCGACCCATTCAATTAACTTATTCAGCGCAGCGGCAACGGTGCCAACTTCGTCCTCACTGGAGATGTTTACCCGTAGGTCAAAGTTTTCGTCGCGGATGACCTGCTGAGCCAATCTTTCTACCAACTTGAGTGGGCGGTTAATGGCGCGGCTTATAATCAACGCCAACAGCACCGCCACTACCAGCGAAGCCACGGTACTAACTAAGATGATTTGGTTGCGCAGGTCATTGGCCGCAAGTACCGCTATTTGGGCTTTGATATACTCTTCACGGCTCGTTGCAATCAGACCAGAGAGCTCGTCAGAGATGCCATCGTAGGTGATGGCTAGATCGCTGTTGGTAAAGGCGAGGAGCCGCTGCTGGGTGGCTTCAATCTCGGCAGGGGTATTCAGGCTAGTGGGGGCAAGAGCCTCTACCAAACTCATCAGCTCTTGCGCATACGTGGTGGCGACTCCGTCATAGGTTTGCATAAAGGCAATCACTTCGGCCTCGAAGTCATCATTCTGCGACGCTTGCGCCCCTCCTTCTGCCAGGAAAATATTAATGTCAGTCCAGTATCGTTCGATAGTGGCGGCATGCTCAAGGATATGGCTGTATTCGTCCTGAAAATCTTCAGGGAAGGCGCTCAGGGGAATCAACTGTTGCTGGTGGGTACGCGCCTGTAACACCGCTGCTTGCAGGCCAGAGAGCAGGGACATTTTGGTCTGGGCATGGTCCTGTTGGGCTTGAGCTTGGGACTGAAGTTGATTGCCGATGAGCACGCCCATGGTCGTGCCGATAACGGATACACCGAGCGCAACGGAGTACCCTAAGCTGACCTTGTGGGCAACTTTTAACCGATCCAACCACTTCGGAGCTGGCAGCGAGAGCCCATGTTTCGCAGCAGGTTCAGGTAATTTCGTGGTCATAGCGGTCTGTACTCAGTTACGGCAGAACAGAGATGACTTTGGAACTATCAAAGTTTTCTAAAGCTTTAAGACAACCTGTTTCTGAGGATGCTGGGGCAGGACTAGAGAAGGACTTTAGAGCAGTCAACTCCTCTTTAAAGTGCCCAGTTCTCAATAAAATTGATGGGCTAAAAAGCTGTGTAGAGAAAAAATCAGCCCTAATCGTGACTACATGCTTTACGCCTGGATTTCGACAGAAAGTCCTAGCAGCGTTGACTAAGATGAGAAGAAATCTTATATCAACTGAATTTTGTAACGTCTCGAATTTAGCGACCTGCAATGGTATTTAAGTTACAGAATCTATTAGCTATGGTTGAAACGATCCCAGGAGGCGGGCTTGAACCGCCGAACGAGGATTTTCAGTCCTCTTTCGGGGCTTGATGGATATAGGTTCTGGGCATTGATGTTCAAAATTCCCCCAATTTTCCCCCAATCAGAATTTTTTGGATTTACTTGGTCAGAGTTTAGCTTTTTAAGCCACGATTTTGCGGCCGGCTGAATTTTTTCTTGATAGTATTTGGCAGAGTTTTGGCGTAAAGCAGGGGAGCCCTGAGCCGATCGCAGACATGGACCTCTCGCGTAAAGAATTGCTAGGACTGGACAGACACTGCTGAACTAATCTTCGAGTTCACTGCCGAGATACTGATTGACAAACTCAGCAGCGGCCTCTGGGTTCATGGTTTTTAGCACGCGGACAATTTCAAGAATGGTATCGCCGGTGGGGTCAATTTTGCCGCTACACCAACGATAGACGCTATTACGCCCTACTCCCATCGTGGCCGCAAACCGGTACTGGGTGATGTCGTATTTATCCAGCACTTGTTTGAGAATATCGCCTGCTTTGCCCATACATCCATCATTTCAGAGGAGGTACGGCTGATAGTATCCGCATGTGTTGACGTATTCATATATGGATACTATTATTGAGCAGATTAATTTGAGGCTTGTCTTGTGGTAACTCCAACTGCTCTCGTCAGCTCTGAGGTATCTGATCCCGATGCGAATGTTTTGGTCAGTGTAGAAATTAGGCAAAAGTTGGGCAATTATCCCAAGGTGAATAAGGACCCGGTGCGGCTCTTGGTAATTGGCTCGCGTCCGGCAATTCAGTCAATTGTGCAGCAGTTGCACCTGTATGGTTTTGCCGAAATATTTGAATGGACTGACTTTATGCCAGCTCCGACACCAGAGCGACCGCTGCGCTGTCAGCCGGGAGAGTCCATGAAAATGCTGGTGAAGTACTTTGCCCGGTCTTGAGGGTAGCTGGAGCAGGGCCTTCGATCAATCGCCCCTGATAACTTTTCTGCCGCCATCTTCGCCATCTGCTGCTGGAAATTGGCCGAGGAGCAAAATCGTAATCTGGGTTAACGTCTTTTGTTCCCCTTGGGGGGATTAAAGCTAATCTTATGGAGACGTTTTCTGGCAAGCCCCCTATCATGGCACCCCGATCGCGCTCCTCTAAATTGACCTGGCCCAAAACGACGGAATTGGTGGGCATTGAGTTTTCGCTGCAGGCGGAACGAGATTCGGAGCTGTATCCGCAATACACTATTGGCCTACATGCTTGGTTTTTGCAGCAGATTCAAGCGTTTGACCCTAAACTTTCGGCGGCACTCCATGACGACCAAGGCGAAAAGCCCTTTGCCATGACGGGGTTAGACGGTCAGTTTGTGGCTCACAGTCGTCATCTGCAGCTGCAGGGGGGGGGATTATCGCTGGCGCGTTAGTGGATTTTCCCGTGAGATCGCGGCGGGATTATTGACTTGGCTGAAGCAACCGCCCACTGAGTTGACATTGAAAGATACGCCATTGACGGTGCAGAGCATCCAGATAGCGCTGCCGGCCACTACCTATCAGGCCCTGGCCGAGGAGCCCATTGCCGGCAATTCCTTTAGCCTGACCTTTGCCAGTCCGACGAGCTTTCGGTGCAAGGACCATCATTTACCCATGCCCTGGCCGCGCAATGTGTTTCACAGCTATCTGCGGCGGTGGAATCTCTTTTCTGGAGAGGCTGTGGATCAGGATGAGTTTCTTGATTGGCTTGATGACCATGTGGTGATTCAACGGCATCAGCTGCAGTCGGTGAAGGTGGCAGCGGGCAAGCGGGGTTCGGTGACGGGATTTACGGGGGCGATCGCCTACTCGCTAGACCGCAAAGCCCAGGAAAACTCAGAATTCTACAGTCTGTTTTTTGCCTTGGGGCGGCTAGCGCCCTATTGCAGTACGGGGCATAAAACGACGTTTGGCTTGGGAGAAACGATCGCGGGTTGGCACTTAAAGGAAACGGCAGTTGAACTTCCGGCGGCTCAAGCGCTGTTGGCGGAGCGGATTGATGAGCTGACTGCGTACTTTCGCGAGTTGCGCAAGCGAACCGGAGGCGGACGGGCGCAGGATATTGCCGAAAAGTGGGCCACTGTAGTTGCCCGCCGGGAGCAGGGGGACTCGCTGCAGGCGATCGCTGATGATATGGGCTTGCCCTATGAAACGGCCAAAACCTATGGCAAGCTGGCGCGGCGGGCTTTGAAAGCAACGTGATGGCGGGCTTGGTAAGTTGGCTTAAAGTGCTTTGGTCAAAGCTAGTCTCAAGGCAGAAGGTGAAGAGAAAGGCAGAAGGCAGAAGGCAGAAGGCAGAAGGCAGAAACGACAATTACAAGAGAGTGTTCTAATTTTTGTGTAAGCAGATTGTTGTTCAAAGTTTGAAGCGTTCTGGGAAGAGAATAGCAAAGTGTGACAGAGCGGCTTTCCAGTTTTTGATAGGACGATTCCAACGCTTTGAGATATTCGCCATCGCTAGATACATCAGC
>ERZ1740058.628-NODE-628-length-24576-cov-12.466376_pt1 | contig 24576 bp, 34 predicted proteins | sample MGYA00581745_ERZ1740058 | MGnify/ENA primary metagenome ERZ1740058 (study PRJEB43018, sample SAMN04849742) | marine metagenome | isolation source: floating plastic debris | place: Pacific Ocean | collected 2008-08-30 | study: EMG produced TPA metagenomics... | reverse complement strand
ATGTTTCAATTCAGTCCCTCGTGGCAGAGGGATTTCAGCCCCCAAATTTATAGGCTTCTAACCGGGCATAACTGGTTTCAATTCAGTCCCTCGTGGCAGAGGGATTTCAGCTTAGCCTTTAGGTCAGCCTGCGTCTCGATATCGCCGTTTCAATTCAGTCCCTCGTGGCAGAGGGATTTCAGCTTCTGGTGAAACACTGCCTCCAGCTTCAGCTTTTGTTTCAATTCAGTCCCTCGTGGCAGAGGGATTTCAGCAGGGTTGGGTCACGTATTGTGAGAGGCCAGATATGTTTCAATTCAGTCCCTCGTGGCAGAGGGATTTCAGCTGCTCGCATCTAGATGCCTTGATATATTTGATTTTCAAGGTACAAGTGCGCGGATCTCTAGAGACTGAGTCAATCACGTCAAAGCGCCACAAAAATAAAAATCACTTGAGTCACCACATTGCTTTCCTTACAAAGGTTTTAGAGATTGCGCGGATCTTCATCGCCCTAATCAGCTAAAGTCATTGTACCAGCTACGTTCTGCTCAATTGGCTTTTGAACACCTACCCGCTCGCGCACAGGCTGCATCGCTCCCAATCCATAATGAGCTGCATACCCTAATGCGATCGGCCCCCTTACAGATTCAGTCAAACTCAAGTAGACACGATACCCGATCCGTCCCACCTTTTTACCCTTTGGCTGCTCAGTTTTATCGGGATTTCTGTCGGCAGCCCATTCCCAAAACTTTGGGAACGGTTTACAGGAAACCACTGCTGCCAGAGCCTTGTCCAAATAAAGCGCCAGCCCCTGATCATGCTCCCCATAGTGAGCCTCTCCTGTGAGTTTGAGCCAAGGAAGAAACTGCAGGTAACGCAGCACCTGATGCTCAGGCCCATCTTTTTGATGTTTTTCTGTCAACATACGAGGCTTGCCTCGCCGCACCGCTGGGAATCGTGACAGAAAGAACGGTATAGAAGACACCCAATCCTGACTAGCCTCTTCAGAACTACCCAAGTCCATCAGCGATAGTGACAGGTCATAACCTCTGGCGACTCCCTGTAGATAACTACAAGTGGAAATTACAGCTAAGTGTGAAGTGTCATAACCATCATGGCTGTAAAGCTTCAGTGACTCAACGTATCGCCCCGTTGAATCAGCAACACACTGAGTGATGGTGTGGTTGTGGTCATGGCTGATCTGTCCTATCTCTTGTCCAGTAAACACCCTATGAGGACAGCGGCTCACTAGGCTTTGGTGAAGTCGATCCGTCAGCTTTAAGGCAAGCTTCATTGGCAAACGAGGACAGCCAATGGGATTGACAGCTAAATTCACCGTGTGTTGTTTGGGCCAAGAGGTGTCATTTCTTTTAGGATTAGCTACCTTGACTTGATACGTCGCCTGCTGAACCCCCGGAAACACCGCCGAACGATTTTCGCCATAGTTTTCATGGGCCGACAGATTGAGTGCCTTCCATAATGCCTCTGGATCTTGGTTGGGAGCAGCGATCGCCACAATGCGCGTACCGCCCAGATTAGCTTCAGCATTGGGCTCCGGTGCCGCCTCTACCAAGGTCAAGGTCGCTGCCGCCTCTCGCCGTCCTAGATAAGTAAGACCTGACAGGCAAAGCTGTAGTACTAGCTCCTCAGTTTCTGATAAGTCAACCGGCCAATGAATAAATAGCTGGCTATGTTCACTCGACATCAGCAGCCCTGCTGAATATAGGGTCTTTCCTGGCCCTACCTTAGCCGTTTTGGAATTTACCTGAGGGCGGGGACTTCGATGCTGAATATAGGTGGTTGGCGGCAACGTGTAGCTGGGGAGAACTGCTGCCAGCTTGTGGAGCAACTGCTTGAGTGTCGGCAGGTGCTTTTCTGCTAAGTGAACGTGATAGCTGCCCGCCGCGATCGCTCGCAGGAGACGCCAGGGAGCGGGGGGCCAATCGATAACGCCCTCGGAATGGTGATTGCCCCAGGCACAAGCCTGGTACTGATGGGTATGAAAATCAACCTGGATGTGAATCATAAGTTTGTCCTGAATATCGAGTCCCTCTAGGCTGAAGGATGGTCAATGGGTAGGTTTAACGGCTAAGCTGCTGCGTCATCTTCAGGGGCATCATCAAAGTCCACTTGGTCGTCAGGAACCTCGACCCGTACTTTCTCAAATAGAGCCGCACAGTCTTGGATTGCCTGCTTGACATCGGCTGCTGCCTTGTCCAAAGCTGGCAGTTCCTGCTGGTTCGAGCAGGTAATCTCCACCGGAGTCAGATAGCACTCTGTTCGCAGAGTTACCGTCTCCGACAGTAGACGCGAGACTAGGTACTCGCTCAGGGCTTGAATCAGATGTTTGGCTTCCGGGGCTAGATTCGACTTCTCTACCAGTCGGGTATCAATAACGAAACGACCCACATAGCGCTCGGCCTTGAAACTCTCTCGCACATAAACGATATTTCCAAGTCCAGCTTCGCTGGGCTTGCTGATGGTTTTGTCTTTTTCGCCCTTATTATCTCGGCTGATAGCAAACATTTGTTTGATGTTCACTCCCATCCCCCGAGCCGAAACCGGATCATGAACAGCGCCACCTGTAGGCATCGACACGGCATTTTCAGCCACGAACTCACCGGAAAGTACGCGGGGAATCCGATAGACCCCGGCAATGTGAGTGTAGAAGCTACCTAGCACGATGCTCATGGGGCACAGTGCAAACACTGCCGGATAAATACCCTGTGAGCGAATGCGATCGCGCAGCCCTTCCCGGAAGCGCTGACCATCCAGCTGCGCCTCTTTATTTTTGAGCAGGTAGCCGGTGCCGAGACGATGGGGCAAATCGAGGGTGCTGGCGACGTACTGCTCTGATTCGGTGTAAATCTCAACGAAGGGCAAGCCTGCCAGCTCCGGCACTAAGGCATGATTTACCGTATCCCAAACGCTAGCTTCGATTAGGTTGGCGGTAGCCTGGGGCGTGTGCAGCAGCACGTCGTAGCGTTGCTCCCAAGGCAGGTAAGCCTGAGACACTCCCACATCTAGAAATGTAGGCGGCTTGACGGTGGGTAGAGCCGATTCAAACTCGACGGTGATGACATTAATCATTTTGATTCTCCAAAGGTGTAGAAGGGTCTGCAGGGGAACACAAGGGCCAGAGCGCTGCGATCGCCGCTGGCAATTCTGGGGGGCAAGACTGCAGGTTTCTGAACAACCGATAGCTGACGACCCAGCGGGACCGTAGACCCCGCCAGCAGTGCGTTAATTGTCTGCATCGTCAGATTGGTGTCAGCAGTCCATTGCAGGGAGGCCGCATATTTGTAGGGCTCCGGCAGCGGCGGGTTAGCGGAGTAGTCCCCAAGCTTTTTCGGGATGCGGCATAGGGCAAACCCGATCGCCAGCTCTAGAATCAGTTGGTCGTTGGTTTGTCCGGCAATGAACGCGGCGATCTCGTCGGGGCTCGCCCACGTCGTCCAGTTTTGCGCCGGATTGTATGGCTGTCGTTCCTGACTCGAAATCTCACACCAGAGCTTCAGAAGTGATAAGCAGAATGCTCTAAGTGAAGAGGTTTTTAATTTGAAATTGAAATTTCTACCCCAAAAGAAAGGATTTCTGTCTTTACTATTTTTGTCATTCTTTTGACGCCTTGGAATAGCACTTGCTAAAGCTGCTGCAAGCTGAACTTCAGGCATAGAAGCCTCTTTATAGACGGCTTCAACCCAAGACTCGCTCAAGCGGGGCACAGGCGGAATGGTCTTGGGTTGGATATGGCTATGGAGTAGTTCTAGCTGACCCAGCAGGCGAATGACGGTGGTGGCTTCGGCATTACCTTGCTGCAGGCGATAGAGCGCTTTGTAAATGGCCGTCAGCAGATTGTATTGCGCCTGCGATTGCTTGTCATTAGGACGTGCCTTAGCCTGCCAAGGTCTTAACTCAGCCCCAATATCGGATTCTCCAGGTTTTGCTAAGCCAATGTGAACTAGATAGTCGCTCTTGGTACCTTTACGAGTCCATAGACCGAATCGAGAAAATCTAGATAGACCTTGTACCGTACTTGCTTGTGCAATTGCATCCAACATGTCAAGAGTATCAACAATCTGATGTTTGAGGCGAAACGATAAATCCTCGAACACAAGATCTTGAAAATCTTCCCAATCTAGGGGTTCATTCCAGAGTGGAAACCACACTTCATAAGCACGCCCAGTGCGATCGCTGGTGTCAGCACTTCCCGAGTTGACTTCTAAAAGTAGTGGGTAAAGTGTAATCGTGCGTTCTTCATCTCCCTCCCCTTGAATCTCATTGAGAGGTTTATCTGTTCCAGCAAAAGTGGCGGCTCCTTCCAAGTACAAAATTAAATCGAAAGGATTTGCATATTGTGCTGAAGTACCGTTATCCAAATAATCTTCTAGAATTCTGTCAGAGTCGTTAGGCGCTAAATCGCCAAAGTGATCTCCGGCAGGATGAGTGTGAGCTAACAAAGCAGTCTTCTCAAGAGTTTTTTTAATACTTCTACCTGCGATAGAGGCATAAACATAATCTGCTGTGTTTTTAGTCGGCGTTCCTGTCTCTAAATCCCATAGACTTAGACAGACACTAAGATAATCAGTGCACAAGTCTTTGTTGCCAATAATTCCACCAGAGCCTAAGAGTTCATTACACTTGAATTCATTTTTACTGTTAAGTAGCCCGACAGCTTTCCGCCATTGCTGAAAATACTCATTTCTAACATTCTTTAGGCGCGGAATCATCTTTAACTTTTTATCAGCGGAAGCCCCTGAAACATCGACCTCTTGCAGGGCTATTTCGATCTTCTGATATCCATCTTTAAGAGAAGAATATCTATCGCTTTTGGATGCTAAAATTGGTTGTAATTTTTTAGTCTTGTGCTTCTTGTCAAAAACACTAGAACCATTCCACGGGCTGGCAAAGGGTTTAGGTTGATAATTAGCGAGAATATCCTCTACCAGCTCATCAACAGAATCAATCTCTAGGTAAAAACAGTCGTTTTCCCAGTAGCCTGAAGCGCCCGAAAGCCGCAGTAGGCCAATGGCCTTGAGCCAGCCGATTGCGGTAGTTGGCAATAGGTGAGGGAAAGCAATAGCGTTAGCCGTTGTCGCGGTTGCTGTCATCAATTTCTTGCTCGCTTAAATAGGTCTCGTCTCGAAGTTTGGAGGCTTGAACGTCGGCGTTGCGAATCAAGGCTTCCAGATAGATCAGTCGATAGGGGCCGTATTCTCGAAGCAGCTCTTTGACTTGCTTACTCCAGCGCTGAACCTTATCCGGAAATGCCAGTGTGACCGCAGGTAGTGACTCAACGACCCCGTTTCCCTCATCAAAAACCTCTACCGGAGGCAGCGACGTGCCCAACTCGACTCCCCGCAAAACTTGAGGGTCCAATTGTTCGCTGGGATGAGGTGGCAGGAGGCTGTCGCGCACCTTGCCGTGATGCGCTGCAATTAGGTATTGCGCCAAAAATGGAGCGCCTTGACTGGCCGCAGCAAACGCGCCGGCTAATTCATGCCGATATCCGTTTAGCTCGCGCCAGTGACCATATCTCTCAGACTTAGCGATTAACTCACCTTTCGTCCTGGCATAAGCCTGCCAAAGATCATGCGCCTTGCCCCAGTCGTGCCAGCGGGCACAGCGACACAACTCTTGAATTAAAGCTTCGGACAATCCCAACCGTTGGAGATGGGGGATGAACTGTTGCAATGCTTCCTCAGCATCTTTGAGATGTAGGCCCAGGGGTAAATCGAATTTATAGTTGGGATCGTTATATTGAGGCTCAAACTTGATGGCATATGGTTTTAGTTTGTGCGCTGGATCGCCTGTCCAACCCACATCATGGGAATAGCCACCTGCGGTCAACGGTAGCCAAACCACGTCACCGTTTTCAGGAGTTTTAATTGCCCATTCGTCTTCGCCCCAGACCAGGTGATTGACATTGTGAGATTGGCAGAACTGCTTGAGTTCTTCAGTAGGAACCGGGCAGACGTATCTTTGGTGAGGCAGCCGCTTAGGCGGCTCAGCTGACCATAAACATAAAACTGAAACCGTGAACGATTTCACGTCTCGAACATATTCTGGTGCTCTGGCAGTCAGTCCAGCATCCCGCTTTTTATGGTGAGTGCAAAAGAATGTCTCGGCATCGCTTTTAAGAAGCGGCGGACCATCAAGCTTGAGATCCGGCCGCCGGATCTTGGACAGCGCATCAAGGTTGGCATCGTTTAGCTTTAGCAGGCGATCGCGGGCATCCTGACATTCCTCCTTGCTGTAGGGAGCCGGTTGCCAACCTTCCCGGTAGTCCAGCCAGTGAATCTCTACGGCTTTTGTATAGTCGTTCCGGCCACAGCGTCCGCAGCGCTGCACAAATGACGACCAAGGGCACAGCTCAGTAATCAGCAGATTGGCGTCAAGGTCTACACCTGCTTCAACCACCTGGGTCGAGATAATTAACCCCCGATAGCTGTACAGCCCTTTCTGTCGTGCCTCGCGATCAATCCCTAGAAATCGGCTGTGGATGACCAGGGGAGCGAGGTCTTTCAGCCGCTCGCCGATTTCTCGTGCCCGCGCTACCGTATTCACCACCACCAGTGACAGCGTTCCAGGAACATGCTTAGCCCTAACGAGAGATGCCACATCCTCGATGTTCCCCACGCTGGCTCGAAAGACCGGCTTGGGCCGCTTTACCTTGGCACTTAGCGTTTCGCTGTCAAAGTCGGCAGCGCTCAGCTCAAAGCGATCGAAGGTTAGACCCTCTCTCCTTAGCGGCGCGTCGTCAAACGTTGCCGACATCAAGCACAACTGCATTGGCCCGTAGGTACCCAGAGTGCGCCAGTGCTTATAGAGCTGTACCAGAGTGGAATAGGCTACGCCAGTTAGCTGAATCTCATCGAGAATCCAGCGGCAGTCGTTGGTCAGGGCGGCGCAGTGTAGCGGTCGCTGCCCCCAAGAAACGCCGAAACCTCGATTCAGCGCCCGCGACAGCAGCTGATCTTGAGTGCCGATTAGGATGGCGGGCTGGGTCAGATCCTGCTCAAAACCATGCTCAATTTGTCCGCCTTTGAGGCAGTAAACCTTTATATCCCTTAACCTAGAATTCTTAACGACCTGCTGAATATTGGTGTAGACCTGATCGACCAGCGATCGCGTCGGGAGGGCATAAATCAAGCGGGTTGGTACTGGCTTGCCGTAGCTATGTGCATAAAGCCAGGGAACGACTGCTCCTGATTCTTTTCCAGCGCCCGTGGGAGCAGCCACGGCTGCGATCGCCTCGCCATTCCAATTAGAAAGCTTTTCTTGCCAGGGATACGGCTTAGGTTCCATGACTTGACTAAAGAAATCTTGATAGCTCACGCACTTCATAGAACTTTCATATGCCTTGAGTCCTTTAATGATGACCCTAACAAGTTACGCCTAATATAGTTCCCCTGAACTAAAACGTCCAGGGGAATCAGCAATTTAGTCCCAAGTGGATTGGGATGAGCCTATCAAAACACTCGTGTGTTAAGGCCTTTGATTATTTTTCAATTCAGTCCCGCGTCGGGAGTTCACTATCATCTAACCCTATTACCCCGTGAAAGCAGGCATAATAGTTCGCCGCAGCTAAAGAGTATCGACATTCGCCTCAAGAAACAAGCAAGGCTGTGATTCTGATGACCTTGGACTTAGAGAATACTTTGCCACCTTGGATTTTCCTCATCGAGCAACTGCTCATTTCCCTCGACTGCTCGATGCTGCTTCAAAGTCTCGGCTATTGCGGTCCCTCCGAGCATTTACAGGAAGACTGAGACTCATTTTGAAATCACAAGAGCACCCATACATATTCCCTTGACGCTATTGACAACATCCAAAAAACCAACCAGGCTGACCAACCAGATTGGTGCGCCTAAGAGTTGCCCGACCTATCCTCCTATTGGCATTCGAGGAGCGATCGCGCTTCACACAGCCGAAATGTTAGGGAACATTTTGCCTTTCAACGAGCAGAAACATTCCCTAACAACCTGAATGCCAACAGAGACAACTCTTCCGATAATCCCCTCTGTAATCAACTTTCCGGTTCTCCATCATCACCATGCTGTTCCCGCAGGTGCGTCATCATCATTGCCCTGAGCTGATCCATCTCTGCCGTGAGCGATCGCACGTCTTCCGAAAGCTGGCCTACCGTTTGCGAGAACTGGCCCATCGCCCTTGCCATCTGAGCAACGTTTTGGTTCGTGTCCGCGATCGCGCCTCGCAGTTCGTTATAGTCCTCTGCACGTTGGATGCGCTCGTCTTGAACAGCCGTAGCTAGCGCCGCGATCGCCTGAGTATTCGTTTCCTGTTGGGCTTCGATGCGGTTAAGTCTTTCGTTGCTGCTGCTATTGGTCATTTCACTGTTGTTTTCATATCAAAGCTCCATCCAGCATTCTAAAGTACGCCCCGCTTTCTACTCAGGCGGCTTGCTCTGCTTCAGCGCTGATAGCACTGCACCAGCAGAGCAGCACGCGATCATAGAGAGCATTGGTGCGATCGCCCACAAATTCCTGCATCCGCTCCATCTGCCAGCCCTCCAGAGGAGGGGCTTCACGACCGACATGGGGCAGGCACTCGGATGCCTCTGGCCAAGTGAGGGCAAAGTCTTCGCTGCTGAAATAGAGATGCAACCGTCTCTGGTCGCCGACGCAAAGCGAAAGGTGGTTGTCCAAGGTGCCATCCGGCGTCAGTAGGGCCAAATGGAAGGCGTTGTTGGTCTCGGTTGAGGCGGCATAGGTTTCGACGTGACCGACTTGCCAAATCTCATCATCCCAGCGGCGCATATCGCCTATCTGCAATGGAATCAAGCCAATTTCGAGGGAGTGGCCCTCATCTTTGTAAGACTGAGGAGTCTCTCGGGGTCGCAAGAAGATTAGCTGCGTAATGTTCATGGTTGAATCTCACTTGTTGATAGAGTGATCAAACAGAGAGCTCACCTTTTTCCGAGGCTCGATCGCGAAAATTGGCATTACAACGGGAGCCTTACCCGCTGCATGGGTGATGACTAGGTGAGGTATTGCCGTTGGTTCAAAATTTTGTCGCTTCGCTGATCGGTCAAACGCTCATCAGTTATAGGGCTGTCAACTGTAAAGTTCGTGCTTAATGACACTCCTTACGGTTTATGCAGACATCAGCGAGCAAGTTAAAAACACGAGAATTCTCTGCTTTGTGGTGTTCGTAGCAGTCAGCGGGAACGGATTAGCCTATTCCAGGCATTGACTGAAGTAATTGAGTTAGATGTTATTCCTGTTCAGCAAACTGTTCCTGCCTCGAAGCATGAGCAATAACAGTGGGCTAAGCGCAATAACGCACAGACTCGACAGCCCACGGCTGAGCTACTAGTTGTCGAGATCGCTCTTGCTTTGCACGTCGGGATAACGATCTGGAAAACGAGCCCTGACCGCACTCTCGATCAAGAAAGCGGTCAGGTTAGCCTTTGGACGCCCTTCTTTGTCAGCCCATTCCTGAAGGTCTTTATTGATTTGGTCGGGCAACGTAACGCTGAACCTGACAGGCATCGCATCATGTGAAATCAACATGGCGATTGTATCTCCATTGCTCTACTTCGGTTCGATAATAACCGTATAAGATGCTTAAACGGTGTTGACAGAATCTTATACGGTGCTAGTATTGCTGTCAAGAATCGGTTCAGAAACGTTTCCGAAATATTTCGGAAACTGCTGAATCGATTCAGAACCTATTCACAACCTCCACGCCTATGTACTCAACCGCCGATATTGCTAAGCGCTTGGGCTGCACCACCCAGGCCGTCAACAAGTACCGTCGCAAAGTCGAGAAACAGATTGGGAAACAATTCGGAACCCCCGATCCCAGTGATGGTCGCCGCACGCTGTATTCCGAAAACGAAGTGAGCCAGATCGCAGAGATGGCTCCCAAGATTCCGGTCACTGAAGCCAGCGAAGAGGACTGCATCGACGCAGAACTCATCGACGGGTCGGATACCTACACCTCGATCGCGCCCGAACGGATTTCTCTTGGCCTCCGTCATGCCACGCTCCCACCCGCTCATCGGGGTGACTTCGACCTAGCCGCAGCTGAGCAAGCCATTGCTGATGTTGAAGCCCATACCGCTCGAACCGCTCAACGGGGCGACGTTTTGCTCTCAGAATTTGCCGTGACTGAAATGCTCGAAGCCGTTGCAGATATTAAACAAACGGTTGCGACGATGAAAGCCAATGCCTTGGGCGATGCCACGGTGACGCTGGGAAAGCAAACCGGAAAAGGCTCCAGCAGCTCAGGATGATGACCGCCTGGATTACCGCGATCGCTCTCATGAGCGTCCTCCACTTTCTGCTGTCTACCCCACAAAACCATGACAACAACGACCCCCGAACCTCAATCCACTGCGCTCGATCTTGAAGCCACCCTGCAAGCCCTGGTTGACCAACACGGTCTCGGCGCAGTGGGAAACGCATTGGCTCAGCAGCACGGACGCACGGCAGCGATCGCGGCTTGTCTGGGCCAATTGCCGGCTGCTACCTGCTCCACTTCGAGCGGCGAATCAGCCCCAATCACGCCTGCCAGCACTATCTTGGCAGCAGCGCCCATCTCTTTGAGCACCTAAAGACGCACCAGGCCAGTCCCAACGCCAAGCTGCTTCAGGTTGCCAAGTCCAGGAAAATCCCATTTACCGTAACGCGACTTTGGCCCTGTGATTCAGAGAAAGAAGCTCGGCAGCTTGAGCGCCAACTCAAACGTCAGGAAAACGGTCAAAAGCTTTGCCCAATCTGCAATCTAGGAAAGCCATAACCATGCTGAAACTGCACAAAATTCCCGTTCGTACCGTCCTATCCACCCTTGCCGGGGTGGCAATTGCGAGCGGCATGATTGGCATTGTTGGCTCTGGCGTTGCGGGTCTAGTTGCGGGCGACAAGATCCACAGAAACCGGGCCAGTAGTCTTGCTCTGCTGAGCACCAGCATTGACATTGCGGGCTTTGCTGGAGCGATCGCTTTAACCCTGTCCCAGTCAGAGAACTAACTGATGTCTGCTCCAGAATCCCGCCGTTCATCTTCACAACACCTTATCGAGAGCGTCAACCGCTTGTCCATTAAGGTCAACGCACTAGAGCGCACCGAGGAAAGCCGCAGCGCTCGCGTCAACGATATCGCCGCTGACGCCGTCGACATCATAACGGCCTGCATCAAGCTCGCTATCCAGATCCTCAAACCTGTTCGGAGCAGCCTGTACGCCTAACATTGCCAGTCCTAAATTCAGGAAATTGAAAAAATAATGACTTCAGTCTTAACCCCCGCTTATCAAGATCCCACTCTCCAGCCATACCAGCGCTTCTGGGTGGTGACAGAATCCCTGGCTCCGCGCATTTATGACAGCTCAGGACTAGATGAGGCGATCGCTGAGTTTCAGCGCCTCTTACGGAACAACGATTCCCCTCGCTTTCTGGGCGAGAAAGCCGACGATTCGCTGCACGACCTGAGTCTCACCAAACCTGCTGTTCATTAACTGCCCTCAATACCCAAGTCTCGCTAGAGCCAAAACCTTCAACCAATAGGAGCAAACCCATGCAAACAGCAACGGTATTGACTACTCGCACCACCGCCCACCAGCGCCGCCTACGTGCGATCGCTAAACGCCTAGTCATCGAACTGGGCTATCTCGAACACTGCCTCGCTGAGGGCCTGCAAGATGCCCATGTGCAGACTGCTGCCGCTGGCCTTGATACCGCCATTGACTGCTTAAACGAGCACCTGTCGAGCTAAGCGATCGCTGTTTTGATTGCACGATTTCAGTTCATCTGTTGGAGCTTTAGTCATGCGACTGCCGCTTTTCTGGCGCATTCAACGAATCACCCTCAAACATTGGCTCTGGCGCAAATGGCTTGACCTCAAGTATCGCGCCCTCGACGCTTGGGATAGCTGGAGCTGGTTAGTTCGTTATTTGTACGACGCTTCCCCGACGCTGATTGCCGGACAGAGGATCGCCGCTGCGGTGATTGTCTCGGCTGGCCTAGTAGTGCTGAACTGGCTCGCGCCGGTGATTCACGCCCTCGCCTGGGCTTATGGCCTCACGCTGTTGGCGCTGGCAGCAGTCAAAGCCATTAACCATCGCCGCGATCGCTAGCCCCCCCAATTGCAGGAGCATTCACACTATGGAAGAAAGACAAGAACACGCGCAAAAGCAAGCCCTAGACCTCAATCTGAATGAGCCAGGGCAACTCAAGCAGACGGGCTGGCGGCAATACACGCGCAACCCGAAGGTGGTTATAGGGGGTGTCAGCGCGGCTGTGTGTTTACTGGGGGTCGGCCTGGCCCTGCTCAGCAGCGCTCCTGAGACTGAGGTGTACGAAGCCTCGCCCACCGCGCAGCTCGACAAGAATGACATCGTGGCGGGGGCGCAGGCCAGTCACGCGAACACGGTGTTTCAGTCCACAGAGCAGCTAGAGCAATTTGAGCAGCAGTTGCTCAGTCAGGAAGCCCAGCGTTATTTGCTCGAAGCCCAGAAGCAAACCACCGAAGCTGACAAAACTTGCTTCAGCCAATCAGTTCACTGCGTTCTCGACCAATTCCAAGGGGACGCAATCGCCCAGATTGAACGTGCCCGGGCTGATAGAAACCACGCAGCGATGCTTTCCGCATTGGATCGGGTGGCTGCGGTCGAGTTGGCACGGGATGCAGTACAGCCAATCGAACCGGAAGTAAACCTCACTCAACTCGCCATAGACAACCTCGTCCAGTCGTACCAACGTTACCGGGGGGCATCCGCCGAAGCCCAGGCGTGGGAGGTCCAACAAAGTGATTAGCCAAGCCATCAAGTTAACGGGTGCAGCGGCATTGGGTGCAGCGTCTGTGGGTATTTCGATCAGCGCCCCCACGCTGACCAACCTGTCAGCCGATGACCTGGCCGCCTTTAGCAATGGCCAGCAGGTCGAGGTGACGGCCTATCGCCCTGGGCGCGCGCTGGCGGCAGGCTTAGGGGCGACTGGCTTGGGTTTGCTGGGCTGGTGGCTGTATCGGGAACTGGCGGGAGATGCCTTGACCGGAGGCACACGGGCGGTATCGCCCGCCCCGATGCCAGAGGATGCCGCTGCCACCATCACGCAGCGCTTTGATGCGTTGCGCCAGCGCATCTTTGACAGCCTCAATGTGCCTGACTATGCCTGGATTTTGCAACTGATGGAATGTGAAACGCTACTGGTAGTTGGGGGACAGGGGTTTGGCAAAACTCGTTTTGTCGCTTCCCTGTGCTACCTGCGCCACCTATTGATGGGGCATCAGCTCATCCTGGTATCCCCCCACGGGCATCAGGATGACTTTTGGCTAACCCGACCGATTGGCAGCAATGGGGCATATCCGGAGATCGGGGCGGCAATCTTGAACTATCAGAGTCGCATTAAACAGAAAAATCAGCAGTCCAAGCCCCTCACCCAACTGTGGGACGAGTTCACGCAATATGGGGGGCAGGTTAGCAATGCTGAGGTTTTGTTTCGCTCGGTGGCGACAGAGCCGCGTAAAGCGAACGAGCATCATATTTTGGTGGCTCATAGCGAGGCGAAAGGAATCGCTAACGGCGGGGGTAAAGCGACGGGTTTTCAGGATCTAAAAGATGCCTGCATTGTGCTGACTATTCACGGCAAACGTGGAATTACGGGTAAAGCTGAGCCCGCTTTCAAAGGTCACTTAAAAGGCTTTAGTTATAACGATAAAGGTGCTCCTGAAACGGTGCCTGTTATTTATCCAAAATGGCTGCATTATCCAGAAAAGTTGTTGGCGGTCCTCCCTACTTATAGTTCTTCCACACCGTCTTCCGTCGGTCTTCCGGCTGAGGAAGACGGGAAGAGCTTGGAAGACGGTTGGAAGACGCTGGAAGACACCCTGGAAGACGCTGGAAGACAATCGATGTATGGATTTCGCGGAGAATCGGAAGACCCCATGGAAGGTCTTCCAAAATTGGAAGAGATTGCTCCTCAGCCTCCCTATCCCCCTGCCCGCAGCATGTTCTTTCTAGAGTTTGCGTTCCTGTTTGTCGAATGCGACAGCCTCCGCAAAATCTTTAATGACGTCTGGGGAGAAGGGTATGGAGATGGTAGCCGCTCTATCAAATTAAAGGAATGGTGCAAGCTCGCATTTTGTGAATGGCTACCCGAAAAACATCTCCGTGAGGTTAAACAGAAACACCCTAATTTATTCAGCTAATTTATGAGGAAAAACTCAATGAGTAACCGCAGAAGAAACAACAGCAGTGCCGGCAACAGCCCAGACATTATTGATGCGGAATGGGAAGTGGTTGGCGGGGCAAGTCAACTGACCCCCATGCAGCCCCAAATTATTACCCCCAGGCGCAATAGTCCAAGGTCCGCGATTGGGGATGGGGGCTATTTTGATGCCACTGGCAAGCGTCGTCCGGTTTATACCATCCTGCCTGGCGACGACAACATGGCGGCACTGATGGCGATCAGGGCCTGGTTGTCTTCACTCCGGCACAAGCCATTGACCACGATCGGGGTCACCGGTGCGGCCCTCTGGTTCGGTTTTGCGGGAGCGTCGGGCTCCCTCAACCTGCTGCGGGGCGATGTGGTGTCTTGCTCTGGCGATAACTGGAACCCGGTAGTCGCCGGGTGTAATATTGCCGCCACGCTTGCCGGACCTTCTCAAGGATTAGCGGGATCTGTCCATGACGTGATGTTGGGCCAGGACGAAGTAACGGAAGCAATCGAAACGACGCCGAAAATCCGTGCTGTGCGGGTGGAGGACTGATGAAACGACGCACCAAAGCACTATTGGCGATGGTGCCGATGACAGCGGGAGTACTCTGGCTCGATGCTATTGAACCGGGGCAAGGGACTTTCTACAATCCGGCGTTTTGGGCGCGATCTCAGTATGCCAAACTTGCTAACCGAGATTGGCAAATTGAGAAGCCGTTAGACCTGGCTAATCCACTGCTACAGCAATGCCAGATGCTCACCAGCGAGAACCAAATTGAAGCAGTCCAGATCGAAGCTCGTCAAATTATTACGGGGAAATCAGAGTCCTTTGCATTGGCCCAGCTTGGGACTCCCACTTGTGCCCTAGGCGATGGTGTCTATCGCTGGGTCAGTGAAGCAGGCTTGGCCCTTGATGTGACCTTTGAGGAGGGGGGCGTTATCGATGCTGAGCTTAATCGCTAAGGCGGCGATCGCCCGTAAAGCGGCCAAGCCTGCTCAGGCAAAACCAGACTTCGACAGCCTATCGCCCGATTTGCAGTGGCGGATTGTGCGCACCCGTGAACGCTGGGAAAGTCTCATTCAGTTGGGTGCGGTTGCCCTATTAGGACTGCTTACTGCACCGATGGTGATACCGCAGCTCAATCAGCACATGGATACGGTGCTCCATAATGGCCTTGAGGTCAAACTGGGGCCGATCACCGTATGGCGGTCAGCCCCAGTTTTGGAGACTATCGGGGTGTTACCGCCCTCGTCCTTAGAACCCATCGAGGTGGGGGACGAGATCGGCGGATTCCGCGTCAACTCCGGTTACGGGATGCGAATCCATCCTATCTATGGCGATGAGCGAATGCACAACGGGGTAGACCTCCCCACCCCTGAAGGCACTGCTTTGTTTGCCCCTGCTGCCAGGTCAAGCCGGGTAAAGGTGGACTGCAAAGACCAGTCAGGGGGCGCGGGCAAGTACGCGGAAATCACCTCGTCCGATATTCCTGGAAAGATCCTGGTCGCGATGCACCTATCGAAATGCATCACGGGTCTGCATCATGGGGGCACGGTCATTGCGGCTACTGGCAATACCGGAGCATCGACTGGGCCTCATCTGCATTGGGAGCAGATTGATGCCGCCACTGGCGCTCGCCAACCTCCCCAGAAAGGCTACTTGCAATGGGCACTCACGGGACAACAGCCGAAGACCCTAGAGCAAATCAATCAGGGCGCAGTGCCTTTTCAATCGCTGATTGATGACGAGTTGCTGAAGTGTGCGATCGGTAATGCTGAAGGTACGATGCACGATGATTGCTCGAAGAACCCTGCCTACTTTGGGCACCTCGATCCGGGTAATGGTGCTGCCAACTTGGGGGCCTTCTCTTATCAGCACGGGGCCAGCTCACCCGATGAAGCTAACGCTAAACAGATTAAGCGCCTAAGAACTGCTGAGCAGGGTATCCAGCAAAAAGCAGTAGAAAAGTTTGGGCAGCCGCTCTCTAAGGCCGCGTTGGCGAATGCCCTCGATCTATGGAATCAGGCACCGCTTGCCGGAGATGATTTTGTACAGCATCTCAGAACGGCCGCTCCTTCTCCTCAAGAAATTATCGATGCCCGCAGCCGTAGCTTTGTTGATCCCGACACGGGGCGGCTTGATGCGCCTGGTTTGGGAAATTCGGAGGAGCACGTCAGGCATGACCAGACCAGACGTACCGATGAAGTTTTGGAGCAGGTAAACCCATGAAAGTCTCTGTTCCCGCCGAAGTGGCCTTAGTGCTGGCCCGGTTTCAAACCTTTGAGGTGCTCATGGATGACGACACCAGCGACTTGGTTTTAGCCGTGCTGGTGCTGGCCTCATTCCTTGTCGACACCGACTAACAAGGCCAAGATTCGCAAACACCAACCTGAAACAATTGGAGGTTTCCGTGACTATCGACAATCTGCCCGTCAACGATTCCACCGTGCAGGGCCTTGCCGACCAGCTTGAACAAATTCAGCGCGGGCTGTCCGTACTGACCACGGCCGACGCCTGGGGCGAAACTGCCGCTTTTGGACGGAAGTACCGCAATCGCTGCCTGCTGGTGCATCATCCGCGCTGGTATATCCAAGCGGTTCTAGCTGGAGAACGCCTGAGCAGCTCGACCGATATCGAGCGCTTCAATGCGGTGATGAAAGCCATTGACGCAGCGGCGGACGATGACGCTAGCGATGCCTTCAGTGAGGCTTTGCAGCGCGAACTGAAAGTTATCAGCATCTGCGAGGTGAGCTTTACCCAGTGGTCCTATGCTGCCGCGATTCAGGGGCAAGACCCGACATGGCGTGATGCCATGTACAAGCGTCACCGTGATCGCGCTTAGGTCAATTGATTAACCGCCTGACAAGCTAAGGGGGCCGCATGGCAGACTTTGTGTTCCAGCCGAAACCAGAAGGCGATCACTACATCCAGATTCACTACAGCCATAAGCTGATCACTGATGGCAAGGCGACGACCGCCGCGTTGCTATCGGTCCTGGAATATTTAGCTAAAGCCTCTTTAGAGCACTCTGATGGGTGGCAAGTAGGGGACACTATCCCCGACGAAATTCCGATTCAAGGGGATTGTAATTATCCTCGCTTGAACAAGCTTCTCGATGGCTTGCTAAAGCCAACAGCGGTCCGGGATAAGTTGAATCTGCTGCATGAGCTAGGGCTGATTAGGCTCGATACCGAAAGTGATCCGCGACGACGCCTGGTGACGTATTGCCATCGAGCCATTGCCGAAGCATTATCCCAGATCGAGATTGACCACCCCCCAAAAAGTGAACCCTCCGAAAAGTGGAGCCCTACCCCCCAAAAAGTGGAGGCTCCAAAAAATGGGGAGTGGGATGACCCCCCAAAAAACGTACCCTCCGAAAACTGGAGCCCTACCCTCCAAAAAGTGGAGCCCTACCCTCCGAAAAGTGGGGGGACAACCCTCCAAAAAATGGGGCCAAGTATCCCTCTTAGTAACCCTAAAGTAGATCCAAAAGTAGATCCGGCTGTGCCAGCCGGAAAAAATCTGCCGTTGGAGAAATTATCAAATGCTGAAGAGTGTGAAGTTGAGGAATCGGCTTTCCCAATTGCTGACCCGATAGATTTCCCTGTTGAGCCAAAAGGCTCGGGAGAGGACAAATGTTCCGAGGAGCGGTCTCGAAATCGGAGTCGCGGGTCTAAGACTGGTAGAGCTGAGCGCATTTATCGGCAGCTTGAAGGCGATCCTCGCTACGAAGCGGACAAGTTCTATCAGTGGTTTGACTGGTACAAACGAAAGCTTTGTGAGCCCTATGGCAAGGCGCATGGTGACAAAGCCGGAGCGGCAGCGTCGTGGATGAACCTGGTCGAGAGCGGAGTGAACTTGCGGCAGGTCAGTGCTGGGTCAAGTCAGTATCTAGGCTGGGTGCGGGCTAATCCCGACCGCCGAGCCTGTGAAATTCCCCATGCCCATAATTTCCTGGAGGGCAAGCTCAGTCATCCCACTCCCTATTGGCAGTTGGCCTTAGAAGAGGCGACGGCAGCTCCGATTGCTGGCCCTGATTTTGTTACTGAACCGGCTCCGACGATGACCCGGCAAGACTGGTTTCAGCGTTTGGGGGTACTGCTCCGCGAGACTGGATATCTCTTGCCTGATGCCTCTCGGGACTGCCCAAGTACGCGCTATGTCACGTCGGCCAGCGCCTTGTCTGCCGATGAATTGCCAGCTCTGGTGGCGTGGTTAGAAACGTCAGCGGCGAGGAGGTCGGCATGAAATCAGCGAACGCCACGCAGCCGGATTTGTTCGCGCCTGAAACTCCGGTCGTGCAGCCTGTGGCAGCCCTCAAACCACAGGCCGACGTTCGGCCGCGCAAGGCAAAGGAAAAGAAAAAGGGCCATCGCACTTCGTCGGGCGCTCGCTGCGAGGGGTCCATCAAGATTCCCGGCTTAGGCCATTCCCTGTGCGATCGCTGCGGCGAATGGATCGCCACCAGCCAGTTCTGACCATCGGCAAGGCGATTGCCTTGCTGCGACGAGAAGTTTCAATCACTTTGGAGGAATCCAATTATGGCTACTGAAGCAGAGTTCGATCAATGGTGCGATGAGGTTGAGGACATTGTCTCACGTCGCATTGGCCGCGACATTGACTATGAAGATAAAGCGAAGTGGGTCTACAGCTTTTACTTCAATCAGGGACTGACTCATCAGCAAGCGGCTGATGAGTTCTATCAGTTCATCCATGATCCTGCTCGAAACCGTCGCAAAGAGCAAAAAAGCTTTGGAGAGTCCAGGGCTATTGAATAAGAAGACGCAGACCCCGCCTGTGATAGCCCAAAGCCCTTGTCTGTGGGAAGTGCTCCAGGCGTCTGCTAACTCTTTTAAGTAGTCCTATTCATTCCCTGTGCGATCGCTGCGGGGAATGGATCGCCACCAGCAAGTTTTAGTCAACTGAGATCAGGAACTTTCATGAAAACAACCACAGACCGACAACTACAAAGGGGCGATCTTGTCCGACTGAAGAAACCCTACCAAGGCCGATTCACTCACGGCATCGTTGTGGAGATAACAGCAACCATTCGAGGGCAAACTCCCCGCAACGTGAGCCTGCATATTTACGACGGCCAGGGGCAGCTCTATTTCCATCAGGAGTATCTCGACAAAGGGCTACTCATTCCCTGCTATGTCGATTTTCATGTATCAGAGTTGTTCTGGTACAAGCAGGCCGACGAAACGGGCTACTACATCGTGCCCAATCCGCCCGACTGGTCAGACCCCAAATATTTGAGGTGAGCGACATCATGCCCCCTTCAAAATGTCGACTTGTTGTCTATGTCGATGAGACCGTTCCTGGCAGAGTCGAGCAAGTCAAGCGAATACTGGCTTTGGCGGTTCGATGGTCTTTGTTGAACATATTGGGCGTCGGCTACGCCTTTCACTATTTTAATGTCTTCGCGGCAGGTACTGTTGAATTGGTTAGACCTTTAGAAAAGAGGCTGAACGACCTGGAAGGCGTATATGCGAACTGCTTCCGCCAGAGTTGGAGGCATGGCCTTGATAGTACAAGTCGCGCAAACCATCTTGGAGCAAAGCGGAAAAGTGCCTGAAGGATCTCTCGCATACCGTTGCCAGATTGTTAGGGAATAGACTGATACCCGCGTCCTTTAGTTTATTCCCTAACAACTTGAGCGAACGGTGTATGGGTTCCTGTAATCACGAAATTGAGGATTTTTATCAGATGACTGCTGCGATCGCCACGCCCCATGCTACGCCCCTTCCCTTCCTGACGTGGGCTGGCGGCAAAATTTCCGAACTGGTGATTACGTCCTATCCGGTTTTGCTTGTTTAGATATAGATAGCTCAATTTCGATAAATAGAGATATAGTAGAGAGGATTTACCCCAAGAGGTATATGCTTGACTTTTTTCGAGAGGGCGTTTCCGCCCTCCAGCAACACTTTCAAGGCAGAGATGGTCTGGATGCGGTTGATGGCCTCAAGACTGGCATTGCGGTTGATCTGACAGATGGATTGATTTGGCTGATTGGCCGGCTTCCCTTCACAGTGCTTTAGTCAGGTATTGCTCATTTCAAGGATTCTTTATCATGACTTTGACCCTACCCAAAAACTGGCTGGATGTTGCCAGCGGCAAAGCTTCAACTAAGTGGCTAGAGCATTTTATGCATCGTCATCTGGCTCTATTGGAGAAAGGGCAAATTACGCCCCAGGAGTTCGCCAATGAGCTGGAAGAAGAGTTCGCCTCAAGGATGCTAAATACGCCAGCCAAGCAGAAAAACTATCGCTCTAATGTCGTGCAAGGACTGAAGATATTAGAGCCACATCATCCTGCTATCGAGCTAGTGGCCCTCTCAACTGATGAATATCGCAGGCTGAATGACCAGCAGCGAGGCCGAGTTGCGCAGCGAGAAACACAATATCTGCATCCCGATGCAGTTAAAGCGCTGGTAAAAATTGCAGAAAACTTGCTTGATAGCGATGAGTGGTCGGATGTCGGCGCTGGCTTAGCCGTCTTAATTGGTCGCCGCATCAGTGAAATCCTGCTCTCCCAGTTTTCCCTCAAAACATCCTGGAGCTTGAACTTTAGCCAGATGGCGAAGCAGGCTGACGATGTGGACATCACCATAGAAATTCCCACGCTGGCTTCAGCCAAGCCGGTATCGGCAGCGATTGAGAAACTGCAATCAGGACTGGCGATCGCTGATCTGAAACAGCGGGCGTCTTCCCGGCAGCTCAAACAGGCAGTAAATCGTCGCTATAGCCTGGCAATTGCTCAAAAGTGCGATGAGTATTTTAAGGGTCTGGTGCCCAACCGGAGTGATAAAGATAATCTCTATACCCATATCTTTAGAGCGGTCTACGCCACGATTGCGACGCACTGGTTCTGTCCCCCAAATGTTCCAGAACATCAGTACAAGGCGGAAATCCAGGGACATTTCACAATTACGCAAGACGGTGAAAAGCTGCCTAACTATGCGGCGCGCTCAAACTATGACGACTATGTCATCGGTGACGGCCAGGGCAATCGGGAGGGGCGCTTGGGCCTGAAGTTAGGCCGACTGCCAGGGCTTAAGGTGATTGAAGCGTTCCGGGATGACCCGGTAGAAGACATGCTGCCGCATCAGCACTCGAAGGTGGCAGCGAAAACCGTATCTGCCCCTGCCCCCGCCATTGAAGGGAATGGAGACAGACAAATTACGCCTGTGGATGTCAATGTTGTTGCTGAAACTGCTGAGCAAATAAGTGAGGAACCGAGTCCAATGAGCCAACCACCAGTCCCCATCAAACGCCCTCAGATTTATGCCGCTGATCTGGAACGGCTGACCGCACTGATGGCCTCTAAAGGTGTAGAAGGTTCCCCAGCAGAACTCTTGACGACGCTTCTAGATGCCTACGAAGAAACGCAGAAGCACTCTCCACAACAGGTCGCTACGATCCAGCAAGTTTCCCAAACCTTTAACTGGTTTACGGCGGAAATTGATACGCTCAGGCAGCAGGTCAGTGATTTAGAGGCTCGACCACCTGAGCCGCCCCAAACTGGGCAGTCAGATGCACCGAGGGTCGCTGATCTACAAACGCAAGTAGGGCAGCTTCAAAGCGAGAATCAGCAGCTCAAAACAGAGCTTAAGGGGCTGCAATCGGAGAACAAACAAGTTACTACTGAGCTTCAGGAGACGCAGGCGCAGCTAGCGGGCATTCATCAGCTTCTGGGAACGCCGGTCAACCAAGCTAAATCAGCTCCTCAGCCGCCACCGTCAGCTCAAACTGCTCAGACGTTAGCACCTGAGAAAAAGGAGGACACGAAACAACGCGACCGCTTTGACTCGAAAGCCAAGGTCGAAGCCATTGTGCAAGACATCATCAACTGGAACACCGCTCAAGCGAGCAACGATACTCGGCTGCGGATTTCAGTTTCCATCATCAAAGCGCTGGGTAGCTTGGTGGGGGCGACCTATCAGCCGGTCATTATGGAAGTTTTGAAGGAGCAGGAAGAGGCGATTGAGGAAATCCATCGGCGCTTTATGATTGGCGTCCGGCATAATGTCTCCGTTGATAAGGATACGGTTTTGCAGGACATCGCCCGTGACTATATGGGGGTTGAGAACTGGCAAGAGGCGGCTTACTAAAGCCATGAAGGAGCGTGGGGAAGCAATATGCCAAAGTCCAATTTAATTCCAGATGCTGACTATCGAGAGCTGCTGGAGAATCTGAAAGGGCGGATTCGCTCATCGCAGATTAAAGCCGCGATCGCTGTCAATCATGAAATGATCCGGCTGTACTGGCATATTGGCAAAGAAATCTTGTCCCGCCTACAAGAAGAAAAGCCACGGGCCAAGGTTGTGAAAAGACTGGCTCAGGATCTTAAAGCTGAATTCCCTGGCATGAAAGGGTTTTCCGTCCGCAATCTGACATACATGAGAACTTTTGCAAGCGCTTACCCCGACATAGAATCATCAGCGCAACAAGTTGTTGCGTTGATCCCGTGGGGCCATAATTGCGCCTTGCTTGACAAGGTTGAAGCTCCAGAAGAGCGAATCTGGTACGCCAACAAAATTATTGAACATGGCTGGAGTCGGGCGATTTTGCTCGCTCAAATTGAAACCAACCTCTACCGGCAGCAGGAAGGAGTTATCAATAATTTTGAACACATCCTGCCTCCATCTCAATCGGAAATGGCGACAGAAATTCTTAAAGATCCTTACCATCTCGATTTTCTAACCATCGCTGAAGATGCCAAGGCGCAAGATGTAAAGCGTTCTTTAGCTAAGCATATGCGTGACTTTTTGCTAGAGCTAGGAGTCGGATTTTCGTTCGTTCGTGCCAATTACAATTTTGATATAGGTGGCCGGGATTACTTTGTTGATTTGCTGTTTTATCACATCAGACTCAGATGCTTCGTCGTTATTCAACTTGAGATGGGTGAGTTCCAGCCTGAGCAATCTGGATTAATGAATTTTTATTTGTCCGCGATTGATGAGCGCGAACGGCTTGAGGGTGATTCCCCTACTATTGGTATCATCCTTTGTAAAACCAAGAATCGCATCGTGGCTGAATATTCCTTGAGAAACCTCAGCAACCCGATTGCAGTCGCCGAACATCGATTACCAAAAAGTGAATTGCCGGAAGTATTACCTAGTACTGAAGAATTGGAATCAGAACTTGAAAATGCAGTAAGAGAAATTGGCGATGAACAGGAGGTTTGAGCCCGTCATCGATAATCAACTTGCCGGGTGCGTTCGCGCCGTTTTTGCGGACTGGTGCGGCGAGTGCGCGGCTTGGAGGATGTTCTGCGGGGTTCGCCTGCTTCCAGATCCGGCTCGATGGGCGTAATGAGGAAGATGTGAGCGCCATCGGTGGCGCGGTAAAGAGTTTGTTGCTGGAAAGGGATGCCTTGGTTGGTCAGGTGTGCGGTCTGAGCATCTTTGGCTGAGATTGCCTCATCAAGCGTTTCGTAGTCGGTTTCGAGGATAACGATGGGGGACATAGAATCAGAGTAATAGAGCGTTTCTACGTTAGCGCTGATGGGCGTGAGGTGCGGGATGGACGAGCAGAATTTGGCTGAGTTGGATTATCCGCTGCCTGATCCGACTTGGGACTATTGTGAGGTGTACGTAAGGGCGATTGTGCTACACCGGGAAGCGACAGCGATGATGGCGGCGATGAGTGAGCAGGAGCGGTCGAGCCCTGAAGCGGATCAGGTGATTCGGGACTCGTTGCGCAAAATCTCACGGCGAGTGAATGAGATGATGGGGCAGTTGGATTGATGGGGTTGGCGGGATGAAGCGGCGATCGCGCAACCGAGTCGATGAACTGCTGCGGGAGCTGTCGGGGTGGGAAGCGCGAGAACTGCGGGAATTGCAGGCAGCGCTGGAGGGCTTACAGGCAGCATTGGAGCGCGAGCCACCAAAAACCTCTCGAAAGACTTCACCGGGCCACATTGAAGAAAAGTACATTCAGCGGGGCAACAAACGACATGGCCCTTACCTATATCTGCGCTACTGGCAGGATGGACGGCTCCGGTCGAAGTATTTGGGCAAGAAGAGGCCGGAGTGAGGGGACGACCCTAGCCGAAGCCTTTCGACTTCTCCTCCTGTGCCAGTTGCCGATCTGTGCGGCCAGTGCTGCTGAAGGCATGCGAGTCTTGTTAGTGATGCTGCGTTTATTGCTAGCTGAGGCTTTCAGGCTTTAGCCGTGCCGTCGTGGTGGGTTGTGCCAGTTGGGGGCGATTGCGGATTTGTTAGGGAATAAATAAAGAGAATGAGGTCAATGTATTTCCTAACAAACTGGAAACGTGATCGCCATCGGAGCAACTAGCGCTGCTGGACTGGCACCCATCTTCACGGGTCGCTGTCCAGCGTGCGAGGTGCCGATAAAGGAGTGATCGCTGACATAGTGAGTCTATTGGACTCATCGCATCTCTCCTAAAACTGC
>ERZ1740058.626-NODE-626-length-24662-cov-12.239200_pt1 | contig 24662 bp, 21 predicted proteins | sample MGYA00581745_ERZ1740058 | MGnify/ENA primary metagenome ERZ1740058 (study PRJEB43018, sample SAMN04849742) | marine metagenome | isolation source: floating plastic debris | place: Pacific Ocean | collected 2008-08-30 | study: EMG produced TPA metagenomics... | reverse complement strand
CAAGTTTGGCGAGGTACCCATCCCAGCTTGATTCATCCCCAAATTGAGCAACGCCATGGAATGTGATGATACTTGGTCGTTTGTGAGCAACGAAGGCAACACAATGGATTTGACTGGCCATCAATCGAGACACCCGTGAGATTTTAGGAGGCATGTCGGCAATTCGCCGAAGGCGATGCTGCGCGAACGTTCGCGCGCGGGTGCTGGAGTACTCTATCAATCTTTGACACCTATTCGTCAGTACGTGGTCTGTTACACTCACATCTTGCAATATCGAAAATCTGTCTCATGCTGAGATAGGGGCACGATTAACGCTGACAACGATACCGAGAGCTGCCAAGACAGGTTGAATATCTTCCAACTCGTGTAAGAAGCAAGCCAGAACCTCTTGGGGAAAGAGTTGCTTGCGGGCTTCGTGAGCAGCCTGTTGCCAATCGATGGGGGACGCCTCGCTGTCTAAAGCTTGCCAGTGACTCAACAAATAGCTGATGAATGCCAAAATCCACCAGCGATACATGCCGAGCAACGTCCCAACTCCAAAGGCATCCCAGCCGAACTGATGCTTGAGGACTTTGAAACAAGCTTCAATGGCCCACCGACGCTTGCCCAATCGCACGATATAAGTGCCACTCAAAGCTTCGGTGGCCACCACAAAGTGCTGCTCACGTGCGCCAGTGTCCTCATGCTTTCGCCAAAACCAGGACAGCGTTACGGGGATATCAAGGTCTTTGAGGGTGACCCGTTGGCCCCGTTGGGCAACCGTTTTGACCGCTTGACCATCGGCTAACAGACGGTCACAGCACAGACTCATGAGCACCTCAAAGCCCAGCTTTTGCGCCCCCGGAATTAAGGCTGTGGTACTAAAACCAGCATCCGCTAATACCCGCATCTTGAATCGTTCACGCCACGGTAACGGGATTTGACCCAATAGCTTCAAGGCTAGTTGGGTAGGGGTGGCCGTGCCTTTGCCCCGATAGACCCGAAAGCTCCAAGGGAAGCGAAAGGGACCGATGGCCAAATAAAGCAGGGCGACATGCACACCCCGTTTACCGTTGTAGCGGCGCACGAGTCCTTTGAGGTCTTTGTACTTGCCCGTCTTCTCCAAACAGGTCAAGTCCACCACTGCGTAGACAATCGGTAGTCGCCCCCGATGGGACTTCAAGTAACTGGCAATCACACGTTTCAGGCTTTGGCGAGTGGCTCGAATCGCTTTCCCGGTGGGCCAGCCGTAGCGATTGAGAAAGCGACTCACTGCCGCAGCGGACTTCGTTGGGCTTTGCTGTGGACGCGGACGCTGTGACCCCAGAAACAAGGCGAGTAAACACTGCAAAGTCGCCCGCATCGGAGCACTCGGCATCAAGTTTAGGAGACGATAGACTAAGTCTTGGGCGTGGGTTGCAACCATCATTAGACCGTTGGTGTACCACGCCTGTTTTCTCAGATAATCGCGAATTTGAGAAATCCTGTCTCACTTGAGACTGGTGCAAGATCTGAGTTACAGCAATTTCTGGGAGGCTTGTGAAACGGTGATACCCAGCAAGCGTCATCAAGCGGTGGGCAAAGACAGTGGTCAAACTAATCGCATCGAGCAGTTTAATTGCACGTTGCGGCAGCGGGTCCCAAGGTTGGTACACGAGACCTTATCTTTCTCAAAAAAGGGCGAAAATCACATTGGCGCAATCTGGTATTTCATCCATCACTACAACGCATCCTTACAGCTTTAGGACTACCAAAGCATCGTTATGCTCCACGAGCAAGCCGATTTATTCGACTCGCCACGATTTCTCATCACTGATGCCCTGCATTGGGAAGTGCGGCGCATTGTTATCACCTGGAGCTACCACTGGTTTCATGAGGTTTTTCATGAGTTCACTAAGCACACCTGTGGTCCGGAAGCCAGCTCAGCTACGCAATTAGGAGACGGTCAAACGCCATCTATGCTTGAGTTGTTTAACGCACTCGTTCCTCCAGAATGCATCGATGGCTGGGGACAAGTCAGACCTCTTTAGCTGGACAAATAAAACGCCTAGTATTGGTCAGAAGCTCTATGGTCTGTCCCGCGAAGCGGTGCAAGCGATGTTGCAGTTAGCCCACTCACAATTTGCCCACGGGCGTTTAGTGAAACAAGTGCTGGAGGGGATGATGCCGCTTAAATCATCAAGGGGTCGCCTAAAACATTTTTCTCTCGCTGAAGCTTGCCAAGTCGTGTATCGAACTTACTATCAGCAGCATCTCTAACTCGCAGTGGCGCTATGTCTTCGCGCTGACGGCCATTTACAGGCTCCGCGACTATATGACTGTGACGGCGTTCTAGTGGCTGTAGTACCAGAGAATTCAAAGAGAGGGCAACCCATAGCTTACTCACACCCCTTCAGACGTGCTGAGCTATGGTTGATGAGTGATCGCATACTGCCTAGAATAACTATCAAAGCCAACGAAGAATATGGCTCTCGACTTGCAGCTAAATGGCGGCAACTCAAAGCACCTGAGACCCCTTACATACTGCGTCACGCTTACACAGTTTGCCGTTACTATGCAGATTGCAAGCTGGACAGCGTGGCGGACTGGATGGGGCACAATGCCGACAGACATTTGAAGCGATATCACCGCTGGATTGCCGAGAAAAATCCCCGCGAAGAGTGAGAGCGATCGCAGGCAAAACCGGAGTGATTCTTGGCTTAATTTTTGGCTTAAAAATCAGGTAAATTAGGCCGAATTAAGCATAGTTCAGAGGTATCCATAAAGCCTTGAATTCCCTGCTAACCAGGAAAACGTCTGTAGTTCAAGCGTTTCAGGATATCTACAGTCGTTACAAAAGCTGAAACCAAGCTGCTGATAGTCTGCTGCCGCCGTCATACTGGCGGCTATAACGTTGCGTTAGTGGGAGACGATTCGTGTTGCGAGATGCTCGGGACTATCAGATTTTATTTTTGTCGCTATTTTTGCTGCTGGGCTTGGCGACCCGCGATTGGACATTGCGGCCCGCTGTTGTTGGTGTGGCGATCGCGACGGCCCTGCTCACTCAAACCGCTTTTTCTCTATGGCAAAGCTATCGGGCGGTAAAAATTGGCGTTACTCATGGCGGGCATTTGCCTAGCGCGATCGCACTGGTCAGCAATAGTTTTCCGTGGCGGCAGGTGCAAGCAGACTTTTCGTTCAATTGGCGCAGTCCCCTGATTTCCGCTTTGGGATTAAGCTTGCTGCTGCGGGTGGATCATTTGCCCACGATGGCGCTGGCGGCGTTTGTGGCGATCGCCAGCAAGTTTCTTTGCCAAGTAGACGGTAAGCACTGCTTTAATCCGGCCAATATCGGCATTATTGCCGCATTGTCTTTTACCCATGATGCTTGGGTGTCCCCCGGTCAGTGGGGCGAAGAGCTGTGGTATGCACTGATTTTTCTCGGAGCTGGGGGCATGGTGCTCAAGCGAGTTGGCCGCTGGGACACGACCGCGGCCTTTCTTGGCAGCTATGCCCTGCTCGAAGCGCTGCGCAATTTGTATCTCGGCTGGACGTGGGATGTCTGGCTGCATCGGCTCTCCAGCGGCTCTCTTTTATTATTCGCGCTATTTATGGTGACCGATCCACGCTCTATTCCCAACGCTCGACCAGCACGGTTAATTTGGGCGCTGAGCATTGCCGGCCTGGCCTTTATTTTGCGGAACTATTTCTATGTTTCGACAGCCGTGTTCTGGGCGCTGTTCTTAATGTCGCCGCTGACGATCGCCCTCGATCACTTCTGGCATTCTCAGCGCTTCCACTGGCGGCGTCCGGCCTGGCGTCTTGCGGTTTCTGAGTCAGCACCATTGCCGTAGTCGACGACAACTTTTTCTCAATCGGGCTGCATCCGCTTCACTGCTCTGTAAGCATCCTCGTTGAATTTTATTCTATGAAAACTTTTCGTCCGATTTTAGTGGGTCTCTTAATTGCTGTCATTGGTCTCTGGTGCGCTCACCCTGCTTTGGCCTTTTGCGGCTTCTATGTCGCTAAGGCGGATACTAGCCTTTACAACGAAGCATCGCAGGTGGTGATAGCGCGGGATGGCGATCGCACGGTGCTAACAATGGCCAACGATTATCAAGGTGAAGTCGCTGACTTCGCTATGGTGGTGCCGGTGCCAACGGTGCTGCAGGAGGGACAGGTGAATGTGGGCGACCCGACGATTATCCAGCGGCTCGACGACTTCAGTGCGCCGCGCCTGGTGGAGTATTTCGACCCTGATCCGTGCGAGCCGACTATGCTGTTTGACGGCGCTCTAGAGAGTCTGCCGCCAACGGCCCCTACTGCGGCGGCTCAGCGAAGTCGAAATGACGCGGCTCTGGGGGTAACTGTCGAGGCTGAATTTGCCGTTGGCGAATATGAAATTGTGATTCTCAGCGCTGCAGAATCAGACGGGCTGGAAACTTGGTTAATCCAGAACGACTACAGTATTACCCGCGGCGCGAGCGAACTGCTGCAGCCCTACATTCGGCAAGGACTCAAGTTTTTTGTCGCCAAAGTCAACTTGGAGGAATTTGACCGCACGGGCTTCCAACAACTGCGGCCGCTGCAAATCGCTTACGAATCGCCGCGATTTATGCTGCCGATTCGTCTTGGCATGATGAATGCTCAAGGCGCTCAAGATTTGGTCGTTTACTTGCTCACCCCGGATGGACAAGCGGAACTGACTAATTATCGAACGGTCAAAATCCCCTCGAATGTGAACCTGCCCGTCTATGTGGAAGCGCAGTTTGGCGAATTTTATGGCGCCATGTTTGATCGCAGTCATCAGCAGGAAAACCAAGAGGTCGCCTTTTTGGAATATGCCTGGAGCATGGCCGGCTGCGATCCCTGTTCAGCAGAGCCGCTTAACGCTGATGAGTTGCGGCAAGCCGGTGTGTTTTGGGTGGCGCCCGGCAGTTCTCCGTGGGAGTCTAACGTCTTTATTACAAGGCTGCATGTGCGCTATGGCCGCGATAAATTTTCCGAAGATTTGGCGTTTCAGCAAACCAATAATCAGGAATTTTTTCAGGGACGCTATGTAATGCAGCATCCGTTCTTAGGTGAAGCAACCTGTGATGCCGGACAAGAATATCGGCGATCGCTGCCGCGCCGCTTCGAACAAGAAGCTCAAGCCCTAGCGCGACTCACCGGCTGGAATATTAACGACATTCGTCGCCAACTGCCTGCTGTGGGCGTGCGGCCCGTAGATTCCGAGTCAATGCCCTGGTGGGATGAACTGTGGCAGCGCTCCAGCCGGCTTCTTGATCGAATTGCATCCTGACGCTAAGCGATTCGCCGCGCTCCAGCGATTTCATTTTTCCAGCGTTCCTCGTGCCGTGCCTTCCCTGTGACAATACTGGGGAAGGCATTTTCTTGTGGGCAGATATGTTGAGCTTTTGGGCGCGCACCAGTGGAACTTGGATAAACGTTTTTACCGTACTGGTGGGTTCGGGGTTGGGGCTTTGGCTGCGACACCGTTTGCCGGTCTCAATGCAGCAAATTATCACTCAAGGGCTGGGACTGCTCACGATTGTCATCGGTTTGGCGATGTCTCAAAGTCTCTTTGAAGTTGATGCTGGATTGATTGACGGCGTAATTTTGGGTCTCCTGGCGCTGGTGGTGGGGGGACTATTGGGGGAATGGTGGCAGGTGGAAAAGCGACTGCTGGCGATTGGTGACACCCTTAAAGCCCAGGTCAAAGGTGGCGGCCGCTTCACCGAAGGCTTTGTGGCCGCCAGCCTGCTGTTCTGCATCGGCCCGATTTCAATTATCGGCAGCCTGAATAATGGTCTGATGGGCGACAATACGTTGCTGACTCTAAAGGCCACGATGGATGGCCTGGCGGCGATCGCTCTCACCGGATCCTACGGTATCGGCGTCGGTTTTTCGACGCTGACGATTTTGCTGGTTCAAGGGGGACTCTCTCTGCTGGCGGGGAGTTTAGCTATTGTGCTGGGCGATCCGGCCACGGATCCCCACGTCATGCTCACGACCGGCATCGGCGGCATGATGATTGTGGGGTTAGGGTTAGGCCTGTTGGAGGTCGCCAAAATTCGCATCGCCTCATTTTTGCCCGCTTTGGTTTTGGGACCCGTTGCAGTGGCGATCGCCCGCTGGCTTAGCTGAGTGGTGGGGTGGCAGAGTGGCTGGGTGATGGGGTGTTGGGGTGTTGGCGGAGCCTGCCCGGAGGGCTTTGGGGTGATGGGGTGATGGGGGATCTTTGATTCATAGGGCCATTGTGGATAATTGGTATGGGGTACCTGCTTTAATGACTTCATCATGCCGTCGTTACTGCCCCTTAAAATAAAGCTAGATTGATTGCCAGGAATTTAGAAACGCTATGCCAACGCTCCAGGAAATTGCGACTTATACCAAAGAGAGTGCCGAACAACAGGGCATCCACAAATATGATGTCTACGGCTCCACTGTGGATGCCACCAGTGTGCAGGTTGACCAAGGGGAACCCAAGCAGGTGAAGGCGTCGCAGCGAGCAAGCGTCATCGTGCGCGTCTGGAATGACCAGGGCTTAGTCGGCGTTACCACAACCACCGATGTCGATCCTCAGGGCATTAGTCTGGCGTTGGAAAGCGCTGCTGGTGCCAGTACTTTTGGGGCAAAGGAGCATGTGCCAGATTTTAGTCCTGCGGCGACTGCCCCAACTGCCACAGTAAACTGTGAAATTGCGCCAGCGAGTGACGTCCAGGATTTAATTCAAACTTTAATTGGGGCAGAAAAGGCGGTACTGGAAGCTCATCCAGCGATCGCTTCGGTGCCTTACAACGGCATTTCCCAACAGCAGGTTGATCGCTTTTACCTCAACAGCGAGGGGGCACAGCGGCAGGAAAGCCGTAGCTATGTGTCTCTCTATCTCTACAGTAAGACTGAACAAGAGGGCATGAAACCGCGATCGGCGGGGGCGATGCGAGTGCATCGGGGCTTAGCTCACCTGGAGGTTGATGCCTGCATTCAGGAGACGACGGAAAAAACTTTGAGCCATCTCAACTATCAGAAAATCGACTCGGGCAAATATCCAGTGGTGTTTTCTGCGGAGGCGTTTTTAAGTTTGTTAGGAGCGTTTTCTAATCTGTTTAATGCCCAAAGCATCTTAGATAACCGCAGCCTGTCTACAGCCGATTCCTTGGGAACTCAGATTGCGGCGCCGCTATTAACCGTTTATGACGATGCCTTACATATCGAAAACGTTAGTGCTGAGACGTTTGACGACGAAGGGACGCCCACTCGCCGCCTGCCAATTATTGAAAATGGAGTGCTCAGCAACTTTTTACACAGCGCCGGCACGGCCAAACGCATGGGGACAAAACCGACTGGACATGCCAGTATTGGGGCCAAAGTCAGTATTGGGGCCAACTTTTATCACGTAACCGCCGGGCAACCGTCAGAGCAAACGTTAAGTCTGGAAACGGCTGAAAATGTGATTCTTATCGATGATGTGCAGGCGCTCCACGCCGGGGTTAATGCGCTGCAGGGTTCTTTTTCTCTACCGTTTGACGGCTGGCTAGTAAATCGAGGCAAAAAAGTCAGCATCGAGTCGGCTACCGTAGCCGGAGATTTTCGTGAGCTGCTGAATTCGATCATTCATGTCGAGACAGAGCCGGAAATTACGCCGGGAGGCGTGTGCCCTCGGATTTGGGTTGAATCGCTATCAATCACTGGCGAGGCGTGACGCTCTTCGCCGTTAGGGACAATGCATCAAGGCCAGCGATCGCCTGGTCAGCAGTCGCCGTCCAGCCGACAATGCCACCTTGGGCGCGCACCATGTCCAAGGTGGCTTGCTTAAATTCAGGAAAGTAACTGGCGGTACCATCTTCGATAAGCAGGCACTCGTAGCCGCGATCGTTAGCTTCGCGCATGGTGGTTTGCACGCAAACTTCTGTGGTGACGCCAGTGAATAGCAGGTGAGTAATGCTCCGCTCCTGCAAAATGGATTCTAGGGGCGTGCTATGGAAGGCCCCTTTGCCAGGCTTGCTGATGACAATTTCGTTGCCTTGAGGCGTCAGCTCAGGAATAATGCCGTTGCCGGGCTCTCCCAGCACAAGAATGCGCCCCATGGGCCCAGCATCGCCAATCTTAAGCGTTCCCTTACCGCGATCGCGCTTTGCTGGTGGACAATCGGATAGGTCAGGCTGATGCCCTTCGACGGTTTGAATAATCAGCCAGCCGCGATCGCGAAAACACTGCTGCAGCTGTTGCACGGTAGGAACAATCGCCTGCAGAGGCGCCACATCATTGCCCAAGGCTTCACCGAATCCTCCGGGCTCCAAAAAGTCGCGCTGCATGTCAATGATCATTAGGGCGAGGCGATCGCTACTGGGCAGTGAATAGCTGTAGGGCTGAGCAGCAATGTGGGACATTGTTTTATCGCTTTTTGTTGATCAATGGGGTGCACAGCGTTACACGACGCAAAAGAAGCTGTAGAAGGCAAAATTTGGAGTTTAGCGTTCAGCCAACTAAAGCATGCAAACTCTGAAAATCGTCCACTTCAAGGTCCTGCGAGACTTTGCTCCCGACAAACCTGGCTCATCTGCTCACTTCGTCGGCGCCACTGCCTCATCCTTTTGTTGACCCTAACAGAACGCCCAGTGGCTGCATCAATAACCACTGGGCGCTTAACTAAAGCTTATGTCAGCGAAAACTTTGAGCTAAAAGGCAGCCGTCATTAAGAGGCCTAAGAATTTAATAATTCCACTTCTCGGCCACTAATTCGGCAAGGTCAACGACGCGCTGGCTGTAGCCCCATTCGTTGTCGTACCAGGCCACAATTTTTACGAGATCACCACCGAGGGCAATCGTTAAGCTGGAGTCAACGATGGAAGACTCGTTGGTTTTACGATAGTCGATGGACACTAGCGGCAGCTCGCTATAGCCTAAAATCCCCTTCAGCTTGCCTGCGGCAGCTTCTTTCATGGCGTCGTTAATTTGCTGAGCGATCGCAGGCTGTTCGACCTGGGCCACAAAGTCAACGACTGACACATTCGGAGTGGGTACGCGTAGGGCAATCCCATTTAGCTTGCCAGAGACCGCCGGATAAACCTTGGCCACGGCTTCAGCGGCTCCAGTAGTGGTAGGAACAATGTTGAGAGCGGCTGCCCGGGCACGGCGTAGGTCGCGATGGCTGGCATCTAGCAGGCGCTGGTCACCCGTATAGCTGTGGGTGGTGGTCATGGTCCCTTTAACGATCCCAAAGCTCTCGTGCAGAGCCTTCACAATTGGCGCTAGGCAGTTGGTCGTACAGCTCGCGTTGCTGACAACATCGTACTGAGCGGGATCATAGTCTTCGTGATTGACCCCCATGACATAGGTGCCAATGCCACTGCCTTTTCCAGGAGCGGTAATTAAAACCTTTTTGGCGCCGGCTTCAATATGACGACCAGCCCCCTCAGCGCTCCGAAAAACGCCGGTGGATTCAACGACCAAATCAATATCCCACGCTTTCCAGGGCAAGTTATTGGGATTGCGGTCAGAGCAGCACTTGATGGTATTGCCGTTAACGGTGATGGTGTCTTCTCCGGGCTGGATGTCGGCATCTAACCGTCCCAGCATCGAATCGTACTTTAACAAGTGAGAATTCGTTTGGGGATCAGAGGTGTCATTGATGGCAACCACCTCTAGTTGGCTGTTGTCGCGGGTCAACCAACAACGTAGAAAGTTCCGACCAATCCTTCCGAAGCCATTAATTGCTACTCTAACCACTGCGCTTTGCCCTCTGTTTACTCAAAGACTCAATAGGTATGAATTCCTATCCACCGGAGTCATCATATCGTAAATGGGGCACCTATTTATAGTCCCTTGGGAGATGAATGTGTCGAGGGGCGATCGCGGCTGGAGATCAAGCAATTTTGCGACCAATGGTAGATTTGCGCTGAAAATTGGGTTGAGCGAGTTTCAACAAATAGCCACTCAGGCGAGGCGAAACTTTGAGCGAATAATCTCTTTAGCTGAGCCGCTTGGTTTCAACCTCTTCTAGCGTCAACTGTTGATGAATTTGCTGGCCCAGGGTCTCAAGATTCTTTTGCGGCAGGGGATCAATCAGTTCGCTGCCTGTCAGGTTCTGCAAATCGGCAATAAAGGCTTTGGCGCGATCGCTGTTCATCAAGCAGCCTGAGCGTAGCTCGACGACAAACATTTGACGAACCGAATGGGCTAGATCGTAACTTTTGCTGGCAAAAATGCAGGTGATGTCAGTTCCGAAAAGGGAAAACCAAGTTTGCCAATTCTGTGTCACAGGATGACGCACTACGCCACAGGCAATTTGATGATCTGCTAAGTTCGAGGCGATCGCCGACTGTTGCCAAAGTGCGTCACTCATAGACCAATCCTGATCGAATTTGTTTTGAGCATAGCCCGATTATCCGGCTTTGCCAGAGATGATGCCTGAACGGTTTGGGCAACAACTCTGGCAGAGGCTTTATTCCAGCCGGTTAAAACTGCCCAATGGTTTTTAGTCTCGTGCCTGGGGGTCTGGGGAAGGGGCATGCTGCTTAGCAAAGCTATCGAATTTATCCCTTCGCCAACTTTGCTACCAGGTCGCCGATCAGTGCAAACCGCTTAAGGCTTTATGTCTGCGGCCCTTCAGTCCCGCATTTTGCCCTTTCAAAGCAGACGCTCTGAAAACGCCAACTTTCAAATTACCTTTTGAGTAAGTTCTTAGCTTCATGCAGTTGCTTGCCCCACACCCGATTGCCGAGGGTTGCCAATAATCCCAAAATCGTTCCCAGAGTGAGTAATCCAGAAATTAAAAATTCGTTAGCTAATGGCGGTAACCCCAGCGTCAGCAGCATTTCCGAAACCGCCAGATAGGCAAAATAGAGAAAGATACTGAGCTCAACCCAGAAACCCACGGTGGTAAAGCGGGCAAAGCCGCGCGGATTGTCAAGCCTTTGGTCTTGCCAATATTGCCGCAGCGCGATCGCGGGCCAGGCGCTCAAAATCACTAGACCAAAGACGATTGAGCCGACCAAAGGAAAGCTGCCCAATACCTGAGCCTGACTCCAATGGGCGGTGGCTGCCGTTTTCCCAGGCCCCGTTACCAGGGCGTCGATGGACACTGCCCACACTGCGGCCCAAAATCGCGAATGTTTCGACAAAAGCTGGAAAAGCAAATCCTGTTCATGATCTACCTCGTCGCCCGGCTCCTCTAACTGGTCGCTGACATCAACCACCTCGCGTAAGGCATCGTTGATAAACCAAACCATTGCCAAAAAGCCCGCGCCGTAAATCCCGGCCTTCAGCGACGGAAAGGAACTGGCGGCGTACCACAGGCCAATTAAGCCAATCATGGGAAACAGCGTATGTGTCAGTCCGACTGCGGCAGCCCAAGCTAGCGCATCTCGCCCCGTGGTGAAACGCTTGAATCGACCAATGGTGGCAATAACGGCATCAGCAGCAATGCCGATCCCGATGACTGCATTGATCAACAAATATTGCCCGTTACCCGGTGCGTAGAGCCATGCTTTAAGGCTGAGTCCTTCAATCATTGAGCGTTATCAAACGGGATATTTTGGAGAATTTACAACGCTTAGGTAATGGGTGCAATCGCTGTGCTCCTCAGATGTTCTACCGGCACGGGTCGTCAGAGTAGCACAGAAGCTCCTAAGCTTTGCCTGAATGGCTCTACTGGCACCTGGGCGCTTTGGCAGAGCGCACCAGCGAGCAAATGCAACTATCAAGACAATATTGTATCGGCGAAAATGAGACAATTGTGAAATCGCTGGCTTCAGCATCTGTCTTTTACCCCACGACGTCAACACAGCGGCGTCAATTCGGCTTTTGTCAATAAGGTGCGACCAAGTCGCTAACAGGGCGATCGCGCCTCAGCCAGCATGATATTAGGGTCTGTTAATTCTCCGAGTTATGAAGTTCAAAGTGCTCGTCCGCCAATTTCACCGTATGGCCGCTCCTTTGGTGTTTTTGCCGCTGCTCGTCACCGTATTTACCGGCGTCACCTATCGGCTGTCTAAAGACTGGTTGGGTCTTTCTCGGGACCAAGTGCACTTTTTGATGTCCATTCACGAAGGAGAATATCTAGGCTCAACCTTCAAGTCAGTCTACGTTTTGCTTAACGGGCTGGGACTCTTGTGGATGTTGGGCACTGGTAGCGTGATGAGCTGGCAGAGCTGGCGCCGCACCTGGCAAACATCGACTAAGGCGAAATCTAGCAGCAGCGAAGCTTAGGTGCTGTGTAACTTTCAAATTTGAGAACGTATTTTTGCTGGCTAGATGACAGTGACCAAAGCCAAACCATTGCTGTTGGCGCTTCCCAATTTGTCAGGTTGCTATCGATGAAGTCGCGCTGCACACCATTAACCGGCAAAAGATTAAGTTCTTCCTCAAGGAGGTTTTCCGTAATCAGCAAATTCCGCAAAGACCTTAAAATGTAGTTGCTTTGTCACTGGCATAGCGCCAAGCGCATTGGTATTCACGGGGTCTGCGTGGTGATTCGCAAACGGCTTTTAGAACGTCCTATCTTGATTGGCGGATTGGGGCTCGCCGCGAGTTTAAGTCTGCTGAGTGGTTTGCAAGACTTGCTGGCCGACAGCACGACTGTGGCTGGATTGGTTGCTGCGGGAGCCGGGGTCTGGTGGTGGCGACGACAGTCACTAGAGGTGGAGCCAACCGACGTCAAGCCAATCGCCCATGTCGAGCGAGAACAGGTGGAAACTGCGATCGCTGCCCTTGAAACCGAGTTAGCGGCTTTGCAGAGAGAACTGGAATCGTTGCCCTCAGCCGATCCCAAAGCCATAATTGCGGCACTGGAGCAGCAGCGACAGACGCTGCTGGCCGAGCTCGAGCGGACTCAGCTCAAAGTTGCGATCGCCGGTTATCCTCGCACGGGCAAATCTAGCCTGCTGTCTTTCCTGACTGAACTAAAATTTGTGGACTCCAAGGCCTCTCTGACCTTGACCGAGGTGGCGCTAACGGCTGAAACGGCTCATCCTGAGACGATGGCGACGTTACTGCAGCAGCAAGACGCCATAATTTATCTCATTACTGAAGACTTGACCGAATCGGTTTGGGCGGATTTGAAGAATTTGAGCGGTGGCGGACAGCGGGTCGCCCTCGCGCTCAATAAGCGAGACAATTATTTGCCAGCAGAAAGCGATATCGTTTTACAGCAAATTCAAGAGCGACTGCAGACCTTACCCCAGGAGATTATCGCCGTCGCGATCGCGACGGCGCCCCGCGCCATTAAAGTTCGCACCTATGATGCCTCAGGGCAGGTGAGCGATCGCATGGAAACCCCGGCAGCGGACGTGGCACCCGTCGCTGCTGCTGTCACCCACTGGCTCGAGCACGACGTTCCTCACTTGGTAGCGCAAACGGTGATGCGTCAGGTGCAGCAACTGCGACGAGATATGCAAACGGCATGGAATCAAGTGCGCCGTCAGCAGGCCCTGCCACTGGTGGAACAGCTACAGTGGACTGCTGCCGCCACGGCATTTGCCAGTCCGGTGCCGTCATTAGATTTGTTGGCCACGATCGCCATCAATGGTCAACTAGTGATGGATTTGGGTCGAGTTTATCAGCAGCCGCTTGCGCTTGATCAGGCGCAAGCGATCGCCGCTGAACTGGTATCCGCCGTCGTAAAACTAGGCATTGTCGAAGTCTCCACCCAGGTATTGACAGGGGCCCTCAAAAGTCACGCTGCCACTTTTGTGGTGGCCGGCAGCGTGCAAGCGTTTAGCGCCGCTTATCTAACTCGTCTTTGTGGTGAGAGTCTGATGGTCTACTTTGAGGAGCGGGCCCTATCTGGCCAAGGGACAACAGCCATATCGGTGGCGGCGATCGGGCAAAAAATTCAGACTTTATTGCCCATTACCCAGCGCGCTGAGTTTTTGCAGTCCTTAATTAACCAGGGAATCCAAAAGTTGACCCTGAAATCTGCTCCCGCTTTAGCTTCTGGCACAACTCCGGTATTAGAATTGCCGGCGCAGTCGGTGACTGCCGTAGCCCCTCAGGCTGAAGCTGTTCCCTCCAGAGAGCCTGTGTAGTTCTTCTGCTTTTTTCCTTATCCTGTTCGAGAATGCCGCTGTGTCAATCTCTGCCACCAATCGATTTCAGCAGGTACGTCAGGCTATCCGCCAGAGTGTGCAGCGCTACACTGCAACGCTGCAGGGCCTCGGCAATGTCGAGCAGCAGAGTCAAAAAATCGCGGTTCAAGATGGTGTCAGTGCTCTGAGTGCGCTGGAGGCACGATTAGCAAAGCCGGTGCTGCGAGTGGCGGTATTTGGGCTAGTGAGTCGGGGCAAATCGGCTGTGATTAATGCTCTGATAGGCGAGGATATTTTGCCAACTGGGCCGCTGCACGGGGTCACCCGCTGGCCGCGATCGCTCTATTGGCGACCACCCATCGAGGCGGTTCACGATCTGGATGAACTGCTGCAGATTGAGCTGATTGATACGCCCGGTCTTGACGAAGTGGAAGGGGAAGCGCGGGGCGCCATGGCCCAGGAAGTGGCTCACCAAGCAGACTTGATTCTGTTCGTCGTCGCCGGTGACATCACCCGCACGGAATATGACGCGCTGGTGGCCCTACAGGCTGCCCAAAAGCCCTTGTTGCTGGTCTTTAACAAAATCGATCTGTTTCCTGATACGGATCGCCAAGCCATTTACAACGTGCTAACAAATCTCTGGAAGTCTACCAACCGCGATCGCCCCAACGCGGCCTTGGCGGTGGATGAAATCGTGATGGTTGCGGCCGCGCCGACACCCATGCAGGTGCGAGTGGAATGGCCTGATGGCAAAGTCACCTACGAATGGGAGAAGCTGCCGCTGCAGATGGATAGCTTGAAGCAGGCCCTGTTGACCATCGCTCGTCAGGATGGCACAGCCCTAATTGCCTTAAATGCCCTGCGAGAGGCGGATTCTTTAGAAGCGGATATGGCCCGCCGAGCGATCGCTCTCCACCACGATGAAGCCGAAGCCCTGATCTGGAAATTTGCTCGCTATAAGGCCCTGGCCGTTGCCCTCAATCCAGTTGCCGTACTGGACTTGGCAGGAGGCTTTGTCACCGATTTGGCGATGATTCGCTCCTTGGCTAAGCTTTACAGCCTGCCGATTACTCAGCATGAGGCCAAGCAGCTGTGGCAGGCGATTGCCAAAAGTTCGGGAACGCTGCTGCTCAGCGAAATCGGCGCCGGCCTGCTGTTTGGTACCGGCAAGGGGGCGGCTGCCGTCTGGAGTATGTTTGACAGTGCCGGTGGTTTCTCCGCGATGATGGGCATTATGGCGGCTCAGGCGGGAGCGGCGGGCTATGGCACCTATGCCGTCGGCAAAGCGGCCCAAGTTTATTTAGAGCAGGGTTGCACGTGGGGACCAAACGGTGTTAAAGCCGTCATGCAGGACATTCTCAGTCAAATCGATGCCGACTCTACCGTTTCTCGCATTCGTCAGGAGCTAGAAACCCAACTCCGTGGTTAAGACGCTGCCGCGATCGCTGCCAAAAGGCTAATGCAATCGGCGGGCCCGCTGACCAAGCCTAAAGTGGATATCCGCCAAGAATGATGTCTTGCCTTGGATTCAGAGATGGGCAATTGCCAGACACCTGTTTCTAGATCACCATGCCATCGGGAATTACCGCATTCTTGAGAATAACCACAATGCCGCTGCGAATGTAGAAGCCTAAATCTTCTCGCTCAGCTTCTTCGACACCTTCTTTATTCACAATCTGCACGTTGCGACCAATACGAGCATTTTTATCGATGATGGCCCGTCGAATCACCGAGCCCTCACCAATGCCCATGGGAATTTTGCCGCGAGTGAGATGACGACTACTTTCCGACAGCGGCTCGTAATAATCAGCCCCCATCAACAGCGACTCTTCAATGACACAGCCTTCTTGAATCCGCTGACGCAGGCCAATGACGGAGTGATGTACCTGACAGGTTTTAAGAATACTGCCGTCGCCGATGATGGACTGAGTGACCTGGCAATTGAGCAGCTTGGAAGGAGGAAGATAGCGCGATCGCGTATAAATCGGCGCATCTTCGTGATAGAAGCTAAAGGACGGCTGTGGCTGCTTCGTTAGAGCCAAGTTAGCGTGATAGAAGGCCTCGATTGTCCCGATATCTTCCCAATAGCCATCAAACAAATAAGCCTGAATGTTGTAATCCTTGGCCGAGTTAGGAATAATCTCCTTGCCAAAATCGGTTTGCTCCAGATTTTTACGCAGTAAATCAATCAATACCTGCTTCTTAAAAACATAAATGCCCATCGAGGCAATATAAGGCTTTTCCGCGGCTTGTTCAGGTGTTAGCCCCAGGGTTGACGTATCGACCTGCATTTGTGTCAGAGCATCCCCCTTCGGTTTTTCATAAAAGTCGACAATTCGCCCTGTCTCGTTGATTTTCATCAATCCAAAGCTGGATGCTACTTTTTCATTAACGGGCACAACCGATAGCGTTACGTCGGCGTTTGTACTGCGATGGCGCTCAACGAATAGAGAATAATCCATCCGGTAGAGATGATCCCCAGACAGAATCAAAAACTCATCAACGTCCCACGCTTCCAACATCCACAAATATTTGCGAACGGCATCGGCAGTCCCTTGAAACCAACTGGGGCTTTCTGGCGTTTGCTGGGCCGCTAAAACTTCCACAAATCCTTCAGAAAATTGAGAAAATTGATACGTCCGCGATATGTGGCGATTTAGTGAGGCGGAATTGAACTGCGTCAATACGTAAATCTTATGAATCTCAGAATTGATGCAGTTACTGACAGGAATATCGATTAAGCGATATTTTCCAGCTAGAGAAACAGCCGGCTTAGCCCGAAACTTAGTGAGCGGATAGAGGCGAGTGCCAGCACCTCCACCAAGAATGATTGATAAAACTCTTTTCACCAGGAACCTCGCAACCGCATGCAATTGAGTTTGAGCTAACACCTTTCAGTGTGAGATGGGAAGTTCTTATTTGCAAGGGGGGATCAAGACTTTTTGGAGCTTTTGTGTTTTAGATCACGGAGATCCGCTCTCTGGCCCGGTGAGATTTTGGGGTTGTTAAAGCAAAATGCGGCATAAAAGATACAAAAAATGAAAGCGAATAATCGAGGGATATGGGGCGATGCCTTTTGCTTCAGGAAAAGCCAACATTCAACTCAAAGATCATCTCAAAGGTCATCGCTCCACTGCTTGAAAGTTCCTGTAGACAGCGCGGTGCTAATGACGCTCCGTAATTCCTGCGGCGCGGGCAAAGGAAATTCGCTTCGACTCTTTCCCGTCACCTTTCCCAGCTTTTTGGGATGACTGGATGACAGCGTTTAGGCCGTTGTCGTTGTCAAAATCTCGCCAATTTCATCAACTGTTAAGTCAGGATTGGCCTGTCGCATGAGGGCCACCACGCCCGCAACATAGGGAGCCGCCATGGAGGTGCCACTTTTGAAGCCGTATTCCCCATTCGGCAGGGTGGAATATATGCCCACTCCCGGAGCCGTCACGTGTTGAATGTTGGAATTGAACCCGGCCTGATTGGAGAAAAAGGCTAGGTTACCATCGCTATCAACCGCACCCACCGAAGCGCCATCATTGACTGCATAGCTGGCAGGGGCACTGGGGGTGCTGGCGCTGCTGTTGCCAGCGGCGCTGACGACGAACACATCTTGGCTAGCAGCATAGGCCAAGGCCGCTTCTAAGGCTGGCGAAGGTCCCGTTCCCAGGCTCATATTGATCACATCAGCGCCATTATCAACGGCGTAATAGATGGCATTAACTAAGCTGCCACCGTTCAGGAAAACCGAAGCGCCGTCGGGACCTGGCCCTACGTCACCCAAGCGAATAGACATAATTTGCGCGTCATGGGCGACGCCAGTGATGCCAACGCCATCATTAGCTGCCGCAATAATCCCGGCAACGTGGGTGCCGTGATCTTGACCGGAATTCATGGTGCCCGGCAATACTAAGTTATCGAATTGGCCGATTTCAAAGTTCCAGCCATAGATATCGTCGGCAAAGCCATTGCCGTCATTATCAAGGCCGTCACCGAAGATTTCCCCTTCATTTGTCCACAGGTTTGCCGACAGGTCAGGATGGGTAATGTCGGTGCCAGAATCGATGACTGCAACCACGACCCCTTCGCCGGTAATACCTTCTGCCCAAACCTCCGGGGCATTGATCAGGTCATTGCCCCAGTTCACCCCGCCGGTATCAGACACTTCGGTGTCAATGACTTGACCCAGTGCCGCTGAAACGGCAGCGGCGGCGTCAATTAAGCCATAGCCAATTAGGGGATCAAAGTCAGCCGCCGCACTGTTGGAGGCTATGACATCAGCGGGAATGCTGGTAGGGTCCCGAAGCCACCAGGGGTTATTTATCTCCTGATGGGCTGTATCCGTTAAAGGGTCACTGGTTTCACTGGCGGACTGCGGCGACTGTACCGATAAGTTTTGGGGCGGCAAAAATCCAAGCGCGATCGCTTGTTCGATAACGGCAATATCCGCATTTTCCCAAATCCCGTCGGTTGCAGCGGCGGAAGTTGAGATCAAAGCCTGCTCGTCGAAGACAGGCAGTGCGAGTTCAGTAACCTGGTCGGTGGGGAGTTCTGGCAAACGCAGCGTGCTGTTGCCGTCAACTAGATTGAGACCGTTTTCGGGCAGCAGGGCGCTGTCAATGTCAATACGGGGGGCGATCGTAGACATAAATGATTTCTCCTGAAAATGGGCTTAGTTTCACAAGCTGGTGTTCTACAGCGAATTTCCTGAGACTCGCTAAGAACCACGTTAGGAAACGGGTCAGGGTCAATCATTGGTATTAAAAGCTTAGAATAAGGTCGGTTCTGGCCAATTCCGCTGCTTCAATTAGCAATGTCACACTGTCATAGTAGCTTGACAATTAGAGAAGCATGGTCGGTTAATGTCACGCTTCTAGTTAATCTCTGCAGCCAGAACCGGGGCTGAACAGGAATTTTTAAAGGAACACCTTAAAGGAGTCGTTCGCTGTGATAAAAGCTACCTAAGTTTATTTGACCGGAAGGCAAACGCTAGCTTTTCAAGGCTCCTTCTCAGTAGCTCAGGTAGTCAAACTCGGAAAGTTAACTCCAAATGGCCAAATATTTTCAGTGTTTTCTGAGAATCAATCTGCGAAAAATATCTTGAAAAGTCTGCCGTCTTCAATTGCGGTGGGACCAGAGGACGAACCACCCGAGTGTAGAGCTAAGGACGTTGCTTGAAAATGGCTGATCCAGTCGCTGGGATTTGACACTGCCAAACCCTTACAGCCACTTTGTGTCTGAGGTGGGTGATTTAAGTGCCGATCCAAGCCCTATTGAACACTGGTGTTCACAGAGTTTGTTAGCCATCTCTGAGCGAGTTCAGATGGCCGACAGTGTTTTGAATAGGTTTGCCGATACATAAACTTTAGCTGGCAAATTTGCGCAGCTTCAAGAATTGAGGACTGCGCGCACTGCCTGCTGCTGATCGCGACGGGTAATCCATCGGTGGTAGGTGCGGTTGTGGACGGCAACTGAGTGGCCCATCATGCGGGCAGCAACGGTGTCGGGTACTCCCAGCAGAATGGTGCGAACGGCCCAGGCATGGCGTAAATCGTAGGGAGCAAAGGGGATTTCGTATCGGTGAAACTGGAGGGTAACTTGCTGGCCAATACGCTGCAGTGTAGTTTGCTTAAGATTGACTTCGATATCAGGCAACTCGCCGTCACGCAGGCTAAATTCAGCTACCCAGTCGGGAGGAAAGGGCCACACGTCATGGGCTCCGGTTTTAGTGGTGTCTAACACTTCGATCGCAGCTTCTGGGTCGCCGATGGTTAAAGCACTGCGATCGCAGAAAAATACCTCATGATTCCGCAGACCATAGACCGCCATCATGCCGTAGACGAACTGCCAAGTCGGATTAGGAATGCGATGAAACCACTCAATGATTTGTGCATCAGTGGGCAACTGACGCTTTTGAGTACGGCTGCCGCCATACTTACCCCACAGGGTTTTGAGGTCAATTGGTAACTCTAGAGCCAAAAACTGAGCAAAGGCAGTTAGAGCCGTGCAGCAAACTTGACGGCTACGCGAATTGGCGCGAGTTTCTTTCACCGTGGCGACGATCGCTTCCGACAAACTGAGGCTGGTGCGTCGCTTGCTTAACGCCTGTAGCTTGCGCAGATAGGGCGCATAGGCTTTATTCCATGTCGTCATTACTGACGCTGGATGCTTGTCGGGATCGGCCTGGGCTGCCGCAATGTAATGCTGCTCGAAGGCGGCGATTTTGTCTGCCAGTTCATCAGAGCCTAAAACTGGTCCTGACCGGGTTAGATATTGGTGCCAGTCAAACGACCCTTCAATGAGCCGCGCCGCAATTACCTTAGCTTCCTGTTCCGCTTGCTTAAGAGCTGCTTTGTTGGCTGGTAGTTTAAGGGGAATGCGCTGCTGGTGAGGCCGCAGGCGATCGCTGCCTGGACGGGGGGGCAACGTACCACGTAGGGCCAAAGTATCGCCCCGCCGCTCAACTTTGAGTCCTAAACACGCTGCCTTGAGCCGAGCATTCACTTTTTTGAGGTGGCCATCAAGGGAATGGGGCATCTTGAAAAGTCAGTCAGAAGAATAGTTAGCTGAAACGAGACGCTGAATGCTATCTCGCAAGACTGTAAAATGATTGCGACTAATGTCATATCCAAAAAGCGTTGTTGATCAACAGTTTGCTTGCCCGTTTAATTTTCTTCTGCGAAAGAGACGCTATATGTTGGCTCAATCCTTGCTAGCAGACTGATGGCGTAGCCAAACTCATTCATTTCGAGCATGGAGCAGCATTGTAAATCTGACGGCTGGTTTCGCTGAAGCAAGACGTTGCTTTAAAGCAAACGTCAGTAACAGGTCAATTATTTCTGGCAAGTCCCTGATTACAATTGAATGCAGTCGAGCATAGGAGAAAACTTATCATGGGCAGCGAAATTTTTGGTACATCTGCATTAATTTTTGTTTTAACCCTAGTGGGCTTAGGAATTGGGTTTTTGATGCTGCGGCTTCAGGGCGGCGAAGAATAAGTTTCTCGAAACCCAGCCGCAATCAATGAGACACTTGGGGTTGATCTGGTATGGTTATAAAACGTAAACTTTTGTTTCTGTTTTCTCATGAAACTGTTGGTCATTGGTGCCACTGGCACGCTGGGCAGACAAATCGTTCGGCGCGCCTTAGACGAAGGCCATGAGGTCAAATGTCTTGTACGAAGCTTTCAGCGCGGTGCTTTTCTACGCGAATGGGGCGCACAGCTCCTCCGAGGCAATATCTGCGCGCCTCAAACTTTGCCCCCCGCGTTGGCAGATGTGGATGCCGTCATCGATGCGGCAACGGCTCGTCCCAGTGATGCTATTCAACAGGTTGACTGGGAAGGCAAGGTCAACCTGATTACGGCTGCCAAAGAGGCGAATATTGGTCGCTACATCTTTGTGTCTATTTTGGGTGCAGAAAAATATCCTGATGTTCCTTTGATGAACATCAAGCACTGCACTGAGAAGTTTTTAGCTGAATCTGGACTGGATTACACCATTCTTCGACCCTGTGGTTTTCTGCAAGGATTGATTGGTCAATACGCCATTCCAATTCTGGAAAAGCAGGGTATTTGGGTGATGAATGGCGCGGCGCCGATCGCTTACATGAATACCCAAGATATTGCTCGCTTTGCCGTTGCCGCTTTGCACAACTCTGACACTGTGAAGCGCAGTTTTCCCTTGGCCGGCAGCCGCGCTTGGGAAGCTAACGAGATTATTCGTCTGTGCGAGCGTCTCACCGGTCAAGATGCCCGGGTATCCCGGATGCCGCTGGGATTGCTTCGCGTGGTTAAAAATATTCTGTTCTATTTTCAGTGGGGCTGGAATGTTGCTGACCGACTTGCCTTCATCGAGGTTTTAACCGGCACTAAAGCACTTTCTGCCCCGATGGATGAGGTCTATACCACCTTTGAAATCGATCCTGATGAAATTACAACGGTGGAAGAGTATTTGGGTGAGTACTTTGGTCGCATTATGAAGAAGCTGCGAGAGCTTGATTACGATCGCGAGAAAGTGAGCAAGAAAAAGCTTCCTTTTTGAGTTTATTTACCTCATTAGCATTAGAGAGCATCTCAGCATTGATAACGTGCTAACGCTGTCCGGTACTCTATCGGTTTTCAATTTGCGGGTAAAGCTGCTTGAGCAGTTATGTAAAGCGCGGAAAAACCTTGCCTATTGATTTTGTTGGAATGTTCCTATCTGGCCGCCCGCTTCCTTAAGCGCTGCAGCGACAGCATCATGCTGATGACGAATGGCATCATCCAGTGGAGTAAAGCCCCAACGGTCTTGAACATTGGGGTTAACGTTGTTAGCCAGCAGAAACTCAATAACATTGAGTTGCCCTTCTGAGGCGGCCAGATGAATCGCCGTGCGGCCGTCATAGTCAGCAGCATCCATGGATATTCCCCGCGCGATGTAGGGCAACATGGCCGTCAGGTTGCCCTGGCTAGCGGCCCAAATCATCGCTGTCACATCCGTGGTGACCGAGCTGGGCAGCTTGATGTTGGCTTGCGGGTAAGATTCCTGGCCTTTTTTGCCGCCCGCTTTCTTTAGCATGGTGACGACCGCATCATGTCCCTGCTGCTCAGCGTCGTTGAGGGGAGTGCAGCCCCAGCGATCGGTGACATTGACATCGACGCCATGCTCGATCAGAAAGCCGACGACGTTTTTATGGCCACCTGCCGCTGCCAGGTGCAGCGGGGTGCGTTTATCGTAGTCGCCCGCATCTAAATTCACCCCGCGAATCTGATATTGCGTGACGGCGGTGAGATCGCCCCGGCTAGCAACCTCTATAAAACTCGTAATTTCCTCCGATTCCCGCTGAATCGGACTGACCCGAGGATTCTTTTTCTCCGACTCAAAGTCCAGACTGTCGTAGTTGTGAACGCTGAATTTTTTGACCAGCTGCTTGCAGAATTCAACGCCCCGCACGCTATTGCCTTGGGTATCGAGATTAGGCGACCAAATGCATAGCCCCAGAACGTTAGGAATCACCACCATAACGGCTCCCGACACCCCCGACTTGGCCGGTAGACCGACGATGAAGGCCCACTCACCGCTGTAGTCGTACATGCCACAGGAGTACATCAAAGAGAGGCAGTGCTGCACCGTGCTGGTTTTGAAAATCTTTTCGCCGGTGATGGGGCAGGTACCGCCATTCGCCATCGTGGCAGCAACCACAGACATTTGATCCGTATTGAGTTCAATCGAACAACATTGAAAATAGAATTCCAGGGTTTCTTCTAAATCCGCCCACTCGGGAAAGGCTTTTTTCTCCATCATGTAGTGGCTAAGGGCTCGATTGCGATGGGCCGTCTCCCGTTCTGAGAGGTAGACCGCATTGTTGAACGTAATGCGATCGCCCCCCGACAGACGGCTCCAGTAATCCAGTACATAGTCAAAGCGATCGGCATGAACCAAATCATGGCGAACGAGGGAGCAGCACATGATCGCCCCTGCATTAATCATGGGGTTGTGGGGCAGGCCCTTGTTGTTGAGGGTGAGTTCATTGAAGCCCAAACCCGAGGGTTCACGGCCCACATGCTGATGGACGACTTCTGTCCCGAGTTCCTCTAAAGCCAGGCAATAGGAAATCGTTTTGCTGGTGCTTTGGACGGTAAAATTTTCCAGGGTATTGCCGCGAGCGTACCGCTGTCCATCAACGGTGCAGATCGCCACGGCAAAATTGCGCTCATCGACCCTGGCGAGCTGAGGAATATAGTCGGCCAGGGTACCCCCCGTGTGATCGCTCACCTGCTCATAGATCTTGTCGATATCCCGGCAAAAGTCCTGAAAATCAGGAATGATGAGCTGGGCCTTCAGAATGCGACGAATGAGGTGAATATTGGGCCGAATGATTTTTTGAAACTGCTGTAGAGTAATCTCTGAGTCACTACGGGGAGACAGGAAACCCAATTCCTGCAAACTTTCAGAAAAGCGTAAATCGGTCAATTTGAGTCCAGCCCGGACAAACGCATTCAAAAACTCTTCCCGGGTAATGGTGCCGCTACCGTCCGTATCGACGGATTGAAAGAGGCGTAAATCCTGTTCGTCCACCGCGCTCGCAGCCATGGTTACTTTCTCTGCGGTTGCGGTTGCGGAAGGGGATGACGGCGACTGGGAAGGTGCTGTCTCTGACCGCGATGCCTTCGATGGGGAGACCTGGGAGGCTTTAGTCTTAGGGTCGGCCTTGGCTTTACTTTTCGTGTTCATAGGGCTTAGGGGCAAAACTATCGATATGTGAAATCAAAATGCACAATTTGACCGATTTACGGTTAAGAAGGCGTAGATGCCTGGGTGGCAATTTCTGATGGCGCAGTCAGGCCACTGGGTGAAGTGAGTAGAGTCGGCCGGTACCGCTTAGCGTCTTGAGCCAGGCGGATAGAGGTTTTACGGTCTTCAATAAACTGGTTCATCTGGTTGGCAAAGCGGGCGCTACTCGCCATCAGCGTTGCGATTTCCTCATGACCAAAGACTAGAACAGTCAAGTCTTGCTCAACCACACCTGTAACCAAACTTGGCTCACCTGGATGCAGGGCGGTTTCGCCAAAGAAATCGTTTTTAGCGAGGTGGGCAATCTCGCGTTGCTGCTGGTGGGCATCGGTAACAAACAGCCGGATACTCCCTTGACGAATGATGTAAAAGCCCTCGTCGGCAGCGCCCTCAACCATGACGCGATCGC
>ERZ1740058.624-NODE-624-length-24783-cov-8.478082_pt1 | contig 24783 bp, 21 predicted proteins | sample MGYA00581745_ERZ1740058 | MGnify/ENA primary metagenome ERZ1740058 (study PRJEB43018, sample SAMN04849742) | marine metagenome | isolation source: floating plastic debris | place: Pacific Ocean | collected 2008-08-30 | study: EMG produced TPA metagenomics assembly... | reverse complement strand
ACCGATGTCGTCCGCCGCGATGGCGATGACCCCTACCTCGTCGTCGCAGCCGACACGGGCACAGCCACCTTCTCCGACACCGCCAACGGCATCGCCCAAGAGCACGGCTTCTGGCTCGATGATGCGTGCGCCTCAGGCGGCTCAGCCGGCTACGACCATAAAGACATGGGCATCACCGCCCGCGGCGCGTGGGAAAGCGTGAAGCGCCACTTCCGCGAGATGAACCACGACATCCAAACCGAGCCCTTCACTGTGGTGGGCGTCGGCGACATGTCCGGCGACGTGTTCGGCAACGGCATGCTGCTGTCGCGCGAAACCAAGGTGATCGCCGCGTTCGACCACCGCGACATCTTCATCGACCCCAACCCCGATCCCGCCATCAGCTACGCAGCGCGCCAAACGCTGTTCGATAAGGAGCGCTCCTCCTGGCAGGACTATGACCGCTCGGCGCTGTCGCCCGGCGGCGGCATCTTCTCCCGCGCCTCCAAATCCATCGAGCTGTCCCCCGAAGCGCGGCTTGCCCTCGACATCCAAAAGTCATCGGTGACGCCCACGGAGCTGATGCGCGCGATTCTGCGGGCCCCCGCCGATCTTCTCTGGTTCGGCGGCATCGGCACCTACATCCGCGGACCCCAGGAAGCAAACCTTGAAATCGGCGACCGCGCCAACGATGCCATCCGCCTCAGCGCCGATGAGGTGCGCGTGAAGGTGATCGGCGAGGGCGCTAACCTCGGCGTCTCCGCCAAAGCCCGCGTTGCGCTCGGCCTCAACGGTGTGCGGCTCAACTCCGACGCCATCGACAACTCCGCCGGCGTCAACACCTCCGACGTCGAGGTCAACATCAAGATCGCGCTCGCCGACGCCATGCGCTCTGGCCGCCTCACCCGGGAGGACCGCAACCGCCTCCTGGAGGACATGACCGACGAGGTCGGGACCCTCGTCTTGCGCAACAACTATCTGCAATCCCTGGCGATTTCGCTCTCCAAGCGCAACAACACCGAAAGCGCCTCCTACCAAATCCGCCTCATGGAAATGCTCGAAGGCCGCGGCCTCGACCGCGAAATCGAGGACCTTCCCAGCGATCAAGCCTTTGTGGAACGTGTCGCGGGCGGCGAAGGCCTCACCCGAAGCGAAATCGGCGTCCTCCTCGCCTACGCCAAACTCACCCTGTTCAACGACATCGTCGACAGCGAGCTGCCCGACGATCCGTTCCTCGCGCGCGAACTCTACCTCTACTTCCCCACCGCCATGCGCGAGGACTTCTCCATCGAAATCGACCGGCACAAGCTGCGGCGCGAGATCATCGCCACCGATCTTTGCAACTCGATGATCAACCGCGGCGGGCCGACCTTCCTGATGCGCGTCAGCGACCAAACCGGCGCCACCGTCACCGAGATCGCACACGCCTTCACCGCAGCCCGCGAAGCGTTCCAGCTGACCAACCTCAACAACCAAGCCGACACGCTGGACAACATCGTCTCCGGCGACACCCAGCTCGGCCTCTACGCCTCGGTCCGGCGCCTCCTCCTCGACGCCACCATCTGGTTCGTCCGCAACGAGGTTTTTGACACTGGTCTCGAGGACGTGATCGCCCGGTACAGCGACGGCATCGTTGCGCTGCGCGATTCCTTCACATCGCTCCTGTCAGACGACGCGCGGGCCGAACTCGCCGCCGGGATCGAAGAGCTCACCACCGCCGGCGTGCCCGCCGCCCTCGCGGAACGCTTTGTGAGGTTGCCGGTCGCGGTCGCCGCCCTCGATGTCATCGTCGTCGCCCGAAGCTGCGACGTCGACATCACCTGCGCAGGTGCTGTCTGGTTCGCGCTCAACGAAGGGTTCCACTTCGGCGAGCTGTCCGCGCTCTCTGAGGACATTTCCGCGGACGACTATTATGATGGTCTCGCCCTCGACCGCGCCCGGCGCAGTCTCGCCGAGTCCCACCGTCGCCTCGCGGTCTCGGTTCTCCAAAACCACCGCACCGGCAGCGGCGAGGAGCGGGTCCACGCCTGGATCGCCGAACAGGGCGAGCACGTCCACCGCACACAAGCAGCCGTCAGCGAGATCATCACTGGACCGCTCACCATGTCGCGCATCGCTGTGGCATCGGGCCTGCTCAACGATCTATCACCGCACAGCTAGACCGCGATCCGATCAGGTTGAAAAAACCTGATCGGATGAAGACGCGGTCGCTCTTTAGCCTGGCGCATCATCTTTTCGATCTGACTGATTCAGTCAGATCGGATGATGCGCAAGGCGGAAATATAAACCAGCTCTTAACAGTCGTTACCGATATCAACGAAGATTAACCGAAGTTTTTTTGAGGATTAACTTCAGCTTCACCGTCATAAGCCCATGGTGCTTGAGCCAAATGCGTAAGGGTTCTGCGTCGCAATGAGGCGTCTTACGGCCGGAGTGTCCGCGGCACTCCGGCCTACCCCCTCTTCCGAAGTCTGGGTGGGCGACTGTGCCGCCCTGCTTTCCCATATCCCGGCCAGCTCGGTGGACCTCTTGTTCGCCGATCCACCCTATAATTTGCAGCTCAACGGCGACCTCTTCCGCCCCAACCAAACCCGCGTCGATGGCGTCGACGCCGCGTGGGACCAATTCTCCGATCTCACCGCCTACGACGCTTTCACCCGCGCCTGGCTGGAGCCCGCCCGCCGCGCGCTCAAACCCAACGGCACGCTGTGGGTGATCGGCAGCTACCACAACATTTTCCGTGTCGGCACCGCCGTCCAGGATCTCGGTTTTTGGATCCTCAACGACGTCGTGTGGGTCAAAACCAACCCCATGCCCAACTTTCGCGGCCGCCGGCTCACCAACGCCCACGAAACGCTGATCTGGGCCGTCGCTGACCGCCGCCGCACCGACTACACCTTCAACTACCGCTCGCTGAAAACCTTCAACGATGACCTGCAGCTTCGCTCCGACTGGATTTTCCCGGTCTGCGGCGGCCCTGAGCGCATGCGCGCGCCCGACGGCGCCAAGCTGCACCCGACGCAAAAGCCGCAAGCGCTCCTCACCCGCATCCTGCTCGGCGCCTCCAAACCCGGCGACCTCGTCGTCGACCCGTTCTTGGGCTCCGGCACCACCGGCGCGGTCGCGGCCCGCCTCGGCCGCCGCTTCATCGGCATCGAGCATGACGAGAACTACGCCGCCCTGGCGTCAGAACGCATCGCAGCCGTAGAGCCCCTCGCCGACCCCGAACTCGCCCAGGACGGCTTCCAACCAAAGCCCCCCAAAGTCCCGTTCGGCTTTCTCCTGGAAGCCGGCCTCGTCCAACCGGGCGACACCCTCGTCGCCGGCGAACACCGCGCAGACGTGCGCATCGACGGCTCCATCCGCTCCGGCCCCCACGAGGGCTCGATCCACCGTGTCGGCGCCGCAGTGCGCGACACCCAAAGCTGCAATGGCTGGACCTTTTGGGCGCTGGAGCGGGACGGCGAACCGGTCCCGCTCGACGATCTACGCGCCGCCGTCCGCGCCGGCCTCACCGCCGCGGAGTAGCCGGCAGGCGATCACATATGGATGGCGCGCCCATCCACAGCGAGCGCCGCCTCTTTCACCGTCTCAGACAGCGTCGGGTGTGCATGGCACGTGCGGGCAATATCCTCAGCCGCGGCACCAAACTCCATCCCGAGCGCTACCTCGGCAATCATCGTCCCCGCGTCCGGCCCGATCATGTGCACGCCAAGCACCCGGTCCGTCGTCTTATCCGCCAGGATTTTCACAAACCCATCCGTGGTCCGGTTCACCTTAGCCCGGCCGTTGGCGGTAAACGGAAACTTCCCGACCTTATAGGCCACACCGTCCGCCTTCAGCGCCTCCTCAGTGCGCCCCACCGAGGCCACCTCTGGATAGGTGTAAACAACGTTCGGGATCACATCATAATTCACGTGCCCCGCCTGCCCCGCGATAATCTCGGCAACGGCGACACCTTCGTCCTCGGCCTTATGCGCCAGCATCGGCCCCGTGATCACATCGCCAATCGCCCAAATGCCAGCAACGTTGGTGCGATAGTGATCGTCTGTTTTCACGCGCCCCTTCTCATCCATCTCAACGCCAACGCCCTCGAGCCCGAGCCCGTCGGTGAAGGGTTTGCGCCCGATCGACACCAGCACGACGTCGGTCTCAAGCACCTCCGCCTCGCCGCCCTCAGCCGGCTCCACAGTCACCTTGATGGCATTACCGGACGTATCAACCCCGGTCACCTTCGTCTTCATCTTGAAAGTCATGCCCTGCTTCTGCAGGATCTTTTGGAACTGCTTGGACACCTCACCGTCCTCGGTCGGAATGATCCGGTCCAAAAATTCCACAACGGTGATCTCAGCCCCCAGCCGGCGCCACACGGACCCCAGCTCCAGCCCGATCACGCCGCCGCCCACGATCACCATGCGCTCCGGCACCTTCTCCAGCGCCAGCGCCCCGGTGGACGACACCACCCGCTTTTCATCAATCTCAATGTTCGGCAGCCGCGCAATGTCCGACCCCGTGGCGATAATAATGTTCTTCGCCTCGATGGTCTGCGCCTCCCCCTCATCGGGCGTCACAGTCACCTTGCCCGCCTCAGGGATCGACCCAACCCCCTGAAACGTATCGATCTTGTTCTTCTTGAACAGAAACTCGACGCCCTTGGTGTTCCCTAGAACGCCCTCATCCTTGAAGGCGTGCATCTTGGTGATGTCGAGCGACGGGCTGACGTTAATGCCCATATCGGCAAACCCGTGGTTCGCCTCTTCATAAAGCTCGGAGGAATGCAGCAGCGCCTTGGACGGAATGCACCCCACGTTGAGGCAGGTCCCCCCAAAGGTCGCCCACTTTTCAACAACCGCCGTCTTCAGCCCCAGCTGCGCGGCCCGGATCGCCGCCACATACCCGCCGGGCCCCGTCCCGATCACCACCACATCATAAGCCGCCATCGCCGCGCACTCCCCGCCTTATCCGGCTTTGTCGTGCGGGCTGACGGCCCGGGCGTCAAGCGAGCGCGGCAGGGCGTCCCATCACGGAATGGCTGACCGTCCGCCCGAAATGTCGATGAAGCCGCCCGTGGTATAGCTCGCCGCGTCCGACATCAGCCACAGGATCGCCTCGGCCACCTCGTCCGGCGTACCCGCCCGACCCATGGGCGTCTTCGGGCCATCGGTCTTGGGCCGGTCCGGCCGCCCCACATTGGCCTGGAACTCGGTATCGATGATCCCAGGCCGCACTGCGTTACAGCGGATCCCGTCCCGCGCCCACTCCAGCGCCAGCCCAATGGTAAAGGTATCGATGGCCCCCTTCGTCGCCGCATAATCAATAAATGCGTCAGGCGAACCCAGCTTGGCCGACGCGGACGACAGGTTCACAATCGACCCACCCTGCCCGCCAAAGCGCGTCGCCATCCGCATCACGGCCTCGCGCGCCACCCAAATCGCGCCGGTCACATTAAGCGCCACCACGCGCTGCACCCGGTCATAGCTAAACGTCGACAGATCCCCCACGGGATCAGACGCCCCCGCATTGTTGATCACCGCCGACAACGGCTCCGCGAGCTCCACCGCAAACGCATCCACCGCAGCATAGGTCGCCTCGACCCCGGCCTGCGTCGCGATATTCCCTTGCACGGTCTTGGCCTTCGCCCCCGCCGCCACCACGTCCGCCGCCACCTGCTCGGCCGCAGCAAGATTGCTGTTATAGTTGATCACAACGTGCCACCCACGCTGCGCCGCGAGCCGCGCACAAGACGCCCCAATCCCCCGAGAGCCCCCGGTGATGAGGCAGATACCGTTACTCATGTCTTAGCCTTATTCCGCTGCCACCGCCGGCAGTGTTGCCTGGATCATCGCGACAGTGCCGCGGGACTTATCATCGGCGCTCGGCGTTCCCGGCGTCGGGATCGGCCGCCCTGCTGCCACATCCGCCCAGATCACATCCTGAAGGATCTCCGCAGCGTTCTCCAACGCGGCGATGTCGGTCTCGCCCTCGCCGTTCACGCCCGTGCCGACAACTTCGACCACGAATCCACCATCGACATCATCCGCTTCCAAAATAGCCGGAAAGAATGCCTTCATGACTGCTTCCTCAAAATCGATACGCCGGTCTGACGTTCGATACTTCGCACCGTACCCGTTTTCACTTCGCGATGACGAGGCACTGCCGACACACGATACCCATCGCGCAGGACCAAGGTGTGCTTTCCACCTTCTTCTAGTGTGAAGCCCGCCGCCACCAGAGCCTGAATGACATCGCGGTACTTCAACGCGCGCGTCCTACCTCGCTGTTGCCAGCAGCGCCAGCCCAAGCGCCTGAGTCGCTGACGCCTGCATCGGATCAATCACCGGGCACCCCAACGCCTCTGCAAGGGGTGCTCGATGCCGCACCATCCCCGCACACCCCAAAATCAGCGTCTCAGCCCCCTGCGCAATCAGCGCAGCGCCAACCTCCCGCACCCGCGGAAAGGCCTCAGCCTCTTCAGCCTCCTCCACCGACATGTGAAGCGGCAGCGCCCCGGCGTATCGATCCGCAAACCCCATCTCGCGCATCGCCCGTCCATGCCGCTTCACCGACGACGGCCCCAACGCGATAATCCCAAAGCGGTCCCCTTGGGCGAGCGCTGACAGCACCGCGCATTCGCGTATCCCAAGGACCGGCCGCGACGTCGCCTCCCGGCACACCGCAAGCCCGGGGTCGGAGAAACACGCGATCACAAACACCGACACATCGCCGCGCTCGACCACCACCCGTCGCAGCGGCAACACAACGCTTTCCACGTCGTGCTGGCTCAAAATGCCGAACGGCCCCTCCGCCAGCGTCATCCCCTCAAAGGTCGGCCCGCTGGACAAGCGCAGCGGCGCAATCGCCTCATCAAACCCCGCCGTCACCTGCGGGTTCGAGTTGGGATTGATGAGGAGAATGGTCACAAAAGCGAGGCGCCAAACGCGGTCGCCGGATCAAGCTCAGGCGGCGTCGAGGGGCTGTAGCCGGTAAAGTCGAACGGTGCGCGCTTCATAAACGCCCCATCGCCAGGCTTGCGGTGCAGTACCCCGCCCGCCATCGCCACCTCACCCCGGCAAATCACCGTCTCCGGCCACCCGGTCAGGCTCATCCCCTCAAAGGGCGTATAGTCCATCGCATCGTGCATCCCGGCCTGGGTGACAGTGCGCGTCTCGCTCGGGTTCCAAATCGCAACATCGGCATCGGACCCCACGGCGATGGTCCCCTTCTGCGGGTGAATGCCAAACAGCTTTGCCGCATTGGTCGCCGTCAGAGCCACAAACTGATTGAGCGTAATGCGTCCCTTCAGCACCCCTTCCGACATTAAAAGCGGCGCGCGCAGCTCAATCCCCGGCATCCCATTAGCAATTTTGTTAAACGGCGGGTTCGGCCCCGCCGACAACTTCCCCGTCTCGTCATAGCGATACGGCGCATGGTCAGACGACCACAGCATCAGCGATCCCGCCTGCAAATGCCGCCACAGATCGCGCTGCAACGCTTCATCGCGCAGCGGCGGCGAGCAGCAATACTTCGCGCCATCCGGCCGGTCCAAATCGTCCCGCGTCAAAAACAAATATTGCGGACACGTCTCGCCAAAGATCGGATGCCCCGACCGCCGCGCATCGGCAACAATATTTGCGCCCTCATCGGTCGACACATGCACGATCAGAAGCGGCGCGCCTACAAAGTTTGCCAGCCGCGTCGCCCGCGAAATCGCCTCCGCTTCCGCCGCACCCGGATGGCTCACCGCATGAAACTTCGGCGCTGTATACCCGCCAGCCACCAGCCGGCTCACCATCCACTTGATCAGCGCGTTGTTTTCCGCATGCGTCATGGTAAGCGCACCATGCTTGCGCGCCGTCACCAAAATATCGAGGAGCGCTTCATCGGAGACGATCAGCTTATCGTAGGTCAAAAACACCTTAAAGCTTGTAATCCCACCCTCAAACGCTTCGGGCAATTCTTCCGCCAACACCTGCTCGGTCGGATCACTCACAATCAGATGAAACGAATAGTCGATCACCGACTTCCGCGCCCGCTCGTGATAAGTCTCCAGCGTCCCGCGCACCGACTGCCCGCGGTGTTGCGCAGCGAACGGAATAAAGCTCGTATTGCCACCAAACAGCGCCGATATGCTGCCGCTCTCATAGTCGTCGGACGTCATCGCCCCCGTCGCCGACTCCTGCTCAATGTGGCAGTGGCTCTCAATCGCGCCGGGCAATACCAGCCGGTCCGTGGCATCCAGCGTCGTGCGCCCATCGGGCAGCCCACGGGCAATCGCGGTCACAACACCGCCCGACACCCCCACATCCGCCGCGAATGTATCGGAGGCGGTCGCAACAGTCCCGCCGCGAATGACAAGATCAAAATCCATCAGCCGCCCGTCTCAGCTGGCGTCACGGTCTTCCAGTCCGGAATCGCAAACTCATAAGGCTCGCTGAGCGAGGCATAATTGGCCGCATAAAGCCGCGCCACCGGATCCCAATGCGGTACCAACAAGCGCAGCGTCTCAGAATCAAACAGCCCATCGCGCGCCACGAGCCCCTGCACCTCGCCCATCAAAAGGTGCCGCTCATCGGTCACCTTCTTGATTTCATACAGCGTGCACTCCAGCGCCACCGGCGCATCGGCAAGCCGCGGCGCCGGCACATGAATTCCGTCGGCAAGCTTCAGCCCCGTCGCCGCCGGCTCGCTGGTCTCAGCCGGAAACGCCGCCGCCGTATCCACCATCACCTTGGCAAGCGCAGTATCGGCAAGATTAATCGTAAACGACTTCGTCGCCTCAGCATTCACCAGCGTGTCCTTGTACGACCCGTCCGCCTTGCGGTTGAGCCCCACAATCGCAATCGCCGGCTCCTCGGAAAACACGTTGAAAAAGCTGTACGGCGCCGCATTCACAACGCCGTCCGCGCTCACCGACGTAATCCAAGCCACCGGCCGCGGGATTACCGACGCGCAGAGCAGCTTGTACTTCTCAGCCACCGAAAGATCAGCAAAGTTGAACGACGCACTCATTCTTCGTCTCCAGGCACGATCGCCCCCGTGCGCTCGGTAATCAGCCCATAGTGCTCGATGCGGCGGTGCTTGGCGAAGTTAAACACCGTCTCTTTGCCAAACCGCGTCGCATCCAAATCGCAGGTGTGCACGATCAGCTCATCCTCTTCGGTCACGCTCTCGGCGACAATCTTGCCATTGGGCGCCACAATCGCGCTGCACCCAAACAGCGGGTGGTCGTCCTCCACCCCAGCCTTCGCCACCGCGACCACCCAAGTCGCGTTCTGATAGGCCCCGGCCTGCAGCGACAGGCGGTGGTGAAACACCCTGTCTTCCTCAGGCTCGTTGCTGCTGCGCGCGTTGGTCGAGGGCGTGTTAAAGCCCAGCGTCACCATCTCCACGCCCTGCAAACCCATCACCCGATAGGTCTCCGGCCAGCGACGGTCGTTGCAAATGCACATCCCCATCACGCCGCCCAAGACGTTAAACACCGGAAAGCCAAGATCCCCTGGCAGAAAATAGCGCTTCTCCAGATGCTGAAACGCAATATCATCCTCGTACTCAGCATGACCCGGCAAATGGATCTTGCGATACTTGCCAACAATCGCCCCAGTCTTATCGGTGAGGATCGAGGTATTGTAATGCTGACCGTCCGGCGTCAGCTCAGCATAGCCAAATGAAATGGCAATCCCATGCTTCGCCGCCGCCTCAAACAGCGGCCGCGTGGCAGCGTTCGGCATCTCCCGCTCGAAATACTGATCCACATCCGCCTGATCTTCCATGTACCAGCGCGGAAAAAAGGTGGTCAGCGCAAGCTCCGGAAAGACCACGAAATCGCAGCCTTTCTCCGCGGCCTCCTCCAGCAACACGATCATCCGCGCCACAACGGCCTGACGGCTATCGGCCTTCTGGATCGGACCAAGCTGGGCAGCACCTACGGTAACATTGCGCATCACGCCTCCATTGTCTCAGCGCCAGCAGAGCCCAAGCGAACGCGCGGGCAGGCGAGCCTTTCTCAGACGAAAGGCGCAGGTCGATTGCGTCCGACCCGACGAGGGCACCCCCTTATCGCCGGGGCGCATTCAGCCACGCCCTTACGGCTAGCGTGGCCTAATCCAACGGCGCTGTCGTCTGCTCTCCCACGAACGTTCCGGTCGCACCATAGTCCGTACCGAAAACGCTGAACGAACCAATCGTCCCCTGATGGTTATTCTCAGGACCGCGCACAAAAGAACCGCTCACGCCACCGGTCAAACCTGATCCCGAAAGAGTTCCGGTGTACCGGTTTCCGTTCGCTGAGAACGCCTCGTTCACCGAGCCACCGAAAGTCCGACCGTCAAAATCGAACGATGTCGTCCCCGTGCGGTCCCCAAAGTTGTAATCGAGCGTGAAATCGCCGGCGGCAACGTATTGTCTTGTTTGACCGCCTTCCGTTCTCGCCACGTTGCCGACAACGTGCCCCTCATAATAGGCGCTCCCAAACGTCGGCAGCTCGTTCTCGGGTGTTTGATGGCCCGCCGCCCAGGTGCCCAGGTGGACCACGTCGCGGCGGACGTTTCCGTCATCATCGACCGTGTCGGCCTGTGTACCCCACCAACCCCACTCCAAAAACTCGCAAGTGCAAGGGGTGACACCGGCATCGGTGAAGAGCTGCTCCTGCGGCACCAATGTCGATGCCACAACGTAAGTCCCAGGGTTCACCCCTGACACTTGCTGATTGATCTCACTCTCCTCGCCATCAAGCTCAACCGACAGCGGCGAAACCGTGTTTTCAATGGCGGCATACCGATCGTCATCGATATAGGTTTCGGTCACAGTGCTCCCGACCGTGGTGGAACCATCCTCCTGTTGAAGTCCGAATGGCACGGTCAGCGAGCTGAGATCAGACTTGTCCAGAGTGTCCTGCACATTGATGACACCACCCACCGCCGATTGTGCGACCAGCGTCTGCAGCTGAAAGTCACTCTCGCGCTGGGACCGGAACGGCGCGACGCTCCCGTCCGAGTTCTCGATCATCCCCGCCGCGTAACCCTCAAAATCACCGGTGACGCGGTCAAACGCCGTCAACGGTGTCCGCGAGGCGAGCGTTGCAACGTTGATGTTTGAGCTTGCCGTCTGCGCCGCCGTCAGCGGGCCGCCATTGATTTGATCGTCAAAGAACTCTTCAAACTCGGATTCCCGCGTGAGATCAAAGTTATCGATGCCCGACCCCAGAATAAAGGTCTCGCCGTTTTCGCCATAGATCAAAAACGGATCGCCGTCGGGTAGCACATCAACCGCGCCAATCGGCCCTTCCATGCTCACCGCCGTCTGTATCGACGACAGCCGATAAGTCCCGCGCCGGCTGCCGATGTAGGCGAGGCCAGCTCCATCGCCCTCACCCGTGACGGTCTCGGTGATCAAACCAAGGTTTAGCGACAGCACCGAGCGCTGATCAGGGCCGTTACCATCAATCAGCAAGGCCGCCTGCAGCCCCGAAGGAGCCTGGTCGTCGGTGCTGGCAATCAGCAAGTCGGTAGTCGCCGCGCGCTGCAGCGCACTTCCAAACGCATTGGCGATTACGGGATTGAGCAGTGGAATCTCAGTCGGCACGCCGTCAGCCGTCCGGTTAGGGTTGGCCAATACGTTATAGGTGCGCAACTCAGTCTGCCGACCATCCCCGAAGAAGAGACTGTTGCTCGTTGCCGTCTGCGCTAGGCCTGTGAACACGATCGGCGACAAGAAAGTGTCGGTCTCGTTGTTTTGAAAGTAGTACGCGGCAAAATCATCGCCGTTACGCACGTAGACACCTTGAATAGGCGTGATCGTACCCTCTGGCGACGCAGCTATCCTGTCGATGCCCTCGGTATCCACGGTAAAGTCGAATTGTCCCGTATCCTCCGTGAAGGGGAACAACAGCCCGGTGATGGTGAGGATGCCGGTGCGATTGCCATTCGCATCGGTGACGAACTGTGCAGGCTGCGTCTCCGAAAGCCGGCGCGAAATCCCCTGAGCCGCCGGATCCGTCACCACGTCACCGCGCGCGGTCTCAAACGTATCAGGCGTAAATCTGGACCTCAGCCGAAGCGGGAAATCGTCAATATTCGGGCCATTGTCACCACCATTGTCCGGCGGAACAACGGGCTCTCCATCGGGCGTCAAGCCGTTACCAGGCCGGATCTCGGTGCCAAAAACAACATCGGTATCACTGGCATCAACGATGTTGTCGATCTGATTGATGATCCCGAGTTCTTCATCAACGCTCATCCGAGTATTGACCAGCTCCGGCCGAGGGCGCGGCAGCACGAAAATCGGAGCCCGTTGGGAGTTAATCGCCGGAACACCACTCGCGACTACTTCCGCGCTCGTCGGAATGTTATCCGAACCGCCGCTCTGATCGCTCGCCCCGGTCAAGCGCTGTTGCACCGAATTGGTGTTTAGCAACGCCGTGGGAATGATCAGCACAGCCCCATCGATCACGACAACCGAATAATTCTGCCGATGAACGCGCTGAACACCGGCCGGCGTTTGAAACACCAGCTCGTCGCCGAAAATCAGCGAGGCTACAAAGTCCGGCTGACGCCCATCCGACAACGGCGGCGGCGACAGGTCGATGTCGACGATCCCGCCGCGCACGCCCAGCGTCCCAAAGCGCGTTTTAAAGCTGACCTGACCACGCTGCTTGGACAGCTTGCCGCCAACAAAGCGCAGGCTCCCCGCAGCCACCTCCGACACCAGCGAGCCCGCCCCAGCCGCTGGATCAAACACAAACTCGTCGACAATCACCCGCGAGTTGGAACCGACCGTGAGCGCGGAACCGTCCACAAAGAGCACCTGGACCAACGCCTCTTCAGACGTGATCACCTGATCCTGGAACAGGATCGGATCGTTGATCACCAGCGAGCGTACCCGCTGAGAACGCTCCACTTCCGACGTCTGGTTGACCGCGGTCGTCCGACCAACATTCGTCTGCGCCACCGCCGACGATCCCGTCGCCAAAGCAATCAGTGCAGTCGAGGCCAAGAGTGCGGATGCAATTGTGACCTTGGTCATGATCAAAATCTCCGCTCCAAGCCGGCCGACACGGTAAAGTTAGAAAATTCACGTGTGTCGTAGTTGGAATATTGCTGCCGAAATTGGCTCGCCACGAACGCCGACAGTTGCTTGGGCAACGGTGCCTTGATTGTACCGCCAACAAAATAGACATTATCTTCCTGGCTGGAATTGGCGTTGATTGCAGGGTCCGGCCCATCAAAGTCGCGCAAAAGACCGCCGAAGTTGACACTGAACCGCCAGGGCTGATCGTCGGTGAAGATGCCCATGCGTGGCCCAAACAGCGCGTACGACGCAAACCCGCTCAGCCCGAACTGCTTATAGCTGCGAAAGTTATCGCGCGCATCCACAATGGCCGATGACCAGCCCACGCCCACAAGGAGCTGCGGATTGATCGTGTAAGACGCCCTGGAGCGCGACTGGAAGCGAACGCCTGTCGCACCACGGATTGTGGGATAGTTGGGCGTGTTGGAATAGTTCACCGCGCTCAGCTCATAGCGGCTCTCAAACGCCAACCTGGGAAGCGGTTGGCCCCGCAGCCGCGCACCAATCCCAAAGTCGTTGGAGTAGTAATCGTTGCCGAGCGCCACGATGCCACCGCTCGCAAACAGCCCGGCAAACGCGTTGTCGAGACCGAACCGCGCCAGCTGAAACGTCGGACCAACGGCTACACCAGCATAGTTGTAATTCAGCCGGCTCTGATCGACGTACGTGGTATTGAAACTTGTAAAGTTAGCCTCAATGTAGTCGCCTTGACTGTAAAGATCGTATGTCGCCGTTAAGTCCACCAAGCCAAAGGTATTAAAGTCCGACGACGCACGCGCATCATCGTTGACGTTAAAGCTCACATTATTGAGAATGACTTGCCCGCGTTGGATCCCGCTATTCGGGTTAGTCTGAAACTGCATCCCGGCGGACGCAAAACCGCTGACAGCAAACCGCTGGCCTTGGCGGTCAATGCCAGCCTCGTAGGCGTTGAGGCGCGCGCGAACTTCCGGCGGCAGATCCTGCGCAGCAACCGATTCAGCGTAAAGCCGCGCCTTCTCAATCGCGCCGATCCGGTAGTACAATGCCACCAACTCAAGCTTCACCCGCGCCAAGTTCGGCGCAAAGATGAGCATCCGCTCCAGCGTCGAAATCGCCGCTTCAAAGTCGCCCAACTGGGTGGACACCAGCGCGTACTCAAACGCGATATCCAGGTTCGTCGGATCGTTCAGGGTCGCAACCAGGAGCTGGCTTTGCCGAGCCTGCAACGCAGCTTCCGCGGTCGTGATTTGAGCATTCGCAGTCCCGACCTTCGCGCCGAGAAACGCCAGCACGACCAACATCAGGACAAAGCGAACCATGCACTACACCCGCGAAATTATGTTGCGGTGATACCATCCGGTCGTGCGCGACAGCCACTCTCGCGTGCCGCCTCAGCCGCTTTGCCGGGGAAAACCCGATCCACTTGTGCTTGATTAGCAACAGGCGAATTGACAGAGCCGAATCGAGAAAGCGCGCGGAGAACTTCCGCGCCCATCACCGCCCAAAGCCCATCGACGGAACGCAGTCACCGGCGTATCGCAAAGCGATAGCAGCACCGGACCCTTCCCACCATGACGCGCATCACCCTCCTGAACGGCCCAAATCTCAACCTCTTAGGCAAGCGCCAACCAGACGTGTACGGCCACGAAACCCTTGAGGACGCTGTCGCGATGGCAAAGGACGTGCTCGAGCCAGGGTTTGAGTTGGTCGCCCATCAGTCGAACTCAGAAGGTACGCTGGTCGATTTCATTCAAAACGCCCGCGAGACATCTAGCGCTATCATCATCAATCCCGGCGCCTACAGCCACACATCAATCGCCATTCTCGACGCGCTCAACGCATTCGAAGGCCCGGTCGTCGAGGTCCACATCAGCCAAATCCACAAACGCGAGAGCTTCCGGCACCACTCCTTCGTCTCACACCGCGCGGACGGGGTCATCGCAGGCTTAGGCCTTGAGGGGTACCGAGCTGCGGTCCGCTACATCTGCGCTGTGCTCAAGTGAGGCACGCGTGGGGCGCACAGGAGACAGTCTTTTCACGGTCTTCAGAAATTTGTGAAATTGATGTATATCAATAGTACAGCGCGGAGTGAACCGCGCCGGAGCTGACCATGAAAACCCCAAAGGACATCCCCGAAGCTTGCGCCAACTGCGGCATCCGTAACCGAGGCGTCTGCGCACATCTCTACGCTGAGGAACTTTCAAAACTGGATTCGCTCTCGCGGCGCCGCCGCTACCGTCCCGGCGAAACCATCGTGATGGAAGGCAGCCGAGGTGTCGTCGGCAACGTGATCGATGGAACGCTGGTTGAGCGTAAAACCATGGCCGACGGACGCGAACAGATCGTGTCGCTGCTGTTCAGCGCAGACTTTCTTGGAACGCCCCTCAGCAATCAGGCTGACGCCACAGTCGACGCCGTCAGCGATGTGATGCTGTGCACCTTCGACCGCGACCAGTTCGAGGCCGCCGCCGCGGACTTGCCGGGCCTGTCCGCCGCCGTCCACGAACAGGCGCGGGCTGAGTTGGCGCTCGCCCGCGAATGGATGCTGCTGCTGGGGCAAAAACGCGCCATCGAGCGCATCGCAACCTTCCTGCTGCGCCTCGTCAACCGCCGTCTGAACGTCACATGCCTGCACAATTTCGACGATCTCATGGACGACGCGCAGACGTTGATGATACCCATCTCGCGCCGCCAAATCGCCGACTTCCTCGGCCTCACCACCGAGACTGTGAGCCGCAAATTTGGCGAACTGCGGGACTTGGGCGTCATCGACATCGCCGATGCACGCCACATCACAGTGCACAGCCTACCCCGCCTGCGCGCCGCAGCCGGCTTCGTCGACGAGCTCGCCTAAGCCTCGTCCCGCTCATTGGCGCGCTCTGCCCGCGACGTGCTGCTGCACGCCGTCCCATAACCGGATGGTAATCCCACTGCTTCGTGCGCTGGCGTACAGTGGGCGGGTCGCCAAAACCGCTGGGAGAGTTGTTATGAGCCCGCGCACGCCCACCGCACTCCGACCGACACGCCGCGCCGTGATCGCAGCCGCCGCACCGGTCGCGGCCGCCGCCGTCCTCAGCCCACGCATCGCCGTCGCGGCCGAAACGCCGGGCCAAGAGATGCTCGCCCGCACCACGGCGCTCCTCGCCAAGCTGGAGCCCGCCGGGCGCAGCGCCGCCACCTTCGACTTCGACGGTCGCCGCCGCCGCGCCTGGAACTTTATGCTTGGCTCGCGCAAAGCCCCCGGCGTCGCGTTGGAGGACATGAACGAAGACCAAAAAGTCGCTACCCTCGACCTCCTCCGCAGCGGCCTCGGCGAAGAGGGCTTCTTGAAAGCGGAGCGCATCATGCTCCAGCAAGACATCATGCGCGACGAGTGGGGCAAAGGCTCGCCCGACCGAAACCGCGAGCGCTTCTCCATCCAGATCTTCGGCACCCCCTCCGCCGATGCCCCCTGGGGCTGGCGCTTTGAGGGTCATCACCTCTCAATCACCTTCACACTGGTCGGCACCGAGGTTGTCAGCGTCACCCCAAGCGCCTTCTCCTCCGAGCCCAACCCCGTGCCCTCAGGCCCCCACAAGGGGCTCGTGGTGCTCCAGGAGGAAAACCTCGGCCGCGCCATCTTCGGCGATCTATCGCCCGAAAACCGCCGCCGCGCGCTCATCAGTGAGCGTTCGCTCGGCAACATCACCACAACCGCAGGCCGCGAAGACCGGTTTGGCGAGCGCCAAGGCATCCCCCTCGCGGATCTGCCGGCGAGCCAGGCCGAGGACATCACCCGCCTCATCGATGTCTTCGCGTCCGACAACTACGTCCCCGCGCTGCGCACCCGCGAAGCCGACCGCGCCCGTTCCGGCGATCTCATGTCCGCTCGCTTCGGTTGGGCCGGCGATGATCGCGGCGAAGGCTCGATCTATTACCGCATCCACGGCGACACATTCGTGATCGAGTTCGCCACCCTACGCGGCCAACCGCTCCACCACCACGCAGTGCGCCACGACCTGGAGCGCAACTTCGGCAACCACCGCAACCTCTAGGCAACGCCCCAAGCGTGGCGTGCGCGTCTACCGCGAACACGCCACGCAGGTGGGAATGGCCGGATCAAGCTCCAGCCGCTTGGGCGCAATCTCCTCGCCGCACATCACGCAGTCGCCATAGCTGCCATCGTCCAGCCGCCGCAGCGCGGCCTCGATCCGCGTGCGCGCCATCTGCCGCCGCCGCGCCTGCGCGTCCGCCATCGCCTTTTGCTGCATTGCGTCCATCCGGCTGAGCCGCCCGACGCTTTGCTGATCAAGTTCAACCGGCGCACGCATCCCCGCCGTCTCGCCGTCGGCGGCATCGAGCTCGTCCCGTTCCGCCAAAAGGCGGCGCCGCACCGCAGCGTCGTCCACCCGCCGCGGCCCTACGCGGCTGCGCGGCTGGCGGCCCACTCCAGCGCATCGGCCAAACGGTCATCGCCCCAAAACAGCTCACCATCGGCGCAAATGAAGGCCGGCGCGCCAAACACGCCCTGCCCCCGCGCCTCACTCACCGCCGACCGCAGCGCTTCTTTAACCTCAGCCGTACCAATCCGCTCCTTAATCAGCGCCGGATCATGGCCCGCAGCCGCCACCGCCTCCGCCAGCACAGCCGGATCATTGATATCGCGGCCCTCGCCGAAGCCACGCTCAAATATCGCACGGCTGAGCCCCGGCCGCTCAGTATCGCTCACCGCCAGCGCAGCCCGCGCGGCATTGATGGAGCGCATGGGAAAATCAGGCGGCATCTTGAACGGCAAACCTCGTCCCTCCGCCCGCCGCGCCAAATCACGCCACATGTAGCGGGCCTTCGCCGGATCGATGATGTTGGGCGAGGTCTTGAACCCAGCTTCGGCAAAAATCGGCCCCAAAATCAGCGGTCGCCACAATACGTCAACCCCGCACCGCGCCGCCTCATCCTCAATGCGCAAGGCAGCGAGGTACGAGTAAGTCGAGGTAAAATCATACCAAAACGTCAGCATCGGCTTCTCTCACAACAGGCGGTCACCGGGGTCATACCAACGGTGACCGCGCCATCGCCGTCAATCAACGCCCACCGACACGTTCAAAAGCTCCACCAGCGCGGCAGGATCATTTTCCGCTGCCAGCGCCTGAACCTGCTCAGCCCCCACAGGCTCGGTCGGCTCAGCGCTCCCACGAATGGTACCCCCATTCTGCAAAAACTCAGTCACCGCCGAACTCGCCTCATTGGCCAAGTCGTTCAGCCCCACCGATGCAAGCCCACCGGCCACCGCAAACGTCGCCATCGACTGCAGGCCCTCCTCAGAGGTCGACATCATCGCCGACGCCAACGCCAGCCCACGCGCGCGAAGCCCGTTGTCGGTCAACGCCACGCCAAAGCCACTCAGCGTCGCGCCCGCAAACCCGTCGGCCAACGCATCAGGATCTTCGGTATTCATCAGCGCAGCAAACGCCCTTGCCACGTCCACATTGCTGACGGCAACGGACATATCGAGGCTCGCGCCATCCTCCACCGACAGGCGCATGCTTTCGACCGCCATGGTTTTGGCTTCACCATTCACCTGCAGCCGAAACTCCACCGACGATGTCGCATCCAACAGGTCCAGCGCCGCCAAAATGCCCGTCACCTCAGGCGGGAAGTTGCCCGTCTCAATACGGATTCCCTCCACCGTCGCCTCAGCCCTCAACTGCGTTTCAGGATCGCCCTCATTGGTGGCAAGAACCGCGGCCACGTCGGCAAACCGCGCACCGGCAACAGAGACCTCAACGTCGCTCCACGAAATCTCGTCGGCGTAGCTCACCGCCGTCAGCGAGCTCGAGCCCCCCATGTCGCCTGGAGACAGCCGCACATCGCTCATACGAAACGGACCGCCGCTAAACACGATCGGCGTCATGTCGCTCTTCGTCGTCGCAATGCTGATCTCGTCCGCAATTAGAACACCGTCTTCCACAGCGCCGTTGCGGATCACAACGTCGGAGTAGTCGTTTCGGATCTGGCCAGCGATCTCAAACGGCACATCAGTATCGCCCTCCGTCGCGGGAACATCGATCTCCGACGACATGCTGGAGATGGTAACGGTTCCGCCGCTCTCGCTGACCATGCCCACGTCGAGCACACGCCCGCGCTCGCTCTCGTGCGCGGCGATGAATGCGTCGGCAACGGGATTGCCGGTCGGCTCAACTGCCAGCGCGCTGCCGGCAATCACAAGCCCTGCTCCTAACGCCGGCAGTGCAGCGCCCCACCGCGCTGCCCAGATCAAATCAGCCATGTTAACCCATACTCCGGTGGTCGCGGCATTTCGCCGTTAACCACGCCCTTACAGGATCGAGACTGCCGCCAACAAGGCTTCGCGCGATTTAGCCAACGCGCCCTGCGCACCCACCACCGCCGCGTGGAACCATGTGCACAACCTTAAATCCACCGGCCTTCAGGTCCCGCAAAAAGCCGGGCAGCATCGAGGCAGTACGGCCGTGGATGTCGTGAAACAGCACCACACCGCGCCCCTTGCGCCGCAGCCGCCCCATCGTGCGCTGCCGCACCACCGCACCCGACGATCGCTTATAGTCCGCTGAATCAATGTCGACATCAACGACAACCGTCCCCCGCTCGGCGAGCGCTTTGCGCAGCGCCGAGGTGTGCGCCAAATACGGAAAACGGAAAAACGGCGCCGCTTGCGCGCCCGAGCCAGACAGCGCCCGCGCAATCGCCCGCTCGCCCTTGGCAATCTCAGCCATCGCATCGTCAAAGCGCATCTTCGAAAGCCACGCGTGCCGGTCGGTGTGGTGCCCAATCGTATGCCCGCGCCGCGCCACCTCCTGCAGGAGCTTCGGGTACGTCCGCGCCATCCGGCCCACTGGGAAAAAGGTCGCCCGCACCCCGGCATCACTCAGCGCCGCCAAAACCCGCGGCGTCGTCGCAGGCCGCGGTCCGTCATCGAACGTCAAAACAACCTCGCCTTTGCGAAGGTTTATGTCAGAGATCGATCCCACCTCAACGGTCCGCCCAGCCAGGCCGCCAACGGGCTGGTGAGCCGGCCCGCAGCGCCCCACGGCCGGCGGCGTCCTGCCGATCACCGCCACCGACGTGTTGGCCGAAGTCGCCGTCGACCCCACCGGCGTTTGGCGAACCGGGCCTGCCGCCACCGGCATGACCCGAGCTGAGTTCGGCGCGATGATCGTGGGGCCACCCGACGCAGCGAATGAGACTGTCGTTTGTGCGGGAGGCGACGCCTGGCACCCAGCAATCAACGCCGCACTCGCAGCCAAAACAAACCAACGCATACTCACCCCCGAACACTGCGGAGGTGAGCGTCGGTGAGCCGCGTTAATCAGCCGTTATGGTTAACCGCATCAGCGCAATTTTATATAACGGACCCGTTGAAGGCCCGCCCCGTATGCGTGGCAGCAGGTTAGTAAACCCGCTTTGCTGGCTTGATGTACTCGATCTCATTGGACATCGTGTACGAGTGAACCGGCCGGTCCTCGATGCGAACCTTGAAGCCATCATCCAGGAACGCCAGCGTGTGGATCATCCAGTTCTCATCGTCCCGCTCCGGATAGTCTTCGCGGGCGTGCGCCCCGCGGCTCTCAGTCCGGTTGAGCGCTGAATCCATGGTCACAACCGCCTGACCGATCAGGTTGTCGAACTCCATGGTTTCCATGAGATCCGTGTTCCAAATCATGGTCTTGTCGACCACTTTGATGTCGCCAAGCCCCTGCGCCACATCGTGGATCAGCGTGTGGCCCTCTTCCAAAATCTCGCCCGTGCGGAACACAGCGCAGTTGTTTTGCATGGTGCGCTGCATGTTATCGCGCAGCTCCGCCGTCAACGTGCCGCCATCGGCGTGGCGGAAGTGGTCGAGCCGCGACAGCGCTGTATCGTCCGCGCTCTTGGGCGTCGGCGGAAGGTTTTCGCCTGGCGTCACCGTCTCAGCGCACCGCAGCGCAGCGGCACGGCCAAACACCACCAAATCAATCAGCGAGTTAGAGCCAAGCCGGTTTGCCCCGTGCACCGACACGCACGCCGCCTCACCAATCGCGAGCAGCCCAGGCACCACAGTGTCGGGATCTCCGTTCACTTTGGTTAGCACCTCGCCGTGAAAGTTTGTCGGGATGCCGCCCATATTGTAGTGCACGGTCGGCAACACGGGGATCGGCTCCTTGGTGACGTCAACGCCGGCAAACACCCGCGCACTCTCCGAAATCCCCGGTAGCCGCTCATGCAAAAGCTCCGGCGAGAGGTGCTCCAAGTGCAGGTGGATGTGATCACTCATCTTACCCACACCGCGCCCGTCGCGGATCTCCATGGTCATGGAGCGGGACACCACATCGCGCGACGCCAAATCCTTCGCCGACGGCGCATAGCGTTCCATAAAGCGCTCACCGTCGGAATTGGTCAGATACCCGCCCTCACCGCGCGAGCCCTCCGTGATGAGGCAGCCAGCGCCATAAATCCCGGTCGGGTGGAACTGCACGAACTCCATGTCCTGCAGCGGTAGGCCGGCGCGCAGGACCATCGCATTCCCATCACCCGTACACGTGTGCGCCGACGTGCACGAGAAGTACGCACGGCCATACCCGCCCGTCGCCAGGATTGTCTTTTGCCCGCGGAACCTATGGATCGTGCCATCGTCCATGCACATGGCAATCACGCCACGGCACTCGCCCTCGTCCATCAACAGGTCGATGGCAAAATACTCGATGAAGAACTCGGCCGCATGGCGCAGCGACTGACCGTAAAGCGTGTGCAAGATAGCGTGGCCCGTCCGGTCAGCGGCAGCGCATGTGCGCAGCGCTTGGCTCTTGCCGTAGTGCGTCGTCATCCCGCCGAACGGACGCTGATAAATCTTGCCCTCTTCGGTGCGCGAGAATGGCACGCCCCAGTGCTCAAGCTCGTAAACAGCCTCCGGAGCGTTGCGCACCAAATATTCAATAGCGTCCTGGTCGCCCAGCCAGTCCGACCCCTTCACGGTGTCGTACATGTGAAAGCGCCAGTCATCTTCGCCCATGTTGCCAAGCGCGGCGGAAATCCCGCCCTGCGCCGCAACCGTATGCGAGCGCGTCGGAAACACTTTCGTGATGCAAGCGGTGCGCAATCCTGCCTCGGCACAGCCCACAACGGCCCTCAGCCCCGCGCCGCCGGCGCCCACAACAACCACATCATATTCGTGGTCAATGACGTCGTAGGCCGGGGTGCCGTTGGCGTGCCCGTTGGTGCCATTGCTAGCCATAAGTCACAGTCCTTCGCGAAACTGGGCCGACGCCTCGCCACACCGCCCCTTCGAACATTTCTAGACTAAGGCGCCGAGCACCGAATTGGAAGCGAGCGCTTCGTCACGCCCACCGGCAGCCGCAGCCCGTCACAAGCGACCAGCGCTATCCTCCATCGTCCCATCGGAAGAGCGTCATGCCAATCAGCCTCGGCCAGTCCTGCAACGCGCTGCTCTCGCTTATATCGCCGCCGCAACAGGGAACGCTTTCGTGAAGCGGCTAACCGGAGCCGAGGACCAGTCCTTGCAGCATTATCCGGCCAATGGAAAACAACGACACAGCCATCACGGCGAGCGCGAAAAAAGCATTTCCCAACAACAACAGCATCTTCGCGATTTCCGCGTGCACGTAGTCCTCAATCACCACTTGCACGCCAAGCTTCATGTGAATGCACACACTAATTATCGCGAGTGCCAGAGGGACAGCTACAAACGGGCTCCCCACAAAGGCGACCGCATCGGGGTAGCTCTTCCCGCTCAGCGCAATCGCCACGACGACCAACACTAAGATCAGCACAAAGTTCGCAATCGCTGTCACGCGCTGCTGAATGAAATGCTCCGTGCCGGACCGCGCCGACCCCAGCCCACGAATGGTTTTGAGCGCCGTGCGTTGACCGCGATGCCCGGTCCCGTCGAGCTCCACTGGCTTGCGAACCATGCCCCGCTCCCGACGCTAAACGGCTTCTAAAACAACGATCACCACCCACAGGATGATCGTCAAACTCACAGACCCAATGGCCGTCAGCCACGACAGCTGATAGCGCACGTCGCCAAACGCGTGCCCCAGGTCCCAAATAGCATGGCGCACACCGCCCAACATGTGGTGCAGCAGCGACCAAGTGAACGTCACCAAGACGATGCGCCCGAGCCACGACCCGTACACAGCCGAGGCGAGCGCATACGTGTCCTGGCCCATCGCCAGCGCAGTGATGTAGCCCACCACCAGCACGAGCCCCGCAATGTTCATCATGCCCGTGATTCGGTGCATGATGGACATCACCATCGTCACAATCGGTCGATAAACCGACAGATGCGGAGAAAGGGGTCTTGGCCGGCGGCCGGCGGGGCCGCCTTCGGTGGTCGCGCTCAAACTACGCCTCCCAACAGTCTAGAATAGTTCTATAACCGCTTTCGAAATCGCTTGCCAGTGCACCTTTCGACGCCACACGGTTTAAAACCGTACCCCATTTCGCGCCGGTAATCAGCCGAGCGAAATACCGTGTTCTTTCGCGAGAGCCTGCAAGTCAGCCCGTGGCCGCGCGCCAAGATGGGAAATCACCTCCGACGCTGCCACAGCGCCAAGGCGCGCACTCTCCGCCGGCGACATCCCCCGCGCCACACCCAGAAGGTAGCCGCCGGCAAACAGATCGCCCGCACCGGTCAGGTCCACTACCTCAGCCGCCACCGCCGGCACATCAACGGCCTCGCCGCGGTGGATCACCCGCGCACCAGCCGCCCCACGGGTCACCACAGCGGTCTCCACCGCAGCGCCAAGCTTCGCGCACGCATCATCAAAGTCGCTCACCTCGTAGAGCGAGGTCACTTCACCCTCATTGGCAAACACGATCGCCACCTGACCGCCGCCAATCCAGTCCATAAAGTCGGCCCGGTGCCGCTCGACACAAAACGCGTCCGACAGCGTCAGCGCCGCCTTCTGCCCCGCCTTCGTCGCGACCTCAGCCGCCATACGAAACGCCGCCTTCGCGGGCTCCGGGTCAAACAAATAACCTTCCAGGAAGGTGATCGCCGACCCCGCAATCATCTCTTCGTCAATGTCGTCGGTCGTCAGCGCATTAGCCGCCCCCAACGACGTATTCATGGTGCGCTCGCCATCAGGCGTCACAAGGATCACCGAGGTGCCGGTCGGCGCAGCGCCCACCAGCCGCGGCGTGCGGAACGTGACGCCCACCCGCGTCATGTCCTCCACATAGGCATCGCCAAATTCATCGTCGGCCACTTTGCCGATAAACGCGGCCCGGCCACCCAGCACCGCCACGCCCGTCACGCTGTTGCCCGCCGAGCCGCCCGAAATGCGCGTTGCCGCCATCAGCAGCGAGTCGGCCTTTTTGGCCTCCGCATCGTCCACCAGCCGCATCGACCCCTTCACCATCCCAGCGCCCTCAAGCGCCTCGTCGGTCGTGGTCCCCAAAATGTCGAAAATCGCGTTCCCGATGCCGAGAACGTCGTAGCTGGCTGCTGTCATGAAAATCAGTCCCACAGGCCGCAGGCGCACGCCCCGTGCGCCCCCGCTACCCCATCACGGCGCTGGTGGCACATCGGCAGATCAGGAGGCTCCGCGGCAAAACCAGCTGGAGGACGCCCCATGCCAAACTTCGCCACCCTCAAAGCCACCCAAGACCCCGCCAACCCTGCCATCGCCCGCATCACCTTCACACGGCCCGACAAGTACAACGCCATCAACCACGACACCCCGCGCGACATCCGCGCTGCCGTGGAGTGGGCCGAGGCGCAAGACGCTGTCCACGTCATCA
>ERZ1740058.623-NODE-623-length-24869-cov-7.702265_pt1 | contig 24869 bp, 18 predicted proteins | sample MGYA00581745_ERZ1740058 | MGnify/ENA primary metagenome ERZ1740058 (study PRJEB43018, sample SAMN04849742) | marine metagenome | isolation source: floating plastic debris | place: Pacific Ocean | collected 2008-08-30 | study: EMG produced TPA metagenomics assembly... | reverse complement strand
CTGCCGATTTGGCACTGCTACGAGCGCTCGTTTGAGTACTTCACGCTCTCCCAGGGCTGTAGCCAAATCTACACCAACATCCGCTCGGTCAAACAGGACTTTAAAGACCACAGCCCGCAGTACATGGTTGCCGTTCCGCGCCTGTGGGAATCGATTTACGAAGGCGTACAAAAGAACTTTCGCGACCAGCCCGAAAGTAAGCAAAAGCTGGTGAAGTTTTTCCTTGGCAAAAGCGCAGAATACATCCAGGCCAAGCGCACGATAGAAGGCTTAGACCTAGACAACATGGAAAGCTCGGCTAGCGAGAAGCTGATGGCCCGACTAAAGCTGGTTTACCTGTGGCCGATTCATCAAATTGGCGATCGCATCGTTTACAGCAAAATTCGCGAGGCCATGGGCGGTAAAGTTGACTACCTGGTCAGCGGCGGCGGATCTATCGCCGACTATCTGGAAGACTTCTACGAAATTGTCGGCATTGAAATCCTCGGCGGCTACGGCCTCACCGAAACTTCTCCCATCACTCACGTTCGCCGCCCCTGGCACAACCTGCGCGGCGCAGACGGTCAGGCCATCCCTGGCACAGAAACCCTGATTGTCGATCCTGAAACCCGTCAGCCGATCCCAATTGGCAAACCCGGGCTAGTGCTCGTGCGGGGCCCTCAAATTATGCAGGGCTACTACAAAAATCCGGAAGCCACCGCCAAAGCCATCGACGCCGAAGGCTGGTTTGATACGGGCGATCTGGGCCGACTCACTCACAAAGGCGATCTGATCATCACCGGACGCGCCAAAGACACTATCGTGCTCACCAACGGTGAAAACATTGAACCCACACCCGTCGAGAATGCCTGCCTGCGAAGCCCCTATGTCGATCAGATCATGCTTCTGGGTCAAGACCAAAAGAGCATCGGGGCGCTGATCGTGCCGAATAAAGAAGCGCTAGAGCAGTGGGCTAATGGTAAAGGACTCGATATCAGCGACCTCAACAGTAAGCCTATTCAAGATTTGTTCAAGAAAGAGCTGAAGCGAGAAATTGCTAATCGCCCTGGCTACAGGCCAGATGAGCAGATTAAGACATTTGCCTTACTAGACGATCCTTTCACCATCGAGAATGGACTGCTGACGCAAACCTTAAAAGTCAAACGGAATAAAGTGCGCGATCGCTATCAAGAAACGATCGATCGCCTGTACAGCTAGTCTGCGCGAGTCAGATTTAGCGCTAGGCAGCCTGCTGGTCGGGGGGTAGGCGCTGCTCGCTTACTCTGCGATCGCTAGGCGCTTTTTCGTACGCAAAGATGCCCTTCACCTCAGATAACCGCAGCAGCGCTGAGCTATCTGGGTAACGCTCGCAGATAAACTGAATCAAATCATCAACCGTACAAGCATTCGTGCTGCCGCCGTTCCAGCTATGAAACTCACTGTGAATGGATTCTTCTAGCGTGATGATGTTGTCGACCGTTGCGGCCAAATGAGGATAGTGATGGGACGAAAAAATATGGTGTCCCGCCAGCCGCAGCTGAGTCCTGTTGTGTCTCGTCTGTTTTATCGATGAAACCTGACAGGTGTCCTTGTCCCGCTTTCTAGCGTCTTTCTTTGCCCGATCGATTCTTCTCTGACGGCTTGCTTGCGCATCAATAATCGCCTGGAAAGTGCTCTTTCCAGCCACATCGACTGCCTTACACCATTCTCGCCTGTCCTTACTCTTCAGCGTTTTAGCCAGGTCTTGACTGAGGCGATAAAACCCATTCAGCGAGTAGTAGCGAACGCCATCAATATCGTCAAAATCGACCCCTATCTGTAGCGGCTGCTCAGACCGACGCAGCACTTCGAAAGACCGGTTCAACCGAGCGTAGCTAGTACTTAAAATGGCAACCGTGTCTTTCTTGGATAAAAAGTGCCTATCATTACGCAGCATCAGCGACGAGCTGTTTTCAAGCACCGTTGTTTTGACAAAGGCATTGCGGATTTTTTCACGATGGTGGGTGACAAACTCACGAATTTTGTCCCAGAGGGATTTCTTCTGGTGAGTGTCTAGATATTTTGCGATCGCAAAAGCACCCTGCGCTGAAAAAATTCGATTTCCCCAGGTCTTATTGCTATAGACAAAATGGTCGTGCTCTTTCAGTTCCCACTCATCGTCAGGATCAGCATCAAAAAACGCAATCACCTCGTCTAGCTTTTCCACCGAAATCTCAAGCGCCGTCGCCAAATCCTTCTCTTTAATCGTAAACTTTGAACCTCTTCTCGCCACGCTACGCCTCCGCCGCAATGCTGCGGTACATCAAATTGATTCGGTCAAAAATGCGAGCGCTTCCCGATTCCTTATTGTCCGGGTGATACTTCTTGCTGAGCTGACGGTATGCCTGCTTAATTTCCTCATCGCTGGCTGTCTTAGCATCTAATCCAAACACGGTCCAGGGCTTGAAATACTCAAAAATATCAATGCCATTAATGCAGTCGTCACCGACCTGCGACGCCTCACCGGGCAACGTACCAACAAACTGGCGATGCAGCTGCTCCCACGATGTTTTAAGCCGTAGATTGAGCGTATCCATCCCGTCGGTGGCCATCTTAAAGGCACCCGACTTACGCAACGCGGTGGTATTTTTCACTTCAAAATGAGCAAACACAGCGTCTTTGAGCGCCTGCATGGAAAGCGCCTTTGGTTTCTTAGTACGCTGATTGTTGAGCACAAAAAGCGCAAACGTTTCTAACGTCCGTGCGTCTATGCCTTCCGAGCTAGAAAGCTGCTGAATTCTATCGAGAATAGCTGGGCTAATCGATCTTTTGGCCACGAGAAATCGCTCCCTGACAAGTAAAGTCCTGAAATAAGTTGAATCCTGATAAGTAAGAGCTTTGCTCTACGCCCGTAGTCGTAACGCCGTCTGTGAAAGAAACAGCAGGACAGGCAAGATGAATGTGAAAAAGCTTGTATTAAACAATGCCCACTCAAGCGGATTATTTTTATGTTGACTTCTACAGACAAACCCGTGGGTTCTCAGCGTCTATCTTTACAACAAACTACCGGGATGGCGCTTTCCGCTAAAGATTAAGTGAAATTGATACTTTCTGCGGTTTTACACCAAGAATTGTCCTTATTTCAGTACAGCCAAGCGGGCAGTATCGACCTCAAGAAGCCCACGCTCATTTGCGTAATGACCCCAGATACGATAACTAATGTTGATGGGTGGGCATGTTTGCTAAATAGGCTTAGCTCGTCTTAATCTTTACTCGCATCAATCTGATTCAATAGACTTTGATTGAATCACTTAGAGTACTTCTAACTTTTATTTACTTAGACCGTCATGGATGTTTCACAGTCTCAACTACTGCTCAAGCGCGTCGTCAATATCAAAGCAGTGGTCACCCCCCTCTGGAAAGAAGAGGCTCAAAAGCAATTGCAAAGTCAGCTCAACCAAATCGACGGTCGCTTGCAGCAGCTAGAAATGCAAAGCCAGCGGATCCTCACTGAAATGCAAAAGCAGGGGTCTAACCCAACGGATGCTGCTGTCTCTGCTCAAATCAGCAGCGTCCAGGGCAAACTCAATCAGGACAAAAGCCAGCTGCTCCAGCAAAAGAACCAGCTGCTTCAGCAGCTTCAGCAGGTACAAACCCTGGAGCTTGACAAAGAAGTCAGCCAGGGGCAGATCGACGGCTTCTTCCGAATCTCCGTCGGGGATCACATGATCAAAAAGATGCAGGTTGAAATTTTGCTGCGCGACGGCATCGTTGAAGACATTCGCGGCGAACTGTAAGCCGAACCGAAAAGCCGAACTGAAAAGCCAAACTGAAAAAGAGGGGGGCAAAACTGCCCCCGCAACGGGATACAATTAGTCGCTGGCGATTGCCAGAGCGCTGTTGTCGATTAGTAACCACCCATCCATGATTCGCGAAGTCTTCATGCCTGCTCTCAGCTCCACCATGACTGAGGGGAAAATTGTATCCTGGGCCAAGTCAGAAGGAGACAAAGTAGAAAAAGGTGAAACCGTTGTCGTTGTCGAATCTGACAAGGCCGACATGGATGTAGAGTCCTTTTATGAGGGCTATTTGGCTATCATCATGACCGAAGCTGGGGAAATGGCTCAGGTCAACGATGCGATCGCCTACCTCGCTGAAACCAAAGAAGAAATAGCAGAAGCCAAACAAAAGGCCGCTGCCGGGTCCAACGGGGCCGCACCCGCCGCAACGCCTGCACCTGCAACACCTGCACCTGCAACACCTGCACCTACAGCGTCTGCCCCAGCGGCAGTCCAACCTAGCGCAGCGCCTTCTGGCCGAGTCATTGTATCTCCTCGCGCCCGCAAGCTAGCCAAAACTCTAAAAGTAGACATCAACACCGTCAACGGCAGCGGTCCCCACGGCCGCATCGTCGCCGCAGATATTGAACAAGCGGCCGGTAAAGCGCCCACTCCAACGCCTGCCGAGCAAAATGTCGCCGCTCAGAATGCCGCCGCCGTTGCCGTCGTCCCTGGCGCGTCCAAAGCCTCAGCCCCTGCGGTGGCACCTGCTACGCCCCCTGCGGCCCCTGGCGAACTGGTCGCCTTCAACACACTTCAGCAGGCTGTCGTCCGCAACATGGACGCCAGCCTTACGGTGCCCGTCTTCCGCGTAGGCTACACCATCACCACCAATGAACTAGACAAGCTGTACAAGCAAATCAAGCCCAAGGGCGTCACCATGACCGCCCTGCTAGCCAAAGCCGTCGCCGTTACGCTGACCAAGCACCCGGTTGTAAACGCTAGCTTTGCACCGAGCGGTATTCAGTACAGCAACAGCATCAACATTGCCGTGGCAGTGGCCATGCCCGACGGTGGATTGATTACGCCCGTACTGCGCGGCGCAGACCAGATGGATATTTATTCACTGTCTCGTACGTGGAAAGATTTGGTGAAGCGATCGCGCTCCAAGCAGCTCTCGCCCGAAGAGTACAACTCTGGCACCTTCACCCTCTCTAACCTGGGCATGTTTGGCGTCGATAGCTTTGATGCCATCTTGCCGCCCGGTCAAGGCTCCATTCTCGCCATCGGCGGCTCTCGCCCACAGGTCGTTGCCACACCCGATGGCATGATGGGCATCCGCAACCAAATGCGCGTCAATATGACCAGCGATCATCGCATCATTTACGGCGCAGATGGCGCGGCCTTCCTAAAAGACCTGTGCGATTTGATTGAGAACAATCCTCAGTCTTTGACACTGTAAGCACTACTTTGTTGTATAGATAGATTTTGTACAGATAGAGCTTTAGAAGGATTCGTTTGTTGAAGCGGCTCCTTCTTTTTGCTTTTTTTTAAGTCGCATCTGCCCTTTAAAGTTACTTGAGCTCAGGCGTCAGCGAAAGATTGCGATAGACTCGCTCGATTGGAAAACTGAGCTTGATACTTTTAAGCTCGACGATATCTCCTGGCTTGTAATTAAGAATAAGCCAGTCGCCAGTATCACTTTTACGATACAGGTCCATTTCAATACGGGTGGTGCTAACTAGTAAATAGTCTTGTAAGCAAGGATTGTGTCGGTACATTCTGAACTTGCTGCCGCGATCGTAGGCTTCTGTACTATCAGAAAGGACTTCTACAATCAAGCAAGGATAGGTAATGTATTGAGGCGTTGTCCTATCTCGTTCGTCACAGGTGACGCTGGCATCGGGGTAAGTGTAATTGTTAGTGTCGAGGATGTTTACCTTAATATCAGAATTACCAGTAATACAGCCGCCGCTCGCTAGGTGCTCATCAAACATGGCTGTAAATCTGATGGCTATACGGCCGTGGTTTACGCTACCGCCGCTCATGGCGTACACGTAACCATCGATGTACTCGTGCTTTTCTCGCTGCTTTTCTTCCCAAGCAAAGTATTCTTCGGGCGTGAGCTGTAAAGAATTTTCCTTTGCTGCAATCATCTTTAGCATTACTCCGAATCAATCATTGCTCATTTGCTTTAATTTTAACGGTGCTACGCATAAAGAGAGAAAGTGCAGTCCTAGCCAGGTAGTTTTTATCATACTGACTTAATGGATGCAGCTTTGAGCACTTAGCTTTGGCTACATCCATTGAGGTACAGTTTTCTATCTAAAAGCCTGTGAAATTAAGATGTGGTCATCATCTATTCTGTTTCTATAGGTTCAAACAACACTTTAGGAATCACGCCGTGAATGCCTTTGACAATATCGACCACTTGAGAGACTTCAAAGTCAATTGCCGCGCTGCCGAGCAATAGTGCATCTTGCTCAGTTAACTCATATTCGTTATTGACAATGCGCAAGGACTCTCGCACAGAGTCTTTCATTGCTTCGTCTAAATCTTCATTCAAGCCAACGGCTATCCAGGCGTCTTCAATCTCACCCATGGGATGCTCTAGCGTCATGTCTTTGTGCACGGTTAGCTCAAATGTGGGCGTGAGCGAGCATTCTATAGCGGTTAGGGCGACCTCTCCATTTCCCTGTGCGCAGTGCGGGTCACCAGAGTAAAAGAGTCCACCGGGCACCTGCACAGGTAGATAAAGGCTGCTGCCAATACCTAGCAGCTTGATATCAACATTGCCACCATAGTTTCCAGGTGGGATGGAATTTACCGATTCCTCGGGATTCGCCGGAACCACGCCCATGATGCCCATGAAAGGCTTAAGCGGGATGCCCAGAGCTGGCTGCTCATTACTGGGCCTGAAGACGCCGATTTCATTTGTTGTATCTAGTGGAATGACTTTGGTATAAATGTCTGCATTATTTACCGGAAACTCTCCAGGCAGAGAGCCTTTGCCATGACGATTAGAAATAACACCGTAAGGGACTCGATAGTCAATATCGAGTGTTTTAATCTCTAGTACGTCGCCAGGCTCAGCACCCTCTACATAGATAGGCCCCGTAATAACATGTGGGCCTGGGCCTGTTTTCTCCACATTAGCTTTTACTTCAAGCTGGTCGGGCAGAATGTCTTCTTGATTGATGCCCTGACCGGTTAAAAACTCAATAGTATCACCCTGATCAGACAAGATTCCCTCGTGGGAAACGGTTTCTATCGTCACCTGATCGCCCGATTGAACGGTTAGGATTGGCGCACTGTCTGGCCTGAAGAGTTCACCCCAAATAACATGTTCGGGCGTTGATTCCACGGTGTGCGTCTGACCGGATGTTGAAGTGGTCTCCTGAGAAATTTCTGGTGACATTTCAAAAGCAGAAACGCCCATAAAACTGTTAACAGCCCAGAATGAGAGAAAAACGGCGATGCCAGCCGTAAAGGGTGATCGCAGCGCCTTTTTCTGTAGAAAACGTTTAATCTGTAGCCAGCTCATTCTCTTATTAGGCAAACTAAGCAGCCGCCTTATGAGTTCTGACAGACTAAACTTTGTGTTTCTCATAGCAACCTTCTTTTTTGCAACGTAGAGGCTACGTACAATAAACGATGTTTTGAGGCATGGATATGTATTAAAAATTACAGAGATGACAGTTATTTTCCCGGAGAAGCAGGTTCTTTACGACGGCTTGCGATCGCCTCTATATACGGGCCTCTCCATGCGTCAGCAAAAGTCTCTCTAAAAAATTTCTATCGTTGACTACTGACTCTTTACCTCTAAATATTCAAGCAAAGCCGTTTTAAAGGGCAAAAGATTTTTGTAGGTTTGCATCTCTCTTTTTAAAGATTGAACAGCCTTGGCCAACTGCCCTGCTGCATCCGGGACTTCGACCACTTGTGAGAGTGGATACACAAAGCTGCGGATCGTAAACAAAATGCCACCGCTAATCGGTAACCGCCTGATAGTTTGTCGCTCTACTCTAAGCCACAGGCAACGTCCTGCATTCTCAGCAGTGATATCAGAATTAAAAAGCGTTGTGTACTTAGCCTGCGTCAGATGTAGTGCTGGCGAGTCCACAATATTCCAATTAAATCGCAACCCTGAAAAGTCTTCTTTCAGGCGAGAAAACACGTTGTCTACCGGACAGGCAAGCAATCTAGTGTAGTCAGGAACGCTCTGGTGAATCTGGCCCATCGGCTCTCCCAGTTTCTCTTTTAGTACCCATCGCAACGGAAAGCAAACAGAAGCTGCCGCTAAACGGTAGCCTGCCGCCGAGGGCATCATTAGACAGAGATCTTCTTGAACCAACCGCCCTGCTAAATCTAAAGGAGACTGTTTAAAGGCTGAATACACCCAAGTCTGCCCTGTTCTCAAATTACGAATACCTAGCCCGGCTTCCAAGGTTTGATAAGTATCTGGGAAGTGTTGTAAAAGATGATCTGTCAACAAAGATAAAATCTCTTTTTGTTCAAGCTGAGTATTATCTTGTGCAACGAATACATCGCTGTAGCAATGTTGCAACAACCGCTGTTTTTCAAGTAGCTGCACGCAAAAATCTTGGTCAATTTCAATCCAGTCTTCTACAGTAAGAGACTTTAATCCCATTTTTGGGCGTCCCCGCTCTTTCACAAACGGCAGGTACATGGTGATTGAGGTTGTATATCTAATATTAGGTTATTAGGTCGAATACTAAATAGTGCTCCCTGTAGAAGTCTGTATACGGATCTACCATTCGTCCTGCATCTTTCAGTCTTCCGCGTCAGTCTTCAGCATCAGTCTTTAGCGATAGAGACCATGCTAAGCGCGGCGGCTTCAGCGACTTTGATGCCATCTACCGCAGCTGAGAGAATGCCGCCAGCGTAACCGGCGCCCTCACCAGCTGGATATAACCCTTGCGTGTTTAAGCTTTGAAAGTGCTCGTTGCGCTTGATGCGAATGGGCGAAGAGGTGCGGGTTTCAACGCCTGTAAGCACCGCGTCGTGCATCGCAAAGCCTTTTATTTTTTTGTCGAAAGCAGGAATGGCTTCGCGGATAGCTGCGATCGCATACGCCGGCAAACTCTCACCCAAATCACACAGGTGCACGCCGGGCCGATAGGTCGGCTTCACCTGACCCAATTCTGTAGAAGGCCGGCCGGCCAAAAAATCACCTACCAGCTGACCGGGGGCTTCGTAAGTGCTGCCACCCAGCTCAAAAGCCTTACTTTCTAACCGGCGCTGAAGCTTAATACCGCCCAGCGGATCGTCTGGATAATCTTTTTCGGGCGTAATACCCACGACGATTCCGCTATTAGCATTGCGCCCGCTGCGCTCGTACTGGCTCATGCCGTTGGTCACCACGCGCCCTTCTTCAGAGGTCGCAGCCACCACCTGTCCCCCGGGGCACATGCAAAAGCTATAAACGCTTCGCCCGTTAGAACAGTGATGCACTAGCTTATAGTCAGCCGCGCCTAGTATCGGGTGCCCGGCGTTCTCTCCATAGCGCCGTTCATCAATTAGCGGCTGAGGGTGCTCAATCCGAAAGCCAACGGAAAACGGCTTAGGCTCGATATATACCCCTTGGGCATTCAACATTTCAAACGTATCGCGAGCGCTGTGGCCAACCGCAAGCACAACATGATCGCTGGCAATAAACTCACCGCTTTCTAGCGTCACGCCCTGCACCCGACGAGTCTCTCCTTTCGTTTCAATCTCCACAGTCTCTACTCGGCTTTGAAAGCGAATTTCACCGCCTAGTTCAATCACTTGCTTCCGAATATTTTCAACAATCTTCACCAGCCGATACGTACCGATATGAGGCTTGCTAATATACAAAATCTCTGGCACTGCGCCTGCATTCACCAGTTCGTGCAACACTTTTCGCCCGTGGTGATCGCTGTCTTTTATTCGGCTGTAGAGCTTACCATCAGAGAACGTGCCCGCACCGCCCTCGCCAAACTGCGCGTTGGAAGCAGGGTTGAATTTGCGCTTACTCCAAAAGCCAAAGGTGTCTTGCGATCGCTCATGTACTGCCTTCCCCCGCTCTAGCACAATCGGCTTAAACCCCATCTGGGCCAGCAGCAACGCCGCAAACATTCCACAGGGCCCAACGCCAATCACAATCGGCCTTGTGCTCAGGCTCTCAGGGGCTTGTGCCACATAGCGATAGGCCATATTCGGTGTCGGCGAAACGCGGCCCGTTTTCTTAAACTGTTTCAGCAGCTGCTTTTGCTTTGGCGTTTCAATATCGAGCGCATACACCAAAGAGATCGCATTCTTTTTACGGGCGTCATAGCTGCGCTTAAATACAGAGTAGCTGGTGAGCTCTCGCTCAGAAATTTTCAGCTTTTGAAGCACCGCTGCTTTCAAATCTTCTTCGGTGTGATCTAGCGGTAGTTTGACTTCTTTAAGACGCAGCATGGGCAGAAACAGAAGATCTAAAAAGTTGGGAGCGGCCTGGTTAGCAGCAGATTGAGACTGTAGAACAGGACTATAGATTATAGAATTGCCATGGGCGGTTGGGCGCGGATTCGCTCATTTCTTAAACCGCTTGCTTAACTGCTTACTTACCGATGCAAAAGCGACTGAAGATTTCATCGAGCATAGATTCAGTCATTTCTTCTCCGGTCACTTCGCCCAAAGCATGAATAGCCGCGCGCAAATCAATCGTCCAGAAGTCGAGTGGCAGCTGATCTTTTATTGTATTTTCGACCTGAATTAAAGAGGTTTCAGCTCGAAGTAAGGCGGCAGCTTGGCGCTGGTTGATCGCGATATCGGTATTAGCAGCGGTAAGATTACCCGCATTAGCAGCGGTGAGAATAGCAGATTCAAGCTCAGAGATACCAAAATTTTGAGCAGCCGCCGTACGGACAGTAGGACTCGCTTGCTGGATAGGCATCTCACCGCTTGGCCAGGTAGCCGACGAATCACTGCCATCTAACAGGCCATCTAGCAGATCGATTTTGTTGATAACAATAATGTGGGGCTTATCTTTTATCTGCTCGTAGAGCAGGTCTTCAGCTTCGCTCCAGCCAGCGATCGCATCTACGGTCAGCAGCACCAAATCAGCAGCTTGAGCCGCGGCCTGAGATCGTTCAATCCCAATTTGTTCAACTTCATCTGTTGAGTCTCGAATACCGGCAGTGTCGAGCACTTGAACCGGAATCCCCCCGACAATCAGCTGCGATTCAACCACGTCGCGCGTGGTACCAGGTAGCCGGGTAACAATAGCGCGATCGCTCTGACTCCAAGCATTCAATAGGCTCGATTTGCCCACATTGGGCTGACCGATGATCGCAATTTTCAACCCCGCCCGAAGCAGCTCGCCCTGACGAGCAGTCGATAAAATTTGAGTGATTTGAGCGTGGATAGACTGCAACTGCGATCGCACCGCATCTTCATCAATCGGCGGTAAATCATCCGCAAAATCAACCCGCGCCTCCACCGAGGCGAGCACATCTAAACACTGGCTGCGTAGCTGCTTGATCGCATCTGCGAGCTTACCGCGAATGCCCATTAGCGCATTTTGAGCAGCCTGCGGTGACTGCGCCCCAACCAAATCGGCAATACCCTCCGCCTGGGTCAAATCTAGCCGTCCGTTGAGAAATGCCCGCAGGGTAAATTCCCCTGGTTGGGCCAGGCGAGCGCCCTGCTGAATGCACAGCTGAAGCACCTGCTGCACGGCCATGATGCCGCCGTGACAGTGAAATTCCACCACATCCTCGCGGGTGTAAGATCGGGGTGATTTCATCAGCAGTAACAGCGCTTCATCTACCGGCGCTTCGCTACCAGCAGGCTGCACATAGCCATACAAGATACGGTGGCTTTCCCAAGGTTGATTGCCTGGCGTACGAAATAGCTGCTGAGCAATGGTGATTGCACTCACACCAGACAGCCGGACAATACCTACGCTGCCCTGCTGAGGCACAACCGCAGTCGCGATCGCAGCAATTGTTTCTGATTGATAAATTTGCTGAGCCAAAGGTTAAATCAAAGAAATTTGAGAGGTGTCCAATACACTTTTCTACGGTACCGTGGAACCTATGCGCTTCCTATACGATTAGGGTAATTGAGCGCTAATTGAGCACTCATCTTGAGCACTCATCGACCGCTAACTGGGCGCTGAGTGCGAGTGTCTTCTATTGTTTCAAGCTGTAAAGTTAGTAAGGCTTTTTTATAAGGTCAGCACAAAATTGCCGCACAGCGGTTCGATGACTCAGAGCATTGCTATAGAATAGGTTCAATGGACAGATATCTCTCTGGTCTCATGACGAAGTGTTAAGCAAAATGTAACACTTATAAACAAGGTAGAGGTTTAGAGAGATAGAGATATCGCCCGTGCGTACTATGCTACATCCCCCCTCAAAATCTAATGATGCGGGCAGCGGGGTAAAATCCGAATCTTATGCGCTAATTGAGCGGCCTATCAGGTCAAAAGCAACAGCCTCAAAGCGTCGCTCACTCCCCAACAATTTTTTACTAAAAAGGCTAGACGTCCTGTACTGGAAGCGGTTACTGCGCTACCTGTACATTCGTTTTTTGCGAATGCAGGGCAGTCCTGCTGCGATCGCCAGAGGGTTAGCAGCGGGTGCGTTCGCGGGCGCTTTTCCACTGCTAGGCTTTCAGACCCTGATTGGAATTGCGATCGCCGCCCTCTTTCGAGGTAATAAGGTGATGGCTGCTGTCGGCACCTGGATCAGCAACCCGCTGACTTACGTACCGCTCATGGCGCTGAACTTCCATGTCGGTCAGTGGCTTTTGCGCATACCAGACACCATCGTCCTACCAACTTCTGCCTCTGGAATCAACGAATGGATGGACCTTGGGATGTCAGCAATGGCTGCCATGATGGTGGGTTCTTTGCTCGTAGGCACCATCGTTAGCATTCTGGCTTATTATCTAGGCTTGGCGATCGCTCATCGGGCACGCGCTGCCAAAGCAAAGAAATAACTCAGCGAAGAAATAACTCAGCAAAGAAATAACTCAACCAAGAAACAATTCAGCAAAGAAATAGTAGAGCTACAAAATAGTTCAGCTATTGCTGGACGATCGCTGAGTGATGTATCACCGCAATGCATCAGCGTGGCATCTCGAAGTTGTAAGTGAACTGAGCGTTGCAAAAACAGTAACCTTCCCTAAAGTCCCTCAAAGCCTGGCTAATCTAAAACAGTTGTTCTGTTTAGACAAATCTGGAGACTTGGTATGGTGAAGCTAACTCAATGGCAAATGGGTGCGGGCTGGCAAGGTGGGTTGATGATAATAGCACTGACACTAGGACCGATTGTTGGTGGCCTGCTGCTATCGCCTAGAGCCACACTGGCACAGTCTCCAGCACCTATAGCTCAGCAGTCTGAGCGAGTACTGAGCGTGACCGGAGAAGGTACTCAAATGCTCCAGACGACGCTGACCCAGGTCTCGTTGAGCGTGATTGGAGAAGGTCAGACGGCTCAAGACGCGCAGCAGCAAGCAGCGCAGCGGCAAACGGCGGTGATTGAATGGCTGCGATCGCAAAACGTAGACAAGCTAGAAACCACAGGCATTTCTCTCAATCCTCGCTACGACTACACAAACGACCGGCAGGTGCTTAGAGGCTACGAGGCCAACCAAACCGTTAGCTTTAGAATTGCCACCGAGCAAGCGGGTGCGATTATGGATGAAGCTGTCAACGTAGGTGCAACACGCATTGACGGTGTCAGCTTTGTCGCTGAAGACGAGGCAATTGAAGCAGCCCGTCAGCAGGCACTAGCAGCGGCAGTGGAAGACGCGCAGCAGCAAGCAGACACCGTATTGAGTGCGTTAGGGCTTTCGCGACAGGAAGTCGTGAACATCACGATTGGGTCGACAAGTGCACCGCCACCACGTCCCGTACAGGCAAGAGCCATGGCCGTCGCTGAAAGCGACGCAGCCACCACACCAATTGTTGGACAAGAGCAAACTATTCGTGGCCAGGTTACCCTGCATATTCGCTATTAGCGCTGACGTTTATGGCGCGCTCCTTGCCTATAGCGGCACTGACTTTAGGCCAGGGACGCTATAGGCATTTTCTAAAGCGCTCAACGTTAGAAAGAACAATCTACAATTCAACAGAGAAATAAAATAAAGGAGACAACGTCAAGGAGACAACATTACGTACGTTCACTGACCGTTAAGTCACAAGTTAGGTCATCAAGAGAGGGCAGTGCTAAGGACATCACCCCCTACGCAAAGGGCGCGCCGACCTGATACTGGGTAAAATACAGTTGGGTTGATACGAAGGTTGCATGCTAGAGAAAACGCTCAAAGAACGCTACAGGCTGACGCGCATTTTAGGCGCTGGCGGGTTTGGGCAGACATATTTAGCAATCGATACGCAGCAACCAAAACGACCACAGTGCGTGGTGAAGCAGCTGAAACCCGCCAGCCAGGATAAGACGTTTTTGTCAGTGGCGAGGCGACTGTTTGACACCGAATCCGATACGCTAAAAAAGCTAGGGAGCCATGCTCAAATCCCTAACTCCATCGATTTTTTCGAAGAAGATAATGAATTTTACCTAGTCCAAGAGTATATCGATGGTCAGTCTTTAGAAGATGAAATTGGTCAACTTGGAAAGTTTACAGAAGAACAGGCGATCGCACTTCTAAAAGATGTCTTACCTGTTCTAGGCTTTATCCATAAAAATCACGTAGTGCACCGCGACCTAAAACCCGACAACTTGATTCGCCGTCGCAGTAGCAGTGAAAGTAGTTGTCAGGGTAACGGCGACATCGTACTCATTGACTTCGGCGCGGTCAAACAAATTCGCACAAAACTAATTACTGGAGAAAAAACAAATTTAACCATTGGCATCGGGACTCAGGGCTACACGCCCAGCGAACAGCTCTCGGGCAAACCGCGCTACAGCAGCGATATCTACGCATTGGGCATGACGGTCATCCACGCCTTGACCGGAAAGTCTCCAACCGACCTGCCAGAGACACTCGGTAGCCTGGAGCCCGCTTGGCAAGACTATGCTGAAGTCAGCCCTGGGCTAGCTATCCTGCTCGGCAAGATGACGCGCCACTATATTCATCAGCGCTATCAAACGATTGAGGAAGTTCTCCATGACCTCGGTCGATTAGAAGACCTGCCCGCCGAAGCAGCTGAAGCGGTTACCTGCATAGAGACTGCTTTGCCACAGGCGGTGGCACCTAAAGAGACCAAAACCGTCATTGTGCGTTGGCGCATGAGAAAAAGAGCGAAGCTACTAACCGTAGCCATTTCCGCACTAGTCACTAGCACCTGCATGCTCGCACTGCGCCAAGCTGGGGCTTTTGTCTCAGCGGAGCTAGCCATATGGGACAAAATGGTCAGCGCTCAGCCAGATCATGGCCCCGATCCACGGCTGCTGATTGTTGAAATTGAAGAAGAAGATTTACCCTCGCCGGGTAGCTTCACGCCGTCAGATGACACCCTGGCAAAGGCTATTAATAATTTGCAGGCCCAAGCGCCAGCTCGGATCGCAGTGGATTTGCTACGGCCACCTTCAGGCAGCGAGAAGAGTACAGCACTAAAAGAGAGTCTTAAAGACTCCAACGTGCTGGTGATTACAAGACTTAGCGATCCGGGTAGAAACAACACCGTTTTGCCGCCCGCAGGCATGAAGTTTGAGCAAATTAGCTTCAGCAACATTGTTAGAGATCGCGACTTTAAGGTGCGCCGACAGCTAATGCTCGACTTTCTCGATGAGGCGATTTTAACCGGGCCCAGTGGAGAGAACTTAGGAACCCCAATCGACGATAGCTTAGGATTTGATCCGGCTGAACAGCCGATTTTCTCTTTAGGAACAGAAGCAGCCATTCACTATTTAGAAAGATACGAGAATATAGGGCCCGCGGACGGAGAGATCTTGCAGCTAGGAGACGTTCGATTCGAGCCAATTACCCGATCATTTGGTGGCTACCAGAACGCCGATACCAGCGGCTATCAAACGTTTATGCGCTATCGATCGCTCGACAATGTAGCCAAGCGCATCAGCTTTAAGGAAGTACTTGACAACAGTTTTGACGCTGAGCTAGTAAAAGACAAAATTGTGATTATTGGCGTTACCGATGACAACAGCAGGGATGTGTTTTTAACGCCATACAATACCAGTGGCAACACGCAGCAAATGCATGGTGTAGAAGTACACGCCCAAATGGCGAGTCAGATTTTGACAGCGGTGATTGACGGTGAGCCTTTGCCCTGGGCCTGGCCAGACGAGCTGGAAGTCCTTTGGATAGTCGCTTTGACAGGAATAGGAAGTGGGCTGATGGTGCTGACTCAAAAAGGACCGATTTTAATTTTGTTTGGCGTGAGTGGGTTAGCGCTCACAGCCCTGGTGAGCATTACCTCTTTTAATGCTGGGGGCTGGGTGCCCATGACGGCACCGCTGAGCGCTTTTTTCTTTTCAGCAGCAGGTGCTCGTATTAGTAAAAGCTATCAGCGACGGCACTGGGAAGCTAGGCAGTCAGAGTCTGAAATCTTCAGCCCAGCGTGAACTGTGAACGCTCTGGAGAACGCGCCTGACAGCACACCTGAAAACATGCCTGAAAACGAGAAAGCCTACTGAGAAAACAGCTGGGCGATCGCAGTAATATTCTTCTCACCGTGTCCTTGTGCGATCGCTGATCGATAAATCTGCTGTGTAGCCAGCGTCATAGGCATAGCGCCTTCTTTTAACAGCACGCAGGCGTAGCGAAAGTCTTTTTCGACCAGGGTGATCGGAAACTGTGGCGCATAGGAGTGATTGACCATGCCTGCCCCTGCACCCCTAGCGGCTGGACTCATCACTGGAATTTCGCCCAGACAGTCCATTGCTTGAGCAGAGGAAATGCCGTGCTGACCTAGTGCCGCTAGCAGCTCAGCTAACGCAGCGACCTGAATGCCAAACAGCGCGTTGACCGCTAACTTCATAGCAGCCGCCTGCCCCACCGAACAACCCATATGGTGTATTGCGCCACTAGTAGCAGATAAAACCGGTCGAACGCTTTCCACAGCGTCAGCTTTACCACCTACCAAACAAATTAGCTTTTGAGCGTCAGCCTGAGGGCGCGAACCGACAACCGGTGATTCAAGAAAGGCTGCGCCTGTGTGGGCGATCGCAGTGCCCAATTCTTTGACATAGTCTACGGTGAGCGTACTCATTGCAACAGCAATTTTGTTAACGCCTAAGCCATGAATCGCGCCGCTTTTTGGCGCTAGCCACACAGCTCTTGAGGCTTCATTATCGGTCAACATGCTGATAACGACATCGGCTTGTTCAGCAGCTGCTTTCGGAGTCGCAGCGACATTGGCACCTTTTAGCGCTAGCGCTTCAGCTGGCTTAGTTGAGCGATTCCATACGGTGAGAGGATAGCCAGCGTCGAGCAGATTGGCGGCGATGCGAGCGCCCATAGCACCCAACCCCAAAACAGCGATTCTTTGAACGGTCATAGTAATTATCGAAGAATGACAACAGCCTCACTTTAATTACTGTGATTAGAGCAGTAAATAGTATTTAATGAAGTAGTCTCGTGCATTTGTTGCATGAATTGAAAGCTGGTAGTTCTCTGAGCTAATGGTTCTTTGAGCTGATAGTTCTTTGAGCCAATAGTCTCTAAAGAGAGCAATGGATATTTCAGTGTTGAAGCTGTTTGTGGCGGTGGTCAGGAAGGGAAGCTTTGCCGCGGTAGCACGCGATCGCAACATCGACCCGTCTTCGGTCTCTCGGGCGATCGCCACCCTCGAAACAGAACTAGGCAATCGACTACTTCAAAGAACCACTCGCAAACTCTCTCTTACCGAAGCAGGCATCACCTATTTTGAACGGATTGAGCCGCTAGTAGAAGAGATCCAGCAGGCAAGCGATGCGCTCAAAGATTTTTCTAGGCGACTAGAAGGAACGCTGCGAGCAACAGCATCAGTAGCCTTTGGACTAACGTGCATTGTGCCGATACTACCCGCTTTTAAGGCACGCTACCCACGTCTGACGATAGATCTGCTGCTGACCGATTCTGTTGTTGATCTGGTGGCAGAACGGGTTGATTTAGCGGTGCGGCTAGGCCGGTTAGAGGACTCTTCTCTCATTGCTCAGCGGCTAATGCCAGTGGAGTATCGGGTCTGTGCTAGCGCTGACTACCTAAGGAGGGCCAGAGAGAAGGTAAAAGAGAAAGCCGGAGAAAAAGCAGAAATACCGCAATCACCGAGTGAGCTTTCTCAACACGACTGTTTATGTTTTCCGCTGGCGGGATTTCGATCGCGGTGGATTTTTCGTGATAAAGCAGGACAGATAAGTGAGGTGGCAGTGCAAGGACGAATGGTAATTTCGAATGCGATCGCACTTCAACAATGTGCGATCGCCGGGATAGGCGTCGCCCTTTTACCCAATTGGCTAGTAGACGCTGATATTGCAGCAGGAAGGCTAGTGAATCTGTTCCCCACGTACGCAGTCACAGCGACTGACTTTAATACAGCAGCCTGGTTTGTTTACCCCTCTCGTAAATACGTACCGATGAAGGTGAAGGTTTTTATGGATTTTTTAAGGCAAACAAATCTGACTGCTTAGAATACTGGTACACGGAGTTACACGGAAAAGCAAACGCAACAAGTAGGCGCTAACAGAGTTCCTTAATGTCTACTTGCAATTTTCACAGCTACTTGCTAATTTCAGAAAAGACCGATCGGTCTTTAGCCATATGTCAAAGGCTCAAGTTACCAAGTCACACATCATTGAACAGGCGGCGACAGTGTTTAACCAACAGGGTTATGCAGGAACGTCTATGTCTGATCTGATGAGGGTGACGGGTTTAAAGAAGGGAGGAATTTATAACCACTTTGGCAGTAAGGATGAGCTGGCGATCGCAGCGTTTGACTATGCGGTAAAGAAAATGCATGAACATTTTCGGGGAGCGATGAAGGGGAAGCGGCATGCTGTAGACCGGCTGATGGCAGTACTCAGCGTGTACGAACGTATGGGCGAGCAGCCACCAATAGTAGGGGGCTGTCCGATTCTGAACACGGCAGTGGAGAGCGATGACACACATCCGGCGCTACGGGAGCGGGCGAAAGCGGCAGTAGATAGCTGGCGTCTTTTGTTCGAACGAATCATTGAAAAGGGAATCAACCGAGGAGAGTTGAAGGAAGGGACAAATGCAGATGAGGTAGCGACCGTTTTGATTTCTACACTAGAGGGGGCAGTGATGTTGAGTCGGCTATACAGTGACGACGAGTACGTGAGAAGAGCCTTAGTGCATTTGCGGCAGTATATTTTGTCGGAGGTTGCGGCGGCTTCCTAGAGTATGTCTGCCGCCGCGCCCAACCATCGATAGAATTGCGGCATTTTTGTACGACAAGCTGCCAAACAGAATTTTTTTTGATCAATTACAGACCGATCGGTCTTTTTAGGAGGGTCTATGTTGAAGCTTTATTATGCGCGTCCGTCTGCTTATGCTCGCCCCGTATGGCTAGCCCTACTAGAAAAAGGGCTAGTCTTCGAGCTAGTGCCGGTAGATTTGGGCGGGGAACAGTTTGGGGACACATTTCAAGCGATCAATCCGTTTGGCCATGTACCGGTACTGGTAGATGACGGATTTCGGGTAGTAGAGTGTCTGGCGATTTTGGATTATTTGGAGGCGCGCTATCCACAGCAGCCTTTGATGCCAGAAGATGCGGTGGCGATCGCCAAGGTCAGAATGGTGCAGTCGATATCTTTTTCTGAGCTGCTGCCAGCGTTTTTTAAGATGGTGGCCTATCCAAAAGATCCAGCGGAGACAGCGTATGGAAGGCAACGGATGATAAATGCATTGAGTTTCTTAGAAGAGCTGCTGGGTGAGAAGACTTTTTTTGCAGGAGAGAGGTTGACCATGGCCGAGATTGTAGCGGGGACTCTGGTCTACCGGGTAGATGCGTTGGGATTACCTTTAGCAAACTATCCTCAGCTAAACGCTTGGTCAAAGAGATTGTTATCGCGGCCCACATGGCAAGAGATTGAATTAAGCGTGCGGGAGTGGGTTCGCTTCAAACGAAAAATGCAGGTGCTGCCCAGGCTGTGGAACAGACAGCGCCGGATGAGAATGGGGCTACTGACTGACAATCGAAGCTGAGGCCACAGCTGAGAGCAAATCTAGGAGCAAAGCTATAGCAAAGTAAGGATGCATTCTTACTTTGCTAGTCGAGCTGGCCGCTGCTATATAACGGTTTCAGCCGATGATAGTATCCTAAGCAGCTCGACAGATGCTACAGGAGTCGAGCTAGGAGAAAAGGGAATGACATGACACCAGCCCAGAGCGTAAAAAAGCAGGCGAAAGCACCGGATGATTTATCTGAACTAGGTAAAGCTTGTGCAGAACCAGCACACGACTTTCTAGATAACAATGGTCAATACAGAAAATGTCTTTGGCTTTCTAGCGCTGGCAACCTACCTTGCAACGCTTGCACCTAGCAATCTTAGAGTTGTGTTTCCAGCGCTCAAAATGAACACCGTAGTAACGCAACTTCTAAAACACCGACGCAGCATCGGCATCAGTACATTTATGCTGTCTGTAGCCCATGCCAGCATTGTTCTGGGCTATCACCAGGCAGAGCTACTCGAACGGAATTTTTATATCCAAAGCACCAGCGGACTGCTAATTATCACGATTTTTGCCCTCCTAGCCTTCACCTCCAATAGCTGGAGCATCAAAAAGCTTAAAAAGAACTGGAAGCGGCTACATAGCCTGACGTACTTAGCGACTATGCTGCTGCCCTGGCATATTGCCGCCAAGATGGCCGGACGCTGGACGCCGTCAACAATGGTTGCCCTAGTGCTGACGCTGATGGTCCTCTGTATGTTCTGCTACAGAAGGTATTTAGAATGGGAAAGGTATATAGGAATATAGATATCCCATAATAAAAGCAACATCAAAAGCAACAAAGCACCGAGTAGCGAAAACAGCTGTAACTCGGTGCTTTGTTCGTTGTTCAGAGTAGAAATTCAGCCTATGCGGAGGCTACCATCTCTTTGAAACCTTTACCTGCGGAGAATGCGGGAACAGTGGTTGCCGGAATTTTGATCGTTTCGCCAGTTTGGGGGTTACGACCGTCACGAGCCTTGCGATCGCGCGGCTCAAAACTGCCAAATCCAACCAAGCTTACTTTGTCGCCACCCGCAACGGATTCCATAATCGACTCAATGACGGCCGACAGTACAGCGTCTGCATCTTTCTTAGAGACGTCTGCTTTCTCTGAGACCATATCGATTAGTTCAGCTTTGTTCATAGAATGGGTGCCTTAAAACTTCGATAGTAGTTTTAGCACAAGAGGTAGTAGATCACAAGTACTACAAGCTGTTTTTGCCCTCATATTTGACTGCAACTCAGCAATGACGTGCGGTAGCGCCGTTGCTGTGCAATGGTTTCAGCAAATGTTTAGGGAATCAGTAATCTCGAAAATAAATATATTTTGTTATGTAAAGATGGCATAAATCAGCCATTTTCGGCAGTTTATAACACCGCTACAACACTGCTCGACATCCCCCTCAACCGCTTGCTTTTCCTGATACACACTCGGTTAACAACAGCTTGCTTTTGGAGGCAGTGTCAGCAAGTTATTCGTTAAAACACTTAATTGCTTACGAAATATGAATTGCGTCCGGATTACAGAAACCTCCCGACAATAGGCCCGTCGTTAACCTCCATACCTCTCAATGTTTTGGTCTATTCCTTTTTGCGTCCTGTTTTACTGCGCCCTGTTTTACTATGAGCCTATTCGACTCTGAACTTCCTAACGCTGACCTAGCAGCCTTGAATACTGGGACAACCTTCGGGACAAATTCTGGCTCGTCGCTTACAGCCTCTACCCCTGACAATTCATCTTTGGCGCTTGTGAGCAGTCCGTCAGAGGCGATCGCTTTTGTCGATACTAGACTCTCTGCCATTGATACCCTAATCGCCGGGCTAGAAGATACTCAGGTGGTTTTGATAGAGTCTGGGCAAGACGGCATCAGCCAGGTGACCGCCGCGCTTGACAAATACAACAACCTCGATACTGTTCATATCTTTTCCCATGGTGCGGATGGCCAGCTGCAGCTGGGCGACAGCCTGCTCTCCCGACAGAATGTAGAGCACTACGGCGAGAGCCTCCAGCAATGGGCAGACGCCCTATCTGCCGAAGCCGACCTGATGATTTATGGCTGCAACTTAGCAAACGGGCCCGACGGCCTTTCTCTCATCAGCAAATTAGGAGAACTTACGGGCGCAGATATTGCGGCTTCTGACGACTTAACAGGCGCGTCAGGAGACTGGATTTTAGAAGCTACCTCTGGTGATATTGAAAGCACAGTAGCGCTCAGTGCCGCTGCTCAAGCCAGCTATCAGGGCGTGCTTTCACTGCTGAAAAATGGCGACTTTGAACAGGGACTTACGGGCTGGAAATCATCCAAAGGAGCGGCAACTATTACAACAGATGCCCGCTCAGGTGCAGCAGCCGTAGAAATTAGCGGTACCAGCAAAGGCATTAAACAAACGCTCGCGGCGGTTGCTGGCGAAACCTATACACTGACGGGTGCGGCTAAGACCTCTTCGAGCGGCAGCACTCGTACAGGTATCACTTTTTATGACGCCAACGGCGAGCGCCTTACTGGTAAGGCAAAAAAAATCCAGACGAATGATTGGAGCGAATTTTCACTCAAAAAGAAAGCGCCCACCGGCACCCAGTCTGTTCGAGTGTGGGCTTACAAAGCCGATCAGTCTGGCAGCTTCATCCTCGACAATTTATCACTTAGCACGGGCTCCGGAGCGCCCTCAGAACCGCCACCGGAGCCGCCCGCAGAAGTAGGATCAATTGGATTAGCAACGAGCACCCTTAATGTCAGCGAAGGCGATGGCAGTGTGACTGTCACGGTGAACCGAACTGGCGGCAGTCAGGGCGAAGCCACCGTTGACTATAGAACGGTGACCGGCTCGGCAACAGCCGGAGAAGACTATGAGGCAACTACCGGCACGCTTACCTTTGCCGATGGCCAGACTCAACAGTCTGTCGATATTTCGCTGCTTGACGACAACAGCCCAGAAGAGCAAGAAGTCTTTGGCTTCGCTATTGATAACGTTACCGGAAGTGCGACATTGGGCGCGCCGCGTACAGCGCAAATTGCGATCGCAGACAACGACGGCTTCACCTACAACGGCAATCAGTACGTACTCATTAGCAGCGCCAAAACCTGGCTACAGGCCCAGGCCGAAGCCGAACGACTGGGCGGCAACCTGGTGACCATCAACACCGCGCAAGAAGAAACCTGGCTAAAGCAAACGTTCGGCAAAGACGAAGGCTTCTGGATTGGCATCAACGACATCGACACCGAAGGCACGTTTGAATGGGCCAGCGGCGAAAGCGTCGGCTACACCAACTGGGCGCCCGGCGAGCCCAACAATGGACGCAGTGGCCAAGACTATGGCTGGATGAACTTTAGCGCAACCCGTCAGTGGGATGATGATTCACCAGAAGTCACTCGGCTTGGCATTATTGAAATCGGTGACTACAACGGTCCTCAGAACAGTCAGGGCAACGGCCTTAAAGGAGAATATTACAACAATACTAACTTCACCGATCTAGCAGTTACGCGCACCGATAGAACGATTAACTTTGACTGGGGCAAAGGCTCGCCAGCAGCGAATGTTGACAGCGATACGTTCTCTGTTCGCTGGCGCGGCAAAGTAGAGCCGCGCTACTCGGAGAACTATACCTTTCAAACAAACAGCGATGACGGTGTACGGCTATGGGTAAACGATCGACTCATTATCAACAAGTTCTTGGATCAAGATGAAACAAAACATACCGGTTCTATTACGCTAGAGGCCGGACAGCAATATGACATTCGGCTTGACTATTACGAGCAGAGCGGCGATGCGATCAGCGAATTGTCATGGTCTAGTACCAGCCAGGCGCTAGAGATTATTCCCAAATCTCAGCTGTATTCAGATCCGGTGGACAATCGTAAGCTAAGCAGTCAGTCAGTCATCAGCGGACTGAGAGCCCCAACCTCAATAGACTGGCTAACGGATGGATCGGAGCGCATGCTAGTTGCTGAGAAAGGCGGGGTTGTCAAACTCTATGAGAATGGCAGTCTACGCGGTACGCCGTTTATTGATATTTCGGATCAGGTGAATCGGGCGAGCGATCGCGGCCTGCTAGATATCGCCGTTCACCCAGACTTTGCCAACAACCCCTATGTCTATCTACTCTTTACCTACGATCCGCCAGAAGTGTTTGACAACGTTGGCACAGAAGCTGGCCCAGACGGCACCAACAACCGGGCTGCTCGCCTGGTACGCGTAACTGCTGATAAAAGCAACAACTATCGAACCGCAGTAGCAGGCAGTGAAGTTGTTCTACTCGGCAAAAATAGCACCTGGGACAACTTCAACGGATTTGTCAACAGCACCTTTAACTTCGACGAGCCTGAAGCTGGCGTATTGCCAGACGGCAGCTACCTAAGAGATTTTCTCAATGCAGATAGCGAGTCTCACTCCATTGGCTCTGTTGAATTCGGCCCCGACGGTGCGCTTTACGTCAGCAATGGCGACGGCGCATCCTACAATCAAGTCGATCCTAGAGCTACCAGGGTTCAAGATGTTGACAGTCTTTCTGGGAAAGTCCTTAGAATCAACCCTATCACTGGAAAGGGTCTCTCCGACAATCCATTTTTCAATGGGGATGCTGGTGCGAATCGTTCAAAAGTCTATCAGTCAGGCCTCCGAAACCCTTTCCGGATGACCGTCGACCCAGAGGATGGCAAAGTCTATATCGGCGATGTCGGCTGGACGATCTGGGAAGAGATCAACGCTGGTGCGCCTGGGGCCAACTTTGGATGGCCTTACTACGAAGGGGGCGATGGCAACAACGCCCGCACAGGAGGATACAAAAACTTACCCAGCGCTTCCAGATTTTACGACAGCGGTCGAACTATCACACCGTCTCTCTATGGACTCAACCATCTTGCTGATGGCATCAACGCTATCGTAATGGGTGACGTTTACACCGGAGATGCTTACCCTGAGCGCTACAAAGGCGATTTGTTCTTTGGCGATTTAGGCCAAGGCATCATTCGCAATATTAGCTTTGACAGTAAGGGCAAAGTCGACACTGTAGAAACTTTCGAT
>ERZ1740058.621-NODE-621-length-24934-cov-25.646248_pt1 | contig 24934 bp, 38 predicted proteins | sample MGYA00581745_ERZ1740058 | MGnify/ENA primary metagenome ERZ1740058 (study PRJEB43018, sample SAMN04849742) | marine metagenome | isolation source: floating plastic debris | place: Pacific Ocean | collected 2008-08-30 | study: EMG produced TPA metagenomics... | reverse complement strand
TCAATCTCCTTCGCTAGCGATTCGTACTCACCCCAGGCAATGCGACCAAAGCGATCGCCCGTCTCATATACCGGCACTCCCGACAGGGCCGCTTTCTCGTAAGCGGTTAAGCGCCTAATCATTTGATTAAACACTGGAATGCTTAATCGCTTAAGCGTTTCTTTGGCTTGTTCGGCAGTCGCTTTCTTGCGGCTGTCTACCATCGTCAGCACCACGCCATAGGCATCGAGGTTTTGGAGGTGATCGACGGTAGCCAGCAGCGCTTCTAAGGCGAGGGCATCGGGAGTAGAGGGCAACACCAGCAGATCGCAGCCTTCCGCCAGAGCCTCCAGCTCGTCTTCATCGGGGTGAGCCTCAGTATCGACAATGACATGCTCTTTGCCGCGAGACACCTTGGCCGCTGACATCAAATCGCAAACGTGAAAGGGTAAGGTGCCCCGCTTCGACCAAGAGAGGGAAGAGCGGTTAGGGTCGCCATCCACGAGCAGGGTCTTTTCGGACTGCTGGGCAAAGTAGCAGGCCAGGTGGATCGCGGTGGTGGTTTTGCCCACGCCACCTTTGAAACCAGCAACGGTGATAATCATTTGCTTATCCAGTTAAGTGATTAAGCGGCTATACAGCGGTATGCCAGAGCGATAAATCGCCTGCCTGGAAAGATTCTAGCGGTCATTCGATTAAGCAACTAACCGATTAATCGGTTAGTTGCTTAATCGGTTAGTTGAAAGGAAGTGTAATTATGGCCTGATTGCTAGTCGGCAGAAACTCGTTAAGCAGTGAGAAGGCAGGATACACGCGAGAGTGCCTGCCTCCTTTTCGCCCCTAGCAACCCCAATCACAGCTTCATCAGACTAAGGTCATACAGGCTATGAAGTAGTCTAGAAAGTATTGGCCTTGATATCACCTGAAACTCCTGTTTGCAGGCAGCTATACATAGATCTTTTTAAGAAATTCATAGAACGTCTTTGCTGCTTCTTCCGAAGACATAACCTCCAACGACACTAGCAATGGTGGAGAGAGTTACCCTAGCCCACTCCTTGTCCTTCGGAGTGGAATTCGTTTGTACTAGCAACGTTCCACAGATAGCGGTTAGAACGACAATGAGTATAAGGCCGGTAATGTGAATTGCGAGGTTAACTCTATGTTTGTAGGTGGTAGAGCGTTCCTCTCTCCGTATGCGTGAGTCTTCGGTTGCCTTACTCACGAGTTCTACTTTTGCGACACCAGAGATTTGACCAAAGTCACTTACTCCCTGGGTTTTGAAATAATCTTCGATAGATAAATTTTCAGGGTGAGGAAATTCATCGTCTGGCATCTGTATTTCTCGTTATGGCTGTTCTCACTAAATCTTCAACGGAAAGACCTCTTTAACCAGTGCTCTACAGATAGATATTACATCAGTCAATCTCCAGAAAGGTCAGCCACCATATGAGCCTAAAGTCGGTTCATTAATTTTATAAGTTGCTTGACTCCTGGAGAAAAGTTGAGATTTAGTTTCCGTTGCGACTGTTCGTATTCGGCACTTTTTTCCTCATGGCGAAAACGGACAACGGATGCGTCGTTCGGCTCAAACAAGCGTTTGTATTTCATATGCGAACCTTAACTGTCTTGAGCTCAAGATGCTGAGCTTCTTACAAAAGATACTTCTTTGATGAGTGATTAACACTCAAAAAATACTCATCGACGGTAGATGCATGAAGAGATACACCAATGCGTGTCTCAGTTAAGCGGAAGCAGTCCTCTCCTGCAGCCCTAAACTCTCCCAGAAGGGGGACACCCCAAAGACCCTGAGATCATGCTAGCACGCAGAAATTCGACTGTGCGAGCAAGGTAGATTCAGAGCACACAAAACATTATAGTACAAACAAACCAACAAAATAAGCCTGTATAAACATAAAAGTGGGGTTGACATACACAAAAAATACTACATAATATCCTCATAAGACGTTTGAAGGTGATTATGCAGAAAGTTCACCGCATAGATCCTCTGGAGAGCATCAAGCAAATAGTTCCTATAGGTTCAGACATTTACTTAAGGGCTGTAGTGAGTGATGTAATCGATCCACTTCGTTGTTCTGGTCACGTCGTTTTTTATGGAGTTCGCTGGCGGGCAGCTTGGACCGGCAGCGACGCATGTACTCCAGGAACAGAAGTAGAAGTGCTCTCCAGACAAGGCAACACATTGTTCGTCAAACAGAAAAGATAATTGTCTGAATCTGGTCGCTGAAAGGAGAAAAATGAGTATTAAATGTGTGCTAGAGCGTTGGAATAGACCTCCCAACGCTTTCCGAAAAGAGGGTCCGCCTCGGATAGCAGAAGATAAGAGGCTAGGAATTGGGCTAATAGGCCAACAAAATGTATGGGTGAATCGCTTCTTTTTAGGAGTCAGGCAGCATACGCCTCGCCTCAGAGAGCGTCGCTTGGGTAGGGGAGTGCCTGGCTACACCGTCTTCTCTGCAAGTCTTAAAGCGCTCTTCATCAGAATCCTGAGGTATCGAACGAAAGAGGAAGAGGAAGAGGAAGAGTGATCATTAACTGTCACAGCCGCCCATCTCTTGTGCTCTTGAGAGTAATTACCCTGAAACCGCATCCAGGGTAATTACTCAAGAGCACGAATCAGGGGCTTCAAGCTTTTGCAGTATAAATACCGTCAAAAATACATATTTTTTATGTAAAATATTGAGTATGGGGGGTTGAAAAATAACTGGCATGATGCATTATGTAGTAACTCCTGTAGTTTTCTTAGTTGATGATGGGGGCTATTGCAGCTTGCTGGCACCTGCAGTAGTCTGTTGTATTTGTAAATCAATTCGCTCAATTCGCTGGACTCGGCTATTGCAAATTAAAGCTGTGTGATTTTAGGAGATTAGTACAATGACCACCAAGCAAGAAAACACCACCAAAGAAGTAGTATCTGAAGAGAAGAGTACTTCATCAAAGGCTAAGTCAAGGAAACGATTGAACCTTGACCTTACTCCAGAAGCGTATACTTTATTACAGCGTCTTGCAGACGAATCTGGGAAAAGTATGACAGAGGTGCTAAGGAGTGGCTTAGCTCTGTATGGTATTGCTCAAGATGAAAGCCATAAGGGGCGAAGCATGGCTGTGATAGATGACGGTGAGAAAATTGTAAAGCAGATTATAGGGCCTATCTAGTTTCCATGTATGAGTGTTCAGGTTGGCTATCTGTATCTATTGATATTTACTGTATTTCTCAAAACCTAAGATAGGAGCGATAAAATCTTTCCCTTGGGTGTCAACCTGAACTTAAAGATTGCCGACTTTTTGAATTTCATTTAAATTTTTACGCATAGATTATTCATACTGTCATCTTAGAGACGCAAGTAATCATTGAAGTCAGGAATATTTGAGCAACCTATCTCGTGTTTTATTTTGGATAAAATATAGGAATTTAGCAGCATCAAAGCTGATCAGCTCAAACCTTTCCACGCACAAATCACAGTTACAGTGTTCTTTTTCATTATTAATATCTGTAGTCCTAGCTCTTTTACTTCTAAAGGAAACTTATTTTGTATCCATATACTAGCTTCTTCATTTGTTTTTTTATCGAGTGAAGAAAAGAGTTCATTTTCTTTATCCGATATGTCATCTCTGAACCTATTTATTTCCTCTCTGAACTTGTCAGCTAATAATCTAGCTATATTTGCTTTTGCATTGCTCTTTGGTTTAAAATCTCCGGTATCTTCTATACTGTATTCAAAATAGCCAACTGCCATTTCAAATGTATTTAAAGACTCATAGATGTCGAGAAATCTATATCTTAAATCTGCCCTCACTTCTTGCAAGCGGTGAGCTATCCCAAAGCTGATGGGGTTTTCTATGTCTTCGTCTGAAGGAATTATGGCCGCTCCTCTGGTATAGAGATCTTGTTCTTGCGCTTTGTTTAGTCCTTGATTCTTTACAAATCTAGCTCCTTCCACACTACTAACAGATTCTGTATTGGCACCTGTGCAATCTACGCCGCTTAAATCTGCTTCGCTAAAGTTTGCGTTCGATAGCTCTGTGTGATTTAGATAAGATCTTATTAAAGTGGATTTTTCTAAATTCGCATTTCTTAGGTTGGCACTGAGTAAATTTGCTCCTGCCAATTCTGAATCAGAAAAGTCTGCATCTATAAAATAACTACCCATTAAATATGAGCGATTCAATCTTGAATAATTCAATTTCGTCTGCAATAGAGCAGAGTCACGTAAATTAACACGGATTAGAGAAGAATGACTTAAATCGGCCTTGTTTAGAGTCGTAGTTGCCATTTTTGCTCCATCAAGCTTCGAATATTTCAAATTGGCTCCCCATAAATATGCTCCGCTGAGATTCGCATTCTTTAGATCTGCATTCTCCAGATTGGCATTTTTTAGTATCGAGAACGCCAAAATAGACTGACTTAAGTTAGCGCCCTCCAGATTGGCATTCGAAAGGTCAGCTGCAACCATATGAGCTGAATTCAAATTCGCCTCCTTAAGGATCGAATCTTTCAATATTGTTCGATTCAAAAGAGCATTACTTAATAGTGCTTTGCTTAAGTTGGCGTTTCTAAAATTGGCTACACGGAGCTGGGCACGCAATAAAATAGCATTTTTTAGGTTTGCATTTTCTAGGCTTGCATTGGTGAGATATGCCCCATGCAAATACGCTTTGCTCAGATTTGCATTATCTAGATTTGCATTTCGAAGATTTGCTCCTCGTAGTACGGCTTTACGTAAGATAGCATTCCTTAAATTTATTCCTTGTAAATTACTCCCTTTGAAGTCTGCCTTTGTCAAGTTTGCCCCTTCTAAATCCGCATCAAGTAAAACAGAATTTTTTATATTACTCCTTACAAGCCTTGCTTTTCCTGATAATTTAACTCCTATCATCGTGACACGTTCAAGAACTGCATCGCTCAGATCTGCTCCAGAGAGGTTTGCATATGCCAAGTTGGCACCCATTAGGTCTGAATGTTTTAGATCTGCCTCTCTCAGATCTGCTTCAGAGAAATTGGTTCCTTTTAAGTGAGTATGGTTGGCTTTTATTTTAAAAAGGCATGCTTTATAAAATCTAGCTCCTCCAAAATTAGTTATCTCATCTGAATCTTTAAGGGGTTCCAGATTAGCTTCGCTTAGATCTGCCTCAGATAAATTTGCTCGCCGTACAATCGCTGAATTTAATTTTGCTTTCTGAAGTTTTGCTCTAGTTAAGTCTGCTCCACGAAAACTGGCTTCACACAGTAATGTATATCTCAAGTCTGCCTCAACCAACTTAGCTCCATTTAACTTTGCCCCACGCAAGTCAGCCTTAACCAGATTGGCTCCGTTTAAGTTTGCTCCACTTAGGTCCGCATTGGTAAGCTTGGCTTCACTAAGGTTAGAATTGGATAGATTTACCCCACTTAAATCCTCATTGCTTAAGTCTTGGCCGGAAAAATCTTTTCCACTAAGCTCATGACGGCCATGGCCTGGCGTTGGAGTAAAGTCAGCCAACATAATTTGTTTACCCTGCATAAAGGATCAAAGAATGGCCATAGCTTGCTTTTTCCAAATCAAGCTATGCTTGTTTACGTGGTCACTCTAAAAGAGTGCCACACAAAGAAAATCTCGAAAAAACACTTCTGTGATGAAAGTACACCAAGATGAAGGCTGAACCATTTGACGTGAGTCCAGATGTTCCACTTATAGTCTTTTTCTTGAAAGTGCCAGCATTTCTCTCATATGATTGATAGCTATATCCCAAAGCTCTTCTTTGCCTGAACCTCATTACCGGTTTCCGACATTGCGGAAAAAGCGAAGTTCTTGCTGCCTCTGAGCTATCTGTAAATAGCCCTGATGTGGCAAAGCTACGATTTGGTTCTGCTGTCAGCAGCTCTAGCCTTAGGTGATTGTGGGGAAGTCGGTTCTGTTACTAGATTCCCTCAACACAGCTGAGGTGCCGCTATTGACGTCCAGCCACTCAGAGATACCGGGTGCTGCGGGTACTAAAGCCGCACAATCTCAAGTGATCGCACTTTCCTCAATCTCTCATCATCGCCAATCGCTGCTCCACTACTTCCAACCGCCGCCGCAGCTGCCCCACCTCATCCTCCGGCACTGGGTTGAAGTGCGATGACAGGATATCAATCACCACCTGCGACTTATTACTGTGGGTGGCCGCTGCCGAGATCGCATCCATCAACTCTTGAGGCACCCGGACAGAAAGTAAAGGACTTGGCATAGTCATTCATCGAAGCGTCTATCTCTGTCATCATGCCCAGCGGCCCGCTGTCATCATCAGTGGAAAATCTCTGCCATCACCTGTCATCAGCCCCGTCATCAGATGTCATCAGCAACAGGGCAAATGATGACACCTGCCATCAGCCTTCATCACCGAGAGCGCGATCGCTGACGACAAAACGAGGACACTTAACTGTGACACTCAGGCGAAATTCTTGAGTAGTTGCCCCCGCTGCAACACTTCTCAGTGCTATCAAAAAAGCGTCTATTTCTCTTTCAGAAGGAAATAGACGCTTTGCCTTAAGAGCTAATTGATTGGACTTGGACTAGATTTGGACTAAAAAGCCGTCCCAGAACGATCAAATGTACTAATTTTCGGCGGTGCTCTCAGGGTAGCTTATAGTTTTCATTCCGTTAATCCTGCTTCAGTCCTGAGTATCAAATCGCCAACCGCAGTGACCACAGGACCACTCGCGCCGGGGTGGGTCAGTCTGAAGGATGGGCGTCTCACAGGCCGGACACCGGCCCGTAAACAAAGGATGCTCATCTAACAACGCCCGCTGTTGCTCAGGCTGGAGCGCCGGAAACGGCTGCAGTATCCAATCCCCGGCATAGTAACCACCCCTAAGGAGCTGTCTCACTGCCACCGCCTCAAAGTCAGCACAACTATTCCCCTCTGGCCCAGTGGGATGAACACTGCAGACCAGATAAGCGCTGTGAGCATAGAGACGACAGAGATCGCAGTCGGGAATTTTAGCCATGAAACATTATTGACTCTGCCGATAGTCCCAAGGCTTCATCGCACTGGGGCTAGCCCACACACCCGCGCTCCGCGATCGCGCCTGCTCCTCAACCCCTGCTAGCAGCTGCCCGTTGGGACAGCCACCGCTGTAGCGCTCGTAATGATAGGCGTAGCCGTCCGCGACCATTTGAGAGGTTAGGTGAATTTCCTTTTCTTGCCCTACCACCGGCACAAAAATTTCCGCCACGGTGCGGCCATAGCGGTCTTGCTCAACGGACAACACGGTTAACGTACCGTCACCCTGGGCGATCAGCGATCGCAAATGGTCACGAGATTCAATCCCCATCGCCTGGTCTTTCTCAGGGGCATCAATGCCACACAGCCGAATCTTTAGCTCCTCGCATTGCTCACCGCAGCGCTTGACTCGTAGCGTGTCGCCGTCGTAGACGCTGCCCTCAACCAGCCGATAAACCTCGCTGTCGGGCATCGTATTGGAGGCCATGTCTGGCGATAGCGGGTTGGGTATCAACTCCGGCAAAAACCGTATAACGACCCCGACGGCTACCAAAATCAGCAGCGGCACCAGCCCCCGTTTCTTCCACATAGCAAAGCACCTCAAGCTCTCTCACAGTCTGCCCTTGTCGAATCTCCACCTCTTCAAGGCGGGCCTTCAGGTCGTCGGTTCGCTGCCACATACTCAACATCGTCGTGGTGCTGCCCTGGCCAGTTCGATACGCCACCTCCATCAGCGCCTGCCGCTGCAGCTGCGTCTCTAGCTGTCCCTGTAGGTTCTCCAGCCTGCGGGTTTGCGCCTCATAGTCCAACACCAAGTCGATCACTTCCTGCCCTAGACTCTCGGCTACTTCCTCTCGTCGTCGAATCAGGTCAGCCGCCCCAATTTCCAGCTCCGCGATCGCCAACCGATTCTGCTGCACATCCCCACCGCCCAGTAGGTTCTGCACCAGGCGCATCGGGTCAAGGGTAAGGTAGTCCGTCCACTGTCGCGCCTCGGCATAGTCGATGCGATCGCCGGTCAGCTCCAGCCGCTGGTTAATCGCCTCAATCTCGCTGCTGTTGGAGATCGCCAGTGTCGTCAATTCCGTCAGGCATTCCGGGCTGCTCTCCAGACACGGGAGCGGCTGCGCCCTCACCGGCGCGAACCAGCAAAGTAAGCTCCACGTTGATAGCCCCATCAGGGCCTTGCCCCAACCAGTTAACCTGCCGTATCCGCCCACCGTAGGGACTGCGGACCACCGCCAGCGCTGAGATCGCATCTTCGACACCCTCAAGCTGTAGCTGCACCTGAGAGAGCTGATAATCTCGGTCTCTCAGTCGTTGCTCGTATTGTGCCCACTGCTGCTGATACTCCAGAGCCGCCCGGTTCTGAGCACCAACCCTGTCCGCCAAGGTGACGGAATGGTGATACGCCGTCGTCGATCGCTTCCCCCGTGCCAACTGATAATCGCGGACCGCTGCGGTGTGGTTTCGCTGCAGCTCGGCCAACTTAGCCTGCTCGTGCTCCATCACCAGCGGGTCGAGGTTGGCCAGGGCTGACAGATAAGTAATCTCCTGCTGCTTAGCCGAGATCGCGGCCTCGGCCTGGTTCACCGTGGCTTCTGCGCGAGCGATCGCGGCATTCTCTTCCAAATAGGTCGGTTCCAGAATTGAGGGAGCCGTCGCCGGTGGCAGGGGAGACGTGATAGTCGCTCCCTCTAACCGCTCAATGGTGAGCTGTAGCTTGGCTTGCTGGGCCTCCAGCCGTTCCCGCTCACGAGTGTGATCGGCAATGAGCTGCCCTTGAGACACGCGATCGCCCTGCTCAACTTTCAAGTCTTCAGGGTCGGCGATGGCCACCGTAATGGTGAGGCGCGTCGGGTCGCCGTCGTCGCTGCTGGTTTTGGGTGCGATATCTGGAGCACTCTGAGGAGTTGGGGTTTGGGCGACGGCCACCCCCGCGATCGCGACTATGGGTAACACATAGGGAATCAGCCTTTTCATCTCTACACCCTGAGAAAAAGCTCTGTCTGAAGAATACCCAGTGCTGCGGAGAAGAGACGCAACCACCTTAACCACCTGCAATGTGGGCACCCTAACGACTAGCAAGCAACCCGGTGTTGGTTATGGAATTACTATTGTCAGCGCTGATCACCTCCTCTCTGCCAACTGCGATCGCTGCGGCCACTGAGGGGAACTGCGATCCAGCCTATGCCGAGGTCTGCATTCCACCAGCGCCGCCAGACTTGGACTGTGGCGACATCTCAGAGCAAAACTTTCGCGTGTATCTTCCTGGCGATAGTGATGCGCCTGAAGAGTTAGAAGATTCAGCAGACTTTGACCCACACCGCTTTGATGGAGATGACGACGGCATTGGCTGTGAGTCTTACAACTGACCATAAAAGCAAAGGCTAGGACGAAGCGAGTCCCAGCCTTTACGAGTCTTAATCGGCTGCTCTACCACTGAGCTATAGCCCCTGGAAATGGAGCTAACGGGACTCGAACCCGTGACACACCGAGTCTTGTGAAATACAGGGCTAAAGCGCTGCATCTCTTACTATCCAGTATGCAGAGGATATTCAATTCCTCAAAGTCGTGACAACCGTCCACTGGTATCGTGAAAGCCCAACTATTGAACCATCACGGTAAGGCTGCCCATCACCCACTGATCACTCAATTGCACTGTGGCCAGCTCCAGCGGGTGCAGCTCCAGCGTCAGGGTGTCACCGGTGATCGCTGCCGTCTGATATTGCCGTCCTGGAGGCTGCAAAGTAATGCCCTCGGGGTAATCCACCGTCAGCGTCCCAGTAAGGTAAACCCGTTTACCGGCATTGGCGATCGCGATCTGCTGCAGCCGCTCGGTCGGGTTCTCATCGGCAAAGTTCAGCGTCTCTGTACGGGTCGCTAGCGGCTCTCCTGCGCGGGCCTTCAGCGACTCCACCACCATGCTCTGACCCGTGTGATAGAGGCTGCTGCCGTCCGTCACGATAAACTCAGTGCCATCACTTTTCAGAATCAGATACTCGCCGTCAGCGCGACTGCGATCATCTTGCCAAACGCCTTTGATATCGGCGTAGACAGCATTCTCAGCATTGTCGTTGTAGGTCGCGATCGCGGCCTCCCTCAACCCAATACCTTGCCCCACCGCCACACTGACGCCACCGCCGCCAGCGACTTGAATACCAACCACCAGCAACGCCACCGCCGCCGCCAGTACCCAATACTCACCCGTTCCCCCAGTCCGTAACCGCCGATTCGGGTTACTCACGCTAATCGCCCAAACCGGTACCGGCCAAAAGAGCTGAACACCCTGACGTGTAAAACAATCACTGAAGCTGCTCAGCGCATGTCCTAAAGGAATTGCCTCCCAGTACCAAACACCCGTGCGTAGGCTCAAGAGCGTACACACCACCGCCAACGCAACGGTGGCCACCAGGCTATGGGTAATCGAACGATGGGGAAAGCGATCTTCTATCCAACTGCTCACCGGATACAGCACCTGGCCGATAATGCTGGTGGTGGTGTCAAGGTCCGGCAGTTGGGAACCCAGGACAGCCAAGCCCAACGGCAGCGGAGCAGCCGTCCCAAAAATTAGAGAAACGCCAGCGGCAGCGATCGCGGCGTGGGTGATGGCCATCATGACGAAATCGGCGCAACGAACGACTTACTCGCCCCTAATGAACAATTCCCGTGCAGTTCAAACGCCGCCTGCACCAAGTAGTAGCCTTCATCGTAGCTACTCACCGGATGCGCCTCAAATCGCTTTTCTAGCGTGGCCACGATGGCATGAACGGTCTCAAGGCTCAGCGATCGCGGCAACAGCAAATTGAAGCTGAAGTTCTCCCAGTGCAGAGTCAGCGGAATCAGGTCTTTGATTAAGCAAGGATGCAACCGCAGGGTAATCATGAGCTGAGCCTCATAGATGCTTCCTTTACACTGCCCAGCGGTTTCGACAGGCTCTCAGATGCTGACTTGTTGCGACCAAAGAGGTGGGGGGATAGAGATCGCCCTCACCGCGATCTCTATTGTTTTGATACACATTCCAGAAAAAACGTAGCGATCATTCCATTAACGGCGAATACTACCGCAGCCAGTCCGAGAAGACAAATAGAACGGTTCAACAAAATCTGTTTTGCCTTACCAGCTTCTTCTATTTGACGTATTCCCTCTATCCAAGTATTGGTGATTTTAGCTCTAACCGTTTGATTTCTTTCTTGAAACCATTCATCCGACATTAGAGCACTAGGTTTAACAGCTGTACCTACTGGATTTGCCAATAAGCCATAGCTGTTGATGCAGATCGAAGATGCAGTAAGAGCAATTACAGTCACCTTAAGTAGAGCACAACTCCTACAAGCATCAGGTAGTTCGAAGCTGAATCTTAAGAGTAGACCTCCAAAACCTAAAAACGTTGTGAGACGAGTATTCAGATCGTCAATTTGCTTATCAGTTTGCTCTAAAAAATCTTTGGCATACTCGAAAGCCAAAGACAGATTCAACTGTTCGTCGTCATCAACGCTATTATGTGTGTCACAATCAGAGGCTTTCTGCATGGCTGAGGATAGAGACGCATCATCCAGTTCTAAATCAGGCGACTCTTCTCAATCTGGAGAAGACAAAGCTCCGCAGCCCAGCAAGATCCCCATTAACAAAACTGAGCCAGCTACAGCATCAGATACTACAGCGTGGAGATTCGATTCGGGAGATCCGCTTGACTCCATCACATTCGTTGATAGTCAAGTCGATGATAGCTCCAAAGACTAATAGCCATAGATATCTGGATCATTGCCCCAAACGCTTTCTAGCACCTCGCACACTGCCCAATTGCTTCAACGCCATCCCGCTTACCAGCGCCGTACCGCCAAAGATGTAAAGGCTCTTGTTCTGTGTCCCCATACCAATGAACCGCACGATGCCAAAGGCCATCAGTGCGGCAATGATGATTGGCATGATGACGATGTATTGGGTGTGTTCAGGCCGCTGATGCTTCAGTCCTAGTCGCCGTTGCCGGACGACCTTTCGCGCCAGCATGGGGTTCCGTCCCGCCAGGGGCTGCAGCTCCGCCAGTTCTGATCGCGATAATTGCAGTCCCTGGCGCTGGGCCTCCTTCGCCATCACCTCACGGATCGCCTGGTCACTGGGCAGCTCCAGCTCAATTTCCAGCAGGTCAAGAAACACGTCCCGGCCAGGGTTCACCGGGGAGAACATCACCACCCGACAGCCCGCCGCGATCGCATCCTCCAGCCAATACCGAATCGACGCTGAGAGCCGCTTCGCTTCCGGCAAAATTAGCAGCGTGTTAGAGCCGATATTCTCCAACAGCTCATCCTTAAGGGCATCTACCGTTAGCGGCTTCTCGCCAACGACATCACCGTTACGGTCGAGCTTGTCCTCAGTCGTCGGCACGTCCAGCGCCTCAGCCAGCTTTTGAAAAAACAGCTTCGCACTGCCCTTGTAGACCGCGATCGCGCTATTCAGTTCTCCCTCGAACCGCTCGTACAGCAATGTGGGGAAGTCGGCCCCGCTGCCCGCTTCCCCCAACACCAATACATTGCAACCCTGGCGAACCGCCTCAACGATGCGTAGAAACTCCGGCGTATCTAAGCCGCGCACACGGTTTTCTGTTGCCGCCACTGGTTGAGCATTGCTGCCGCCACCTTCTGGGGCTGGCCCTTTGGGTCGGCAGACGCCCTCACATTCTGAATTTTGGACTGTACCGATTCGGGCAAGTCTTCAAAGGTCATCTGCTCCGCGATCGCGCTCACTACCTGCTCACGCATCGTCATCCGCGAGCCCGCTAGCTCAGCCGCTTCCGCAATGATGGACTGAATATCGAACTGCTCGGCCTTGGGTGCTTCAGCGTGAATCTGCTCCGGTTCTGGCGCGGCCATGTCACCAGCAGCCACCGTCGCCAGATCTCCCGGCACCTGGAACCCGTCGCGCTTGCCAGTTTCCTCAACGTGCTGCCGCAGCGCCACTAATAGCTGAAACTGGTCTTCATCCAGAAAACTCTTACCTTCAGAATCCCGCTGAGCCTGGATGCCCAAATGCTTCAGGTCACCGTAGTAAGCGTCCTTTTTAAGCCCTAATTGCTCCATCGCCTGCTCGGGGCGAATCTGGGGGACGACTACAGAATTCTGGTTGCTCATGACGCTTACACGAATTTTATGCACTCCCCATAATATGGAGGCTTGAATGCAAAAATTCGCTCCGCGATGCCCCCGAATTCTGGTTTAAGTTTCTGTGAAGCCAGAAAAGCAAAAGACCGTTCTGTGACGGTTTTCCAGGATTAATTCGGGTGTGAATGAGCAGGCGTCGGTTGTGGGGCAGTATGGCTTTTGGCTCAGCCCGCCACGGCGCAGAATTAGAGCTTGCAACAGCACCTCTGTTGATTTTTTGGGGCTAGCTGCAACAAGTGCGAGTGCGATATCACTGCGGTAACGCCGAACCGCAGAGGATTTTCCCGCTATGAACCCCACGACACTCTCCACGACTCGCGCAACCAATCACCAGCGCCGCTTAAAAGCGATCGTCAAACGCCTTGTGATTGAACTGGGCTACCTGGAGCACTGTCTTGCCGAAGGCCGCCAGGATGCTCATTTAGAGACTGCCGCTATCAGCATCGACACCGCCATTGACTGTCTGAATGAGCACTTGACCAGCTAACCCATCCCCAACCCTATTCGAGTTCAGGCATCTTAGCCAACTAAAAGGCGATTGAGGCCTGAACAGTTCACTCAAATTTTCAAGTGCAATACTCTAGTAAGCATCGTTTGGGAGCATCCCTAATGGAACTTCTCATCGTATTAGTGGTGATCGGGTCACTGGTGTTTGCCTTGAAAGGGGACAAGAAGGAGAAACCGAAGGATAGCAACACTGGTAAAAAACTAGAGGATGGAGTTCGAGCAATCAGAGATATCTGGCGTGAGCCGTAGTAGCACTACTGCCCCAAACATCGGCCTTCCTCGGGTACATCGCCCTGAGTTGGCAGGCTAAATGGGGCGACCTGCTCAGGCATCAGCGACAACTGCAAACCCTCCTCCCACGGGTCATCAATGCAGAGCTGCCCGAAGAACTCAGCCTTAAGCCGCTTCTGGGTGGCGCGAAACCGACGATCAAACCGCAAGTGACAGACGGTGCAGAGCGCTTTCAAATTGGTGCGATCGCAATGCTCAGGGCGCTGGTCTAAGTGGGCCACTGTCAGCAGGTATCGTCGAGGCGCTTCGGCAAAATCAGGTGGGGGCAGCGTATGAACATGACGCCATCCTTTAACTCGCTTAAGGAAAACGGCTAAAGACTCGCTAGGCCGACGACAGGGACGTTTGCACTGCTCACAGCACCAGTCGGCCTCATGCTTAACTCGAACCGCGATCGCCTCCCAGTCATCGGGATACCGAGCACGAATGATGGGCATGGTGTCAGCTCCACTGCGTCATCGCGGCCAGCAGCATTTCCATGTCATCGCCATCCAGATCAGCAAAGCGCTTAGACGTCCAGCCATAGGTCTCAGAGAGCCGCTGCACGGCTTCATCGCGGTTTAGACGCAATCGGTCGCACTCCAAGCCGATTTGCACCAGCACAGCGCTCAAGTCGCGGACGGGCGGAATAGTTGTCTCATTAGATCGCTGTTCTCTGTTTTGCGATCGCTGTTTTGCCTGGTTAGCTGTAAACCCACGTTTAAGTGCGGCATTGAGGAATGCTTGCGGGTTACGGATGTTGTCTTGCTCTTGGAGAGAAGAGAGTGCGTTACGCACTCTGACAGCGGCATTCTCCGGATCGATTTGTTGAAGCTGGGTCAATGTGGATGCTAGGGCAGCATTCATGGGTATGCCAGCCGCTGCGATCTCTTGAACGAATGTACCAGTTCTTTCTCTGTCAAACTCCACAGAGGGGTTCGCTTGAGAACCAGTCTGTTTGTTTAAATGTTTTAAAACAGATCTGGTACATTCTGTGGAAAACTCGGAATCGTCAAAACCTATCCCCTGAAAGGATTCTAGGCTTTCCACAGGCAAGGGTATTTGACCCTCAAGTGTTGCCTCACGATCGTCTTTGTTGCGTGGCGATCGTCTTTGTTGCGCTGGCGCAACGCTGTTGTCGTGAGGCAACGCTTTTTCCACAGAACTTTCGCCTAACTGTTGCACTGGCGCAACACTGTTGCGTAGAGGCAACACTTTTTCCACAGAGTTGCTGGTGTGCAGCTTCACCCTGGCCGACATAATCTCTAGGTCGATCCAGCCTTTTGCATCCAGTGCCTTGAGTGCGCGGCTGACCGTACTAGGGCTGACATCTAGTTCCCTGGCCATTTCCCTCACCTTGATATCGATGGGATTGTCCCCAAACGGATCGAGGGTACGTAAGTAGTAAAGAATGTCTTTTTCGCTAGGCCTAAGCTCTCTACAAGCTCTTAGCCATTCCTCCGAAGTCAGGCGGTAATGTAGATTTCCGTCACCCTGCCTCGTCTGATGCTCGCTGTTTTGTGCCATCATGATCTTGAGTTTGTGTGAATTGTCTAGACTCGTGAAGTTTTCAGACGATTCCTCCGATAATTCCCGGCCCCCCCAGGCTGGGAATTTGTCGTTTAAAGGGCTTCGTCGTTCTTAATCTCCCTTAACTGGAGAGTTACGGCAACTTAACCTCCTTGTAGTCTTTCCAACGAATTACCAGTTCGCCGCCCATCGCTTCTACCAGTTCAGCGATCGCGCTGTAGCGACGGCCATCTGGTTCGTCCAATGCTTTAGCCACCGCACTCGACAGCTTTGAGATAGTGGTGTCTCGCCCTTCTTGCTTCCGCAGCTCAACGACTCGGCGGGTTAGCTCATATTTGGTAATGTCCAAGTCCTCTAGCCGTTCTTGCAGGATGTCTTTCATATTCATGATCTACATGGAGCATGGATGTGCGTGATCGTACCAGCGAATCTAGTAAACGGATCACTTGCATCATAGATAGTTCGAGCTGATTCTTGGAACGGGTTTAACGCATCGTCGTGCTAGAGGAGTTGTCAAGCTCTCATCAGCTAAGGCGATAGAAAACTGTCTTTTAGATTACGCAAGGGAAACAAACTTCAATCTTCTGTGGCATCGACAAGCAGCGCAGATAGCTGCTCTTCTAGCTCTGATATTTTTGACAACAACAACAGAAGATTCGCCGCAAATAGGCTTCTCATACCAATAAGCGATACCAAAATGAGAATTAGTCCCACGCCTGCATTTGTCAGCAAATCCAACAACACAGTCGGGGGAAAGTAGCCATATTCAGCCATCCAAAACATTATTTTTCCTTGTGTTTCCATTGAGTCAAAATCCAAAATGCTGCCCAATGGTGCTCCTGGTTCACTTTCTTCCTCATCAAAGTCGTCCCTAAATACCTCGTCATCAAGCATCTGCGCAGTACCTCTAAAGGCTTGGACTAATCCAAATGTGCTGGCTCCAAACTGCAGACTTCCTACAGTTACGCCCATGAAACTCATCGCAAGCACGATGCTGTAAGAGGTCCAAGCCATAAAATTCTTCATTCTCTTTACCCAATAGAGTGATGCAAAAGCCCAAAAGCATTCCCTCAAGAAAAGTTCGAGATGGGTTCTCCTGGGCCATTCGTACACGACAAGTATCGCCTCGCTCAAAAGTGCATTGGGCGCGGGGGATTGGGCAATCGCCACCATTCAGGCTTCGTTGTCCTCCCCAGCAGGGGGCGATGGAAAACGGCGATCACGGGTAAGTTTTGGGGAGCTGGCTGCGTAGCGTTTACCACACCCCCCACCTCCCCGCGCCCGTGGGAAGAAAGTTTTTGATTGAAAGAAGAAAGCCACCGCAATCCCCGACCGCCACCCCTGAAAGAGAACAGAGGCGAGTGGGGGCGGCGGCACTGGTGGCCGCCGGATCTTTAGGCTAGATCGAAGCGTCTCTGAGCAGCGATAAACAGGCTGCTGGCCGCGCCTCTAATAGCGTGTTCTGGGGTTTCGTGTTTCGCGAGATGCTGCAACGCTTCGCCGTAGCAGTAGCTGTACAAAGCCGCCATGTCCGTCACGTAACGGGCAATTTCAGTTTTGCTGGCTCCCTCAAGGGTTTGGGCTGTGCCCAGGGGCTCTGTCGCGGGCCTGGTTGTCGCCGCTGCTGGTGCCTGCGTTTCAGGGGGTGGGTCAACCAAGCTCAGTTTGCCTTTGTGGTCGCGGGTAACCTGCACTGCGGCCCCCTGTCGGTAGCCTAAAAGATGACGATCACCGCCCGGTCGCCAAAGGGCATCTTCAGAGCCATCGGGCAAACGTAGATCGGCGACAGTGCGTAAACCGAATTTGGTATTGACTTCGCGAGGTGCGCTGGTAAGTGTGGCTGTGAGTAATTGCATAGTCTGTTCTTTCTGTAGTGATCTGGTGGGGGCAGCGGTGCCCCCGTAGTGGTGTCTAAAACTCGTCGCAGCTACAGGGGTTCGGGTCGTCGTAACCGCCTGACAAGTAGGCTGAGCTAAGTACCCGCCAAATCACTTTTGAGCCGTTCGGCGTCACCTGCTGGTGAATCGCTTCTAGATCAGTCAGCACCGCCCGAATGCCCCAGCGCCGCACCATGCCTTCCAGCTCGCAAAGGTCAAAGCCGCGCTGTTCTTCTCTCGCCTCGTCTTGCTGCTGGCGCTGCTCCTGTTCTCGGAGATAAGCCGATTCCAAAGGTTCACGTACAATCATGATCAGTTATTTGTAGTGCCCCCCAGCAATAAGCTGGGGGGCGTTTTCATGTGGGTTATTCCATCCCTTAAATATAGCACAAATATGCTGTATTTATACCGCAATTGCGCTATAATAATAAATAGCAGGGGCGGGGTAAAGCCTTTGATCGCAGTAGAGGGGTTTACTCCTCGCAGTAAGTCGAGACGTTGAGCCTAACCGCTGCCTACCCACTGCGCGGAAACCGACCGGAGCAAAAGCCAGCGCTAGCTAGGGGCGCAACGCTAGCAGCAACCGAGCAACGGCAGCAGACGCCAGCCAGAGAGTAGGTAACCCACCACAGCTATGGCCGTAGCTGTGGGCCAACCAGGGCAGAGCAACACGCTTTATCAGGCACTCTGCCCACACCAAACAAGGCACAAACATGAAACAACTGGAACTAAAGCCAGAAGCACTAAATGATTGCCAATGGGCACGACCTAGCAGCGCCGGTGAGGGTATAGTGTTGGCCGTGCGAGAGCCGATGACCCACGGACTAGCGCCTTGGCTGCGATCGCGGGGCTGGCGGCTGCGCGAATATGCCAAAGACAGGGGGCAAGCAGCGGCCTGGATGGTGGGCGGCAACGCTACCGAGCTGCTGTTATGGCTACCACCGCCACCGAGCCAGGGGAGCCGCACACCGGGAAACTATCTGCCGTTTTGACCGAATGCCCCCAGGGGGGCCGCTTAGCGGCAGAGCCGCCGCCGCCGCCACGCCTCAGAGCCGCACGAGCAGGGGACCCGGTAGCAAGGCCGGAACGAAGTGGAGAGCGCAGCGGGCCTTGCTCACTGGGGCGAGTGTGGCAACCTATTTGGTGGGCGGGGGACGGCGAAGCCGCGAAATAAAAGCGAAGCAACTCTATTGCGGGGCAGACCAAAGGGAGACGCCGCCACTATCGACAGCTCGGCTGCAAGCGGAGCGATTGTTCAACTCAACACCGACACAACCATGAGCGACACATCCATCACACTTAGCCTGACTGAATCAGAAGCGATCGCATTAGCTCAATTCCTTAAGCGATGCGGTTTCTCAGACTACCGAGCACGAGCAACCAGCGACGATGATGCCTACATGATGCAGGATGCTGCCGCCAAAGTTAGAGACGCACTGACGGAGAAAGGATTTGCACCACGATAGAGAGCGAGATCGCTTTCTTTATCACGGGGCAGACCACAGGGAGACGCCGCCTTCAGTAGCTTGGCTGAAAGCGGAGCGCTATGCCTCGATCTAAATAGAAGCAGGTTGCACAAAATTCGCATTTTGCTAAGATGGGCGCACGGGAAATCAAACATAGCTCTTTCTTCGTCATGAAGCGGCACTGGGATTCTGTTCTTTCAACAGGAGAGAGTGCATGCGTACTGTTTCAGATCGAGATTCTCGATCAGTCCATGATGCTCACAGGCTTTGTCAAATTCAGCGCACTTTCTAAGGGCTGTATGTAGATTTTCTGGAGTATTAGTACTCCCCCGAGACCCAAGCCAGGAAGTGCACTAAGGCAATCTGTGTTTACTCACAACCAAATGTTCTCTAGAGGAACTAAATCATGAGGAAATTAGCATTAAGGCTGTTCGTGATGTCTGAACTACTTCTTTCTTTAACGCTAAAACCAGACGTGAATCGTCAATGGCGAAGAGAAGTGGCATCAGCATTGCGAACAGCCCTTTGTGGGATTCGCAATGCTGTAGACACACAATAAGTCTTGATGCTCCTTGCAAAGGACCTCATTTGTCCCTTGAATTGGAGTCGTAAATGAACGTCATCAAACGTTCTCTCATTAGCGAGTTCTTACGCCAAAATCCCAGTGCAAAGACGGCTCTTGCGCTCTGGTATAAGCTTGTATGCCATAGTAGCTGGAGCAGTTTTGGACAATTACGAAAGACTTTTCCTACTGCGGAGGAGTTTCGGAATCTCACGATTTTCTGTGTTGGCTGCGGAAGCATCTTTATCGTTGCTTACGTAGATTATCAACGTGGGAAAATTTTCATTCGGGAGGTCTATGACAAACAGCACCTTCAACGGCAAATCCAAATCTTATCTCGAACTGGTGACTAATTTTCCACCCCGTTCGATTACCTCGGATGCCGAATTACATAAAGTTGAGAAGGTGATAGATGTGCTCTTGGATCAAGATGGACTTAGCCCAGACGGACAGGATTACCTAGACGTCCTTGGTCTTCTGGTGAAAGACTATGAAGAGCGGATACAGATTAAAATCCCTGATATTTATGGGGTTGAGCTGTTGAAAGCTCTCATTAAAGACCGTGGTCTTCGCCAGAAGGAACTGGTTCATATTTTCAAGACCGAGTCAATCATTTCTGCCATTCTGAAAGGTCAACGAAGACTTACAGTTGAGCACATTCAGAAACTGGCAGAGTATTTCCACGTATCACCTTCTGCGTTTTTCCCCCTCGAAGCTGATCTGGCTTCTGAGGCATAATTTTGTAGTGAGTGGACGAAGGGGTCAGAACATAACCTACTGGCCACCTTTGCTAGAAATCTATGATTGTATGGAGCAAGCTGGCTCACGTTCTTTGGTACGTGAGTGATATCGCTATTAACTATATCCTCAACAAGGGACTAAACCATTTCACAGAACATAGACTTAGAGGCCATGCTGCCAACAATTCGGCTTCCATGCCTGATATCTATGGTCAGCAGTTACTAAGTGTACTAATGGATGAGCATGACTTACGTCGTCGAGATCTTTCCGATGTTTTTAAGTCAGACACAGAATGCTTTGCAGTCTTATCCGGCCAACTGCCATTGACGATAGACCATATCGAAATGCTGGCTAACCGCTTCAATGTTTCTCCTCTAGTTTTTTTTCCAGAACAATCCAATTAGAGATCGCTCCCCCCTTCAATGCAAAAAAAGGGCCGCAGCCCCCAGAAACTAGCCCATGAGTTGGCACCGCACCCGACCACCACGCTGGCCACCCCGCAACTGAATGTAGCCACCTGGCACCACACAGGGCACCGACACCGCAAACGGAGCAGGCCCGGACGACACACAGCGCACGGCCACCGAGTAACCCACCACCGCCGCCCACCGAGCCGCAAACCCAGACGGCAGCGACGAGAACCAGCACTCAGCCACGAACCCGGTGAATGACCTGTCAGACTCGCGCCAGTAACACTCAACCGCCCCAAACTCAGCGGCAATGGACTGAACAAACTCATAAGGAACTGACTGCATAACAAAATAGCCAAACGCAACGCATACCTTTTACGCCTTCTGTCTGGCTCTGGAATGGGATAACGCTAGTGTCAAGGGGCCGAGTGCAGCGAGGACTTGCGCAGCCCTTGATACGGGTTCTCAGGCGTAAAATTGCGTCCCCTGCGTTGGCTCATTCAGAGATCGCGCTTAAGTACAGGGAGCCGGGGGGAACGACCGGGGCCACCACGACCACGACGGGCGGCCAGCCACCGCTAGAACTCAGCAGCGATCGCTGCCACTAAAAAAGCCTCTGCTGCCCAGCAGAGGTGCTGTCGGACTTTGCGTGACTGTCGGTGACTGACGCCAGTGGATAGGAGCTACGGTGTGGAGCCGCTGGGTTTAATCCGAAGTCAAGGTGGGAAAGTCGGTCATCGCTAGGGGACATGAACTTTTATAAATGGGCGATCGCGCAAGAGGCGTTTTTGAGAGGTTGCATTGCCCTTGTATTTGTTCGCTGTAGAAGCACTCTCTAAGCCACTAAGGTGGGTCTACGAAATTTTCATGGATTTTGGAGGTCGCGCCGCTTTACTTTGAATTCTTGGATCATTAATCAAAACCCATGATTGGCAGGGGTTGCACGTGTGCTAGGTTGCTGAAACTTCCTCCTTAGAGACCGCGAATTATGGGAATGGTCACAGTTTATTTAGAAGATGGCACTGTAGTTGGAGAAGGACGAGGGACTCGCAAGAATCCAGGCGAGGACTACTCTTTCTCCGCGGATGATGTTTGCAAAGTTGAGCCGACCAACGCGCTCAAGAAAAAGCATCGAGGGCGAATTTGTCGCTTGACGGGAACATATCGGGAGTATGGGCCTGGCACGCTAAAGATAGGCGCTATCTTTCTTGATACTGGAAAGTTTGGGTACGTTGATGCCGGTGACCTAATCCCTGTGCCGCCCGATGAAGTAGCTGCTCAACCACACCAATGAGTGCGAAAGACCAGGCGGCCAATAAAAAAGCCCCTGCCGGATAGCAGAGGCTTCGTCATGGTGTGGTTTTGAAGCTAGGCGTTGAAACCCGCGATCGCGCCTAAAGACTGTAAGTTATTCAACCGCTCGTAGCAGGATAGGGGATTCTCCAAACCCTGCGCCTCAGCCAGTTTCCCGATAGTCGTCACGGCGTAGACCATACCCTGTTGAGCCGCCAGCAGAATCTCATAACAGCGCTCCTGACCAGGTGAGAGCTGACCCACATAATCCGGGTCAACCCAGAGGTAGGAACAGTCTTCAAGAACGCGATCGCTGTTCTCAACATCAGAGAAAATCAGCTTCATGTCAGCGGTTTCGCGCTCTAGCTCTTCGTCGCGTAATTCTGGATTGTGCCCGTCATCATGTTCCAGGGCCAGGTTGAAGTTTTCTAAATGGTTGATCTGTTGCATGGTGGCCTGTGTGCTGAGTGGGAGTACAAAGCTACTCCCACATCTTAACCCGCTAATCAGTTATCCGAAAATGTTCCACCAGCCTCCTTCTGCTGGCTGTTCGTCGCGCTCGGTGACGCTGTCGTCATCTCCTTCAGGCTCTAAGTCTTCATTAGGGCCGACGACACGACTACCCCGCACCCGCAGCTCATCATGGTCTCGTCTATCCCATCTCTGATCGGCGCGGGCCTCATTTGCCAGAGACTCATCGCGATCACTTTTGGCACCTGACCCGCTTCGCGTCCAACCTTCCACGTCCAGCGCATCGTCATGGGTAGGAGTATTGACAACGATGTGAGTGCCACGATCGTCACTGATTTCCACAAGAGAACTATCTGCCGGTTCTTCTTCCGGTTTTAGCCAGCCAAAAATCCCCATTTGAACACCTCACTTAATTTCAAAACCTGTCGCTGTCGTGCCGTCGTAATAAACCCAGAACTCTCGCCCTGAGGCATCTTCGATGTAGAGGTCTGCTGTCTCGGTGCTGCGGTTGGCGAGGCCAAAGGTGCTCGTCATCGCGTCATAGCTTTGAGGCCAGGTCAGCCCCTCTAGCCATGCCGCCTGGTCAGGGGTGATATAGCCCATGCCCCCGCGATTGGCAGATTCTGCCTGAGGCAAGTAGCTAGAGTCGCTCGGCGTGTTCCAGGGGGTCGGCTCAGGAGCCGTAGAACAGGCCGAGATCGCAGCACCAGCCAGCAGACCTAAGACTTTCCCCAGATACGCGACCTCTGTGCGCCTAGGGCGCGGGAATCGTGCGTTTTAACATGCTGCATCCGTGCAACTCCTTATCGATGAGTCACCCAAACCCTTGCGGGCTGGTCATTTCAAGACGCGCGTTCGCTGTACTTGGCTGGCACGAATCCTGTACGTCGCCTGCACAAACAATGCGCCATGAATCGGATCGTAGCGTTTAGTTATTTTTGATGCAAGTTGAATCGAATAGAATTAAATCGAAATTGTTGCACAGGCGTAGGCTAGGCAGTGACATCCAGACGTAGTGAACCCGTGGCCGATCGCGTAACGTTTGACATCGAAGGTTTGAGAGAGCAGATTGAGACCGCCTATGCCGACAATCCGCTCTGGGGAAGGTTGCCGTTGGCTCAGAAGCTGCGGTTACTGGTTGAGGAGCGGTTGAAAGAGATTGAGAACGCAAAGGAAAGCAAGTTGTAGCGTGACCTATGCCTGAGTTTCGAGCGGGTCAAATCATTCCGCTGCGGTACAAAACCCGCGAGCTGAAGGCGATCATCATTGACCCCAATGGCTTGGGGCCAGACAAACCCACTATTGGGCTCGGCTTTCGCAGCATGGATCGACACATTGGCGTGCCCCAAACCACCCTGTCGCGGAGGGTGATGCAAATAGAGGGGGAGAAGTACCTCGAACTTCCCTCTAGCAATCGTTTCAGGGTGATGCAAATCCGCGCTGACGATGGCAATGAGTATTTGTTGCTGGAAGCTTCGGACTGGGTTGCCTTGGCTCAAGATTGGGCGAAGAATCCGGGGAAGCTGAGGAAACCGGCTCGTGAGGGACTGATCGACTTTCTCGCCTGGTTCGCGGCTGAGGGTATCTATGCCCAGGCGTACACCATCCTGAAACGGGCCTTCACTTACGAAGACGATCAGCGGGTGCAGAACTGGATCATGTCGCGGGAGAGCGGCAAACCCGCCCGCCGTGAATGGGGTTTTGAGGTACAGGACAAAGACCCCCGTGGCCGCTATGGTTACTGGACAAACTATGTCTATCGGGGGCTATTCGGGATGGATGCGGCCACCATGAAGGAAGTCTGGGAAACGCCGGTCAGTGGCAGCGATCGCATTGCTCGCAACTACATCCCCCAAACAGCAGGACTAGAAGCGGTGGCCTACTGCGAGAAGATGGTGGCGCAGTTGGACTTAGACGACATCGAGCAGGCCCACGACCTGGCGATTCAGGCCACCCGGATCAAGTTCTCAAAGTATTTTCTATTGGGTTAATCGATTAAGCACTCAAGCAGTTAAGCGCTTAATCGCTGATCGGCCTATGTATAGAATCGGAGAAATTTTGGTCGCTAAGGCATATCGAGATCGTTCTCGCAATCATGGACCGCTTTCGTTAGCGATTCCGTCATCAAGGCACGGACACGGAACTCAGTGCGAAAATTTTCCAGCCCATCCTCAATGGGTAGCACGACCTCATCCGCCGAAGCGGGAATCACGTTCACATTCCAATCTGGAAATTCACTATCGAGGACGGCCTCCAAGTTGCGGGCGTATTGCCGTCCTATACGGGGGGTTGTGTATGCCGTATTGATTCGTATCGTCGCAGTCGGTCGGGTCATTGTGGTGTATGCCGTGGTGGCCTAGTTGCTTTACTGCTCCAGCCAATCTTCCAGCAGTTGCGTAACCAGGTCGGAAAAATCCCCTTCGTAGTCCACCAGAGATCGCTTCACCTCTTTGTTCAGTTCCTTGGGAATGTAGGCCCCCACCTGAATGTAGTTCGGGTCTGAGCGCTTCCCTGTAGCCTTCCGCTGCCGCCGCTTCGGTTCCTCCGGCGCTGGCTCTGATGCTGGAGCCGCTTTAGCCTTCTGCCGTCCCTTCGCCAACTTGTCAAACATGCTTACTGGATCAGCCATGACTCTCAATCTCCTTCGCTAGCGATTCGTACTCACCCCAGGCAATGCGACCAAAGCGAT
>ERZ1740058.620-NODE-620-length-24965-cov-5.977800_pt1 | contig 24965 bp, 14 predicted proteins | sample MGYA00581745_ERZ1740058 | MGnify/ENA primary metagenome ERZ1740058 (study PRJEB43018, sample SAMN04849742) | marine metagenome | isolation source: floating plastic debris | place: Pacific Ocean | collected 2008-08-30 | study: EMG produced TPA metagenomics assembly... | reverse complement strand
AATCATACGTTTCTGACAAAGATAACTATAAAAACTACTTTGACCCATTACCAATAAACCTATGTCATCGTATAATAAGGGTATTTTTCTTTACCATTTACCCTCAACCTTTCACCTTCTACCATCGACCGTTTACCATTTTTATTCATAACGAAGTGATTCGGTGGGGTTAGCCAAAGCTGCTCTAATTGTTTGAATACTAACCGTGAGTAAAGCGATAATCAGTACCATCGCAATGGGCGTCAAAAACAACGAGACGTTCATCTCCGTACGTACCGCATACATTCGGAGCCACTGCTGGATGACCCAGTAACCCACGGGTAAGGCGAGCAGACTGGCGATCAGTACCAACCGTAAGTAATCCCACGATAGTAGTTTAACGATGCTCTGTACCGAGGCTCCCAACACTTTACGAATACCGATTTCTTTGGTTTTCTCCACCACCGTATGCAATGTAAGCCCGAATAGTCCTAAGCAGGCCACAAAAATTGTGAGTGCTTAAAATAGGTCGAACAATTGTCTGATCCGGGTATCTGCCTGATACTGGGCGTTGAAGTAATCGTCTACAAAGTAGTAGTCAAACGTTTCGTAGGGAAAAACCTGGGTATAGGCTTCTTCAATCTGCTCAAGCGTGCTATTTAAACCTTGGGCGGATACTTTAATGCTGTAGTAAGAGTCAAGTTTGTAGGTGAAATCATCCCGACTGAAGAGGAAGGGCTGGGGAGCGTGCTGTAATGACTGGTGATAGTAATCCTGAACCACCCCCATAATTACGTATTCGTTACTGCGCTCATCCCGAAAAGCCTGACCGATAGCATTATTCGGGTCGGTATACCCTAGTATCTCAGCCGTACTTTGGCTAATAACACTACCTTTGGAAGTATCAAATGTTCCAGCCAGCAGTTTTAGATCATATACAGACGCATAATCATTATCAGCTTTAAGTACATCAATACTAGCGTTCTGATGGAGCTCAGCCAGTTGAATGGAATAAATACTACCGCGCTCACCAGGAGTAGTCCGGGAAAAAGAAACCGCTTTTACCCCAGTGTACGGGGCAATGGTCGTTTTGAAAGCATCTTCCGGAATTGTAGGCGATTTTTGCTCGTGGTGCTCGATCCAGGTCTCGGTGCGGTTCTCCGGGCCGGTTACCACAATTACCCCCTCCTGATTAAAACCCAACTCGTAATTCCGCATAAAACGTAGCTGCTGCACTATGGCAAAGGTGAAAAGTATTAGCACCATGGAGGCCCAAAATTGCGCCACTACCATTCCCCGGATAGTATTGGTTCTAGGTTGCAAAACCCCTTTACCTTTGAGGAGCAGAAAGGGCGAGGGGTAGGATAGTTTTAGTGCCGGAATTATTCCGGCTAATAACGTACTGAAGACAAACAGCAAAAGAGCAGCTAACCAAACCTGGCTCGTATGAATGCTGATTTCTTTGCCAATAAACTGCGTATACCAGGGGTGAAGGATTTGCACCGCTGTAATGGCTAATCCTAATGCCAGACAGTTGTAGAGGGTTGACTCTAAAAAGAACTGGCTAATGATTTGTTGCTGTTGGGCACCCATCAGCTTCCGAAGCCCCATTTCTTCGCTGCGGGTTACCGCTTTAGCCATCGTCATGTTGATATAGTTAATAATGGCTACAAATACAATAAGTACTGCTAGTGCCGAAAGAAAGTAAATGTATTGGGCATTGCCATTTACGCTTAGTTCACCTTCCCGATGAGAGTGCAGATGAATATCGGTGAGTGGTTGCAGGGAAAAATGGACATTTGAAGAAAAGTCTTGAGGAGCGTGCGTTGTAAATAAGTGATTAATGTTAGTTTTAAATTCAGCTAAATCAGCAATGGGGGCGAGTTGGACATACGTGTACACGCTGTTTCCGTTCCAGGTTTCAGCATAGTCTTTACCCCATCCGGTAGATAGGGTGGAGAAGGAAGCTAGAAAATCGTACTGAAAATGAGAGTTCTCCGGGCTATCTTCCACAATCCCCGAAATCACTAGCTCAAAGCGATCATAATCGTTGGTATATTCCACGGTCTGCCCAATCAGCTGGGAAAAATCCTGCTCATTGCTACCGAAAATTTGCTGAACGGCACTTTCGGAAAGAACAATCTTACGAGGATCATCTAGTACAGTCTGGGGATCTCCGTGTATGAGCGGAAATGAAAATACCGAGAAAAATCCGGGATCGACGAAGAAGCCTCTGAGGAAGCTCCGCTTAATTGCTGGTTTACCTGAGTGGTACCAAGTCAACGTGCTGTAAGACGATAGCCCACTCCAAGGTAAAATCATGCGGGTGTGGTTCGCTACCGAAGCCAGTTCATCCTGCCACATCGGTCCCAGAGGTGGGGGAATTAGCGTAGTTTCTTCAGCCGCTTCCGACTCATAGTCAGCCGCGATGCGGTAGATACGGTCAGCATTCTGATGAAAAGTATCGTAACTCAGTTCGTAGCTAACATACTGGGTGATCAGCAGACATACGGTCATACCAATGGCAAGCCCTAGAATGTTAATCAGGCTAACAACTTTGCTTTTGAGCAGATTGCGGTAGGCGATTTTGAAGTAGCTTTTTAGCATATGGCTTGGGGGTTGGAGCAGGGAGCTGGGGGTTGCGAAGAGCACCAAGCCCCGCGCCCCCAGCTCACCGCCAGATTATTCGTAGCGTAAAGAGTCGGCCGGATTAGCCAGTGCCGCTTTGATGGTTTGGAAGCTGATAGTAAGCAAGGCGATAGCTAATACTAGTATTAGGGGGATCAGAAACATCCACCAATGAATGTCTATGCGAAAAGCGTAGTTTTCTAGCCACTGTTGGGTGACCCAGTAGGCAAGTGGTAGCGCTATAATACTGGAAATCAACACAAGCCTGATAAATTCATTTGAAAGCAGGGTTACGATACTTTGTATCGAGGCTCCCAGTATTTTCCGGATACCAATTTCTTTTGTTCTTTGTGAGGTCGTGAAGGTTACTAGCCCTAATAAGCCTAAGCAGGCCACAAAAATAGCCAACCCCGAAAAGAGAAGAAATACGTGGCCAAACTGTTGATCAGCCCGGTACTGCTGATCGAAGTATTCATCTAGAAAGAAATAACTAAATGGGTTATCAGGAAATAACTGCTGATAGGTTTGCTGGATAGCTTGTATGGTCGCCGCCACATTCTCGCCTTGTACCTTGCAGGAATAAAAAGATTCTTGTTGATGCTGAAGCGTTAGAATCATGGGATCATAATCGTATTGTAATCCCAGTTGATGAAAGTTTTTGATAACTCCAATAATTCTAAAGTCGTCATCATTTTCTTGATACCCCCAAACCATGGGTTGACCAATAGCTGCCTCTGCACTTTCAAACCCCATCAATTTAGCGGCTTTTTCATTAATGATCAGCCCCTTGTCGTCTGTTCCAAAATGCTTATCAAAATCGCGCCCTGCTATGATTTGTAGATCATAGGTCTCTACAAAATCATAATCTACCCCTATAACATAATTGGAAGTAATGTATTCAGCCGGAACATCTTTGCGATGAATAAGATCGTTACTCCAGGTAATGTGACGTCCGGGTACCTCAGTAGAGGCGGTTACCCGTAAGACATTGGGGATAGCACCAAGCGTATTTTTAAATGTTTCTGTTTTTTTAGAGAATGTAGCGTCGATAACAGTAGGTGTTTTGAGAACGACAATCTGCTCAATATCTACTCCTAACTCCTGATTCCGCATGAACGTAAGCTGCTGATACATCAGTAATGTTCCTATAATCAAGGCCACTGAAATACTAAACTGGAATACGACTAAGGATTTCCGTAATCCGCTACCTTTTGTTGTCTGAATCCGCTTCCCTTTGAGTACAGCAACCGGATTGAAAGAAGTAAGTATGAAAGCAGGATAAAATCCCGATGCTAAGGCCCCAACCAAAAAGAAGCATAAACACAATAGCCAAAATAAAGGAACATTCTGTAGACTTATATCAGCGGGTTGACCAGTGAGCCAGCTAAAAGGTTCTTGTAGCAACTGTACCAAGGTTATGGCCAGTATAATCGCTAGGGTATTGATCATGAGTGCCTCCAGTAAGAACTGTCCAATCAAGGTGGGTTTTGAAGCGCCTATAGCCTGTCGTATTCCTACCTCTTGGGCCCGTTCGGTCGCTCGTGCGGTCGATAGATTGATGTAGTTAGCGTAGGCAATACACAAGGTCAAAACACAAATCAGGAACAGAAAATAAAGGGTATGACAATTGCCCGTGGAGTTTGTTTCATCGCGTAGGTCTGAATATAGATATATGTCACGTAGCGGTTGTAAGATAAATTGTACTTCCCCTATCGCATCTTTCATGGTTGCCTCACGATGATTTTGCAACAACTGCTGAAGTTTTTCCTGCAATGCTAATAAATCGGTATTAGGCTGTATTAATACGTAGGTGTTAGCAATACTAAATCCCCAGTCGGTTTCCCCAAACTCACCTAGGTTCTTATAGCTAAGCAGCACATCAAAAGTGAAGTGGGTATTGATCGGTACATCTTGAAATACTGCTTTTACCGTAAATAAGCGCACGCTGCTATCTTGTTGTAGTTCAATAGTTTTACCGATGGGGTCTTCGTCTCCGAAGTATTTATGGGCAGTGGATTTGGAAATGACAGCGGAATGAGCCTCTTCAAGGCCGTTTATAGCATCGCCTTGGAGTATGGGGAAGGAGAAAATGGAAAATACGCTAGGGTCAGCAAAGTAGATACGTTCTTGTGGTAGCGTAACATCTTTGTATTTAACGAGCGTATTCCCAAACCAGGGGCGAAAACGAGCAAAAGCTTCTACCTCAGGAATTTCAGCTTTCATAGTGGGACCAGCCGCCCCAAAATTACCAGCATCTTTTTCTTCTAGCTCTCCGTTAGGATAATACCAAGCAACCCCTACTCGATAAATCTGATCCCTCTTCTTATGAAAGTCGTCATAACTCAATTCAAAAGTAACGTACTGCAAAATCAGCAAACAAGCCGCCATACCAATGGCTAAACCCAGAATGTTAATCAAACTAAAGACCTTGTTTTTGAGTAGGTTGCGGTAGGCAATTATGAGATAACTTTTTAGCATCGTATAGATTGTTTATTCGTAGCGCAATGAGTCAGCGGGGTTCGCCAAAGCTGCTTTCATGGTTTGAAAACTGATGGTAAGCAGCGCGATAAGCAACACGACTGCAAGCGGCAGTAGGAATAACCACCAACTGATGGCAATACGGAAGGCATAGCTTTCTAACCACTGTTGCATGATAAAATAAGCCAGTGGTAACGCCAGCAAACTAGCTATCAGGATAAGCTTAACAAATTCTCTGGAAAGCAGGGTAACAATACTGCCTATGGAAGCCCCCAATACTTTACGAACTCCAATCTCTTTGGTGCGCCGGAAGATGGTGTACGATGATAAACCAAATAACCCTATGCAGGAAACCAGAAGTGCCAGTACGGTAAAAAGCCCAAAGACCCTTCCGAATAAAAAGTCCTGTTGATACTGCTGCTGAAAGCGTTCATCCAGAAAGTAGTAGTTAAAAGGGTTATTTGGAAAAAACGCAGTATATTTTTCTTCCAGCAGCTCGAGGGTAGTGGGTAATTGCTGCGTCAATAGCTTCACTGAAATTGGGTTGTATGTAGAATAGGTGGGTTGAAATAATATTGGCTCAATCGGATAGCGCAGCGACTGTTGGTGAAAATCGGCTACCACACCAACTACTTCCCAAGGTTTGTCATAAGTCCATACCGTTTCGCCCAATGCCGCCTCGTTAGTCGTAAAACCTAATAACTTAACCGCAGATTCGTTCAGTATGATAGTGTGCAACTGATCCCATTCGGCATGATAATCACCTCGCCTAAAATTTCTTCCGGCCAGTAGTTGAACATCATATAGTTTAACAAAATCGGCATCTATACCCATAAAGCTGCTAGTGAAACGTGTACCTTCTTCAGTATAGCGACTCCTCACGTTGAAGAGCCGCCCCATTCGCTGACCGGGTACCCGGTTAGAACTAGCCGCTCGGCTAATAGATGCTTCCTGCTCAATAGCATCTTTGAAGCTATTCATACGATCAATGTAGGTAGAATCCCACTGGGCTTGGTCGGGTGAGCGAATCACCAGTATCTGGTCAATAGTAACTCCTAATTTCTGTTGCTGAATGAACAAAATTTGCTGGTAGACAATCAACGAGCCGACCATCAGTGTCACAGAAGCAGCGAATTGGGTTACGGTAAGGCTCCTTCTGAGGAAACTACTACTTTTATTCTGAGAAAACTTACCGCTCAGAACTTTAGTAGGTTGGTAAGAAGAAAGAACAAAAGCGGGATAAAAGCCGGATGCCAAGATGCCCAGCAAGGTCATCGTGCCTAACAATGCCATGATGAAACGGGCATTCCCCCCGGTACTCAGTAGGTAAACCAGCGATAAGTCTTGTTGAAGCAAATGGTTGAAGCCAGTTTGAACGGTTTGGGTAATGGTGAAAGCAACTAGAATTCCCAGTAGGTTGATTAGCAAAGACTCCATCATGTACTGCCCAATAAGTTGCCGTCGCTTAGCCCCGGCCACTTTACGAATACCCACTTCTTTAGCTCGTTCCAGCGACTTAGCAGTAGCTAAGTTGATATAGTTGATCCAGGCGATCGTCAGGATTGCGATGGCAATAATCAGCAGTCCCCATACGACGGTGCTGTTTCCGGTAATGCCTATCTCATACTCAAAATCAGAGTACAAATGGGCTTTTTCTAACGGTTGTAAACTGAACTTCTCAACACTACCCGATACTTGGTCTCCTTTGAAATATCGTTCACTGAAACCGGCCAGTCTCCCTTCAAAATCTTGCTGATTCACATCTGGCTTAAGTTGAACATAATGGTAGAAATCAGACCAGTTCCACTTTGCGTCTTCGTTTTCAGTCCAGTCGATTACGGCTGGGATAGAAATGAGTAGGCTGAAGCGTAGGTGGGAATTTTTCGGGACATCTATAATAGCAGTCACTACAAACGGGTCAGACATATCATCCAGCATGACCGTTTCTCCGATGTATGCTTCCCAGTTTTCATTCTGCTCATCAAAGAGTCGGCGAGCTAAGGAAGTGGTCAGTACGACGGCTTGCATATCCCGTAAGGCAGTGGTGGTATTCCCTGCTTGTACGGGAAAAGAGAACAGGTTTAGGAAAGAAGAGTCAGTGGCCAAGGTATTCTCAGCAACTATCTTTTTGTTCCGGTGATCGATTACTATCTCTCCAGTAGGAAATACCTCAGTACTACGTACCACCTCTTCAAAATCTTCATTCATGGCGTTTCCTACCGGAGAATAGGTGATGGTACCATGTTGGACAAGCTCACCATTTTGATAGCGGTCGTTAACTACTCGGTAAATCTGATTCTCCTTCTCATGAAAGTCGTCATAACTCAATTCAAAAGTAACGTACTGCAAAATCAGCAAGCAAGCGGCTATCCCAATGGCTAGCCCTAAGATGTTGATTAGCGAAAAAACCTTGTTTTTGATTAGGTTGCGGTAAGCAATTTTGAGGTAACTTCTGAGCATAGTCCATGTGATTTATTCGTAGCGTAGTGATTCAACTGGGTTTGCTAGGGTAGTTTTAATAATCTGAACGCTAACGGTAATTAGCGCTAGTAGCCAGACTAATACTACTGGCAGCGCTAACAGCCACCATTGAATTTCCATACGGTAGGCATAATTCTCTAGCCAGTCCTTGGTAAGGATATAGACAATGGGTAGTATCAAAATGCTGGCTATCGCTACTAGCCGGATGAAATCATGGGAAAGCAGCGTGATGATACTTTGGGTAGATGCTCCCAGCACTTTGCGAATGCCGATCTCCCGGGTACGCTGCAACGTTACATAAGATGACAATCCAAATAAGCCCAAGCAAGCAATAAAAATCGCTAAACCGGCAAATAGACTAAAGATTCTTCCAAATTGCTGATCGGCCTGGTACTGATGATCAAAATAGTCGTCGAGGAAAAAATAGTCAAAAGGGCTATTTGGAAAAGCCATCGTCCATTCCTGGCGGATGTTAGCAAGGGTAGTTGAATAATCATCACTTATTTTTAATGAAAAGTATTCGCCGGCCCAAGGTGCATTGAGGTATCTTTTTAAAACAAATACCATAGGTCCTACGCTCTGATGCAAAGACTCTTGGTTAAAATCTTCAACGATACCAACAATTGTTTTTGTATGCTTGTCGTCGTCGGCTTCATTCCAAACGATGGGTTGCTGTATTGCTTCCTCGGCGGTCTCAAAGCCTAGCAACCGAATGGCTGTTTCATTGAAGATAACTGCTCCCCGGTCGGAGGGTATATTTCGGGAGAAGTTGCGCCCGGCCCGGAAGTTAGCTTCGTATAAGTCAAAAAACTCTTCATCTACGGCGACAATTTTTATTCCCTCTGGGTTTTCTGGATGAGTAGGACGGTGAAATTCACGACCCCAACTTACTTCCTGACCAGGAACGTTTGATGACCTGCTATCTCATTTAGTTGAGGAAGCTTGCTCGCTTCGTTTCTAAAGTATTCTAACTGCTGTTGGTAGGTAGAGTCTTTTAGTCCGGGACCCTTTACGATGAGCGTTTGATCCATATTCAAGCCCAAATCTTGCTCGCGCATGAAATCCAATTGGCGTTGAACAATAAAGGTCCCAGCAATCAGTGCAATGGAGGCCGCAAACTGGAATATGACCAATCCTTTTCGGAGTACAATACCCTTTTTAGAATTTTTAGTATTACCCTTTAGTACTGACAAAGGGCGGTAGGAGCTGAGCACAAATGCTGGATACAAGCCTGCTAACAAGCTGCCAATTAAGAATAAAATAAGAATCGCTACACTCAATTCTGTATTGAAGGCGATGGTAAAGCTTCCTTGGGTAAAGCTACGAAAGGCAGGCATCAGCAACTGCGATAGCGTGAAAGCTAACGTAGTCGCTAGTAGGGTTACCACTAAAGACTCAGCCAGAATTTGGCTGATCAATTGCTTTCGGCTTGAACCAACTACTTTACGAATGCCAATTTCTTTTGCTCGCTCCACCGACTTGGCAGTAGTCAAGTTTAAATAGTTAATCCAGGCAATGACTAGGATAAAGAAAGCAATAAGCGTTAAAAACTCTACTGTACGACGACTTCCGTTGGTCTCTACCTCGGCTTCCAAATCAGAATCAAGATGAATGTTCTGGATGGGCTGTATGCCAGCCACACGTACGTATCCTGCTTTACGCCACGCCGCTAACTTTTCCCCTAGGTAGTTCTCAATAACCGTCGTAATTTTATCCTTTATTAAGTTTGGATTAGTACCGGGCACAACTTCTACGTAGTTATAAAAGTTACCCCAACCCCAATTCTCGTCAAGGTTCCAGTTTCTCGGAAGAGAACTAAAGGAAATTAGAAAGTCGGTATGCAAATGCGAGTTCTTGGGAATATCAGCATAGATACCCGTCACCTTAACGAGCGTAGAACCTCGGTCTCCCCGATGAAATGTTAGCAATTGATCTATCGCATTTTGACCAGGAAAATACTTATTAGCCATTGATTCAGAAATTACAATACTGCTGGGTAGGGTAAGTGCTTCATCGGCATCTCCTGCAATCATTTGATAAGAAAACATGGTAAGGAAAGAAGAGTCAGCATAGTAGATATTCTCTTCATGAAAGCTTCTGTTCTCTACTTGCATCACCGGGTCTGACATGAGCGGCCCAGTATGAACGAGCCGGGCGGAGCGTATCACTTCTGGAATATCATTACCTAGAGCAGGAGCTAAAGCTGGTGTAGTTTGAGCACGCTGCCCAACCAGCTCGCCATTCATGTAGTTTTGCTGTATTACTCGGTAGATATCTGGCCGACGAAAATCGTCATAACTCAGTTCGAAACTGACGTACTGTAGAATCAGTAAACAAGCGGCCATACCAATGGCTAAACCAAGAATGTTAATTACACTAAAGACCTTGTTTTTGATGAGGTTGCGATAGGCGATTTTGAAATAATTTTTTAGCATTTAGCTTGGGGGTTGGGGCAAGGCGCTGGGAGTGTGAAGGGCGCCAAGCCCCTCGCTCCCGGCCACCTGCTTAGTTATTCATAACGTAGTGAGTCAGCGGGATTGGCTATAGCTGCTTTAATGGTTTGGAAACTGATGGTAAGCAGAGCGATTAGCAGCAGGCTGCCTCCGGCCAGTAGAAATACCTCCCAGCTAATAATAATGCGGTACTCGTAATTCTCTAGCCATTGTTGCATTAAAAAGTAGGTAACTGGAATGGCCAGTAGCATAGAAAACCCAACTAACTTGAGAATATTTGTTGAAAGTAGTGCTACAATGCTACGAACGCTAGCTCCTAATACCTTCCTTACTCCAATTTCTTTGGTGCGCCGTTCGGCGGTAAACATGGCTAGCCCGAGCAATCCTAAACAAGCCACTCCAATAGCTAAGCCGGTTAGTATCTGAAACAAGCTAGCTATCCTCTGCTCCGAAGCATACAGAGTATCCAAATCGTCATCTACAAAAGCGTAAGTGAAAGGCAGTTGAGGAGCTATTTGCTTCCACTTGGTTTGTATGTCACTGATAGCCTCGGTTGTGGTACCCGGTCTGAGCCGGATATAGAGGTTGTCAAATTTATTGGTTACATGCGACATAATCGCCATCGGTCCGATCTTTTCCCGCAGCGAGCGAAAGTGAATGTCTTCAATAATTCCCACCAACTCGTAACGGCGTCCGTTTACGTCAATCATCTTCCCGATGAGTTCATCTTCGGGTCGATCTTGCCAGCCAAAAGCTCGCAGAGCTTCCGGGTTTAGCAGTATTTGCTGGTTCTCCTTAGTAAGGTTGGGCGAGAAGTTGCGACCCATCAGTAGGTCAATTCCTACCGTGGCCAGGTAGTCTTCGTCGGCAGCGTAGCGAGGAATGTTTACAGCTTCGGTCTGCCCTTGCTCAACAAATTCCACGGGAGTAAATGCATCGCCGTTGTAAGGCTGTCCTAGCACATTATACGCCAGTGAAGCATTTACGGAATAGGAAGTCATACTTACCATTTGCTTGAGGGTTTGTTTCTTCTCATCCAGCTTATCAACGTTCTTTATTACCAGCAAATGCTCCTTATCAAAGCCTAGTGATTTATTTTGTAGGTAAGCCAATTGCTGACTGATGAGTATAACACTGATGATCAGGCCAGAAGAAACAACAAATTGAGCAACTACTAAACCGTTGCGGAGACGAGAATCTTTTGTACCACGCACTAATTGACCTTTTAGTACCTGGGTGGGTTGAAATGAACTGAGTAGTTGGGCTGGTACCAGCCCTGAAATGAGACCGACAACTCCGGCTAGCCCCAGCAAAATGAAGACTGAAGCCACCGAGATACCGGTAGGTAGAAACTGGCGTACCAAACGGAAGTCGGTGGTAACCACTATCTGGCAGAGTGTAATCCCAATTAATGCTGCTATTGAGCAAATAAGTAACGACTCAGTTAAAAATAGCCCGAACAGTTGCGAACGAACTGCGCCTAATACCTTACGGATACCGGTTGATTTAGCCTGTTGAGCGGATTGGGCGGTAGCTAGGTTAATATAGTTAAATACAGCAATGAACAGCAACAACAACCCAATAGTGGCAAACATATACACCGTACGGATATCGCCTTGAGGATTAAAATCATCCATATGGGCTGAGTACAGCCGAATATCCAGTAGAGGCTGCAAGTGGTACTGGTGAATCTCTCCGTTAGCCTTAAATGATTCGTAGCTTTTTCCAAAACGGGCTTCGTAGACAGGGTTCAGCAGAGTATCCGTCAGGGCAACCATTTGCTCCTGTACTCGCTGAACGTCAACGCCTTCTTCCAGCAGAAAGTAGGTGTCGGGCCAGTCCGACAGCCATCCTGACAACTGATAATCTTCATTGCTGTAGTCAACGGAGAGTAATGCATTGAAGTGAAAGTGAGAGTTAGCCGGAAAGTCTTTGGCTACCGCGGTAATATTATACTGATGTTCTTTGCCAAATACCGTAACGTACATAGATTTTCCCACTGCATCTTCTGCCACTTGAAAGTACTTCTGCGCAGTTGCTTCCGATAGTACCAAAGAACGGGGTTGAGTTAGGGCGGAGGCCGGATTACCTACCAATACCTCACTCGTAAACAAGGCGAAAAAACCAGAGTCAGCAATGTACACATGCTCCTCGTTGAAGGATTTTTCTTCGGTTCGTAAGATCGGATACTCATCTAGTTGAGACCAAATCCGTACCGCTTTCTCAATACCAGGAATATGCCGCTTCATGGTAGGAGCTAGTGGTGCGGGAGAGCCGTTGTATTCATCATTTATGCCCGCTCGAATGGTGCGATAAATCCGGTCGGCCTTGTTGTGAAACGTATCGTAGCTTAGTTCGTATTGTACGTAGAGAAAGATAAGCAGGGCTGCCGCCAGACTAATGGATAACCCAATGATATTAATAGAAGCAAAAGCCTTCTTCCGGACTAGTCTACGGTAGGTGATTTTAAGATAGTTTTCTAGCATGGTCTAGGTTGTTTATTCGTAGCGCAATGAGTCGGCTGGATTGGCTAAAGCGGCTCGGATGGTTTGGAAACTAATGGTAAGCAGAGCAATTAACAGAATAAGCAGCGTGGGAGTCAAAAATATCCACCAGTGCAGATCAATACGGGTAGCATAGTTGGCTAACCAATTCTGCATGACAAAGTAGCCAATCGGCAATGCCAGTAACCCAGCGGCTAGTACCAGACGAATAAAGTCATAGGAAAGTAAACGAAATATTTGACCGATGGTAGCCCCTAGTATCTTTCTTACCCCAATCTCCTTAGTTCGCTGAAGTACAGTAAAAGAAGATAGTCCGAATAGTCCCAGACAGGCAATAAAGATAGCTAAGCCCGAAAAGATAGCTACAATCTGCCCGAATCGAGTATCAGCGCGGTACTGCTGATCGTAGGTGTCATTAACGAAAAAATACGTAAAGGCACTGTTTGGAAATGCTTGCTGCCATTGGTCCTTTATCTCAGCTAGGGTATTTGGTAGCTCTTCGGTGCTTAACCGTAGCGTAAGATAACTGCCGCCTGCCGTGTAAGGAAATACCATCGGAATATGAGCCTCCTTTGGCGAGCGCTGATGGTAATTACTTAGTACTCCCGAAATAATGGATGGTTCACCATGCTTCCAGTAGTAAGTTATTTTTGCCCCTATAGCTTCTTCAGGACTATTAAAACCTAGCTTACTCACTGCTTCTTCGTTAATCAGCACTTTTTCGTAATTGGACAAGCCAGGCTCAAAATTACGACCGGCTATTAGTTCTATATCCAATGTAGAAGCATAGTCTTCGTCTATTCGGACAAGGTAGTAGTTGTAACTGTTATTAGCCGCATCTTCTCCCACCTTTCTAATCCCGGTAGATGTGCCTAACTGGTGCAGACTTAAACCCGGTAGCGATGACGAGCGAGCCACTTGCTCGACAGTAGACAGCCGTAGCAACTCATTCTTGAAACTTTGTAGTTGGCTGATATACACTGAATCGGGTACCCCCAGACTAGGGGTATGTACCGCTAAGGTCTGGGTAATATCCATTCCTAGGTCTTGGTTCCGGAGGTGGTTGACTTGGAGATATACGGTAGACGTACCAATAATAAGCACTACGGTAGTAGCAAACTGAAAAATAACCATGCCTTGCCGCAACCATCGTCCGTGAGTGGAAGTTCTCAGTTTACCCTTTAGCACGGTGGTAGGTTGGAAAGAGGAAAGTACCAAAGCCGGATAAATTCCGGAAAGCAGCGCGCCAACCAAGATTAGTCCCCCCAAAAGGTACCAAAACATTGCATCGTGAGCAATAGAGAGCGACAGAGGCTGGGCGGTAATACTTCGGAAGACAGGTAGACTAAATTGGACGATCGTAAGCGCAATACCTCCGGCTAGTAAGCTAATAATTGCGGACTCCAACAAAAACTGCCTGATTAGTTGGGAGCGACCCGACCCCATCACCTTACGAATACCTACCTCTCGGGCCCGATCTACTGACCGGGCAGTAGAGAGGTTGACGTAGTTGACCCAGGCGATAGTAATAATGAATATTGCAATTATCAGCAGGAAATAAACCGTTCGGGCGCTACCGTTTACTTCGGGTTCAAAGGTCTTATTAGAATAAAGATGAATATCGTTGATGGGCTCAGCCACGAAGCGTTCATCTCCAACCTCGTCTTTTAAACTTATGGATAAATCAGTTAGTTTTTGATTGAACTCGGCTAAGTCGGTTCCCGGTGCCATCAGCAGGTAGGTATACTCATTGTTACTGTTCCAGGTATTTTTATCGTACCAGCGCCAAATTTTACCAACCGTGGTATGGGAGAGCAAAAAATCAAATTTGAGGTGCGTATTGAGAGGCACATCGGCAATAATTACGGTAACCTGATAAGGTTTGTTGTCAATCTCAATAGCTTCTCCCACAACGTCGGTACGTCCGAAGTACTTCTGAGCAGTAGACGTAGTTAATACCGTTTGAAACGGGAAAGAAAGCGCTGTCGTCGGATTGCCATGAATGACTTCGTAGGTGAAGACGGTAAAAGCAGAAGAATCGGCAAAGTATAGTCGGTCTTCGATAAACTTTTGATCTTTCACCTTTACTTCTATACTCTCATAATTATAAAAACGGACGAAGTTGAGTACCTCGGGGTGTTGCTCGGTGAGGTACGGGCCTAAATTTCCGTAGGTCTCGCAGTCAGTTTCTATAAATTCGGACCCATTGTACAAATCAAGGGTAACCCGATAGATATTATCAGCATTAGTATGAAAATCTTCGTAGCTCAACTCGAAACGCACGTACTGTAAGATCAACAGGCAGGCCGCCATGCCAATGGCTAATCCTAGGATATTAATCAAGCTAAAGACTTTATTCTTCAGTAGGTTGCGGTAAGCAATTTTGAGATAGCTTTTTAGCATTTTCTAGGGTGTTTATTCGTAGCGTAAAGAGTCAGCCGGGTTCGCTAATGCGGCTTTGATAGTTTGGGTACTGATGGTTAGAAAGGTAATCCCCAAGATGATTCCTGGGGGAGTTAGAAACATCCACCAGCCCAGTTCGATGCGAGTAGCGTACTGTAACAACCACTTCTGCAAAGCTAAGTACGATAAGGGATAGGCCAGCAGGCAGGCAATTAGCACCAGCTTGATAAAGCTCTTCGATAGCAATTTGACAATCTCCGGTAGGGAAGCACCAAGCACCTTCCGAACCCCTATTTCCTTAGTCCGCTGTAGAATGGTAAAAGATGATAAGCCAAATAACCCCAGGCAAGCCACCAGGATAGCCAAGACAGCGAAGAGGGTGGCAACCTGTCCAAATCGTACATCCGCCTGATACTGCTGGCTGTACTGGTCATCGAGAAAGAAATACGATAAAGGGCTTTCCGGTAGTAGCTGCCTCCAGATCTTTTCTACGGCCTGAATGGTAGCCTGAACTTCCTCGGTACTTAAATCTAACGTTAGGTAGTCAGCATAAGTGCTATACTCTAAGATAACCGGAAGATCGGGCTCCTTCGGAGAACGGTGGGCAAAGTTTTTCACTACTCCAATGATGGTAGGGTGCTCATTCCCATTGCGCGTGTAGTACGTAAGACGTTCTCCTACCGCCTGCTCCGTACTCTCAAACCCTAGTTTCTCCAGCGCTTCTTCGTTGATGATTACTTCATTGCGATGAGATCCGTCTTCGGAAAACGCTCTCCCGGCCAGCATTTCCATACTAAAAGTAGATATATACTGAGCATCTATCCCGAGAATATAGTAGGTATAGCTTCCTTCTTGCTCATCCTGGCCCAGTGGCCTGATCCCATCCCTGGACTCATCCAGCCCTATGCCCGGTACCGACCAGGATCGGGTGAACCCTTGTACATTTGGCTGACGAAGTAAGGCAGTTCTTACGTTATTGATCGTGGATTGGTAGATGGAATCCGAAACGCCTTCCATCACCGGAGCTTGTACAACTAGTTTCTGCTCTAGGTCTAGCCCCAGGTTCTGATTTCGCAGATGATTAATCTGGAGGTATACTCCTAACGTGCCGGTGATCAGCACAACGGTAGCTGCGAACTGAAAGACTACTAATCCCTTTTGAAGATGGTATCCGTGAGAGGCAGTTCGCAGTTTTCCTTTCAATACCGTCACCGGTTGGAAGGAAGACAGCACAAAAGCAGGATAGGTACCCGACAAAATGATACCGACCATCAACAAAACCCCGCAAATACTCCAGAACACCCAATCGGTAATAATATGGGCTATAGGTAATCCGGTGAGGGTATGGAAGAAAGGCATGCATAGTTGCACGAACGTAACTGCTACTACAATGGCCAAAGCATTCGTGAGCACCGCCTCCAGTACGAACTGCTGGATCAGTAGTCGTTTTCCTGATCCCAGTACCTTACGGATACCCACCTCCCGGGCTCTGTCTACCGCGCGAGCCGTTGAGAGGTTGATATAGTTGATCCAGGCAATCACGAGGATGAAGATATCGATGATAAGCAGGAGATAAATGGTTTCCGCATCCCCGTTAGCCTCCAACTCATGCATTTTATGAGAATATAGGTGAATATCCCGCATAGGCTGAGCCACTAGCTGCTCGTCGGTAAAGTACTCTTCTAGCGAAAGGGAAAGCCTGCTTAGCTTCTGATTAAAGCTTGCTAGGTTTGTCTCGGGAGCTAGCAACAAATAGGTATATTCATTAGTGGCATTCCAGGGTTGCTCTATATACCAGGGCTTTACGTTATCGAGCGTTGAGCGCGACAGTAGAGCGTCAAATTTTAGGTGCGTATTAGGAGGTATATTTCGTATGACTGCCGAAACCTGATAAGGGTGCTTGTTGATGTCGAGGGATTCGCCTACCACATCTATTCTCCCAAAATATTTCCGGGCGACAGAGTCAGTAATAACTGTTTGAAAAGGTTCGGTTAGAGCCGTAGCCAAATCTTCCTCTACCGTCTGTAAGGTAAAAATGCTTGGAAAAGAAGCATCAGCGTAGTATAATCTGTGTTCATAAAACTGTCGGTCGCTTGTTGCAATTTCTGCTGTACCTAAAGGGTAGATACGCGTGAAATCCAGCACTTCCGGAAGCTGATCTTTCAACGTAGGACCCACTGCCCCGTAGGTTCCAGCATCCGTGACAACTATCTCTTCTCCGTTATATAAGTCAATGGTTACTCGGACGATATTTTCCGATTGTTCGTGAAAATCCTCATAGCTCAATTCATAGCGTACGTATTGAAAGATTAATAAGAAAGCCGCCATACCAATGGCGAGCCCTAGAATGTTAATCAGACTAAAAATCTTGTTCTTCAGCAGGTTACGGTAGGCGATTTTGAGGTAACTTCTAAGCATGATACATTTAGTTTAGAGTGGGATCACCGTGACACGGGGCAGGGGGTACTCCTTGCCCCAAGCTCCCCGCGTGGGCATTCATTACGAAGCACATCAGCAGGGTTAGTCCAGGCTACTTTCAAAATTTGGTAACTTACGGTGAGTAAGGAGAGCAACAGGACGGTGCCTCCGGCTACCAGCAATACGCCTAGCGAAACCGAAGTACGGTAGGCAAATCTCTCCAGCCACGACTGCATAAGCCAATAAACCAACGGTAGGGCAATCAGGAAAGCAAGCGATAGCAGCAGCAGGTAGTGTTTACCCATGAGCACTACAATCTGAGAGACCTGTGCTCCTAGCACTTTACGAATACTTACCTCACGGGAGCGTTGTTGCGTAGTGAAGGCGGCCAGGGCAAATAGACCTAGGCAAGCGACGAAGATTGCTAATCCGGCGGACACCCCAAACAGTTGACCCCGGCGGGTATCTTCCTGATAAAGTTCCCAAAACTTATCATCCAGAAAGTGGTACTCCATGGGGGTTTCCGGGTCAAATGCATCGTTGATGCTGCTCAGTGTTTGCAGCGTAGTTGCCATATTTGCCGAGTTGATCTTTAGGGAATAGTAATCTATTTCGTACAATGGGTTATTATGATAGGCGATGATTAGCGGAGCCACCCTTTCTCGCATAGATTGCATATGGAAATCTTCTGCTAAGCCTATGATCTCAGCAGTGAACGGCTCGCTCAGCTCGGAAAAGTCGAGTGATTTAATGGTAACTGACGAACCTAGGGGATCGTCCAATTTTAGTAAGCGAGCCGCTTCTTGATTAATGATTAGCTTAGCTGAATCGGCAGTGGTACTAAAATTACGCCCTTGCAGCAGGCTAATCTCGTAGGTGCTTAAAAAGTCCTCATCGGCACCAATGTATAGAAACTGGGTACCTTCCAAACCGGGGTAGTCCAACTCTACCGAAGGAAGATTTTTCCACTCGTTGGGCACCCGCGACGAAACGGTGACCGCTTCTACCTCGGGGAGTTCTAAAAAGCTCTGTTTGATCGCTTCAAACTGATCTCGTGTCGGCCCAATGCTAATATCCACCGTCACAATCTGCTCTCGTTGGTAACCCAGATCTTTAGTACGGATGTACTGCATTTGATCGTAAATGATCAACGTAGCGGCAATCATTCCTACCGAAATAACAAACTGAAGCACCACCAAGCTGTAGCGCAGTGATATTTTACGGGAAGTAGGTAGAGAACCCCTTAGTATAGCGGTGGGGTGGTAACGGGACAGGTAAAGCCCGGGATATACCCCTGCGAGTAGCCCAATAAGCAGGGTAGCTACTAGTAGTGATAGGACTACCGGAAAGTTTAGCAAGGGAAGAGATAGTGTTTTACCTGTGAACTGGTTGAATGAAGGAAGGAGTAATTGCACTAACGTAATGGCCAATACCATGGCTAATAATGTCAGCACCAACGACTCACCCATAAATTGACTGATAAGTCCCCGACGAGTGGCGCCAATTACTTTTCGTAGCCCTACCTCCTTGCGACGCTGGGTAGCTCGGGCTGTGGCGAGGTTCACGTAGTTAATAATGGCAATCAGTAAGATTAAAACTCCTACCGAGGTGAAAATCCAGACATAGTAGATTTGCCCCTCGCGGGTATGATATTCTTCCTTAATATGCTGGGAGTTAAAGTGGATATCCGGCAAAGTCTGCAAAGCGTAGGTATGCGTAGCCTCGTCCTTTTCCCGTCTCGATAAAATCAACTCGTTTATTTTTTCGGTGAGTTTAGTTAGATCGGCATCTTCCGCAGTTACCAAGTAGGTGGCCAGATTATTAGAAGACCAATCTGAGGGTACAAAACTATCCCAGTACGATAGTATTGCCGCCCCCGTGCTGAAAGAGAAAAGCATTGGAAACTCGAAATGCGTATTGGAAGGTAAGTTCTCCATCACTCCGGTAACCTTGGAGTCTCCCTTATCAGTAAATACTGCTCCTTCCTGGATATAGATTGTTTTACCAAGCGGGTCTTCATCGCCAAAAAACTTCTTGGCTGATTCTTCGGTAATTACTACTGAATTGGGTTCAACCAATGCGGTTGACGGGTCACCCTGTAGTAGCCTGAAGCCAAATACTTCAAAGAAGTCAGCATCTGCGTACCAGTAGGGTTCTTGAACCCTAAAGTCCCCGTAGCCCATTGTAACCCGCCCTCGTCGCATCAATCGAACCGCATTGACTACTTCGGGGAAGTTTTCAACGGCTCCGGGGCCAATCTGAGCAGCAGTGAGTGCCTCTGTGCGTTCTTCCGTTGGTGATTTAATAGTTTCTACGATCCGGTAGGTGCGGTTGGCTTCAGGATGAAAGCTATCGAAACTAAGTTCATCAATAACGTATAATGCGATAAGCAAGGTAGCCGTGAGACTCACTGATAAGCCCAGTAGATTGATAAAACTGTATACTCTCTGCTTAGCCAGAGTCCGAAGAGCAACTTTTAGGTAGTTGTAGAGCATGTTTCAGTCAATTAGCAATGTACAATTGAATCATTTGTATCCTATTAGCAATACCATGCCACGAACGTAAAGTGATGATTATGAATATCTTATGTAAGATAATTAAAATGAGTGTTTCAGAATGAAACAGTTGGTGTACTAAAATGAACAGTGAATAATGTGCAATTAGAAAGTCACACTATTTAGCTCAGAAAGTTACACTGTTCACTGCTAATCGCACATTGTTCATTGCACACTGTTCACTGCAAATTGTAAAATAGTGGCTTTACCGCTGCGGGCTTCATTCGAGATATAGAGGGTGCCATCGGGGGCAAAGCAGATACCCTCGGGCTGGGCGAAGATTGAGCGGTTGAGGTACGCCAAGGCAATCACCTCATTTTTCTGATTGAGTATCACCAGACTGCGATTGGCTGAAGCGAGCAGATAGTAATGCTGAGTAATTGGGTGCTGAGCAATGGCTGATACCCTGAATTTCTTTTCACCTTTTAGGTGCTTCTGGAATAAGGCTGGAGTCTGGTACAGAAAAGGCGTTAGCTTATCATTCTTTGTTCGGTAGCGATAGACCATCACCGATTTAGAATCTTCCACCCCTTTCAGTTTTCCACCGTTTTTGCAGGCTACCAGCAACCAGCGTCCATTGGCATCTTGACCTAGCCCCTCGGCATCGTTCTCCCGACTAAGGCCGGTTTCATACTTTTCTACTTCTGGGGAACTGAGTAAGGATTGAATCTCAAATAGATCACCATCGCTCCGCAAAACGTAGTAAACGTCATCTACTAATTCAATACCCTCATAATCGCCATTTTTTCCAAACTTTACCTCTTCAATAATTTCTCCCTCCTGGGTATCAAATAAAAAGACTGATCCCTTTTCATCGTCTACCGCGGCTAGTTGTCGTTCGTTCACATACGTCAGGCCAGAAATCTCTTCTAACTTCTTGTCTAGCTTCCACCGTTGGGTGGGCTGAGACAGTAAATAGGTAAACCTTCCGTCAGAAATATTCGTGGTGGGCTGGGTACAGGCCGAAAGCGGACTGACTAATACTATTACCCAAATGAATGACCAAAAGTAATGGGGTTTCTGCATGGGATAAAGTTAGGAATTAATACAGAATACAGCATTTGAGCGAGTGATTCCAGTGTTCAATCCCAGCTATCTTCTACTAACAGTGATATGGTATTTGGAAGAAAGCTCTATTTTTACCCAACATCTCAAATCCGAACTTCCATGCAGCCTAACTACTCAGATTGCTTTTCTGCGTCTATCTTTTTATACACTAAGCTAAGTGGTAGCGGCTACAGGCTATTAAAGACAGTACTAATCAGTTTCTTGCTCCTCTTGTTTTCATCCGAGAGTTTTGCTCAGCAGCGGTATCTGGATAGTCTATTTTCGGTAGATGTAGCAACTTACACCTACGCTGAAAAACCAGACGAAAACTTAGCCTTGGACGTATACACTCCCCAAAACGATCAAGATTCGCAGCGACCACTGCTGCTCTACGTGCACGGTGGTGGCTTTTCCGGAGGGCAACGGGATAGTGAGGTGAACCGGCAATTTTGCCATCAGGTTGCTCAGCGAGGTTATGTAGCAGTTTCTATGAGCTATACCCTCACCATGAAAGGACAGTCTTTCAGTTGCGATCAGCCGACCCCTAATAAAATTGAAACCTTCCGGCAAGCTGCTAACGATATTGCCCGGGCCACGCAGTTTTTGATCAGCCAACGTTCAGAATTAGGTATTGATACTACTCGGATTGTATTAGCTGGTAGTAGTGCTGGGGCGGAAGCTATTCTACATGCAGCTTACTGGCCTGAAACCCGACTGGCCGGAGATACCCGGCTACTTTCCGAGGATTTTCGCTATGCTGGACTTATCAGTATGGCCGGAGCGTTGGTGTCACTGGATTGGATAACTGAGGAAACCGCTATTCCCTCTCAGTTCTTCCACGGCACTTGCGATAATCTGGTACCCTACGGAGAAGCCCCCCATCATTACTGTACGGTAGGCGAGCCTGGCTACATGCCGCTGTTTGGAGCCGAAGCCATCACTGCCAAATTACGCGAACTTGGGAAATCCTACTATCTCCACACTGTCTGCGGTGGTCGTCACGAGTGGGCCGGTCGCCCTAAAGCTAACAACCTGGCTGAGATTACTGATTTTCTCTATCGCGATGTGCTCCAACAGAAATTCCGACAATTGCATATCGTTCAGTCATTCGGGCAGGAGCCCTGTTCCGAATACCCTGAGTTTAATTATTGTGAATAGAGAAATTTAAGTGCTATCGTGTTTGGGTGTTATTGTGTTATGGTACTTGATAAAAATAATCTGTTGTTTCTTGAAGTAAACTCTTTCTTAGAAAATTGCTAACACTAAAACACGATAGCACTCAAACACCTGCATACTCAAACACAATAACACCCTAGATATATGATTCCTATTCTTGGTGCATTACTTCCGGTGTTTGGTGTGGTGGTGATTGGGATTATACTCAAACGGCTGGACTTTCCCGGCCGGGCCTTCTGGCCTTATGCTGACCGACTTACCTACTTTGTGCTGTTCCCGGCTTTGCTGATTGAGAAACTCGCTCAGGCTGAGCTGAACCGCCCGGAGCTTTTTCCTATGATGGGAGTGTTGGCCCTTTCCATTATTGTAGTTTCGGTTCTTATTTGGGTGATAAAGCCGCTTACGCGTTGGAGTAACGCCAGCTACTCTTCGGTGCTTCAGGGTAGTATTCGGCCCAATACGTATGTGGGGCTGGCAGGGGCAGCGGCGCTCTTTGGTCCAGAAGGATTGGCTATCACTGCTATTGCCCTGGCCAGTGTGATTCCGCTCGTCAATATTATTAGCGTCTTCGGGTTAGCCCACTGGGTATCGCAGGGACCAACAAGTGTTCGCCGAGTGTTGAAAAGAATAGTGACTAACCCTCTAATTGTGGGTTGTGCGGTAGGACTACTACTTAATTTTAGCGGGGTAGGACTTCCTTTAGGATTAGATAAATTGATTGCAATTCCGGGGCAGGCTGCGTTGCCGATGGGCTTGTTGTCCGTAGGAGCCGGATTACAAATTCGGGAACTAAAGCAGTATATGGCACCATTAGCCTTGAGTAGTAGTGCCAAGCTGCTTTTATTACCTCTGCTGGCCTACGGGCTAGGCTGGGCATTGTCTTTGGAAGGTTTAGTACCCGGAGTCATTGTACTGTACTCTTCTTTACCGTGCTCAGTTTCTTCCTACACCCTGGCGGCCGAACTGGGGGGCGATAAGGAATTGGTGGCAGCAATTATCACCCTGCAAACGCTATTGGCTATCATCACTATTCCGCTGATATTAAGCGTAACCGTACTTTGAACGGCTTTACATCACGTAAACGTCGTTAATGGGCTTTACTGGTTGTGGAATATCAGTCTCACCCAGCATCTGAAGCAAATTGATTTCAATAGTGCGAGTAATCTGGTTAAGCGAAATACCAGTAGGCACATTTTCAAATGGGTCTAAAATAGATACACCGATTAGATGGGTAGTATGAAACACAAACCCAATTAGCCAACCAAAGAGAATGGACCAAGGACCAATAGTCTGGCCGCTAACCAGCGTAATCAGGATCACGAAAAACCAAATGAAGAGGTTGTTAAAGTAATAATAAGTAGTAGGGAAAACGGTATTTTTGATTCGCTCCGACTTGCCCATTGAGTCGCAAAAGCGAACGATCATTTGGTTGAGCTCCATGAACCGGAATCCGTCAATGATTCCTTGGCGTGAAAGCCATTCTAGGTCTTTGGACTGGTTAACTAAGATAGCATTATGAACATTACTTTGCTGGTCAACCTGATTGGCTTCCTCCTGCGACAAATACCGATGATAGGTATTATCGGGTAAGGATCGAAGGTTAGATTTTAGCGCGTAAAGAAAAGAAATATGCCGGTGTACCATGCGGGTTTGTACCTGTGTGAGCGTAGGTTGATCTTCTTCAGAAACGGGTGCACAGTAGTGAAGTATTCCCCGTGTCCAGGAACGAGAGTCGTTCACCAAGGCACCCCATATTTTGCGAGCCTCCCACCAGCGGTCGTAGGCCTGGTTATTCATAAACCCAATAAAAAATGCTAGCGCCGTACCCAGTAGCGTCGGAAACATAGCTGGAAGCACGAAATCCGGTATAACGTAAACATCTATCAGGTAGGTAAGTCCGCAGGAAACAATAAGAAAGAGATCAGTTTTCCAGGTGAGCCGTAGAATCTGTTTTAATCGTAGATGCCGGGTGATGATCATATCTTCAGTAGGTAAATAACAGTGCGCAATGTATTCTATTTATGGCAAATCGTAAAGCTTATAGATTATGCTTGAAGCGGAATATATGATTGTTGATAGTTGGCAAAAAAGTGATGAATTCTCCTACTTTCTCAGCATATGAGTGTTCGCTACTGAGCAATTATGTTCAGTACCGGACACTTTATTGTTCGCTAATTGCCTCGTATGAGCCACAATTGCCCAAATAAGCTTTGGCACACTATTATCAATGTATAATGAACAATGAACAGTTAGCAGTTAAATGTAACCTTCTAGAGAAGAAACAGAACTTCCTCATTGCACATTGCTAACTGTTCATCGCTAATTGTTCACTGCTAATTCCACATTGTTAATTGAACAAATATGCTCAAGAACTACGTACTCATTGCCATCCGTAATCTTTTCAAAAACAAAATTTATTCATTCATCAATATCCTGGGGTTATCCATTGGCTTAACCTGTAGCATCCTGATTCTACTGTGGGTGCAGGATGAAATGTCGTTTGACTCTTTCCACCCGAAGAAAGACAAGCTTTACCAGGTGTGGCTGCAAGCCAAGTGGGAAGAAGAGATTGGCTCACAACAAGCACTTCCATTACCAACTTACGAAGCTCTAAAAACTGCTGATAGCCATATTGAACGAGTAGCCGTTTCCGACTGGGGTGGCGATCACCTGCTTACTGTGGGGGAAAACCCGATAATTAAACGGGGGTACTTCGTAAGTGAAGAGTTTCTTACCATGTTTGAATTTGATATGCTGCAAGGGGGCGAGCGAGAGAGTTTGTTAGATGATCCTTCGTCTATTGTAATTACGGAGTCTACCGCCCGAGCCTTGTTTGATCGCGA
>ERZ1740058.619-NODE-619-length-24965-cov-6.744721_pt1 | contig 24965 bp, 11 predicted proteins | sample MGYA00581745_ERZ1740058 | MGnify/ENA primary metagenome ERZ1740058 (study PRJEB43018, sample SAMN04849742) | marine metagenome | isolation source: floating plastic debris | place: Pacific Ocean | collected 2008-08-30 | study: EMG produced TPA metagenomics assembly... | reverse complement strand
TACAGCTTTGTTCGCAGTTGATCATTCGGGCTTTCACTCCAATCTCGGCGGCCTGGTCTATATCAGCGTCGGCCAATACAATGAACGGAGCGCTACCCCCCAGTTCCAATACTGTCTTCTTAATCTGTTCTCCGGCTTTTTGGGCTACATGACTTCCCGCAGCCTCACTACCGGTAAGCGTAGCGGCTCTAACCCTCCTATCTTCTAGCAAGATATTTACCTTACTTGAGGGAATCAGTAGTGTTTGAAAGGCATGCTCGGGAAAACCAGCTTCCCGAAATACCTCTTCTAATGCCAGGGCGCACTGAGGCACGTTAGATGCGTGTTTTAAAATACCCACATTTCCAGCCATCAAATTAGGTGCTGCAAACCGTATTACCTGCCAGAATGGAAAATTCCAGGGCATAACCGCCAATACTGGCCCAATAGGATCAGAAGCTATATAAGCCTCACCTTCAGGAGGATTCAATGGCTTATCAGCCAAAAAACTTTCCGCGTGTTCGGCATAATAGTCGCAAGCTAAGGCACATTTTTCTACCTCAGCAATGGCTTCGCTTTTTACCTTACCCATTTCATCGGTCATCAGCTGGCCGTAATGCTCTTTGCGCTGGCGTAGTTGGCGAGCTGCGGCGTACATCCGTTCCGAACGCTCGGCAAAAGTCATTTCTTTCCAACACTCGTAAGTGTCTTCCGCTCGCTGCAAGGTGTTTTCAATAGCTTGGTCAGAGTGTTCCTCAAATTCGCGGATTACTTCATTAGTAAGTGGGTTTATACTTTGGATAGGCATAGGTAAAAAAGCTATCTTTGGCGGAAATTTAGATGGGGTTAAAAAGCATATTTCCCCGTACAATAGCAACTGTTTCGCTTAGGAATAGTATCTAGAGCAGGTAAATGGACAGAAAAGAAAGAGAAGTAAGAATTTAAAAAAGATGAAAATATGAGTGATTCGCCGCTAAAGAATGATTTACTACTTCGCACGATACGAGGCGAAAAAACCGAACGCACCCCAGTCTGGCTCATGCGGCAGGCCGGTCGTATTTTACCCGAATACCGAGCCGTTCGAGCCAAACTGAGCGGCTTTGTGGAGTTGGTAAAAACTCCCGAACGAGCCGCCGAAGTAACTATTCAGCCGGTAGATATTCTGGATGTTGATGCGGCCATTATCTTTTCTGATATTCTGGTAATTCCAGAAGCAATGGGCTTGCCCTACGAGATGGTAGAAAGCCGTGGGCCGGTTTTCCCCCGTACCGTTAGGAGCGCATCCGACATTGATCGTTTGAAGGTGGCGGATATATCTGACGATCTAGCTTATACTCCCGAGGCTATTAAACTGGTAAAGAAAGAATTAGATGGACGAGTACCGTTAATTGGTTTTGCAGGTGCGCCCTGGACAATCTTTGCCTACATGATTGAAGGCTCGGGTAGTAAAACTTTCTCCAAAGCCCGAGCCATGCTTTATCAGCAACCAGAGCTGGCTGACCGCTTACTCCAGATGATTACCGAGAGTACTATTCGCTACCTGCGAGCCCAGATTGAAGCTGGTGCTGATGTGGTGCAGATATTTGATTCCTGGGCGGGTATTTTACCTCCTATACATTTTGAGCGGTTTTCGCTACGCTATATTCGTCAAATCTGTGAGGCGATTCATCAGGTACCGATCACTGTATTCGCTAAAGGAGCCTATGCCAGCATATCTCAAATAGGCCAGTTAGATTGTGCTACCGTAGGTATTGACTGGAATACCGACATTCGCCACGCTCGCTCCAAGATAGGTGCCGAAAAAGTATTACAAGGTAATCTTGATCCCGCCGCACTCTACGCCGACTTTGGCGAGATTCAACAAGCTACCCGGCAAATGCTGGATACTTTTGGCGCTGAACGCCACATTGCTAATCTGGGTCATGGAGTGTATCCTGACATTTCTCCTGACCATGTTCGCTGCTTCATTAATGAAGTAAAGGAGTATAGTAGCAAACTACGATAGTGGCATATTAACTCCACCAATTATCTTTCTCTCTAACGTTTCTAGTGATTAGCAGAAGTATGCGAAAAGATATACGGATTACAGCACATTTTTTTGATAAAAACCATTTTTGCAGCCTTATCGGTCAAAAACTTCTTTACAGAAAGCATAAAATCCTTACCTGCTAATTATTCTAAATATGAACTTTCGTAAGCAAAGAAAATACCCTAAAAAAAAGTATGATTTTTTGAAACATTACGAAAAACGTAAAAAATTTAATATATAAGAATATATTTATCGCTAATTATATCGATTATATAGAATATTCTCAAGAATCTAGTTACTCGCTTAAATATTTTTCGCCCGATAAATTGCTTTTCGAAAAGCAAAAAATTACATTCGCAATTCATGCAAAGTGCAGCAACCAGAAACAGGGCGAATTGTTTTCTTAACTCTCACTTACCCCTCTAATAAACAAGATTCCATAGCCGCCTAATTCTCAGTGCTGTGTTTTGCGTTAGTAATTCATTTCTAACCTAAACACTATTCATGAGTAATTCTACAAATTACCGGTCGCCAGTTTGGCGAAAAGCGCTCAGGTATTTCTGCCTAAGCAGCTTCTTCTTGCTCGCAGTCTCAATGGGAGCCTGGGCGCAAGACATCATCTCCGGAACTATCTCCTCTACTGAATCGGGCGAGGCATTACCCGGAGTAAACGTTATTGTGAAAGGTACTACCCAAGGTACCGTAACCGACGTAGAAGGCAACTATCGCCTTAGCGTACCTCAGGATGCTGAAATCTTAACGTTCTCCTTTATTGGACTAGTGTCACAAGAGGTGGCGATTAATGGGCAGTCAGTGATTAACATTAAGATGGCTGAAGACGCCAAGCAGTTGAGCGAGGTAGTTATTACCGGGCTTGGTATGGAGCGCGAAGAAGCTTCGTTGGGCTACTCGGTACAGGAAGTTGAAGGCGAAAGCTTAGTAAAAGCCCGGGAAACTAACCTGGTTAACTCACTAGCCGGAAGAGTGGCTGGGGTGCAAATCACTGGTTCTAGTAACTTCGGTGGTTCATCTCGTATCCTGATCCGGGGAGCTAACTCTATCCGGGGCGATAATCAGCCCTTGTTCGTGGTAGACGGAACTCCCATTGATAACTCTAACTTTACTACGACCAACCAAGCGCGTGGTGGTGGTGGGTACGACTACGGTAACGCTGCCCAGGACTTGAACCCGGACGACATTGAATCAATCACTGTGCTAAAAGGACCAGCAGCCTCGGCTATCTACGGTTCACGGGGTTCTAACGGGGTGATTGAGATCACTACCAAAAAAGGCAGCGCCCGCAAAGGTATCGGTATCAGTGTAAACTCAGGGCTTTCGTTCCAGCAGGTTTTCGTACTGCCTGATTACCAGAACCGCTACGGTGCTGCGCTGATCCGCGATGCTAATGGCGATCCAGTACTCGACGATGCTGGTCTACCCATTATTGACCACGGACTGGACGGAAGCTGGGGTGCCCCTCTGGATGGTTCAATTATTACTCGCCACTGGGATAGCTTTGATGAGTGGGATACCGGAAATTTCGGTCAAGCCCGTCCTATGCTACCTAGCCCGAGTAATGTAGAGGACTTTTTCCGACTAGGAAGAACGCTGAACAACAATATTTCCTTCAGCGGTGGTAACGAGACCGCTCAGTTCCGACTGTCCTATACCAACCTTAGCCAACAAGGAACTCAGGAAAACTCAGAGTTAATGCGTAACACCGTGAACTTTAGTGGTTCATTAAAGGCTACTGAGAAACTAACGGCCCGAGTTACCGCTAACTATATCGGTTCTGATGTACAGGGACGTCCCGCTACTGGCTACGGCGACCGTAACGTAATGCAGGCATTTAATCAGTGGTATCAGCGGCAGTTAGATACCGACCGACTGCGCAACTTTCGTAATCCTGACGGAACCCAGCGTACTTGGAACCGAAAAAGCCAGTCTGATCCAACCCCTAACTACTTTAACAATCCGTTCTGGGATCGTTACGTGAACTATCAAGAAGATGCTCGTAACCGTATTTTCGGTAACATGGCGCTGTCTTATGAATTTACCGATTGGTTGACTGTAACTGGTCGGGCCATGACCGATTTCTACACTGATCGTCGTGAAGAGCGAGCTGAGATAGGTTCGGTTGAAGAGCCTTACTATGAAGAAGTGGTGCGGCAGGTAAGTGAGTCTAACTTTGACCTGATCGCTAATGTGAATACTGATATTTCTGATGACATCAGCTTCTCTGGTTTCGTAGGGGGTAACATTCGCTTGAATAGCCTGTACCGTAACGAAGCCCGTACCCAAGATGGGTTAAACATCCCAGGTTTCTTCAACATCGCTAACTCTGGTGGTAATCCTCGAGTAGATGACTATTACGAGCAAAAGCAAGTAAATTCAGTATTCGGAAGTGCTTCCTTCGGTTATCGAGACTTCTTATACTTAGATGTAACCGCTCGTAACGATTGGTCTTCTACTTTGCCTGAAGGCAACAACTCTTATTTCTACCCTTCAGCAACCACTAGCTTCGTATTCTCTGAACTAATAAACCCTAGCTGGTTATCGCTGGGTAAACTACGGGTAGGTTGGGCTCAGGTTGGTAATGATACCGATCCTTACCGTTTGGCATCTACCTACGTTCCAATTGCTAACTATGGTAGCTTCGCTAATGCTACCGTGCCTAACAGCTTGAACAATGCGAATCTACGCCCTGAAATTACTACTTCTTGGGAAGTGGGAGCGCAGTTAGGTTTCTTCAACAGTCGCTTAAACTTAGACGCGACCTACTACGATTCAGAAACTCGCGATCAGATATTTGCGGTTGATGTGTCTGGAGCTACTGGCTATCAGAGCCGGGTAGTAAACGCCGGAAGAGTAACCAACCAGGGCGTTGAGTTGATGCTGTCCGGTACTCCAATAGCGCTGCCTAACTCATTCCGTTGGGATGTTGCTGTTAACTGGGCTCGTAACGTAAACCGAGTGGCTGAGCTTACTGAGGATACTAAAACAATCCGTTTATCATCACTATTCGGTGTATACGTGGAAGCTAAAGAAGGCGAAACCTACGGGTCAATTACCGGACCTACGATTGCAGTTGATCCTAACACTGGAAAATATATCGTAGATGCCAACGGACGCTATGTTCAGGAGCCTGAGCAAGGAGTGGTTGGATCAGTTCTAGCCGATTGGACCGGTGGTCTTTCTAACACCTTCAGTTACAAAGGTCTTAGCTTGAGTGCGTTAATTGACGTACAGCAAGGTGGTGCACTATACTCGTTAACCCATATGTTTGGCCGTTACAGTGGAGTGTTGGAAGAAACTGCTGTAGGTAACATTCGTGAAGATGGTGTCGTACTGGATGCAGTAGTACAATCAGGTACTAACGAAGACGGCTATCCTATCTCAGATGGTACTATAAATACGGTGGCTGTTTCTGCTCCTCGTTGGGGCGCTGACCACTACAGCCGTGGTCGGGCTACCCAGAATGTATTTGATGCTAGCTTTGTGAAGCTACGTGAAGTGCAGTTTGGCTATTCTTTGCCTACTTCTTTCATAGAGAATTCACCTTTCACTAATGTAACTATCTCGCTGGTAGGTCGTAACCTGGCTATTCTGCACCGCAATATTCCTCACGTAGATCCTGAGGGAGCAGTAAGCTCTAACAATATTCAGGGCTTTGAAGGTGGGCAGTTACCTACTGAGCGTTCGTTTGGTATCAACCTAAACCTTAAGTTTTAATTAGCCGGAAAAATATAACTGATATTATGAGAAAGTATATGAAATACGCGGCTGCTTTCCTGATGGCAGGAGCAGTGAGCGCTTGTACCGATAACTTTGATGAGATTAATACTGATCCTAATCAGCCTCCGGTAGTACCTACCAGTGCTTTGCTAACCTCAGCCCAAAAGCAGTTAATGGATCATACCTGGGATGCTACCATGAACGGACAGCAGGGAATGCAACTGGCTCAGTTCTGGGCCTCTAACCAATACTCCGACGAGAGTCGTTATGCATTTCGTTCAGCAACGATTAACAACTATTGGCTTTATTTCTACGCTGGGCGTGGTGCTTTAGATGGTTCTACACCCAACGGAGGTGGAATGCAGGATTTGAACGAAATTATCCGTTTAAATACTGAATTTCCTGATGAAAATGCTGGAAGTTTTGGTACTAACGCCAATCAGATTGCCGTAGCAAACACCCTGAAGGTATGGATTATGCAGGTTGTGACTGATATCTGGGGTAATGCTCCCTACTCTCAAGCTCTGAATATCGATGAGTATCCTAACCCGGCATACGACTCTCAGGAGGATATCTACAATACCTTCTTAAGTCAGCTTACCGATGCTAGCAATTCGGTAGAGCTAAACGGATTAGGACCGGCGGGCGATGCTATCTACAGTGGTGATATGATGAAATGGAAGAAGTTCATTAACTCACTGAAGTTGCGGGTAGCGATGCGCATGGCTGACGCAGCACCTTCTGTAGCACAAACTGCGGTAGCTGAGGCAGTAGAAGCAGGAGTATTTGAAAGCAACGACGATAATGCACTGTTTCCGTACTTGATGAATGCCCCCAATAACAATCCGCTCAACGAGAACTTTAAGACTCGCAACGACTACGCAGTCAGTAATATACTAATTGATAAATTGCAGGATTTGAGCGATCCCCGTCTTGCTTTATACGCTGCTCCAACCGTTAACAGTGTGGTTGCGGGTACTCCCGAATACGTGGGCGAAGTATACGGACTAGACGAAGTAAACGCTGCGGCTACGCAGAACGATGATATTTCCCAACGTCCGGCGTCGATACTAGCCGCAGATGCGCCTGGTATCTATATGCAGTATGCTGAGGTAGCATTCTTATTAGCCGAGGCAGTAGAGCGAGGTTTTATCTCTGGTTCAGCGGCGGATTATTACAACATGGGTGTAGCCGCTTCCATGAACTACTGGAACGATGGTTCGCTTACGCAAGATGATATTGATGCTTACCTGGCTCAGCCTGCCGTAGCTTACGATGCTCAGATTGCGGCTGGCACGCTCTGGAATGAAGTGATTGGTCAGCAGAAATGGCTTTCACTATACATGCAAGGAATAGAAGCCTGGACGGAGTACCGTCGCCTGGACTTCGGTGTTCTTCAAATGCCGGCTGATGGTGTGCTAGATGGAACGGGTATTCCTTTACGAATAATGTATCCACTTGATGAGCAATCAGCAAATAAGGCGAGCTACGATGCTGCGGTAGCCGCCCAAGGGGCGGATGCCCTGGACACCCGCTTATGGTGGGATACTAAATAATTCTTAATAAGCATTATTTTTCTATTGAGAGAGCCTCGGAATTTCCGGGGCTTTTTTATTCGAGTTTACATTAGTTAAACCTACAGGTGTAGCTACGGAAAAAGAGTGCTGCTTGATTTTTTTAGCTTTAAAGTGAACTTCCAATTATGACTAATCCGTGCAGATCAGGATCGTAGTATATATCAAATCAATATTATATTTTAGAACTATTGTGGCGCAGGGTTAGGGGGGCTTATATAACTTGCTGAGAAAGCACAACAATTAACCAATATTGGTACGGGAGCTCAGTATTGCGAAATCGGTGGACTTACTGTATAGTGAAACCCAATGGGGAATCAGATTGTCCACAGTGCGTAGCTTATGATATGATAGAGTTATCAGAAAAAGTTTCCTCTTTTTTTCTGCCTCCTCACTATACAATTTGCCAGAACGACAACTATTTAAGAGTGCTAAACTACGGCTAAAGTTTGTAGCAGAAGTATGCATAGCAAAAAGATTTGCTTATTGTTGGCTGGATAGATATTCAGCCAATACTATTAAATCCTCTTCTTGTTTTAACTTAAGCCTCTCTTGCTTTAAGTAAGATTCAATTTCTGGGTCAAATTGTTGGAGAACCTCAATAGCTTGTTTCTTTTTGGTAGGAAGTGCGATTAGCTCATAGTCAGTAGTAACCAAAAAGTATTCTTTTTTCTTGACAATTTTGTCATTAGTCGAACCTCCGCTTAAAGCTCCTTTATAGTTAGCCTCAATCAGTTTAGGGGCTACCTTGGCTACTAACTCTACGTTCCCTTGGTGTAGTAGTTCGAGTGCCCCAGTTAGAGGAGTATCATCCAGTTTGTACCTTCGGGCTGCTATAAAACTTCTGAACTGCCGTTGTTCATCGTCGTAGATGGAAAACTGGTCAGAAGCACTGACGTCCATAGAGAAGTAAGCGGTATCGGTCTTAATCTCCAGGCTTTTATTTTCGAAATTGTATTTCAGAAAAATGTCTGAAACCTTTTCCCCATTCACCATAGTAATGGTGCCGGGTGACCAATGGTCAAATAGGTAGTAAGTACCTACGGTTTCGCCGGGTACATACGGTATTTCCCGCACTCGCGCACCAAAACCATCACCGTAGATGTGCGAATTAGTTTGAGCAGTTCCTTGCACTTGTTGAGCCGCCACGGGAGCCAAAGAAGTTATTGATAGAATGATTAATAAAGGATATTTCATAGCAGTGGTTATTATGTTTAGCATTGATGCTTCTCACAAAAGAAATATAGTTTTAGAAAGCAAAATCTTCTGGCAATATGCTGCTTTCAGTTTAAAGAAAACCCTACAGTTGGTGCCTTCGGAAGGTGCTAGTAAGAGTAAAAAGCGGGTAATTCTCAAAAGGATGGTTAGCCGTATTCTTGTAAAGAAACAAGTTAAGATTCAAAAACAATGAAATACTTTATTGACTTTACTCATGTGAGAAGGCGTAAATAGTCTAGATTTGTTTATAGAGGTGACTTTATCCCCCATTTTGAGTTATACCAAAGACAAATATAACGTAAAATAGGGTGTTATTTGAGAGAATTCTTTATATTTCAAGTGTCTTCGTTGTTACATTTAGAAAATCATATGTAAGATTTTTCTATTTTTTTGAAATCTGCGAATGTGAAATGTTGACTTTTGAAAAACGAAAAATTATGTTTGCAGCTACCAAAAAATTCGGCATGCATACAATACGCTGATTTTTTTTAACTGGCCAGCCTATAACTATTACTGGTTACTATTTTTTCATTTAATCAAATAATAATCTAATCTTATGAAGAAGAGTTCTACAGACTATGTTGTGGAGCAGTGGACCTACCGATTTTATCGAGTTGGAAGGTGGCTGCTCCTTTTTGTTTTTCTAGGAGTTGCCATGCCGGTACTCGCTCAAGAGCGCTCTGTTTCGGGTACGGTCACCTCCCAGGAATCAGGTGAAATCCTACCAGGGGTAAATGTAATTGTGAAGGGAACCACTTTAGGTACAGTCACTGATATTGACGGTAACTATCGCCTGAGTGTACCCAGCCCAGAGAGCGTTATTGAATTTTCGTTTATCGGATTCGCCTCTCAGGAAGTTACGGTTGGAACCCAGAGTACTATTAACATAACCTTAGGCCCTGATGTGCGCGCGTTAGAAGAAATAGTGGTAGTTGCCTACGGTACGGAATCTGAGCGAAGCTTATCCAGCTCGGTAGGCCGGGTTGACCGAGAGGTGATAGAAAATCAGCAATTAGTTTCGGTAGGAACTGCCTTACAAGGCACAGTACCGGGGGTTAATATCGTAACTGGCTCGGGCCAGCCTGGTGTGAATCCTCAGATTCGCATCCGGGGTATTTCTTCTATCAATTCCAGTGCCGATCCACTGATTGTACTGGACGGAGCCGTGTATAACGGGGACTTGAACACCGTTGACCCGAATGATATTGAATCTATATCGGTACTTAAAGATGCTGCCGCAGCAGCTCTTTACGGTGCCCGGGCTGCCTCTGGGGTGATTCTTATCAATACTAAAATTGGAAGCGCAGGTGAACCTATAATCAATGTGCGGGCCTCTGCGGGAGTTTCTCAGCGTGCCGTAGCAGAATATCCTTTTATCAGTGCCGCACAACAAATGCAATTAGAGTGGGAAACATTATTTAACGACGCTCGGGAATCTGGCGATCCTAATCCAGGGCAGTTTGCCACTGATAATCTAATCAGCAGGGTGGGCTATAATCCCTATGGCGGGGTAAATTCCCCTATAGGTCCGGATGGACAGCTCCTACCCGGCCAACGGCTCCAGTGGGAGACCGACTGGGAGGATGCGCTATTACAGCAGGGTAGTCGGCAAGATATTGCACTAAATATGTCTGGTGGTTCGGAAAAGACCCGCTATTACATTGGTGCTAGTTATTTAAAGCAGGATGGTATTGTCATTAATTCTGATTTTGAACGATTTAGCGGTCGGCTAAACCTAGATACCGAATTGAAAAGCTGGCTAAGAGCCGGATTGAGACAGTCAATATCCAACTCTACACAAAACTTTCCAGTGCAATCAGGAAACTCTTTCTCTAGTAATATTCAATACATTCGTACCATGTCCAGTATTTATCCAATCTACCGCAGAGATGTAGACGGAAGTTTGCTCTTGGACTCGAGCGGAGAGCGGATTTTTGATTCAGGGCAAAACCCTGGTGCTGAACAACCCATCAATGTGTCGCGGCCAGTACTGCAACCTTCTAATGCCGTAGCCCAGACGACGTTAGATCAGGATTTTACCGAGCGGTTCTTCAGTACTACCAACGCCTACCTGGAAGCAGATTTTCTAAAAAAATTCACTGCCAGAACCAGTTTTACCCTAAACAAGTATTTCTTTGATCAGCGAGAATACACCAACCCTGATATTGGTTCGGCTCGTACGGTAGATGGGCGTATTGGCCGTGACCGGGAGATTACGACGGAATGGACGCTCACCAATAGTTTAAACTTTACTACTCAGCTAGGCAACGGGGACCATAATCTGGATATACTTCTTTTGCAAGAGGCGTACAGTTACCGATTTAACAACTTGGATGTTACCAAAACCGGCTTACCTTTTGGTGGATTGTTCCAGCTGAGCTCGGCTTCTACGCTAGAAAGTACCGATGGAGAACAGGCGCAGGAGAGAATAGGCAGTTTGATGATGCGGGCTGAATACAGCTTTAGAAGCAAGTACTACCTCCAGGGTTCATTGCGCCGGGATATCTCTTCTCGTTTTGCCCCTGATTCGCGGGAAGGGATATTCTACTCGATTTCTGGTTCTTGGGTACTCAGCGATGAAGCATTTATTAGTGACCTGGGCTTCGTCAACTTCTTAAAGCTACGAGCTTCTTACGGAGAAGTAGGGAACTCTTTCATTGTGGATGGTACGAATGAGGCCGGAGTGGGTGTACTCAACGGTGGAGGGGAAGCAGTTTATTTTCCTGCCGAAAATATATTTCAAACCGGATTTGACCAGCTAGCTACTGCCGGGGTGTACCCCGGAGCCCTGAGAAACGCATCGATTACTTGGGAGACATCAGCCATCACCAACATAGGAGTAGATTTCGGGTTGTGGCAGAACAAGCTTACGGGTAACATAGATGCTTATGTAAAAGATACCCGGGGGCTGATCTTTGCCCGTCCGCTAGCTAACTCGCTGGGGGTAGTAGGTAACGAGATTTTAGAGAATGTAGGCGATATGCAAAACCGGGGGATTGAAATAGCGCTCAGTTGGGACGTGATCAATAATAGTGATTTCACCTGGACGTTAGGAGGCAATATTGCTTTTGAAAGAAACGAAATTACCCGTTTACCGCAAGAGGAAATCTTGACCGGTAATTATCGGCGGGCGGAAGGTGCCAGTGTGTATGACTTTTACATCCGTGAGTGGGCTGGTGTAAACCCGGATAACGGAGAGCCGCTTTGGTTTATAGATTCTCTGGATGCGCAAGGAAACGTAGTAGAAAGAATTACAACCAATAACGTGAACGAGGCGCAGCAGAACAGAATAGATGCAGGTACCGCCCTTCCCTGGGCTCGTGGAGGATTAAACACCCAATTACGTTATAAGGGAATTGATTTAAGTATTCTATTCAACTACAGTTTAGGGGGGCAAATACTAGATAATGATTATGGCGGACTGATGGAAGGAGGCTTACGACCTGGTAACCAGAAACATACTGATATTTTGGGACGATGGCAGAACCCGGGTGACCAAACGGATGTGCAGGTGTTAAACTCATCGGGCCAGGGCGCTTGTACTTCTACAAGATTTTTAGTGGATGCAACGTACGGACGGATTCGCAATGTGACATTAGGGTACTCCTTACCCCAAAGTGTAATAGGAAGAACGGATTTTCTGAAGGGATTTAGAGTATTTGTAATGGGAGATAACTTACTTACTTTCTTCTCCCGTGACGGCCTAGATCCCGAACAAAACGTTAATGGGGGAACTAACGACCGCTCGTCTATCTTCCGGGTAATATCAGGGGGTATTCAGATAAAACTATAAATTTATAATGATGAACAAACTATATATCATTCTTTTAAGCGTAGCATTCTTATCCTGCGAAGAGTGGGTAGATGAACCCCAGCCCGAAGCCGAAGTAGGGGCTGCCCAGGTATTTTCTTCGGTAGAGGGAGTAGAGGCTTTCCTTACCGGTACTTACCGGACCATACGGGGCTTTAACGACGAATTAGTTAATACTTCTGGTAGCAATGACGATTCAGAAGGTTTCGGATCCATTATGAATACTCGCACTGTAAAGGGTAATGACTTTATGCAACCGGCTTTTCAGTGGATGACGTTTGAGTATCGGTACTTAGCTCGGGGTAACCCCAATAGCAGAAAAGTGAATATGATCTGGAACATGAGCTACGAGTTGATTAACAGTATGAATCTACTGCTAAGCGAACTGGAAAATTCACCCATCAACAATGCTGAGAAACCTTCTTTGGAAGCCGAGGCAAGAGCCATTCGGGCATTTGCCTACTTTCAATCTATAAGAGAGTACGCCTTACCTTATCAAGCAGGAAGAGATAATGTAGGCATCCCCATCTACCTGGAACCGGCCGATGTTACTTCTACCGGTAGCCCTCGGAGGTCGGTTGGGGCAGTTTACGATCTAATACTGGAGGATCTCACCTTCGCTTCGGAAAACATTCCCGAAACCCGGGAGTTTGCCTGGAAGATTAATAAAACGGTAACTGATGGCATATTAGCGCGGGTTTATCTGGAAATGGGCCTATACGGCGAAGCAGCCCAAGCAGCCAACCAAGCCAGAATCGGCTTCGGTAGAAGTTTGAGCCCAGGTAGCTACAGCGACGGTTTTCGTGATTTAGATTCACCGGAGTGGATGTGGGGAATGCCGTTTTCTAACGATCAAACGGCTTTCTTTGGCATGTTTGCTTCTTTTTGGGATGGTACTCGCTACACTCCGACTATTCGCGCAAATCCTACATTCGTAGAGACGTTTACCGATACGGATGTTAGAAACTTATTCACACTTGCCCCTGATAGTCTATATGTTACTAGTAAATTTATAGCTGATCCTGATTTTGGCGAAGATGTAGTGCTGATGCGGGTAGCTGAAATGTACCTAATAGAAGCAGAAGCCCTGGCTCGTCAAGGAAATGATGCCCCAGCCGCTGCCCTTTTGTTTGAACTGCAAAGTAATAGAGACCCAGCCGTAACCGCTTCGGGGAATACAGGGCAAGCTTTAATTGATGAGATTATGCTAGAGCGTAGAAAAGAACTCTACGCAGAAGGCTTAGCGGATTTCCCTGATAACCGAAGGCTCCAACAGGCTTGGGTCAGAGATGATAATCATCCCAACCCTGCGTTTAGGTTCAGTTTTGTGCAAAATGATTATAGGCATTTCTTCTTGATTCCTCAGGACGAAATAGATGCTAATCCAGCACTTACCGCGGCCGATCAAAATCCTGATTCTGAAGGAGGAACCTGGCCTCAGCCTTCAAGTGGAGGAGACTAAAAAGGGAATAGATGAGATGAGAAAACGGTATGTAAATCAAATTACATACCGTTTTCTTTTGCTGAAAACTATAAAACTAAAAGTAATTATTGCCCCGTTTAAAAAAGTTAAGAAATGTAGTGTAATTCCTCCTAGGATTCCACTCTAGACTCCCTTGCTATTGACATGCCTTTACTTAGTATTTAGGGAGGTTTTCTCCAGATAAACTACTTTTTTATCTTTATTTTAATATAAATAGAGGGAATATTAATATTAATTCTAGAATAGTAACTGTCTTCTCTGCTACATTTCGCGATCTTCGCATGTAAGTTTGATGTAACTTATTCATTTGAAAATTTGACTTTTGAGGGGGTAAAAGTTATGTTTGCAACTATCAAAAAAATTCGGCATGCATACAATGTGCTGATTTACTCAAACTAACCAACTTACAGCTACTACCATTAGTTACTTTTTTCTACTTATCAATTAATATACTTACCTATCATGAAGAACAGTTCTACAAACTATCTTGTGGAGCAGTGGGCCTACCAACTTGACCGAGCTGGCAGGTGGCTGCTCCTTTTTGTTTTTCTGGGAGCTACCCTTCCGGTACTTGCCCAGGATCGTTCCATTTCAGGAACCGTTACCTCGGAGGAATCAGGAGAAGCACTTCCTGGGGTGAACGTAATTGTAAAAGGAACCACTATTGGTACAGTCACCAATATTGAAGGTGAATACCGCTTAAGCGTTCCCAATGCCGAAAGCGTAATTGAGTTTTCGTTTATCGGTTTTGCTTCCCAGGAAGTCACCGTAGGTAACCAAGGTACTATCAATATTGAGCTAGCGTCTGACATTCAGGCGCTGCAAGAGGTAGTGGTTGTGGGGTACGGTACCCAAAGCGAGCGGTTTAATACCCAGCAGGTAGCTAAGGTATCAGGTGCGGACTTTGAGAACCAACCCGTGGTAAACGTACAGGAAGTACTACAAGGCCGCGCGGCTGGGGTGCAAGTAGCTAACACTTCGGGAGTATTAGGAGCCCAGTCTGCTGTTCGTATTCGGGGGGCATCCTCTATTGGTGCGGGGAACCAACCGCTATACGTGGTAGATGGAGTTCCGTTAAACGATGGTCAGTACTCTAACACATTTGGTGCTGAGTCGCTGAACCCACTACAAAACCTGAACCCCAACGAGATTGAGTCTATCAGCGTTTTGAAAGATGCCTCAGCAGTGGCCATTTACGGTTCTCGGGGAGCGAACGGAGTAATCCTGATTACTACCAAGCAGGGAAGTTTCGGCGAACAAACCAACATTAATGTAGACGTCTACACTGGCTGGTCAGAGCCTACTAATTACTTTGACATGATGAACGCTGATCAGTATCGTCAATTCCGTACTGATTATCGGGCTGCTCAAGGGCAAGATCCTATTGACTTTCCGGACGGAGGTTTCGACTGGGCCAATGCTGTACTACAAACCGGCCGGGTTAATCAGGCTACTGTGTCAGCTTCGGGTGGTAGCGAAAAGACTACCTTCTACTTGGGAGCTACCTACTATAACGAAGAAGCATTTACTATTGGTAATGAGATTGACCGATTGAACGGAAGATTGAACCTAAAGCACGAGGCTACCGATAAGCTTCGAGTAGGTGCTAATCTGGGTTTATCGGCACTGGATAATGACCGTATCAACTCTGACAATAGTACTTTCGCGCCGCTTACCTCGGCTTACCTTCAAACGCCTTACATTCAACCGTTTAACGATGACGGGACTTTCACTAATACCGGATTTGTTGCCAATGTATTGGCCATTGAAGCCCTTAGTAAGCGAGAGCTTATTTCTCGCCGTACCACCGGTAACATGTACGCCGAATACGATCTGCTTCCGGATTTAACCTTAAAGACCGACTTCGGTACGGATATGATCCAGACTGAGGAGACAATTCGTGATCCAGACATTGTAGAACCTGGTGGATATGGCTATAAGCGAATTATTCAGGATAATAAGTGGCTGAACACTACCACCTTGGATTACGATCGCCAACTGAATGAGCAGCACTATATAGGTGTATTGTTAGGAGCTAGCTATGAAACTTCTACTATCAACCGAATAGCCGTAGAGGGTTCAGGGTTTGTGAGTGACCTACTACCTAACGTAGCTAACGCCGCAACCCCTACTACTACTTCGGCTGATGAAGGACAATGGGCGCTATCTTCTCAGTTTGCTCGTTTAAACTACCGCTTTCAGGATCGTTATCTGTTAGAAGGTGCTGTTCGTCGGGATGGTTCTTCGCGTTTTGGTTCTGAAAATCGCTATGGTGTATTCTGGGCAGTGTCCGGAGGCTGGATACTGTCGGATGAGGCCTTCCTTCAGAACTCTACTGTTATTGATAACTTAAAACTTAGTGTAAGTTACGGAACTTCCGGTAATGACCGAATTGGTGAATTAAATCCCTTTAATGTTCGCTACTATCCATCATTAGGACTATACGAAGGTGGACCTTTAGGTGACTACGGCGGAACCCCCGGAATTATTCCTTCTCAACCGGCTAATCCTAACCTTCAATGGGAAGAAACCACTCAGTTAGATATTAGCGTGAATGCGTCAATGTTTGATAGCCGATTAGGTATTGAAGCCAGCTACTACATTAAGCAGACCGATAATTTACTGTTAGAAGTACCGCTGCCATTTACTACCGGGTTCCAAACTATTAACCAGAACACCGGTGAACTAGAGAATCGCGGAGTAGATCTATTAATTAACGGTGAAATTGTTCGTGGTCAGAACTTTAACTGGAGTGCTAGTCTGAACTTAGGCTACTTACAAAACGAAGTTACCTCGCTACCTGATGACAACCAGGATCCTCAAGGCCGTAACTTCGTACCTGGTACTGCTTCTCAGCGGGTTATCCAAGGAGAACCAATTAACACTTTCTACCTTATCCGTTACAATGGGATAAACCCCCAGACGGGTAATGCTGAATGGTTAACCGCTGACGGCGAGGTTACTACTAGTCCTTCGGCTGCCGACCGGGTAATTGTCGGTTCGGCTATTCCTAACTGGACGGGTGGATTGAACAATACACTTAGCTACAAAGGGCTTACACTGGATGTGCTGTTCAACTTTGTGGCAGGTAACAAAATCTTCCGTGGTGGCCAGCGATTTACAGATAATCCTGCTAGCTCTTTTAATAAGAGCACCGCTTTGTTGAACTACTGGCAAAACCCAGGTGATGATGCTTACTTCCCAGCATTGGATAGTGAAACTGCACCAGCTTTCGCCCAGCGCTCTACCGCTCAGCTAGAAGACGGTGATTTTATTCGTTTACGGCGGGCTACCCTAGCATATAACTTCCCTACCTTGCTGCAGAATAGCAATGTATTCCGTTCAGCTCGGGTATACGTGAGTGGGCAAAACCTGCTAACCTTTGCTAGAACTGATCTTGAGCCGGAATTGAACGGAGGTGGTACTGATCCACTGAATCAAGGTGAAGGGTTCTTTACTCCACCGCTGGCACGGACTATCACCGTAGGTGTTTCATTAGGATTTTAATTAAAGAATAGATTGATTATGAAATATAGCCATATATTATTCACCGGCCTTTTAAGTGGAGGCCTATTGCTCAGCGGCTGCGATGAGGAACTAGAACTGCAGCCCCAGCAAACTTTGTCAGCTGATGCGGCTTTCGCAGATGAGCTTACCGCTCAAGGGTCACTCATTGGTGTATACAGTTTAGCTCAGGATTTGGAAGTGTACGGTTCAATGCCTCAGGTAATCGCCGACTATCAGTCAGATAATGTTGACTTTATAGGGTCTTTCCCTACTTTACAAGACATTAACGATTACGCTACACTTTCCGATAATGGTTCTCTCTCTACTCTTTGGAGAGATAACTATGAAACAATCTTGGCAGCGAATGCTGTTATCGCGAGTGTTCCGGATGTGGATGATCCTGGGTTTACGGCTGAAGAAAAAGCGCAGTTTGTAGCCGAAGCTAAATTCTTGCGAGCATTAATATACTTTCAGATGGTCAACCTTTTCGCTAATCCTATTAATGTGGAAGGTGCCGGCGCACTGGGTATTCCGATTGTAAATGATCCGTTTACCGGTGAGGTGGAATTACCAGCAAGGGCAACAGTAGGAGAGGTTCATACTCAAATCCAGCAGGATCTCCAAGAGGGAGTAACGGCACTTCCAGAAAGTAACCTAGGGCGAGCTACTAGTGGAGCCGCTCAAGCATTACTTTCCCGTCTACAATTATACCGTGGAGAGTCCCAACAAGCGGCTGCTCTAGCTCGTGCAGTAATTGATGGAGGCGTTTATGAACTAGCCTCGAATTACGCGTTTTTCAGTCAGAATACCAGTGAGGAGGTATTCTCTCTTCAGAACTCAGCAACGGATAATGGGCGTACTGGTTCAGGTGGTTGGGCGTCGTACTACAGTCCGGCAGAATCAGGTGGACGCGGTGATGCTCCATTCGCACAAGGATTGATAGATGCTTATGCCGAAGAACCAGGTGACTTGCGGTTTTCAACGCTAATTGAATATAGCCCTGATAGTTCGCTGATTTTTACGGATAAATTCTCTGACGCAGTTACTAACTCGGATAATGTGCCGGTTATTCGGGTTACCGAAATGTATCTGAGCTTGGCAGAAGCACTAGCTGAACTAAATGGAATCAACCAAGAGTCAGTAGATCTTGTCAATGTATTGCGTACCAGAGCAGGATTGACCGAATGGACTGTTGGGCAGTTCGGTAATCAAGAAGAATTTATTGATGCGATTTTAGTTGAGCGTCGCAAAGAACTGGCATTTGAAGGTCATCGCCGTATGGACTTACTACGCAAAGGTAAGGCATTGCGCTCTAGTGGGCCTACTGCTGATATATCTAATCCAGGCGATCCTAAAACGATTATGCCGATTCCTCAACGGGAGATAGATCTTAATTCTAATCTCGTTCAGAACGACGGTTACTAGACTAGAGAACATCAGTAAAAAATAAAAAAAGCCATCCGATCGGGTGGCTTTTTTTATGCTTAATTTAGAAAGCTTGCATTTATGAAGTGTAGTTTTTGGGTACGAAAGCGCTATTCAAAGAGTCCGAAAAGAAAAAAACACGTTTAAGGATTTTCCCAAAGTGTGTTTTATGAGACTAAAAAGCACTAATTCAGTAAAGCTAACCATACTCTAAACGCAATCTTACTATTTTGTGAGTAGGCATCCGAAGTTCAAATATTTGACTTTCAGGATTTAAGAAGTTATGTTTACAGGCACTTTGTTTAACCGAACTGTAATAAGGTTAGACAGTTATCAGTTTGTCTATATCTATTAACCTAACTAAATCATTTATTGAGGCGCAGTTCTACACACTACTTATTTTGAGCAGATTCCTTTGACTTTAATTTGTCAATAGGTTTCTGCTTTTATTAACCTGACCTGCCCCTTTCTGATAACATTATCTAGTTATCATTAATCCTAAACCAGTATGCTTTATTTCTGAAAAATGGATGAATGAACTTCACTATGCGGTTTGTTTATCGCATCAAAAGTAGAATTAACAAATACAGATGTTCACTTCATCCAATAGAAAGTAGCGTTTTGAAACCTTCACCTTTGCGTTTCTTAGGAAATTTTCAACAGCACTGCTAAAGCATTGAAAATAGACATAGGTAATAGTTAAGAATCAGAATAATTGCCAATAAAATTACCAAAATACTATAAATTTATTTTGTAGAATTAGTTGGATAGTTTCATATTTGTAGGAGTAAGTAACATTTTTTAGAATAATCTAAAAGAGAATCTTTTCTTTTAAAGTCTAAGATATATTTTTGCAATTCTGTTAAAATTTATACAGGATCACTGGAAGCTTATCAACAACTACATTTAAGAACTACAGACTGTACTAAGTACTAAAGAACCCTAAGTGGTATTGTTAATCTAAACTAAAACGTGAGACTATGAGGTACAACTACACAGGTACACCGACCTCGGTGTTCAAACGTCCTAAGCTTTGTCTAAAAAGTTTAGGGTGGCTCTTTATCGCGCTTATTCTTACTTCCCAGGCATGGGCGCAGCAAACTATTAGTGGTAAGGTCACTTCGACAGAAGATGGCTCTACTTTACCGGGTGTAAACGTTATCGTGAAAGGCACCAGCCAGGGAACGGTTACCGACATTGATGGTAACTATCGGCTGAACGTACCCGAAGATGCCGAAATACTGTCCTTTAGCTTTATTGGGTTAGAGGCCCAGGAAGTGGAGATTAATGGTCGTTCTATTATCAACTTAGAAATGGCATCCGATACTCGCCAGCTATCCGAAGTAGTAGTAACTGCCATTGGTATTGAGCGGGAAAAGAAGGCTTTAGGGTACGCTGTCTCTGATGTAGAAGGCGAAGCCATTCAGCAAATCTCTGAGCCCGATGCAATTCGTGGCCTGACTGGTAAAATTCCAGGGGTAAATATTCAAGGCTCGGGAGGGGGTGTTGGTTCAGCTACCAACATCACAATTCGAGGTAACTCTTCATTGTTAGGAAATAACCAACCACTTTTTGTAGTAGATGGGATTCCTTTCGATAACTCAACTACGGCTTCAAACGATGGTTTTGAGCAGGGTAATCCACAGTCTAACCGGGCTCTTGACCTTGATCCTAACCTCATTGAGTCTATTACTGTGCTAAAAGGTGCCTCTGCTGCTGCCTTGTACGGTTCGCGTGCTGCCAATGGGGTAATTGTAGTTACTACCAAAGCTGGTAAGGCTGGTAGCAAGAAAGGCTTTGAGGTTACCCTTAACAGTGGTTTCTCAGTTGAGCAAGTAGCTATGAACCCTGAATATCAAGGTGTGTGGACGCAGGGGGCAACTTTTGGTTCTAATAACTTTGTGTTCAATAATGGTTTCTTCGGTACCTGGGGACCTCGTTATTCTGATGTTAATCGCTGGCTGGAAAATGGTGTAGGCGATAATGGTGACCCTTTCTCGGTACTGCCTCCACTGCGCAAGTATAATAACCCAAATAACGACTTATTCGCGGCTGATATCTATCCAGAGATTGGGGAGGTCCCAACTCAGGTTCTCCCTAATACTGATAACTGGGAAAATTTCTGGGAGGATGGTATCCTCTTCGAGAATTCGGTAACCGTTAATGCTGGAGGCGAAAAAACTTCACTTACTGCGGGTATTTCCCGAACCGATAACGAAGGTATTATTCCTTTTTCTGAACTGGATCGTACCAGTGTTAGCTTTGGTGGCCGCGCTCAACTCGATAATGGCATCTTCATTAACGGTAGTGTAACCTACGTTGAAACCAATCAGCGTACGGCTCAGCAAGGGGCAGAAATATTTGCTGCCGGCGACCCTGGTTCGTCACTGATTAGTATGTTGTACTTGATGAGCCCTACCTACGACTTAACTAATAACCCTTACTTTAACCCTCGTACTGGTGGTAGTATTTACTACAGAAATGGTTTTGATAATCCTTACTGGGTAGCTGAATTTGCTCCTCTTAACAGTGAAGTTAGCCGGGCGTTTGGTAAGGCACAGTTTGGATACGATATTACTGATTGGTTAACCGTTTCCTACCAAGCTGGTTTTAATACCTACACTGATCGCCGTTCCTCCCTGGTTCCTGCTCTCGGAGAAAACATTCCTGCTGGGGCATATAACGTTGACGATATCTTCCGTGAGGAATTGGATGGTACCCTGTTGATTACTTTGGACAAGCAAGTTACCACCGATTTTAACATTCGTGCTATCTTAGGACACAATGTAAACCAGCGTACTTTTGAGCAGCAAACTATTGAAGGGTTGGGTATTATTGATCGAACTATCTCAAATATCCAGAATACCAGTGCTCAGGTTATTCGTCGTGATATTTTTGAGCAGCAGCGTTTTCAGGCAGTCTTTGGAGATTTATCCTTTTCTTATCGAGACTTTGCCTTTTTAAACGTGGTAGCACGTAACGACTGGTCATCTACTCTTCCTGCAGACGAGCGTAGCTACTTTTATCCTGGAGCTAGTGCCTCCTTTGTAGCTAGTGAAGTATTTAATATGCCTAGTTTCTGGGATTACTTCAAAGTACGAGGTGGTATTTCCCGGGTGGGTAACGAGGCCAACCCGTATTTAACACAGAACACTTTCCGGATTAACGATAACATCGGTTTTACCAACTTAAATGCGCAGTTTCCTTTTAATGGTACTAATAGTGTTAATGCTAACCGAAGAAAAGCAGAGCCGGCGCTAAGTCCTGAATTTACTACTGAGTACGAAGTTGGTACCGAAATGAGGTTCTTTTCTAATCGAATCGGAATTGATTTCACCTACTACGACCGACGCTCAACCGATCAGATTGTAACGATTGACGTACCTGCTTCAACTGGTTTTGGAACTCGGGTAACTAATCTGGGAGAAGTGCAAAATAGAGGTATTGAAATTGGCTTAGACGTTACTCCGATTGCCCTACCAAGTGGCTTTACCTGGAACATCTTTGCCGCTTACACTCGTAACCGTAACGAAATCTTGGATTTGGGTGATTTAGAGCAAGTAATTGTTGATGGAACAACTACCCTAGCTATTGCTCACCGTCCTGGTTTTCCCGCCGGTGTCATTATTGGTGAAGACTGGCTGCGCTACAATGAGGCTACCGGGGAAGTGGGTAACGTAGGGGTACCTTTAGTAAACCCATTGAGTGGTAAGCCAGTAATCAACCCAGATGTACAGGTTATTGGTGATCCGAACCCTGATTATATACTGGGGATAACCAATACACTGAGTTTCAAGGGCATCACCCTGAGCGCGTTGATTGATTACCATGCCGGTGGTGATATGTGGTCATTGGCGGCTGATCAGATGCGTAGCCGAGGAGTATTGAACGAGCCAATCTTGAACGATAGAACCCCAATTTTACCTGAACCTGGTATTTTGGGTAATGTGAATGGCCCCATCTTGGATGGTGCTGGAGGTATTCAGCCTACTAACGTAATATTACCTCGTAACGACTTCTTCTTCTTCAACGGGTGGGCTGCCGGTGGAGCCGACTGGGCCTCGGTGTATGATAGAACTACCATACGTTTGCGTGAAGTAACATTAGGTTACACCCTGCCTGCTAGTTTGTTAGAAAAGCTTCCTTTTGGTTCGGCTAGTGTCAGATTCTCAGGTCGAAACCTATGGTTTAACGCACCTAACTTTCCTGATGCTTTGAATATGGACCCCGAAGTAAGTGGACTTGGAGTGATAAATGGGCCTAGTCAAGGACTTGAACTCATGGGAGTACCGACTACTAGGCGGTATGGTGTGAATATTTCACTGACATTCTAAACCTAAACTCGAATGAAATTACTATATAAATTATTTACAGTAAGTGCCATGAGCATGGCCTTACTGTTAACCACTTCTTGTGGTGAGGATTTTTTGGATATAAACGATAATCCCAACGAACCGGTAAACCCGAGTATAGATTTGCTTTTCCCTTCTGCCCAGGTTGCCTATTCAACCGTTATTGTCCATACCACCCGTTTGGGGGAAGTTGGGCCTATTGGTCAGATCTACGAATCTACCGATAGCCAATACGAACTTGGTGGGGCTGATTTCAATAACGCCTGGGATAATATGTTTACTTTAGGCTTGGTAAACCTGGATCAGGTGATTACTTCAGCGCCAGATGCTGACTTACCTGCCCATGCAGCCATTGCTAAATTACAGAAGGCCTACATCTACTCCATTCTTGTGGATATGTGGGGAGCTGCTCCTTTTGATGAAGCGGTTAATGCTGAGTTCAACGAACCCACATGGGAAGAGGGTGCGGTAGTTTATCCGAAGGTAATCAGTCTGATTGATGAGGCATTGGGTGAACTGAATGCTCTTCCTGAGGATGCCCCAACCCCGAGTTCCGACCTGATTTATGACGGTGAGGTAGATAAGTGGATAAAAATGGGCAATAGCTTGAAACTGAGGATGCTCATCAATTTAGCAAATGGAGGAGACGCCGGTGCGGTGGGGCAAATAGAATCGCTGGCAAGTGGCGGGAATCTAATTGATAGTAATGCTGATAATTTTGAATTTCAATACGGAAGTACGCTTGCCCCTGAGAACCGTCATCGTTGGCATCAAACTCACTACTTTGCTACCAAGACATACTACATGAGTAATAGCCTGATGGCCCGTATGTTAAATAATATCGGTGGCTTCGGTTCTATAGACCCACGTACCCGCTACTATTTCTACCGTCAGATTTTGGACTTTGATCCAACTGCCGATGGAGCTAAAGTGGTTCGAGATGATTTTCCTTGCTTTGGTTATGGAGCCCGTTTTGAAGATGAAACCACCTGGCAATCTACTTGTGCTTACGGCTACCAGGGGAATGGTTACGTCGGTCGTGATCATGGAGACGGAACTGGTATTCCTAACGACGGTCAGGCAAGAACCACTTTTGGTGTATATCCTGCTGGCGGGTTATTCGACGACGATTCAGGATTAACCGTAGGGCAAAGCGATGGTACGGGCGCAGGGGTTGTACCTATGATTACTAACTCTATGGTGAAGTTCTGGTTAGCGGAAGCTGCTCTGTTCTACGGTGCAAATTCGGGTGATCCTCGTACCTTGCTACAGGAGGCTATGGAAGCGCATATTGCTGAAGTACAAGCTTTTCCTGGGAGAGCGGGTGTTAGCGCAGACGCTGCTTTCGTGCCAAGTGCTGACGATGTGGCTGCCTACGTGAACAATGTTTTGGCTATTTATGATGCAGCTCCCGACAATACCGAGCCTACCACATTGCTAGGTAGTAAGCAGGATATTTGGGCAGCCCAGTTCCAGATTTCTTTAATCGGAAACCCAGTAGAAGCTTACAACCTGTTGCGTAGAACCAAGCTTCCGGTAGCATTAACTGCCGATAATGCTAACGCTTCTGTATCAATTATTCCTACTAATCCTTACCCTAAGCGGTTGCCTTTCCCACAGGATGAAATAAATACTAACCCTAATGCATTCCGGCAATCGGATACTCCTTGGCAAACTTCCCCAGTATTTTGGGATACTAAGGCTTATCCACGACGCTTTGATGGTAATAACTAAATTGTGATAAAATCATGACGAAGAAATATATTGTATTTACCAGCCTGCTAGCCTTTCTGGCCACTGGCTTTTTTGGGTGTGATAATGAAGATGTGATTAGAACACATGATTTTATTGT
>ERZ1740058.618-NODE-618-length-24976-cov-6.801974_pt1 | contig 24976 bp, 14 predicted proteins | sample MGYA00581745_ERZ1740058 | MGnify/ENA primary metagenome ERZ1740058 (study PRJEB43018, sample SAMN04849742) | marine metagenome | isolation source: floating plastic debris | place: Pacific Ocean | collected 2008-08-30 | study: EMG produced TPA metagenomics assembly... | reverse complement strand
ATCATACGTTTCTGACAAAGATAACTATAAAAACTACTTTGACCCATTACCAAATCTTTTATCCCTTCAAACATGCCCACCTTTTCATTTCCTTTTATTCTACTTTATGTTGTGGCTGCTATCTTAGGATTTACTATCACCATTTATTTGATTTTTCTTCTTCGTACCACCATACACTATCTGGAGGCAAAAATTCAGGAAATAGAAGATAGGCAAGAGGATTTGCGTTAGTAAATGTTTTCCGCCTCCGTGGTGTTATGTTGATCTAACGAATTTTCTATTTTTGCATAATGCTAGCGATCAATAATTTATTATATCATATCGGGGGGCGAGCGCTATACGAGGAGGCTAACCTGCATATTAAACCTAAAGATAAAATCGGGCTAATTGGCCTGAATGGAACGGGTAAATCCACACTATTACGCCTGATCAACGGCGAATATCAGCCTGATGGTGGTGAAATTACCAAGGCCAACGACTGTACTATTGGTTTTCTTAATCAGGATTTGCTATCGTTTCAGTCGGATGATAGCATTTTGAACGTAGCTATGCAGGCGTTTGAAGAAGCCTTGGAGATTGAGCATAAAATAGAAAAGGTGCTTAAGAAAATGGAGACCGATTACGAAGACAAATTGGTAGAGCAACTCACTCGTTTGCAGGAACAGTTTGAAGTGCTGGAGGGCTACACACTACAGGCTCGAGCTGAAGAAATTTTGGAAGGAATTGGTTTTAGCACTAATGATCTAAAGCGGCCACTACGGGAGTTCTCCGGAGGCTGGCGAATGCGGGTAATGCTGGCCAAATTGCTGCTGGAAAAGCCTTCGTTGCTGATGCTGGATGAGCCGACCAACCACCTGGATCTACCCTCTATTCAGTGGGTAGAAAATTACTTACGCTCTTATGAGGGTGCCTTTATCATTGTGTCCCACGATCAGCAGTTCCTGAATAATACGGTGGAAACGATTGTGGAGGTAGCCCACGAGCAACTTACGCCTTACGCCGGTAACTACTCCTTTTATCTAGAGGAGCGGGAATTGCGCCGTGAAATTCAGAAGAACGCTTTTGAAAACCAGCAGCAAAAAATTAAGCAGACCGAACGTTTTATTGAGCGCTTCCGCTCTAAGGCTACCAAAGCCCGGCAGGTACAATCGCGGGTAAAAATGCTCGACCGCATGGACAAGGTGAGTGATGTAGTAGACGAGAACGCTACTGTTAACTTCAAATTCACTTTTCAGAAGCCTTCGGGGAGACAGGTAATTGCCATTAAAGATGCCACCAAGTACTACGGTGATTTAACCGTTTTTCGCGATAGCTACTGCACTATTGAACGCGGCGATAAAATTGCTCTGATTGGCGCTAACGGAAAAGGTAAATCCACACTACTACGAATGGTAGCCGGAACCGAGGAGTTTGAGGGCGAGCGAGACTGGGGCTACAACGTAGATATGGCTTTTTACGCCCAGCACCAACTGGAATCACTGACGTTAAATAACGAAATTCTGGAGGAGCTAAAGCAAGCCGGTACCGAAAAAACCGAGCAGGAGCTCCGAAATGTATTGGGCTGCTTTTTGTTTTTAGACGAGGACGTTTTCAAAAAAATTAAGGTCCTCTCGGGAGGTGAAAAGTCGCGAGTGGCGTTAGCTCGAACACTGATCAGTGAATCTAACTTCTTGCTACTGGATGAGCCGACCAACCACCTGGATATTCAATCGGTCAACATTCTGGTGCAAGCCCTCCAGCAGTATCAGGGTACTTTTCTGATTGTCTCGCACGACCGCCACTTCATCTCGCGGGTGGCCAACAAGATTTGGTATATTGAGAATAAGGAAATTAGGGAATACCCCGGTAATTATGAAGAGTACGCCTACTGGCAAGCCCAGCGCGAAGCTAGTCAGCCTACCGTACCGGAAAAGAAACTAGTCTCTAAGCCGAAAAAAGAAGCTACGCCCCGCACTACCGATGCCCAGCGCGAACTGCAACGAAACCTGAAAAAGCTACAACAAGAATTAGACACCACCGAAAACACTATTTCTAAGCTGGAAGAAGAGAAGAAATCCGTAGAGCAGCAGTTAGCTAACCCAAGCGTATTTGGTAATGTGGAACGCCTAGCCGAAGAAACCGAAAAGTTTGAACAACTCAACCAACAACTTGAGGAGGCTAACCAGCAGTGGGAAACAATGGCATTACAAATAGAAGAAATAGAGAGCCAACTCAACAACGATTAGCAAGCAGGTGCGTTACTCAACTATGATGCGCTACTCTACCTTTCTTTCTATCAGCCTGTTGCTTGCTGCCGCATTTACTCCCATTACCTGTGTGCCGGTTAGCTCTACTGGCAGTGCGCGTAATAATTCGGCTACACCCGCTCGTGCTACCAACGATGTTCTCTACGATCAGGCCTTTCAGCAGAACATCCGCTCGGTGCGACTGCTACAACCCGACGGGGTACTTTGGTCGGCAGTTACCCGAATTAGCGATCCTGCCCCGGTGGTGATGGTGTTTGATATTCTGGAACTGAATGGTGAGGGAGATGTTAATGATTATCGCGCCAAGATCATCCATTGTAATGCCGACTGGCGACAATCGAACCTACCCACTATGGATTACCTATTCGATTATAACGAGTTTCTGGCTACCAGCGAAGCGTTTTCGTACAACATCCAAATTCAGTTTACGCAGTATCGCCTACCATTGCCTCCCGTAAAGGTGCCCGGCAACTACATTATCTGGGTATACGAAGGCCGCGACGATTCAAATGTGATATTTACCAAGCGCCTGATGGTGTACGATCAATTGATGGGGGTTGGGGCTGAGGTGAACCGTTCTAGTGGCGTATCTGAGCGGATCACCAATCATCAGATTGATTTTGTAGTAGATTACAGCAACATCGATATTCTCAACCCGTTGCAAGACATTTCAGTAGTAGTGCGCCAAAACTATCGTTGGTTCAACGCTCTTACTGACCTAAAGCCATCTTTTGTCCGCCAAGACCGGCAGCAGCTAGAATACCAGCACTTTGATCTGGAGAATAATTTTTACGCTGGTAATGAATATCGTTTTTTCGATTTGCGTACACTGAATGCCTTAGGACAAAACGTAGGGGATATCCGTAGAAATCAAGCTCCAGTGGAAGCTTTTCTGCTGGCCGACCGGGACCGAAGTCGGGAAGTATACAGCCAATACGAAGATATAAATGGAGCCTATATAGTAGGTAATTTAGATAACCGAGGGGACGAACTGAGCGCCGATTACATACAAACCCACTTTTTTTTAGAAGCTGATCAGCGGGTTTCAGGAGACATATACGTAGTAGGAGCTTTCAATAACCGGGTTTTGTCGGTAGAGAACCGGATGGTTTACGATCCTCAACTGAAAGGATACACTGCCGATATTCTGCTGAAGCAAGGATTCTATAATTATCAGTATTACGTAGTAGACGATAACCAAGGTACTAGCCCATATGTATTTGAAGGAAGCTTTTTTGAAGTAGAGAATCAATACGAGGTGCTGGTCTACACTCGACCCATCGGATCGAGGGGTGATATTTTGGCTGGCTACACTCGAGTAGCCTCTACTGAACTAGGTCGATAGTAGCGCTTACCGGTTTGAGTGATAGGCTAGGGAAGTATCAAACTCGTACTTCTGTGTTTTCTTGCCCGGATCACCTCCGGCAATATCCAGCATTCCGAAACCTTTGTGGGTGTATAGTCCCAATCCGTTGGTAAAGATAAACTGCTGTACCTCAGGGACAGCATACAGAGTAAACGGAAACGTGTAGCCGCGCACTTCATACTTCACATCTTGATCGTAAAGTGGATAAATACGGGCAAACTTCTTTTGCTGCTCTCGAATACGGATGAGATAATCCTTGTCAGGTACTAGCTGAAATTTATAAAACTGCTCTAACTGTTCTGGTGTAAATTGCCCGGAGCTTTCCATCCGAATCATCAGAGATTCGTACAACAAGTCCGAGAAAGTATCAGTTGTAGGCAAAATGAATCGTTTTCCACGGTCATCGTTAAACGAAGGTTTAACGAGTACCAGAGGCGAAATACAAACGAACTTCATGACGTCGTTCAATTCGGCATCGCCTTCTGCTTCTACCCCTTCCGGTATCAGCATCATGGTTCCCACATCAATTTGCGGAAATGAGAAGAGATGCTTCAGAAAATAATCGATTAATTCGCGACTGGTGGCCGAAAAAACCAATGTTACTCGGCTGGAATAAAAATGTAAGCCATTACGACTAATCTTGGTTTGCCCTTTCAGCCCCGAAAAGTTGTATACATTGGTATTGATAAAGCGCTCCTCGCCTCCGCGCACCATGATACCTTTAATGAGCTGAGCCAGTAGGTATTGGTGGTGAAAAGGAACGTAAGAGCCTTTATTCTTCAGTATGAAAACAATACGTACCCTCAAAAATACCTCAGTTTAGAGTTTCAGAATAAGATAAAAAAGTATGTTTAGGACTATCCATTACAAGAAAATGGATTAGCGACCAAATTGTTTAAGAATAACTAAGAAAATTGTGTATAAATACCTAATTGATCACTAAGGTATAAAAAATACTGTCAATAAGCGAAGATCAGAATATTCACGCCTGTTTTCTACACGTTAAACCGGAAATGCATAATATCCCCATCCTGAACAATATAATCTTTTCCCTCCATAGCCATTTTACCAGCCTCCTTCACGGCTTGCTCAGTGCCGTACTGTTGGTAGTGCTCTAGTTTAATTGTTTCGGCCTTGATAAAACCCTTTTCAAAATCGGTATGAATTACTCCAGCTGCCTGGGGGGCTTTCCAGCCTTCTACAATTGTCCAGGCTCGTACTTCCTTTTCGCCTGCTGTAAAATAGGTAATCAGATTGAGTAGACGGTAGGAGGCTCTAATCAGTTTATCCAGTCCCGATTCTTCTAAACCGTATTCTTCTAAGAATAGTGAACGCTCTTCTGTATCTAACTCGGCAATTTGGGATTCTATGGCAGCACTAATCATTAGTACTTCAGCTTGCTCCTGGCTAACGGCTTCCTTTAGTGCATTTACGTGCTCATTACCCGTGGTAATCGAAGCTTCGTCTACGTTGGCCACGTAAATCACGGGTTTAGCCGTAAGCAAAAATAAGTCGGCTACTGCCTCTTTATCTTCTTCGGGCACATCTATTGAACGGGCGTTGTTACCAGCTTCTAAGTGAGCTTTGTACATTTGTAAAGTACCTAGTTGCTTCTTCGCTTTAGCATCTCCCGACTTAGCAATCTTCTCCAGTCGAGTAACCTTTTTCTCTACCGACTCTACGTCCTTTAATTGAAGCTCAGTATCGATTACTTCCTTATCAAATACCGGATCGACACTACCAGCTACGTGTACTACGTTATCGTCCACAAAGCAGCGGATTACGTGAATGATAGCATCTACCTCCCGAATATTTGCCAGAAATTTATTACCTAATCCCTCGCCCTTGCTGGCTCCCTTCACCAGACCGGCGATGTCTACAAACTCAATGGTAGTAGGAATTACTTTCTGAGGGTTTACTAATTCTTCTAAAACTTTTAGCCGGTCATCAGGTACAGCTACTACTCCTACATTGGGCTCAATGGTACAGAAAGGAAAATTAGCCGCTTCAGCTTTAGCACTGGAAAGCGCGTTAAACAAAGTAGATTTTCCCACGTTGGGTAAACCAACAATTCCACACTGTAAACTCATAAATCTTGATCTGATTGTTAATTGCTAATAGCTTACTTGTTAAGCTACTCAATTGTTCGATTGCTAGATGTTACTAATCCTTTGTCATTAGTCACCAATCCTCTTTTCTATCCTAAGCCCTCTATCCCACTTCGGGCTTCGGGCTTCCCTCTTCTAACTTAACTTTTAAACACATGATACTGCTTGTAGCCAGTGTACAATTCCATGGTAACCACTCGTAAGATAGTATATACTGGAATGGCGGCGATCATGCCAATAACCCCTGCTACTGTTGCGCCCGCAAAAATAATAATAAAAATTTCTAATGGATGTGCTTTTACACTTTTTGAAAAAATAAGGGGCTGAAGTAGCAAATTATCGGTAAGTTGAACCACGGCGAATACTGATAAAATTTTCACCACTAACAGAATCATTTCCTGGGTATTACCACCCACTACCATCGTAGATAAACCGACAATAATGCCAAACGTTGCACCCAATACCGGCCCGGCGTAAGGGATCAAATTGGCTAGGGCCGCAAATATTGCGATAGTAAATGCGTAATTCACTCCTAAAATGCTTAGCCCCAGCGAAGCAATACAGAAGATGGAAAAAACCTGAAGGAACAAGCCAATCAGATAGTTAGAAAGTAGGGTCTCTATTTTGTAAATAGCCGCGATAAATACCTCAAAGTACTGATTGGGAATAAGCTTGATTACTTGTCGACGTACCAACCCTTTTTCGTACATAAAAATAAAGGTAATAAATACTACTGCTAATAGCCCGACGAAGAAATTTCCGGTGAAGGAAATCAGGCTGTTAATAATATCCTGAAACTCAACCCGAGTGATGAAGCTCAGCAGGCTATTGCGCAGGGTATCTACCAAAAAGCCCGGTGGCTCTTCAATAACATTATTGCTCAGTAAGAACTGCTCAATTTGCTGAAGCGGAATACTGGCCCGAGCGTACAGATCTTCGTAGTCTATTTTGGCAATGATTTCAGACTGATCGCGAATAAGGGGAATAAACAGCACTACAAACAGTGAAATAACTGCAATGATTATAGCAAAAGAAGTAATGACTGCTACAATCCGGGGCATATGCCAACCGTAGAACTGAAACCGATGAATGTAGTTAGTAAGAGGCGAAAAAATGGTGGATAAGACTAGGCTAATTACCAGATACGAGAAAATATCGGAAAAAACCCAGGCTACGAGAATAACCCCAATTAGCGAGAGTAATACATATAAAACACGCCTGTTCAGCATTCCAACAGAATATCCTTAATAAAAAGTGAGGAGACGGGCGGTGTAGTGTGGTAAAAAGAAATAGTATGGCCCGCATTTGCGGGCCATATCAGATTCTATACACGGGAATTAATCCCACTTTAACTCATCGTCAATACTGCTGGTAACCGGCTCTTTTTCTGTTGTCGCGGTCGTAGCTTCTGTTTCCTGATGCTCGTATTGATCAAAATCGTATTCCGGCATCAATTCTTCTTTTACGTACCCCACAGTTTCCTGTAGTGCATTCATAAACTTATTAAAGTCTTCCTTGTAGAGAAAAATCTTGTGCTTTTCGTAAAAGTACCCATCGTCTTTGTACCGTCTTCTGCTCTCGGTAATGGTGAGGTAATAATCGTTTGAGCGGGTTGATTTCACGTCGAAGAAGTACGTGCGTTTTCCGGCTCGTACCCGTTGAGAATAAATTTCTGCTCTGTCTTTTCCTTGATTGTCTTCCACAACGTCCAAAATTTAAAATGTAAAGTAATTGGTGTTTAGGTTATTATTGAGTTTTATGCCACTAAACTGTTCTAAATCTAGCATAAAAGCAAGAAATATTACAAGGAAATTACATCTCACGAAACATTTTCTTTAAACCTTTGTTTCGTTTTTTCTTCTCAGCTTTCGCCAGTATCTATGCTATTTACTTAATTTAACTTGTAGATGACTTCGTCGTTATAGTATACTACGCATAAACAAACGCCTCACTATTATTATGGTTAGCTTATCTGAGATTAGAGAATTTGGCAATATAGAACTACTCGCTAAGCAGTTGGTAGAAGGGTTTATCACTGGTTTACATAAGTCGCCCTACCACGGGTTTTCGGTAGAATTTGCTGAGCACCGCCTATATAATACGGGAGAAAGCACCCGGCATATTGACTGGAAAGTATATGCCAAAACAGGGCGATTATACACTAAACGCTACGAAGAAGAAACCAACCTACGCTGCCAGCTAATTGTAGACAATTCGTCGTCCATGTATTACCCGCAAAAGAACAAGGGCAAAATCACTTTTAGTGTAATGGCTACAGCGGCTTTAGCCCATTTGCTCCAGAAGCAGCGCGATGCGGTAGGGCTGTGCGTGTTTTCGGAAGATATTGATCAGCAGACCCAGGTAAAATCTACCTCCTCGCACTTGCACAAACTATTCCTAATTTTAGAAAATCTGCTAAAAGAAGAGCCTCCCTCACGACAGACATCAGTAGCGAATGTACTACATCAAGTAGCCGAAAAAATCCATAAGCGCTCTCTGGTCATCATCTTCAGTGATATGTTTGAAAATCAGGACGAAACGGATCAGATCTTTAGTGCTCTCCAGCACCTTAAGCACAACCGGCACGAGGTATTATTGTTCCACGTAACCGACCATAAAACTGAGTTGAATTTTGAATTTGAGGAACGTCCCTACGAGTTTATCGATATGGAACGGGGCGAACGCTTAAAGCTACAACCCTCTCAGGTACGGGATGCCTACCAAAAATACGTATCCGAGTACTTTCACGAACTAGAAATCCGCTGTGGTCAGGCCAGAATTGATTTCGTAGCTGCCGACATTAACCAGGGTTTTGACCAAGTGCTACGCAGCTACCTAATTAAACGGGCTAGTATGAAATAGAAATTAGAAAATAGATAATAGAGGTTGGTGAGATAGAAATTACGAAACTCGATTGAACTTAAGATATTGGTAGTGCGTCTCAACCTAATCAATTTCTATCAATATCCTGATTTCCAATTTCTGTTATCTAATTTCTAACCTCTGGCCTCTAACAGCGCGGCTGCCACTTCCAACATCTATCTTCTACCCATCTACATGCATCCACGCTTGCTTTCCTAATAATTCTTCTTCGCTCTCGCGGGCATCAGGGTCTTCCACACAACAGTCTACCGGACATACTGCCGCGCACTGGGGTTCTTCGTGAAAACCCATACACTCGGTACACTTACCGGTTACGATATAGTAAAACTCATCGGAAACGGGCTCTTGAGATTCAGTAGCGTCTACTACCGTGCCGTCTTCCAGTTCAATCTCTTTTAAATCTGTTCCATCGGCCCAACTCCACTCTACTCCTCCTTCGTAAATAGCTGTATTGGGGCATTCCGGCTCACATGCACCGCAGTTGATGCATTCGTCGGTGATCATAATAGCCATAGTGTGCTTTTCGTTTACTGTTAAAGTTTGATTTAACAAAAATGCTGACTTTCGCCAAATACGGCAAGTCTGCTGATTAATACTTCTAAAATTGTTAAACGAGGTATCTCTGTTTTACCTTTGTAACGAAGTAACGAAACTTTGGTTTTATCCACAAAAGAACGCCCAAAAAGAAAAAAATGCTAAGCCTAAACGACCGAATTCGAGTATTTTCCGCCGTAGGAACCGTACTACAGAACCTGAGCGAATACGAAATAGAAGAATTAACAGCTCGAGCCCAGTCCGAAAATTCGTGGTTTACCCCAGAGAGTGTAATGCTCGCTAAAGAGGGTCTACAACGCTATCTGAATGAAGAGAAATTACGGCACTGGATCAAAGAACTTCCGGCTCAGCCTGCTTCCGTAAAGAAAATTGGCCTAGTGATGGCCGGTAATATTCCCTGGGTAGGTTTTCACGATTTGCTCACCGTACTTATTAGTGGGCAGCACGCCCTGGTCAAACTTAGCTCGCAAGATTCTTTTCTCATACGATACATCATCAATATTATTACCGAGCTGGAGCCTCAGTTTGAATCATATATTACTGTAGTAGACAAGCTGAATACGGCGGATGCGATCATCGCCACAGGTGGAGACAATACGTCGCGTTATTTCGAATACTACTTTGCCAAATATCCCCACATTATCCGAAAAAACCGTACCGGGGTGGCTGTTTTAAGCGGCAGTGAACCGGGGAGTGAATTACGGGCTTTGGGAGAAGATATATTCCGCTACTTTGGGCTAGGTTGCCGAAATGTATCTAAACTATTTGTACCGGAACAGTATGATTTTGAACCGCTTTTCCAGGCGTTACAGTCTTACGAAAATGTGGCTCATCATCATAAGTACAACAACAACTACGATTATAATAAATCCATCTATCTGGTGAATAGAGAGCCGTTTCTGGATACGGGTTTTGCTCTATTCCGTCAAAGCGACCAACTAGTTTCACCCATCTCGGTGATCTTCTACGAACCCTACCAAAACGAAGATGAATTGATCCAGAAGCTTTCGGCGGTGGAAGAAAAAATACAATGCGTGGTAGCTCAACAGCCAATGTATACCAGCCATCAAAACCACGTACAATTCGGTCAGGCCCAACAGCCCGAATTGTGGGATTACGCAGACGGAGTAAATACGTTGGCGTTTATTCAGGATGTCTCAAAAAGTTAAGCCCTGCAACCTACATTTTCCGTGTATTCATTATAAAAACAGTTACGCTATGCTATTTCCTGAGCAACTTATTGATACGGGCATTAACGCACCGAAAGAGCACCAGTGGGTAATCAGTAAGCTAACTACTGGCTTAGGCTCCCTCTACTACCAAAAAAAGAAATAGATCTAGAACCCCTACCCGAAACCATGATCGATGAGGGACAAACCAGCCCAGTGCCCGATGTACTACTTTACGATAACGAACATCAACAAACTCCCATTATTATCGAAGTTTGCCATACTACCGGAGTGAAAAATGACACCAAAAAAATAATTCAGTTGATAGAAGAGTTTGAATACGGAATTGAAGAAGGCTTTTTGTACGACTACGCCGCGAAGCAGTGGTTTCGCTACCAAAAAGGTGGCGACGTAGAAAAAGGCATCTCTTATTCGGAGATTTTAGCGCTAGATTTGAATGAGTTTTTATAAGTCGCCTTGAGCCGGTAATGGTTTGTACACTACCATGAAGTGAGCCAAATAAAACACCACCAAGAGGTTTTATTGTACTGCGTATTACTATTTACTTGTGCAAAAAATAGTATTAGCATAGGTTTGTCTACATAGATGCTTAGAATGGTTTCTGAAATCAGAAAAGAATGCAGAATATAGATCAACAAGAGGTTACTGAAATTAGTGGAAAACCAATTGGTGGATGGCTCTGGGTCATCATGGTAATTCTAATAGCCAGCGGACTCCAAATTTTAATTAGTATCGCAACGACCATAAATGAAGTACTAGCTGATGATTGGAACTTGTATTTTCAAACAACAGACGGGCTGCTTCGAGCCCGAATTAACATCTATGCTTACTTAATTGTGTCCATGACAATTGGACTAGGAATTCTTATTTGGAGCCTTATGAACTTCTTTAAACGCAAAAAGAAATTTCCCGCTATTTTTTTAGGATTGCTTGGATACTTCATCCTGACTGAAATATTAAGAATCTACTTTTTAGACTATTACGCCGGACTAACTGATCAAGATGCAAGTAATATTGAAAGTGGTCTTGCAAAGACTGGAGTTGTAGCCATCATTGCCGGACTGTACTTGAATAAAGGAAAACGCCCAAATCAAACTTTTGTGAACTGAAGCTCTGCTCAATAATCCATGAAATAAATATGATCGCACAAGGTAACGTTCAACCAAGCTATGGTTCTTAATCAAGTATTTGCGGTAAACTAAAAAAACTCATCGGAACGAAGCGAAAAGCATTACCAATAGTTGTTTTACTTCCAGTCTTCGCTCAAATAACTCCACACGAAAACAGTAACCTACAGCTTCACCTCTTCTACCAAAGCCTGCCCATTTGCTTTCTCTTTCGGCTTTTTCTTGCGCATAATCACTTCGTATAAATCTTTGCGGCGCTGTTGAAGGTTACGAACGCTTCCTTGCGTGCGTAGCTTTTTAAGTAATTCCAGATCCAGGTCGGTGATGAGTGTGGTTTCGGTGTTGGGAGTAGCTTCGGCTACCACCGCATCGTGCGGAAAGGAGAAATCTGAGGGGGAGAAAACGGCGGACTGAGAATACTGAATATCCATATTTTCTACGCGAGGCAGGTTGCCTACGCTACCGGTAATCACCACGTAACATTCGTTTTCAATCGCTCGGGCCTGGGCACAGCGGCGTACCCGTAAATAGGCGTTTTTGGTATCGGTCCAATAAGGAACAAACAGAATATCCATTTTCTGATCGGCCAGAATGCGGGACAGTTCGGGAAACTCTACATCGTAGCAAACTAGCACACCAATGCGTCCAGCATCGGTCTCAAATACCTGTAAGTTATTACCTCCCTGCAATCCCCAGTAGCTTTGCTCATCGGGAGTAATATGCAGTTTATATTGGCTATCTGACCTACCATCGCGGTGCAGCAGAAAGCTAACATTATACAGTTTATGATCTTCGTACACCGGCATTGAGCCCGCAATGATGTTGATATTGTAGGTGATAGCCAGTTCCTGCATACGATCACGCACCGGCTCAGTGTACTCAGCTAAGTGCCGCACCGCATCCGAAGCCGACTCAGCATCCTGGGCTAAGGCCATCAGCGGCGCATTGAAAAACTCGGGAAACACCACAAAATCGGCCGCGTAGCTAGACACTGTGTCTACAAAAAACTCCATCTGTTGCAGTAGATCTTCCAGAGAATCTACCGGACGCATCTGCCACTGTACAGCTCCCAAACGCACTACCGACTTGGTTCCACCTATCAGTGGTTCGGAATCATCTTCATGGGCAATATTGATCCACTCCAGCAGCGTAGCATACTGCATAGACCCTTTATCTTCATGAGAGTAACGCGGAACCAGCTTGCGTACGTGAAAATCGTTGGCTAGCTGGAAGGTCAGTACCGGATCGTAGATTTCCTTATTTTTTACTTCTTCCAGATACTTGCGCGGAGTAAGCTTATCGCGATACTGCCGGTAGCCCGGAATCCGCCCACCGACGATGATCGCCCGTAGGTTCAGGTTTTCGCACATTTCCTTGCGGGCATCGTACAGGCGTCGCCCTAGTCGCATGTCGCGATATTCCGGATCTACGAATAAATCTGTTCCGTAGAGGGTGTCGCCTTCGTAATCATGCGTATCAAACTTTCCCTTTCCGGTAATTTGATCGTAGGTGTGGTTATCGCCAAAGTTAGAATACTTCACAATCAAGCTTAGCGCAGCGGCCACAATCTTTCCGTCTACTTCAATACCAATCTGTCCTTCGGGAAATACCGAAAGCTGATTCTGAAACTCTCGCTTCGCCCAGGCCCCTCCGGCATCGGCGTACACTACCTTCATAATGTTTTTGATGGCTTCGTAATCGCTAATTTCCAGGGTTCTGAGCTTTAGTAGATGCTGTTCAAGGGTTTTGTTATTGTTTGAATGCTCCATAAATATTCGTGTTCGTATGCTAGTAGTAGCCGCCTTTAAACTATTCCATTCAGTGTACGAATGAGTATTATCATTAGTTCACCAACCTTCTAACATACTTTTGGGTTAACCAGAAAACCAATTTTTCATACTAAACCTATTACAACTATGGCCGTACGAAAAGCAAACGCCCAGTGGCAGGATGGACTAAAAGAAGGAAAAGGCAATCTATCACTCGGTAGCGGAGCCTTTGAAGGAAATTATAGCTTCCTATCCCGATTTGAGGAAGGTAGTGGTACCAATCCCGAAGAACTAATTGCCGCGGCGCATGCTGCTTGTTTCAGCATGGCACTCTCTGCCGGATTAGAAAAAGCAGGTTTCCAACCCGAATCCGTAAAAACGGAAGCCCAAGTGAAGCTAGTACAGAGCGATGGTGGATTTTCCATCACCAAAATTGATCTGGTAAGTGAGGCTAAGGTTCCGAACATCAGTGAGGAAGATTTTCAGGAGCAGGCCAATGGTGCTAAGGAAAACTGCCCGGTCTCTAAAGTACTGAAAGGCGCCGAAATCACGCTAGATGCTACGTTAGTTTAGCAGTATTAAAGTGTTACAGTGCTATGGTGTTATAATATTGGTCTCTAAAGTAGAACACGAATTACTATAACACCTCGTACTATAACACCATAGTACTCATTCACGGCGTTCTTCCTCGCCAGATTTCTACCCACCCGTTGTGTTTTTCGCCAGTTGGTAGAATCAGGCGGTAGAAGTAGATACCATCCGGATACTGTTCGCCGTCCCAAGCTTCTGCGTTGGTATAATTGTCTGACTGGTAGACAATGGTACCCCAGCGGCTAGTGATGATCATTTTAGCTCCGTCTTCATCACTGTAGCTATCCAGATTTACAACACGGAAGGTATCGTTTTCACCGTCACCGTTCGGCGTAAAGATATTCGGAATGTACAGTTCTTCGGTATAGCGGACTTCAACTGTGTACTGCACAGTGCAACCGAACCTATCGCGTACCTCAATCAAGTAAAAGCCTCGCTCTTGCCCAGTAAATACGTGCTCATACGGATCAATTGCTGGGTTGTCATTCACTACTTCTATCCAATCCTGGGTATTTCCTTCGGGATCTACCGCAATGCGAACTTCGTACTCAGGTCCACCACCCGTAATATTACCAATGGTGATATCACCGTAAGGATCGTTTACTGATACCCGAACAATCTCTTCTACCTCAGCGGTTAGTGGAGCTATCGGCCCTTCCACACTAAACGCCTCCGAGCGCTCAATACTGGTGATACCGCAAGTACTCTGCGACTGCTCCACCACAATTTGGTACTCACCAATCTCCAGATCAGTGAAAGTAAAGCTGGAAGGTATAATCGAGAATAACCGGGTAGCGTAAGGATCAGTCTGATCGGTACGGAAAAGCGATATACTGAACGACTCATTTTCGGCAACCACAATATTGCTAACCGTGACTGCTGCCCCTTCGCCGAAGCACTCGATATTAGTCAACGTATGATCAAAGCTGATGTCAATCTCCCCGGTTTCCGGAATAGTGACGATCTGCGTACCTGCACAAGTATTGCTAGCCCGCGATTGTACCACCACCTGATAATCCTCACCCGTAGGCAACCCGGTTAACGTAGCGGTAGTGAGGCCAGTGTCAATAAACGTGCTACTGACTGTATCGGCACCCAAGATAGCGTATACATCGTAAGGGGCCGGAGCATTTGTCACCGGACTAATGGTGAGATCTAATGTAGCTACCTGTTCAGGAGCTTCACATCCTGGCAAGGTAAAATCGGTAGAGCCAATTACTACAATGCTCTCGGTCACCGTAAATCGCGACTGGCAGCGAGGTGAACCGGACTCATCGATTACGATATAGTCGTACTCTCCCGACGGAAGATTAGAGAAAGAGGCTGATCCTACAGCAGTTTCTGTCTCATCAATCGCTCCGGATAAGCTCACAATGCGGAAGATATACGAATTGGTTTCGCCACCGACTACTGTAAAGGTTACTCCACCTTCGCCGGTTTCGCAGCTAGCCGAAGTTACGTCTACATCAATTGTTTTATCTCCTAACTCGCAGGTGATGGAAGTTCCTCCACCTCCGCCGCTACAGTTGTTCGGAACAAAAGCGTTGACGGTACTGATAGTATCCTGCGTTAAGGTTTCCAACATATGAATCGTATATGTTCCGGAAGCAGCATCACTAATAGTGCCTGTAGCAGGATCAATAGTGACATTTGCATTCTCATCAACTCCTTCATCGTTTCTGAGGTAAACCCTGAACTCATAGAACACACCATCTAAGCAACCTTCCGGTACGCTCAATGAGATTTCACCTAAGGCCGAGCAAGTTTCTGCTTGTACACTTACTGCAATATCGTTCTGTACGCCTATCTGCACATCCAGTGTATCTGCTGTAATACAATTCGCATCAGCATTCATGTCCTCTATGATTACTTCGTAGTTACCCGCCGGAAGCGTGTCAGGATCAAATACAACAATACCTATTCCGGTTAACGTAACACTGGTAGAATCCCAGTCTGATGCCAAGGTCACATCATCCAAAGAACGGTAGCGGTAACGGAAGCGCGACGGCGGTACTACCGAAGAAGTAGCCGTGAACACCTGAATTTGTCCATCGTTAGCCCCGATACAACTAGCATCAACCGGTACTACATTAAATGAAGCCCGATCAAATCCACAACCACAAAGCGCCGATGGGCTAGTAGCCATCGTGGTAGCACTAGTCAATGTACCACCATCGCCACAAGCGTTAATTGCCGTTACGCGATACGAATACGTAGTTTCTTCGCTTAAAGTGGTAAACGTGGTATCCGTTCCAGTAACAACCAACGTACTTATATCAGCTCCAAAACCGTCAGATGATACTTCCACTCGGTAACTAGTGGCGTTGGCCACGGCATCCCAACTTACATCAAAGCCGTCACACGACTCATTGGAAGCCGTTACGTTAGCCGGAGCTACCGGAATATCATCCGTTGAGAATGGCGCCGCTCCCACTGTGGTGGTACTAAGGCCACAGCTATTTTGAGAAGTTACCCGATACTCGTAGCTGGTAGCCTGAGTCAAGCCGGTCAGCACCACCGTGTTGGTATTAACATTCTCCGTAACAATGGTAACAAAGCCATCATTTGAAACTTCTACAATGTAACTGGTTGCACCGGTTACAGCATCCCAATCTAACTGGAAGCCATCGCAGGTAGGTGACTGGGCGATAAGATTTGTCGGTGCAGCCGGAATATCATTAGTGGCAGTAGTTCCAGTTGCAGATGGAAAGCCTATTCCACAAGCATTTCTAGCAGTAATGCGATAGTCATAAGATTCACCCTGCAATAATCCAGTTATATCAATACTAACGATAGGATCTAAAACTGTTTGGATAGTGGTAGTGACAAAGCCATCATATGAAACTTCTATCACATACTCCTCAGCATCGGTAACTGCATCCCAAGATAACGTAAAGCCATCACATACTGGATTGGAAGCTATCACTCCGGTTGGGGCTGCCGGAACGCTACGTGTATCAAACGTTCCAGTGGCTGCCGGGCCATCACTACACGCACCAATCGGAGTAATACTATAATTGTACGATACTCCACTAGTTAAGCTAGAGAATGTATAATTTAGTGTGCCATCAGGAACTAATTGAGATTCCTCTACTCCTGCTACCAGTGGATCATCCGCTTCTACTCGATAAAATGTTACGTCAGCTACCGCATCCCAGCTAATATCAAAGCCGGTACAGGTAGCATTATCTACCACTACGTTGGTCGGCATCGCAATTGGCGTACCTAAGGTGGTTACACTTTCAGTATTAGAATCTAGGGATGTACCGCAAACCGGATCAACTGCCCGCACACGATAGAAGTAGGTAGTACCGGAAGTTATTCCGGTGTTTACAATCAGCTCGAACGTTCCGGCAGCTACGGCTACATCGTTAACTACCACAGTAGCAAACGTATTATCAGTAGCCACGTCTACGCGATAATCAGCCCCTGGCACTTCGTTCCAGTTAACGGTAAAAGCATCGCAGGCTACATTTGTGGCAGCTAATGCAGTAGTTGTCGGGGCATCGCTAGTAGTTACGCTAACGACGTTTGAATTATCAGTAATACAACCGCCATCAATAGCGCGCACCCGGTAGAAATAGGTGCCTCCAACGGTTAATCCATTTACCGGTAACTCAAGGGTGCCCGCAGCAACTGGAGCAGCATTGTAGCCAACTACCATGGTAGTAAACAGATTATCTTCAGCCACATCTACCTGGTAAGTAGCTCCCGATACTTCATCCCAGCGAGCGGTAAAACTGCTACAAGTAATAGTAGTTAGTACCGGATCAAGAGCATTTGGTCCAGCAGCTAGTGGCGGATCACTAATCGTAATAAAAGCTGAGGTTTCTATACAAGTGGTATTTACTGCATCAGTTACCACTATTTGATATTGAGTATTAGCATCTAGACCAATAATATCTTCATTCGTCTCGCCCGCTAGAGGGAAGCCGCCTCTTAGCCACTGGAAAGTATATGCTCCGGTACCACCCGTCACGCTGATATCGATGCTACCGTCGCTGGCACCAACGCAGCTAAGGTCTACGATATCATCTACCGAAATAACAATCGGAGAGGCTAGCTCCGCAATGGTTACAGTATCACCCACTCGGCAAAGTCCGTTACTGGCCACGTCCTCTACTTCAATATAGTAGGTACCGGCAGCTAAACCTGTTGTTCCACTGGCAGCAGTATAGCTAGCAACTTCTCCTAAACTAGCATCAATCGTCATTGAGCCCGAGGGCAGTTGAGTACCCGTACTATCGTAGTATCGGACTACGTAGGAGTCAGTGGAAGCAGGTACCGATACTTCAATATCACCATCACTGGCACCCCCGCAGACGGTACTGGTAGTTACTTCTACATCTGGAGTTGCTCCTTCCGTGTTTAAGCCACCGTCATTACCAACTACCGCTACTATGGTAGTATCACAGAATGAGACAGCATCGGTTATCGTGAGAGTGTAAATTCCACCTGGAACTCCCAGAAAATCATTATCTAAAATATTATCTGTCTCAGAAATAGTATTTCCGTTCCAATCGCTACCTGACCAAGCGTAAGTATAGCTACCGCTCCCACCGGTAACAGTTACCGCATAAGCACCGAAGGGGAATGGACTTCCGCATATAGCTTCATCGGAAGCCCCATCATTTTTCGTAACTACTAGTGGCTCAGCAAAATCTACGCTTACATCATCCGTAGCCGTTCCGCATCCGTTTACTACCTCCCAACGGAATTCGTAAGAACCAGCCATATCTACGGTGACGATCGCAGTAGGAGAGTTAGCATCATCAAAAGAAAAGTTAGAACCAACTGGCTGAGTGACGATGCCCCATGTACCTAATCCAGTTGCCGGAGTATTTCCACTAAGTTGATAATCAAATGTACAAGATCCGCCATCTAACCCAGCATTAGCCGTAGGTGCCGCTTGAATGGTTACATCAAAGGTAGCCGGATCGGTACAGGCATCGTTAGGAGTGTAAGTAATTGTATAATCACCCGCTACACTGGCATCTACGTCAATTACTCCGGTATTTGCATCTACAATTAAATCAGCATTATCAGCCGCGAACGTACCGTTCACCGGACTGGTAGGTGAGGTCATAATTGAACTGCCCTGACAGAAGCTAGCCGCACTGTAGCTAAGTACCGAAGCAGCCGGTGCAGTTAGAGTAACACTCACTATACTGCTAGCAGCACACGTACCCGGAGTCATGTAGGTAATATCGTAAGTACCCGGCTGACTGGCATCCAAATCAATCGTTCCGGCATTAGGACCATTCGCTACAACAATCAGATTTGCCGGATCGCTGGAAGTAAAGGTTCCGCCCGCAGTACCAGTGATTGTAGCCACCGGATCAACCGCGTCAGTCTGACAGAAGGTAGCACTAGCATAGCTGAAGGAAGCATCCTCATCGGCATTGATAACAATATCAATGAAATCCGTATCCGCACAACTACCAGCAATCGTATTGGTCACCCGATAGTTGCCCGGTGTAGAAGTCAGTGGGTCAATCTCACCCGTGGCGGTGTTGAGGGCTAAGCCCGCCGGAATGCTGCTGAACGTGCCCGCACTACCCGTGGTAAATACCGGACTGGGATCAGCATCCCCCTGACAGAAGGCCGTTACCCCCCCGTAGTCAAAACTGGCATCGGCACTGTTGGTGATCGTCACATCAAACGTCGCACTGGAAGGGCACGCCCCCCCGAAGCTGTATGTAATCGTATACGGGCCACCCACCGTGCTGGCCGCAATATCAATCTCACCCGTCGTACCATTGATTACTAAGCCGGCCGGGGCACTGAACGTACCCCCCACGGTAGCCACGGTCGGAGTAGGATTGGCTGCATCGGCACAGAAGGTCGCACTGCTGTAACCAAAGCTGGCATCTTCGGCCGCTGTAATGGTAATCGCTAGGTCTTCACTCACCGAACAGGCACCCCCCGTCGTGTAGGTTACCGTATGCGCCGCAGCGGTAGAAGCTGATAGGTCAATCTGTCCGGTAGCCGCATCAATCACTAGTCCAGCCGTTGCGGTGAAGGTGCCGCCCGGCGTACCGCCGATAACAGCGACTGGATCCCCGTCACTTTGGCAGAAAGCGGTGGCCCCACCGTAGTCAAAGCTGGCATCTTCAGTGGGTTGAATGGTTACATCAAACGTACTACTAGCCGGGCAAGTGCCTGCCGTAGTATAGGTAATGGTATAGGTTCCATCGGTAGAAGCATCCACATCAATTTCCCCAGTAGCCGCATTGATGACTAGCCCGGCCGGGGCACTGAACGTCCCCCCAGGGGTAGCCACCGCATCCGGACTCGGATCAGCATCAGTCGGACAATAACTAATGGCCGCATAACTGAAACTCGCGTCGTCAGGTGCTCCGATGCTGATAAAGTCCGTTTTAGTTTCGATATGTTCGGTAGGTAACCCTTGATCAATGGTCAGACTAACCGTAGCTAAACCGTTGGTATTGTAAGTCACTACGTGAGGGCCTACTCCAGTAGCAGTAGCTGGAGTAGCTCCGAAGCCGAAGTCCCAGTTGTAGGTGGTAGCCCCGAATGACCCATCAGTAAAGGTAACCGTATTGCCTTCGCAAACTGTAGTGGCATCGGCAATAAAATCAGCTACCGGTCCGGCAGTACAGTCGTTTACTACTACCTGCTGACTGGTCTGGTTAGTACAACCATTACCGTCGGTAAAGCTAAAGGTGATGGTATGAGTTCCGTCTCCCGCAGCACCCGGATCAAAGCTAGCCGTCCCGTCACCGTTATCAGTAATTCCTGGCCCAACAAATGTTCCTCCGGTTTGATTAGAGTTAATAGCTACCACCCCATCCGTATTACAGTAAGGTGAGGCTAAACCAGCAAAACTCACTGCGGTCAGCGAATTCACGGTGTAGTCTACCCGGGCAATGCTAACACAGGTTCCGTCGCTAACTTCAGCGTAGAAGTCATCACCATTGCTAACTAAAGTTGCGCCTGGGTCACCTACTGGGCTAGTACGAGCTGCATCGGTATACCAGGTAAAGGTATAACCTGCTGCACCATCAATAGCTGGTTGTAATGCGGTTAAACTCACGGTAGCATTTCCAATCCCTTCGGTATCTTCACATACTACCGGAGTCTGGTCAGCTACCACTGGTAAACCGTTTACAGTATATTCTACTTCTGCTACGTTAGTACAGCCAGCCTCGGTTACCCGAGCGTATACTGTTTGTACACCAGTTACGGTAAAAGTAGCCGGGGTGCCAATAGGAACCGTCAAACCAATATCTTCAAACCAGTCTATAGTTACCACCCCACCGTTAATAGCGTTTTCTAAAGCAGTCAGATCTACGTTGGCTGACCCACTGCCTAACGCATCTTCGCAGACATCTAGAGTCTGGTCATTAGCAGTTGGCGTTGCGTTAATGGTAATATCGAAAGTGCTACTAGCCGGACAAGCGCCAGCGGTAGTATAGGTAATCGTATACGGGCCAGCCGTACTGGCATCCAAATCAATCTCTCCCGTAGTGCCATTGAGTGCTAAGCCAACGGTGCTGCTGAAGGTTCCTCCGCCCGTAGCAATGCTGTTGGGAAGTGGATCAGCATCACCCTGACAGAAAGTAGCACTGGCATAGCTAAACGAGGCATCTTCATCAGCATTGATAACAATATCAATGAAATCCGTATCCGCACAACTACCAGCAATCGTATTGGTCACCCGATAGTTGCCCGGTGTAGAAGTCAGTGGGTCAATCTCACCCGTGGCGGTGTTGAGGGCTAAGCCCGCCGGAATGCTGCTGAACGTGCCCGCACTACCCGTGGTAAATACCGGACTGGGATCAGCATCCCCCTGACAGAAGGCCGTTACCCCCCCGTAGTCAAAACTGGCATCGGCACTGTTGGTGATCGTCACATCAAACGTCGCACTGGAAGGGCACGCCCCCCCGAAGCTGTATGTAATCGTATACGGGCCACCCACCGTGCTGGCCGCAATATCAATCTCACCCGTCGTACCATTGATTACTAAGCCGGCCGGGGCACTGAACGTACCCCCCACGGTAGCCACGGTCGGAGTAGGATTGGCTGCATCGGCACAGAAGGTCGCACTGCTGTAACCAAAGCTGGCATCTTCGGCCGCTGTAATGGTAATCGCTAGGTCTTCACTCACCGAACAGGCACCCCCCGTCGTGTAGGTTACCGTATGCGCCGCAGCGGTAGAAGCTGATAGGTCAATCTGTCCGGTAGCCGCATCAATCACTAGTCCAGCCGTTGCGGTGAAGGTGCCGCCCGGCGTACCGCCGATAACAGCGACTGGATCCCCGTCACTTTGGCAGAAAGCGGTGGCCCCACCGTAGTCAAAGCTGGCATCTTCAGTGGGTTGAATGGTTACATCAAACGTACTACTAGCCGGGCAAGTGCCTGCCGTAGTATAGGTAATGGTATAGGTTCCATCGGTAGAAGCATCCACATCAATTTCCCCAGTAGCCGCATTGATGACTAGCCCGGCCGGGGCACTGAACGTCCCCCCAGGGGTAGCCACCGCATCCGGACTCGGATCAGCATCAGTCGGACAATAACTCGCAGCCGCATATGTAAAGTTGGCGTCGTCAATACTATTAACAGTGTAGGTAGCCGTAGCCACATTAGTACAAGTACCATTGTCTACTTCAGCGTACAGTATCTGAGCATCGGTTACCATTTCGCTAGTAGCATCGGCTACCGGAGTGGTCAACCCATTATCCAGATACCAGGTAATCGCATGTCCGGCACCACCGTCAATGGCAACGTTCAATGTAGTCAGGTTTACCGTAGCCTGGCCCGTACCAAAAGCATCTTCGCAGACTACCGGAGTCTGGTTATTTACCACTGGCTGGCTATCAACGGTGTAGGTAACCGTAGCCACGTTGGTACAAGAAGCATTTTCTACCACTTCCACGTAGACACTGAGAGTGTTAACTACTGAATGAGCGGTAGGATCAACTATTGGAGTAGTCAATCCAGCATCCTGAAACCAGTTGAAAGTCAAACCTGCTCCGCCGTTGATACTACCCTCCAAAGCTGTTAGATCTACAATAGCACTTCCACCTCCTTGGGTATCTTCACAAACCGCCGGAGTTTGATCTGTAGCCGTAGGAATATTACTGGTAGTAACCGGAGCTGGGCCGGCGGTGATCGGTCCATCGCCGCAGGTATTGCGAGCCGTCACCCGAAATTCATAAGTAACTCCCGGAGTAAGTCCGGAAATAGTCGTTGAAGTACCCCCTACGGTAGGGTTAGCAACTGTAGTAGCAAAGCCGTTGTCCGAAACTTCCACTAAATAATCATCGGCTCCGGCTATTGCATCCCAACCAATCGTAAATTCAGTACATAAAACGTTGGAAGACCCTAAACCGGTCACTGATCCAGGTACGTCGGTGGTAGTAACTGAGCCACTGGCAACCGCACCGTCGCCGCAGGCGTTGCGCGGAGTTACTCTAAGGAAATAGGTAGTCCCAATACTTAAACCAGAAAACGTAGCAGTATTAACTAGGGGAGTCTGGGTAAAATCAATGCTGGTGAAAGCGGCATCGTCATCTACTTCGACTAAATAATCGTCAGTATTAAGTGTAGCATCCCAGTTAAGGACAAACTCATCGCAGGTAACCCCGTTAGCAGTAAGATTAGTAGGAGCCAGGGGAGTGGTACCAGTATCAAAGTTTCCAGTTGCCACTGTTCCGGTTCCGCAAGTGTTCTGCGGGGTAATCCGGTAGAAGTAGGTGGTATTAGCCGAAAGCGTAGTGAAGGTATAGTTGGTAGCTCCAATAGTAGCACTTTCATTAATGCTTCCGAATCCGGCGTCATCATCGGCCTCTACCAAGTAATCAATCGCCCCGGCTGATGCATTCCAATTGAGGTCAAAGCCGATACAAGTAGCGTTAGAAGGTGTATCGCCAGTTAAAGCATCCGGTAACGAATTAGTATCAAATTGAGCTGATTGTACAGGGTTACTATCACCGCAAGCGTTGCGAGCAGTCACTCTAAACTCATACGTAGTCCCTTCGGTTAACCCATTAAATACATGCGTGGTAGCGGGAGCAACAACCGTCTGAGTGAAAGTCGGGCTAGCATAGGTATCTCCGGCATCTATATCAATTACTTCTACCAGGTAATCATCGGCCGTAGCCACCGCATCCCAACTGGCTTCAAACTCTTGACAGTCAATGTTGGTGGCCTGTACGTTGGTAGGATCAGTAGGAAGAGGAGCAGTATCGGTAGAGCCAGCTACTGAGAAAGCACTATTTCCGCAGGCATTTTCGCCCCGCACCTGAAAGTAGTAGGTAGTGTTGGCCGTCAGTCCAGCAATGGTGATGCTGGTAGCCGCTAATGTCTGCTGATCAATCAAATTTGTCAGACCAGCATCATCGTATGCTTCTACAGTGTAGCTAGTAGCATTGGCCGCGGCATCCCAGGCCAGGTCAAACTGCGTACACTGCTGATTAGAGGCAACCAGATTAACCGGAACATCGGGTAGGGCATCAGTATCAAACTGGGCAGATTGTATGGCGTTTCCATTCCCACAGGCATTGCGGGCAATCACTCGAAACTCGTAGGTAGTACCTTCCGTCAAACCAGTAAAGGTTACTGATGTACCTGCGGTAGTCTGACTTTGCGTAGGCGCAGCATACGTATCCCCAGCATCTACATCAATTAGGTCTACTACGTAGTCTACTACATCGGTAGAAGCGTCCCAACTGGCATCGAAGCTAGTGCAGGCAATATTAAGTGATTGTAAGTTAGCCGGATCACTCGGGAATGGATTTACTGTGTAAGTAATAGTGGCTACGTTGGTGCACGAACCGTTATCTACCTGCACGTATAAATCTAGTCCATCGGTTACTGTATGGGCAGTTGGAGTGGCTACCGCGGCAGTAAGTCCAGCATCAGTAAACCAGCTAAAAGTTAGCCCAATACCACCGTTCACGCTGCCTTCTAACGCAGTTAGGTCAACAGTAGCCAATCCGCTACCCACGGCATCTTCACAAACAATCGGAGTTTGATCGTTAGCAGTAGGCTGACTATCAACCGTGTAAGTAGCCGTAGCGACGTTAGTACAGGTACCGTCGCTTACTTCAGCGTATAGTATCTGAGTATCAGCTACCGTCTCGCTAGTAGCGTCAGCCACCGGAGTGGTCAAACCA
>ERZ1740058.617-NODE-617-length-24989-cov-7.301837_pt1 | contig 24989 bp, 14 predicted proteins | sample MGYA00581745_ERZ1740058 | MGnify/ENA primary metagenome ERZ1740058 (study PRJEB43018, sample SAMN04849742) | marine metagenome | isolation source: floating plastic debris | place: Pacific Ocean | collected 2008-08-30 | study: EMG produced TPA metagenomics assembly... | reverse complement strand
ATCGAAAGCGAAGGCACGCCCTTCAGCTTTATCTTCGAGCTGAGCGAACCCCCTCCAGAAGGCGGTACCGTAGTGCGCTTCGAGGCAGACCAGCCGCAAGCAATCAACCAGTGGGACTTGTTTAGCCTCAGTTTCACAGGTTTAGCAGGAGAACCTGTCGATGTCTCGCCAAACCTAGACTTCTCCGCATTTGAAGTCACCATTGTCGATCAAAGAGCGACTATCGACGTCCCTGTCTTCAATGATTTTACAGACGACAGTCCAGATCCCTATACCTGGACAATCTCTCCAGTCTCAGGGGGAACGGTCGGTAACGATACTGCTTCGGTCACCATCTACGACGATGCGAGCGAAGTTCCGACCACGCCACCCCCGGCACCTACAGAGCCTGAAGTTAGCATTAGCTCTGATGTGACAACCCTGGTTGAAGACGAAGGTACGTCGGTCACGCTGACAATTGAGCTGAGCGAGCCACCCAGCGATGCAGTTTTAGTTGATATCGGCACTGGCAAACCTTTTGCGCTAGGTGACTTTGATGTCTTTCCGCCAGGGCCACAGGCAACTGCCACTGGTGGACAGCTGGTGCGTGGTAACGCTGACAACAGCGGCTTTACCTTTGCTGTCACTGAGCAAACTGCAACCATTACGCTTCCGGTCTTTGACGATCCCGATCGCACGGAGAACGGCGCAGAGACAGATCCAGACGGCCCGCTGCGCAATGATGACATTGGTGAAGAACAAACAACCTTTACCGTCGCACCCGGCGAGGGCTACACCGTAGCGTCAAACGCTAGTGCAGTCACCTTGACAATCATTGATTCCAACGCGCCACCACCGCCAGCCAACACCGCGCCCGAAGCTGACGACGATACTTATGAAGTCATTATTCCAGGGGTGCCTGATGTTGCGCCACCTGAGAACCTGGTAGTTGAGGCTGCTAACGGACTGCTGGCAAATGACACCGATGCCGATGGCGATACGCTAACGGTTGCGATCGCAGACCAGCCCGCCAACGGCAACGTCGAGCTCAACGCAGATGGATCATTTACCTACACGCCAACAGGTGGCGGATTTACCGAAGGGCCAGACACCTTCACCTATACTGTCGATGATGGCAATGGCGGCACCGATACGGGTAGCGTCACTGTCAACACCTCAATCGCACCGACCCCACCTCCTTCCGAGGATCTTGTGGTCGGCATCAGCGCTGAGCCAACAGCGCTGGTCGAGGAAGAAGGTACCGTCTCAACGCTGACGTTCAGCTTGAGCGCAGCGCCTCCAGAAGGCGGTATCGCCGTCACAGTTGACAGCGAAATTGCAGCGTCACTTGGCGAGTTTAATATTGGCGAGGCCACTTTCTCAGGGCTTCAGATTGTCGCCCCCAACGATGACGCTAGCGGCTTTACCGTTAACATCACCGAGCAGAACGCAACCATTTCTTTGCCTGTCTTCGACGATGATCTCGACGAAGGCCTTGAAGAAATCACCTACACACTGCAAGCAGGCGAGGGCTACAGCATCGACGAAGCTGCTAGCTCGACAACGCTCTCTATTACCGATAGTGATGGTGATGTCACACCACCTGCCAACACTGCGCCAGTCGCTAGCGATGATAGCTACAGCACCGACGCTGACACGCCGCTGACCATATCAGCCGAAGAGGGCGTTCTGATTGGCGATACTGACGCTGAGGGTGACGCCCTAGTCGCCACAACCGTTAGCAACCCTAGCAACGGCAGCGTAGAGCTGAACGAAGATGGCTCCTTTACCTACACGCCGGATGCTGGCTTCACAGGCACCGATAACTTCACCTATCAGGCATCTGATGGTCAGGCAAACTCTGAAGAGGCCACGGTGAGTATTACCGTAGGCGACGATACACCGCCGCCACCGCCACCAACCGGCGACCTGCCAGTGGTTAGCTTCAGCACCACGCCTGAACTTATCAGCGAAGCCGACGGTACAGCGTTAGTAATGAACTTCAGCGTTGCGGGTGACATCCCAGAAGACGGCGTTACAGTCAACCTGACGGGCGACGCAGCTCGCATTATGCAGCAGTTCACCGCCGCGCAAACTCGCTTTGATGGCGATACAGGCGAGATCTTCTATCGCTTTGATAGAGGTCTGGTCGAAGACAACGTCGTTGGCGGCGAGCTAGAGCTCTTCTCTTTAGAAGATGGTGATCCCAGTGAAGGCAGCGCTGACCCTGCAGCTGCAGGCGACGCCTTCTTGACGAACTTTAGCTTCAAAATTACAGAAGCGAATGCCAGCATCACCATTCCGGTGTTTGATGACATTCTTCAAGAAGAAGACACCACCTACACCTACACGCTCGCTGACGGCGAAGGCTACACCGTAGACGCCGCGCAAAACACCGGAACCTTTACCGTTACCGATGGCGTGGAACCTGCGACAGCGCCTACTATTGGCGTTACGGCGACACCTAACACGCTGATCGAATCTGAGCAAACTGTAGTGACGCTAACGTTTGACACGGTTGGCGAGATTCCAGAAGGCGGCGTGATTGTACAGCTAGCAGGCCCAGCTAGGGCGATCGCAGAGTTTGACGTCAATGCAACCAATCCTCGTCTACCCGAAAACGAAACGGTCGTCGAAGGCGTTGAAGTCAATGGCGGCAACATCGTTGGCACAGACAACGTCGCCGGTTCACTCTTCTTCCGTATCACTGACCCAGCGGCAACCATTTCAGTACCCGTCTTCCAAGATGATGTGGAAGAAGGCACTGAAAACTTGACCTTTGAGCTGCTAGACGGTGAAGCCTACGAGGTAGACGCTGCTGCCAGCACTATCGATGTCACAATTGAAGACGGAGGGATTGCACCACCGCCACCGCCAACGGGCGATACGGTTGAAGACAACGACAGTGTCAGCACCAACAACGACATCATTGCGAACGCTCAAACCGTTGAGCTAAGTGCCGACAATCCGATGGTTCAGGTGCAAGCCAGTATCTCTCAGCGCTTTGAAGACCGCGACAACACGGTCGATGGAACTGAAGATGTGGACATGTTCAAAGTGGAGCTAGCAGCAGGCGATGTCATTACTATCGATGCTGACTCCATCACCACAGAGCTAGACGGCTCCCAGGTCGGTCCTGCACCCGATATCACCATCTTTAATGCCGCTGGTGAAAAAATTGTAGTCGGCACTGACGAAGAAGGCGAAGACCTCTTTGCTTTCTCTAGTCGTGACGGAGCACCCGATGAAGCATTTGTGGCTAATCGTGATGCCTACCTGGAGTTCACAGCGCCAGAAGATGGCACCTACTACATCGGAGCATCTCAGTACCGCAACAACAACTACGACGCCAACGTTGTGGGTTCTGGCTCCGGTGCGCTGTTCAGCCCTCGCTTTGGCGTTGGCCCTGGCGGCGACTACACGCTCGACATCGCGCTCAACCCCACCGGCTTTGACGGCCCTGTCTACGAAGAGTTCACCGGTACGCCCAACGAAGGTGCGCCAGTGGTCACGTTCTCTACGGACGCAGGTACCTTCGTCCGTGACGAAGACCGTAACGATGTCGTTATCTCTAGCGAGCTGATTGAAGATGGGGAGCTGGGTAACGGCGTATTGAACATCGCGTTCAGCGTCGAAGGCGAGATTCCTGAAGGCGGGCTGGAAGTTCTGGTGAAGAACGAAGACGGCGTTGACCTAAACGACTACTTTGAAGGTCTAGGCGGACAGCCTCGCATTGTAGTTGGCGGTACGCTGTCGGGCGGTCTGTACGACGCAGACGGGGCGTTAATTGGCTTCAAAGCGCTGATTACCGACAACAACGCTCTCTTCCCGTTCACCGCAGCCACCGATAGAGAAGACGATCCCAACGCGCCTGAAACGCTCACCTTCTCGCTGGCAAACAGCGCTGACTATGTAGCTAGCGAAACAGCAGGCTCGTCTGATGTCACCTTCTACGACAGTCTAGAGCAGGTACAGGCAATCAGCGGACCGGTGCCCACAGTCGGTTTCACCCTCGATCAAACTGAGTTTATTGAATCTGAAGGCACGGTCGGCACGAATACGGTTACGGTCGATGGCGAAATTCCTGAAGACGGATTGCAGGTATACCTCAACAGCGAAGACCGGCTCTTGGGTGAATTCGACGTCTTTAACGCCGAAGTAACCGGCGGTGCGTTTCCTTCTCCTAACGGAACCGCTAGCGGCTTCTTCTTCCGCGTCTTCGAAAATACGGCCACCATTAAGCTGAGCGTATTTGACGAGACCACGAACGACCAGATTCCGCCAGAAGACGCGCTCGAAGGTATTGAAGCGTTTAACCTAGCGCTTCAGCCGCTCGAAGGCTACACCATCGACGACACCGCAGCTAGCGTTGACTTCACCATCAAGGACAATCCTGATTCTGTGGAAATTCCTGACGAAGGCGAAGGCGAAGGCGAGGGTGAAGGCGAGGGTGAAGGCCCCACCGATACCGACAGCCGCGACACGATTAATGACACGTTTGAAACTGCTGTAGCTACTGGCTTATCGGCTGATAACGACAGTGTCATGATTGACGGCAGCATTGCCGTTCGCTGGCGCAATGAGGACGAGCAAAAGGCTGACAATACTGAGGACGTAGACCTTTACACCTTCGAACTGGCAGCAGGTGAAGACATCGCTATTAGCGCTGATTCTGTTCCCTTCGAACTCAACGGCATCACTCAAAACACCGCGCCAACCCTGCGGCTGTTTAACGCAGCGGGCGAAGAGCTAGCGTTGGGTGCCACAACGGTTGAAGGCGGGGCGGTAACAGAAGCCGCAGCGATCGCATTCACCGCAACAGAGGCGGGCACGTACTACGTCGGCGTTTCTCAATACCTGAACGATAACTACGACCCCATGATGAATGCCAGCGGCGATGGCGTTCAGCTAATTGATGAAGGCATCAGCCCCGGTGAGTACAAGCTCAACCTGTCGCTAGGCGGCGATGTAACACCACCAGCACCACCATCACAGATAGAGGGTACAAATGGGCGCGATCGCCTGTTCGGTACAGACGGTGATGACACCATCAACGCCCTGTCTGACAATGACGTCGTTAAAGCTGGTTTGGGCAATGACACCATCGACGGTGGCAATGGCCAAGATCGTCTCTTTGGCGAAGACGGCAGCGACACTATCAACGGCGGCGCAGGCACCGACAGCCTCTTTGGCGGCGCGGGCGACGATACCCTCAACGGCGGGTCTGGTGGCGACCGGATCTTCGGCGACGAAGGTAGCGACACCATTGACGGTGGCAGCGGCAACGACCGAATCTTCGGCGGCCTTGACGATGACACTATTAACGGTGGCAGCGGCAGCGACCGGATCTTTGGCGGCGAGGGCAACGATGTTGTCAACGGCAACAGCGGGTCCGACCGGATCTTTGGCGATGCAGGCCAAGACATCATTCTTGGCGGCAGCGGGCAAGACCGGATCTTTGGCGGCGACGACCGCGACGTTCTGATCGGAGAAGCCGGTAGCGACTTCCTCAGCGGCGGTGCGGGTGACGATGTCCTCATGGGCGTCACCGGTAGAGACGTCCTCTCTGGCGGCGACGGCGCTGATCTGTTTGTCTTTGGCAACGGTGACGGCGGCGACATTGTTAGAGACTTTGAAGTCGGCACCGACACCATTGGCCTAGTCAACGGCGAGCTGACCTTCGAGGATCTGACCATTACGCGGCGCGGCAATTCCACGCTGCTTGGCGTTGCCAGCAGCGGCGAAACGCTTGCCATCTTGCGCGGTGTTCAAGCCTCTGCGCTAGACGAAAGTAGCTTCACAGGCGTAGACAACGTCACGACTGTAGAAGATGCGCTCACTCTTCTCTAAAACGCAAGTTTCCTGGCATATTTCTGATATGCCAGGAGGCTAGTGCCTTCCTAGATAGGCCTGATTAACTATTGAGAGAAGGAAGTGCTGCAAGCACTGTAGAGAAGTCTCTCAAAGGAAACACAAGACACATCATAGAGGCGCAGCATTAGGGCTGTTTGCCTCTTTTTTTTGGTCTGATTTTTGCAACTAAGACGATCTATTGAAAAATTCTCAGCAGTTAAGTAATATTCCCAACAGATAGACTTTACCAATAGTATCGATGCTCAATAGCGCTTGTTGATAGCGCTTATTGAAGCTATCGAGAGATATGTCATGGTTTCGTATACGCCTGCCGCCCTAAAATCAGAGCTACACGATCGCGGCTGGCGAATGACCGCTCAGCGCGAAACCATATTAAAGACCTTCCAAAACCTGCCAGAAGGAGAGCACCTCAGCGCCGATGACCTCCACGATTTGCTCAGAGAAGACGGCAGTCGAATTGGGCTTTCGACGGTTTATCGAAATCTCAAAATGATGTCACGCATGGGCATTTTAAGAGAGCTAGAGCTAGCTGAAGGACAAAAGCGCTACGAGATTAATCAGCCCGCGCCCCATCACCATCACCATATGATTTGTGTGCGGTGCAACAAAACTATCGAATTCAAAAATGACTCAGTGCTAAAGTCAGGCGCTCGGGCTGCCCATAAATTTGGCTATCAGCTGCTAGACTGCCAGCTCTCTATCCGTGCGGTTTGCCCTACGTGTCAACGATCTGCGATCGCCAATATCTAAGATCGCCAATATCTAAGATCGCCAGTGTCTGACGCTCGCATCAAAGGCTCGACGTTACTCGCATAGCGGTATTCTGATGACCGCTCGATACCAGCTCTAATTCTTGACATTGATTGCCAAGTAGCGATATAAATACTTCAGTAGAAATAACTATCATCAGGACAAAAACGCTTTGTTCTTCAGCGGAAGCGCTTCAGCTGTGAAAGCTTATATCAGGTTTGCTTCTATGCCTCGCTCTTCTTCAGCTGTTTTAGTTTCTATCGGGCTTGCCTGTATAGCTTGCAGCGCCTGTTCTCAAGTTCAGTCTCGATTTCAAACAGAATCAGCACTGCCGCAAGCAACCGAAGTCTCAGCGTCTGTCGTGTCGTCTGCTCGCGTTGTGGCATTAGGTCAGCTAAAGCCTAGCGGCGAAATTATTCAGCTGTCTGTACCCAATGCGGAAGACAGCCGAGTCAATCGACTTTTGGTGACAGAAGGAGACTTTGTCGTTGCCGATCAAGTCATCGCAGTGCTGCAAGGATTTGAACGGCGTCAGCGTGATTTGCAGGCGGCTCAAAAAGCGGTAGAACTACACCAGGCCAAGCTCAATCAGCTGATGGCAGGTGAAGGAAATCAGTCTGAAATCGCGGCGAAAGAGGCAGCCATTGCAGAGCTGCAAGCCCGTCGGCGCAATCAAATATTAGAAAATGAGGCTGCGATCGCCAGCGCCCGGGCCGAGCTATCTAGAGCGAGACTCACACAAGAGAGAAATACCACGCTGGTCAAAGAAGGGGCCCTCAGCCAAGCACAGCTAGACCAGTCGAGCGAAGCCCTAGCGAACGCGGAAGCGATGCTAATACGGCGACAGGCACAGCTAAACAACAGTCTGCAAACGCTGTCAGAACAGATTGAGCAAGAGCGAAATCTGCTAGCTAATCTTAGCGAGGTGCGGCCAACCGATGTCGCCGTATCCCAAGTAGAACTAGAGCAGGCTGAAATTGCTGTAGCCCAGCGGCAGGCCGATTTAGAAGAGACTCAGGTCCGCGTGCCCACAGGCGGACAGATTTTGCAAATTAATACGCGCGTTGGCGAGCGAGTGAATACGGATGAAGGCATCATTGAGCTGGGCGATACTCAGCAGATGATGGCGATCGCAGAAATCTATGAGACAGATGTGGCTCAAGTTGAGGTGGGTCAAAACGCAACGGTCACCAGCGAGTACGGCGGGTTTGAGGGGCAGCTGCGAGCCACTGTCGACCATGTCGGGTTGCAAATCGGTGCTCGTGGCCTCAGCGATGGATCGACCAATCCCACCACCGATGAAAATCAGCGTGTGGTAGAAGTGCGCCTAAAAATTCATCCTGACGACAGCCCCAAAGTTGCCTCGCTAACCAACATGCAGGTCAGGGTAGAGATCGAAACCAACGAGCTTGATACCGACAGTGGTGCTTTGCCATGAAACGTCAAAAGCGCCAAAAGCATCAAAAGCGTCAGAAGCGTGAGGCCAAGCGAAAATTCTCCTTTCGGCACTACTGGCAGGCGCACAAACCGTTGGGCTGGGCGCAGCTCACTCACCGCAAAGTCAGACTGCTGGTGGCCATCACAGGCGTTGCATTTTCCAACATTCTGATTTTTACCCAGCTAGGGTTAAAAGACATGCTGTTTGATGGGGTAACGCTAGTCCCCGACCATCTTCAGGGTGATTTGTTTTTGGTGTCAGCCTACGCGCCGAATATCGATCTGGGGACGTTTCCAAGTATTTATCTCTATCAGGCCAACGCTGTACCGGGAGTGCGTGCCGCTAGCCCGCTGTACATAGAGTTTTCTAACTGGGTCAATCCCAAGGATTTGGCCGCGCCTAGCAACAGCGATAGTCCAGAGTCATTTCAGCTGTTTCCTAACTCAGTTAAAATCTTGGCCTTTAACCCAGAGCAGCCAGTGCTGGCCATCCCAGAAGTTAATCAGCAGCTCAGGCGGCTGAGCGCGCCCGGCGCTGTTTTGTACGATCGGCTCGGTCAAGAAAAGCTAGGCCCCATTGTGCAACAGTTTCAATCCACCGGCAGTGTTTCTACGCTGATGAGCAATCAGCGGGTGTATGTGGCGGGTCTGTTTAGCCTGGGCAGTACGCTGTTTGATAATGGCCACGTGGTGATGAGCGACTGGAACTACACGCAGTGGTATGGCGCAGAAAGCTTAGACCGGGTGAGCGTCGGCTGCCTAACGCTAGAAGCAGGTGCTGATATAGAACAGGTGCGATCGCGCCTAAACGCAACACTACCCAAGTCGATCACCGTCCTCACTCAAACAGAACTCTCTGCGGCAGAACAGGCGTTTCGCGCTTCTTTGCCCAATGGCAAAGTGCTGAACTTTGGCGCGGCAATGGGATTTGTTGTCGGGGTTGTGATTGTTTATCAGGTGCTGTATACCGACGTTAGCGAGCACCTGCCTGAATATGCCACGCTAAAGGCCATGGGATATTCTGACCGGGCACTGCTGGCAGTTGTCTTACAAGAGGCCGTTGTCTTAGCGATCTTAGGGTTTATCCCGGGCTATTTTGCTTCGTACGGCGTCTATCAGCTGCTAGTCATAATTACTCGGGTGCCCCTAGTGATGAAGAGCGCGGTAGCTATGCAGGTATTTGTTCTGACCTTTGTGATGTGTGTGATTTCAGGTGTGATCGCCATGAACAAACTCCGAGCCGCTGACCCAGCTGATGTCTTTTAGTATCCTGACTGTTCATACTCATGCCCTCTATTATCTCTGCCAGCGAGCTTACTCATGCCTTCGGCAAAGGTCACCTGAAAAAGTCTGTTCTTTGTAACGTCACGCTGACCTTAAATCCAGGAGAAGTTGTGATTCTTGAAGGGCCTTCTGGCAGTGGAAAAACAACGCTATTAACGCTGCTAGGGGCCCTGCGCTCAGTGCAGTCGGGCAGCTTAAACGCGTTTGGCCACGAGCTGCTGGGCGCAAAAAGAAGTCGGCTCAGACAAACCCGCAGCCAGATTGGATATATTTTTCAACATCATAATTTGCTTACCTGCCTGAGCGCCTGGGAAAACGTGAGTGCCGCGCTCAGGCTGCATCCACAGATCGCGAAAAGAGAGTATAGAGCGCGATCGGTCGCCATCCTTAACGCAGTCGGACTAAGCGATAAGATCGACGCTTATCCAGATAATCTTTCAGGGGGACAAAAACAAAGAGTTGCGATCGCCCGTGCGCTGGTCAGCCATCCCAAGCTGGTGCTTGCCGACGAACCCACCTCTTCTCTCGACAGTCAATCTGGCCGCGACGTGGTAGACATTATGCAGCGCCTAGCGCGTGAAGATGGCACGACTGTGTTGCTCGTGACGCACGACAATCGTATTTTGGATGTTGCCGATAGAATTTTACACATGGAAGACGGCAAGCTCCACAAGTAGCGACACAAGCAAGTGATAAATCCACAGTCCACAGAGAATTCTCTAGCGACCTCGTTCGGCACAAACCATATCGGCACAAACCATAAAAAAGGCCCTAAAACAACAGACTGCTGTTCTAAGGCCGTAGACATGGAAAGCGTTTAGGAAATCTGGTTAGGAACGAGAAACATTCGTATGCAGTTGGCTATACCAGCGCTAGCTGCTTCTCAAGGTCGCTACTGTAAGCGCCCTGACTTGCCAAACTATTGCACTTAGCCCGATGCAGCAGCTTTTGCTGCGCAGCAGCCACACGGCTCGAATCGCCCGCCCAATGATCTAAAGCAGGCTGCTGAATAGCTCTGGCATAAGAGAAGGTCACCGGCCAAGGGCACTGCTCACCAAACTGTTGGTTCATCTCATTGAGATGGGCAGAAGAGTCTTCTTTTGTTTGCCCGCCTGAAAGAAAGGCAATACCAGCCACAGGCGCAGGCACATTTTTTAACAGGCAGCGAATCGTTGCTTCAGCCACCGCAGCTACGCTGACACTTTCGCCAGAGTCTTTGCCAGGAACAACCATGCTAGGCTTCAAAATCATCTGATCGTAGGCAACACCTTGCATATACAGCTGATGAAATACCGCATGCAGCGTTTCATCTGTGACTTGAAAGCATTTTTCCAAGGAGTGAGCACCGTCAATCAACACTTCTGGCTCGACAATTGGGACCAGTCCACCTGCCTGACACAGCGCCGCATAGCGAGCTAGACCGTGCGCATTGGCCTCAATACAGGCCCGGCTAGGAATGCGATCGCCAATCGTAATGACCGCACGCCATTTGGCAAACCGTGCACCCATCTTGTAGTACTCAGCAATGCGCTCAGCTAGACCGTCAAGACCTTCAGTGACCTTTTCGCCTGGATGACCGGCAAACTCTTTTGCCCCCGTGTCCACCTTAATTCCCGGCAGCATGCCAGCATCTTTAATCACTTGCAGTATCGGCACGCCTGCTTTGGTTGACTGGCGAATGGTTTCATCGTAGAGAATGGGTCCGCTGATATAGTCAGACAGATTAGGCGTAGTCAAGATTAATTCCCGATAGTCTCTACGAGAATTTTCCGTTGTTGGAATACCTAAAGCCTCAAATCTTTTATTACAGGTACCGTTGCTCTCGTCCATAGCCAAAATCCCTTTGCCCGCCGAAACCATTGTTTTAGCGTTAGCTCTAAGCTCTTGCGCATACGTCGTCATAAGTTGGCTCCTAAAGTTGGCTCCTAGTTTTTTCGCGTTAACCCACCTCAAAACATGCCTTCTTTTCTTCTTTTAGGCTTTATTATTGAGACTTGATGTCAACCTGCTATTGACATATAATCCTAATAAGCACGTCGCTGTCAACTACAAACATTATTTATTTTTTCAGTTCCACTTTTTTCAAACTCAGCCGACAAGCAAACATCGAATGTAAAAACAACCTCGGCAAACAACCTCGGTAGGTGATTGTTGATAAGGTAACCACTACTATGAACGCAAGCACTCAGGCGCTGTCTATTAGCATTGTGAGCAAGATTGCCAACATTTCCAGCATTTTCCAGGCTCAATATCCCGCTGCAATTGTCGATTTCAGCCCTTGGGCGCTCGACGAAAAGACTCAAAAGGAATTTGATATCAACTCGCTCGATCTCTCTTTTTCTTTTACTCAGTGGCAGTCTCATCTCAGCTGCGGCTGCGTCTTATTGCAAGTGTATTTTGTAGGCGATTTGCAGTCTGCCAACCGCGTTCTCAGTAAAATAAAATTGACAGGGCATGACTACAGAGGCCAGCGCTGGCGATTTTCTACCCATGCCGATTGGCAGTTTTCGGGCCCGCACCTGCCATCTGCAGAGGCGCAGCAACGCATCAAAACCATTGTCACTCAGCTGCACACTCTGTTTGGATATCCCGTTTCAACGCGCCGATAGTCTGCCTGTAGCCAGTATGTCTGTAGCCAATTCGCCTATGTCCAGTTCGCCTATGGCCAGTCCGCCTATAGCCAATGTGTCTGTAGTCTGCTTGCCTCTTTCTGCTTGGTCTCGGTATCGTGTATCTCAGTTAGTACGTGTAGTGATGGACTGACGTTTGTGAGCAAACACGATGAAGTTAAAACATACAACAGCCTCGGCCAGGCGATTCACGACGTTTGCAAAAGCTGGTGCCATGCGCATCAGTACAGCGATTCGTTCTGTAAAGATGGAGAGTGGTGGGCATTTCCGCCAGGCGGTGTAATGCCTGTCAAAATTAAGTCTGTGATGAGCAAAGCAAGCTGGCAACTCGTTCGAATCGGCCCTCTGACATTGAGCCTTTTTCCAGATGGATCGCTAGCACCCGTCTTCTCATCTAATGACTGATTATCTAGATTGGCCATCTGAACCGACCATCTAGATTGGCCATCTTTGGCCATCTAAATAGAAAATCCTAAATATAATCTCACCCGCAGGAGATTATGCTCTATCATTCTAATGGGAATTAATCTCATCATGAACGATCTTGATACTCTGCTGACCTATGTCAAAATCTCCTCTCTACAGCAACGATCTGTCTTTGAGTTCTCAGGCGAAGTCAATTCCCTACGCTGCCGATAGATTAGCTGACACCAAGCAAGCCACGAACTATGGATTTAAAAATCTCAAGATTAAGCCCTCGTTAATTGAAACGATTCCTGAGCTCGCGGACGACGCGGGACTGAAAGCACTCGTAAGAGAAATCAACAAGAAAGAGAGCTGTTTTTTTACGGTAGGCTGTGCCAGCAACCTGATTCAATCTACCGATGGACATCGCCGCAAAGGCTACCTTGAATTCGCTTGGAACTGCGTCAGCTGCGTACAAGATGCCATCAACTACTTTGCCCTATACTTTCACTTCAACAAATCACTGCTGGTCAAAGGCTTTAACCAGCCAGTTCAGCTAAAGTGGATTATTACAGAGGCCGCTTTCTCCGATGTAAAAACCCACGGTTTCTCCTGCGTTGTCCACATTGAAACCCAGCCATTGTCTTCTCCAGTCCAGGCCGACCAGGCCTGGCAGCTGTCACTGCGAATGATTGACACCTACCTAGCAACCGTCGAGACACTGCAGGCAACCCCTATCTATGAGCCTTTGTCGGAATGTTCATCAGAGTGCTAGTGAGCAGCAGCTGTACCCAAAAAGGTGTTGTTTGCTGTAGCAAGATTCTGAGGTGTTTCGCATACAATGGAGTGGCCTTAAGCAGTGGCCATAAAAGGGTGGGAAGACGCATACATGCAAACCGAATTTACAAAGCGCACAGATCTCATTGCCGACTGTCGGTATTGCGCCGAAGTTTCTAAGGCAAGCGGAGAGGACCCAGCTGGCTCTGCGCCGCAGGTGGACTACTGGCTGCTGGTAGAAATTCCGCAGCCCTGGCCGACTTCAATGTTCACAGACAACGAGATCATCGCTCAGATCATTCCTCGGCTCAAGCGCCTGTTCTTCCGACGAGGTTTGATGATCAGGCCTGTTGCGATCGCACCTGACAAAGACTATTCCACACCCGGCTTTACCCGCATTCTCTATTACTATCGCCCAGCCAAACAGTTCGCTCACTACCAAAAAGAAGAGTACCTAGTGCCAGAAAAAGAGGCCGCTGACGTAGCGATCGCCTTGCTAGACAGACTCTCTGGAAACGCAAAGGCCCTCGCGCCCTTCACGGCCTATAAACAATCACACGCTCCGCACAGAGAGATGCTGGTGTGCACTCACACCCAGGTGGATTTGGCCTGCGGACGCTTTGGGACTCCGCTTTACCGCCAGCTGCGTAAGCAGTATGGTCAGCCAGACCAGGCGTCAGAAGAACAACCCTATCAACAGCTAAACCAGCCGCTGCGCGTGTGGCAAACCACTCACTTTGGCGGACACCAATTTGCGCCAACGCTCATAGATTTGCCAACCGGGCAGTTTTGGGGGCACCTAACGCCAGAGGTGATGTCACAGCTAGTAGAAAGAACAGGCGATCCAGAGAAGATGAAACCGTTTTATCGAGGCTGGGCAGGCGTCAATCGGTTTGAGCAGATCGCCGAGCGAGAAGCCTGGATGAACGTAGGCTGGGACTGGCTCACCTATCCTAGAACCGCTCAGATTACTCGAAAGGAGCTGACCGGACTACAACAACTGCTGTATCCGCTGCTGCGGTGGGTGCCAATCAAGCTATTGCAAATTTGGCTAGAAAGATGGACTGGCAGCGCGAGATGGATAGAGGTAGATGTAGCCTACAGTCATGGCGATCGCGCCTCGACTAGCCAAGGACACCATCATAGCAGGAATCATCACAATAGGCACAATAGGCACTATCGCATAAGGATAGAAGAAACAGGAGAAGTCACCAGCGCGGCAGCTTCAGTCGCAAAAGACGATGGGCCAATCGCACTAAAATCTGTCAAGCAGTATCAATGCAGTTTGCTCAAAGGCTCATAACGATAGAACGGTAAAACGCCCTCTTTAACTTATTTAACGACTTAATTAAAAGTCAGGCACGGCTCATTATACTTGAGACTCAGTTTCAATAAACCTGTATAAATCGAACCGTACGAATCAGGCTATATTATTGCGCAGCGTAGCCCTTGCCTGGGAGCACAGTACGCGACATTACGCGTATATTTCTTTTGCATATTTCTCTTTTTCTTACAGACTTGCAACAGCTGCAAATCTATAAGATATATTTCGCCTTTTCTCTTTTTTCAGCATCTATTCTCTAGCCTCTACCTTACTGGCATCTATGCTCTCTATTCAAAATCTCAACAAGACCTATGGCAACGGTATTCGAGCACTGCGCGACATTTCCTTAGAAATAGAGAGTGGTATCTTTGGATTGCTAGGACCTAATGGTGCCGGAAAATCATCATTAATGCGGACCCTCGCAACGCTACAACCGGCTGACAGTGGCGCTATTACGCTAGCAGGCATAGACGTTTTAAGCGATCCGCTTTCAGCGCGAAGACAGCTGGGCTATTTGCCTCAAGACTTTGGCGTCTATCCCTACGTCTCAGCAGAAGAACTGTTGAATCAGCTCGCCGTCTTTAAAGGCTTTACGAAAGCAAAGCAGCGAAAAGAAATGGTTGCCTATCAGCTAGCAATTGTGAATTTATACGAGCAGCGATCGCAGAAGCTCGGCACCTTCTCCGGCGGTATGCGCCAGAGATTTGGCATTGCTCAGGCCCTCTTAGGCTCTCCCAAACTGATCATTGTCGATGAGCCCACCGCCGGGCTCGATCCAACAGAACGCATTCGCTTTCAAAATATCTTGGCTGAAATTAGTCAAAACCGCGTGCTGTTGCTATCAACACACATCGTAGAAGATGTTGCAGAGCTGTGTCCGAAGATGGCGATTCTGAAAAAAGGAGAGATTGTACGACAGGGAAGCCCTCGTAGCTTAATTGCAGCGCTGCAAGGTCAAATATGGGCAAAGCAAGTAGAGCGTGAAGCCGAAATAGATCCGGCATGGCAGCTAATTACCGCTCGAATGTTGCAGGGCAAACGCCACGCCAGAGTGTGGAGCGAGGCTCAACCGGCTAAAGGGTTTGAAAGAGTTGAAGCAGATCTAAATGATGTTTACTTTACAGCGCTAATAGAACAGTCTGCGTCTGTTAGCCAACAGGTTAATCACAAAGCATTGGCCAGTTGAATCAGCTAATGACGGCTTGAGCGTCAGACGGCTAAGTCCTACAGCAGCTCTTTTCTAGAACAATTTGCCATAGCGTTCGTGTTTTCTTCTATGCAGCCTACTCTTCCTATTCTTCTATTTGAGATCCGCTATCATCTGCGCCGTCCTACCTTCTGGCTAGTTGCTGGATTATTTTTCACGATTGGCTTAGTCGATGTTGTCTCTAAAGCCAGCCAGGGCAACGCCTTTTTCTTTATCAACAGCCCATCACAAATTTTTCAAACAACGCTGTGGTACAGCATTTTTGGAATTTTAGCCGCTGCCGCCTTTGTTGCCGAAACGTTTGTGCGCGATACAAACTATCGCATGGCGTCACTTATTCTATCAACGCCGATTCGTAAATGGGACTATTTAGCCACCCGGTTCGGTGCGGCTTTCTCCACAACGCTGCTGGCATTCTCAGCCTATGTCCCAGGAATGATAGTTGGCGCCCTGGTGCCAGGACTAAATGCCTATGCACTCGGCCCGTTTCGCGCTGATGGCTACCTGGCTAGCTATGGATTGATTGCCCTGCCCAATCTGTTTTTAGTCAGTGCGCTGGCCTTTGCGATCGCCTCATTTACTCGCAGCCTAGCAGCGACCTTTGCCGGGTCTATCATCCTGGTCATGCTCTACCTAGCCTCTCTCATGATGGTTGGGGCCGACAAAATCAACTATCAGCACTATCCTTTCTGGGCCATGCTCGACCCGTTTGGGTTTTATGCCTTCGAGTTCAACACATTGACCTGGACCGTCTTTGAGCACAATACCCTAATGCCCTCATTTGGCGGGCTGCTAGTTTGGAACCGGCTGCTGTGGATAGCCATTGGTCTCGTGGTGTGGATAGTCAGCTATCGTAGCTACAAAATGCAGCTTCAAGCGCCAAACACTTTCAAAAGCAACAAATCAGCCAAAAGAACCAGTGCAGCTAAAAAATCATCGTTTACCTCTGCTTCGCGGTCTGTTACTCACGGTCCTGTCGCGCACAGTCTGACACGGCGCTTCCTCACACAGCTCTTCTATCGCACCCGCTTCGAGCTGCGCACTATCTTCCAGGGGCGAGCGTTTTGGCTGCTGACCGGGTTCGGTCTCATCTCCTTAGTCATGGCGGCTGTCGGCGCACAGTCTTTTAACTACTCCAATCCCAGCACAGATATTCTCATTCACTCGGCCACAGTCTATCTAGACTATATTCTGTTTGCCATTATTGTGGTTTACGCAGCTGAGCTAGTGTGGCGCGATCGCAATCTTCGTCTGCAGAGCATTATAGATGCCACGCCCATTTCCAACGCCGTACTGCTGCTATCCAAGCTGCTGGCACTGTTCGCTGTTATCACATTTAATTTGCTGCTAGCGATCGCAGTTTTTGTCACTTATCAAATTGTTTCCGGCTACACCTACTTCAACTTTCCACTCTACGTTCAGATGCTCTTTATCGAGCATGGCCCTTACTTTTATCTCACCGCCATTTTGGCGCTGTTTACCCAGGTCATCACCCGTCACAAGTACGCAGGCATAGGCCTAGTTGTACTCATCAGCCTCTCTCATATTCCACTAGATGCGCTCGGACTTTATCACAACCTCTATCGCTGGGCCGCTACCAACGATATTGAATATTCACCGATGAATGGCTACGGTCATCTGTTTGCTGGGCACCTGTGGTACAGCCTTTACTGGGGACTGCTCGGCGCGATTTTGATGCTAATTGCCTATCGCCTGTGGCCCAGAGGCGTACAGCAAAAACAACGCTGGAAAAGACTGTGGCAGATGACAGGCAAGCGCTTCAAGCAAGCGCTCGCAGCTTTGACCATTGGCTGGCTGGCGGTTGGCAGTTGGATTGTTTACAACACAACCATTGTTAACGCATACCAGCCGCCCGGAAAAGAACAAACTGCCGCCGAAATTGAACAGCGCTTTAAGCAGTACGAAAATCTGCCCATGCCAGTGGTGACAGACACCAAACTCAATATTGAGCTGTACCCGGATGAACGATACTTCCAGGCGCAGGGTGAATACAGCCTAGAAAACCGCACCGATCGGCCGATAAAAGAGATTCACCTTATTACGTTTATCAACCTGGATTTAGAAGCCGTCACCTATCCAGGCGCAACGCTGCGAGAAGCGCATCCAGACTGGGGCTACTATATCTACGATTTGGCAGAGCCGCTGCTACCAGGCGAAAAACAAACTATGAATTTTGTCACTCAAACAAGCCAAGCGGCAGGCTTTCACAACCAGGTAGACAGTGACGATGTGTATATGATCTATCCCAACGATGTCGTCAACAACGGGACAAACCTCTACAGTCCGTTTATTCTGCCGTTTGTTGGCTATACCAAAATGGTTGAACATAAAAAAGCCTGGCTAAGGGCCAAGCTAGACCTACCGCCGTTAGCCGAAAGAATGCGATCGCACGATGATCCTACCGGACGCTCTCAAGCGATGATGCTCACTCATTTAGTTTGGGGAACAACAGATATTACTGTCGGCACCGCAGGCGATCAAACAGCGGTGAGTACCGGACAGCTCGTCGATCAGTGGCAAGAGAACAATCGTAACTATTTTCGTTACCAATCTGGTCCCCAAAGCCGAGGTAAGTTCACCCTTTACTCTGGGCGCTACAGCGTTTATACAGACGACAGCTACCGAGTTCCAATCGAAATTTACTACCACCCTCAGCACATAGATAATGTAGAGCTAATAGCCGAACAGATTGCTCAAGCGCTCACCTTCTACGAAGACACTTTTGGGCCCTATCCCTTCGAGCAAGTGCGCGTGGTCGAGTTTGTGTATTACGATGGCATGATTTTCTCAGAAGGTGGCACAATTGGCATTCCTGAAGTCCTGGTTTGGAAAAGTCAGGCAGAAGGCTTAGGCAGAGAAGAGATTATCTCTTGGGTTACCTATTTACTGGCGCAGTCCTGGTGGGAAGATCAGCTAATTGCAGCCGATGTTGCAGGTGGCATGACAATTAGAGAAGCGTTGAGTGACTATGCGAGTAATTTATATATGCGATCGCAACGCACCCCTGCCCAACAAGACCTTGCTCAAAAGCAACGCCTGCGAGACTTTTTTCGCAGCCTCGGGAAGATCGACTTTCAAGAGCCTCCCCTGATCGATATTTACAACGAACTTCCTATCGCCCGTCACAAGGGCAGTTTAATCCTAGAGCTCATTGAAGACCAAATTGGCCAAAAAGCCGTTCTAAAAGGACTCCGTACCTTCCTTGCAGACCATCGCTACCAGGGCCCACCCTACGCCACCGTTTTAGACCTACGCGACGCGCTAATAGCGCAAGCACCTTCTGCGACCCAACAGGCTACCATCCGCGATTTGTTTGCACAAGTGCTCACCTACCAGGTCGGCTTGGCCGATGCAACTTACGCCTCTCGGCCAGACGGTAAATTCGACATTCGCCTCATGCTAGAAGCACAGAAATTTCAAACGACAGGGCTAGGTCAGCAGACCGCTTTACCGCTCAACCTGCCAGTCACCATCGAACTAACCGATACCGAAGGCAACCCAATACAAACGGTCAAACCTCACCTTACAGCTGCACAGACCACTCTCACACTCACCTCAGACACACAGCCCGCCTTCGCTGCGGTAGATCCAGAATACAGACTGCCCTCAGCCTACCTTCAAGACAACATAAAACAGGTCAGGCTCAGTCGGCCAAACAGGGCCACACAGAAACAATAGAATACAGGCAACACATTCCCCAGCTTTACCCCATTAGTCTTCTAAACATCTAACAGAATTACCACAGGTCAAGAAACCATGACTTATTACTCCGGTGTGTAAGTAGACGATAATGTGTGAGGTAAGTCCTCTAACGCAATAGGCCCCTATGCAGTATCTCAAGTCCACCGCTCTATCCTTGCTAACAACGAGCAGTTTAATAGCGTTGTCTGCGCAGACTGCCTATTCAAAAGCGGACACTATCCATCCTATCTGGCTACAACAGCCAGCTGATCAGGCGACTATCCTGGCTCAAAATTCTGACACTCAAAATTCTGATACCCAAAATTCTGATAATGTACCTGAGATCATCCCCCCCCTTGAAAACAACGATCCTGCTGAAATCAATGATCTCCCCGATAGCTTATCTGCCGATCCCAATCCACTAGCTTTTCCGACAGTCCCAGAAGAAGTAGATGTAAACACTAATCCTGTCATCACACTAGAGCAGGCTGTAGAACTGGCCTATCGCAACAGCCAAGCCCTGCAAGCCGCTCAGCTATCTCTAGAGCAAGCCGAAGCTGCTGTGCGAGAAGCCACGGCAGCCAACCTGCCAACCGTATCAACAGACGCCAACCTAACCAACTCCGGATCTGACGATCAAGATACGACTGTTTTAGGCGGCAACGTCTCTGTTGACTATGACTTACTCACAGGTGGCAGTCGCAGCGCGTCTATTCGTGCTGCCCAGTTGGAACAGCAAATTGCGGCTCTCGTGCTAGAAAGTCAGCAAGCAGAAATCAAACTTGCAACCGCTAACGCCTACTACGCACTTCAAGAAGCAGGCGAGCAAATCCGAATCAATCAGTCTTTTCTCGAAGAAGCCACCCGCAACCTTCAAGACGCCAGGCTACGTCAGGAAGTAGGGGTAGGCACACGGTTTGATGTGCTTCGAGCAGACGTTCAGTTTGCCGATGCACGTCAAGCAATCATCACGTCACAAAGCCAGCAGAGCATTGCCCGAAGAGAGATCGCGAGATTGCTGAACCTGCCGTCTACGGCTGGAATAACCGCCACACCTGTCGCCGTAGACGAAAACTGGCCGCTCACATTAGAAGAAAGCATCGTCCGCGCCTTTCAGAATCGGGCTGAGCTAGAACAGCAGATACTAGAAGCAGACATTAGCGAACAACAACGCCAAATCGCGCTATCAGCAATTCGGCCTCAAGTTTCTCTCTCCGCCACCTACAGTCCTAGTTACACGCTCTCGGGTGGCTCTGATTTTGTAGATGACTTTCAAGATACCTACTCCTTTGGCGCACAGGCAAGCTGGCGACTATTCGATGGTGGTGCAGCAAGCGCTAGCGCTAGACAGCAAGAAATTGGAGGAGAGATCGCAGAAGAACAATTTAGCGAGAATCTCGATCAGGTGCGCTTTGATGTAGAGCAAGCGTACTTCAACCTGCAATCGAACCAAGAAAATATTTCAACGGCTGAATTAGCCGTCACTCAAGCACAAGAAGCCTTAAACTTAGCAAATTTGCGGCTACAAGCGGGTGTGGGGACTCAGTTAGAAGTGCTAGAAGCGCAAAGCGAGTTAAACCAAGCTGAGTTCAATGAGGTGTCCGCCATTTTAGGCTACAACCGTGCACTTGCAGCCATAGAACGAGCTATCAGCAACATTGATATTGATATTACTCTGTAGAAAGTGAGGACATCACCTGCCGTAAGCACCGAGAGCGAAGTGGCAAGCAACCTGTAAACATCACCTAACTCAGAAAAGGTCTTATCTCTTCAGCCATCTGCGCGCTGTCGCTATCGGCTGTCACCAGCTCTATCTGCTCGGCACTAACCGCGCCTAGCCCCAAATCAGCAGCGCGACGGATTTGGGTTTGGCTCCAAATAGAGCCGCTAGAGACGTCAGAAGTCGTGCCCAGCATTCGCAATATCGCAATCCCAACCGCATCAATCGCCACGCGATCGCTACTCGCCAACATTACACCTGCCTGCACCCGCTCTCCCTGCTCAGGGCCACCCCCCACGAACGCCTCTACCCCATCAATAATGTTGAGCGTCGGACGATAGGCCTGGTTCACCTCAGCAATCATCAGCCGCTGATTATCAGAGCGGTGCAGCTCTTGCATATAGTCGTGCCCATCGCCCGGCACCCGGCGAGCGACCATACCAATCGTATTTTTCAGCGACAGCGTAAAGTGCCCGCCAAAGCGATGGGTCTTTAGACAGCAGGCATTGATAACAGCATCCGCGTCTAAAATCGGACGGGCGATCGCAAACCCACGCGACCAGCTCGTCCCCTCTCCCGAAAAATACTGCCAGTCATCCTGACCCAGCTCATCAAACACCACCGGCGTAAACCCATAGCGTTCAGCCAGGTCAAACACCTGCATCTGCTGCATCGCACTCCGCGTTTCGGCCATACCAGAGCGATCGCCCATCGTAATCTGACTTGCACCATCACGCTGAACCGCCTGCACCAACGCCTCCAACACAGCTGGATCGGTTGCTGCTGGTGCCGGGTCACCCGTGTTGTAGTTCGGCTTAATGAACACTCGCTTGTCTTGAAAGCTAGGCGGTTGTAGCAGTTCGAGCGCTTGGCGTACCCCATCAGCCCGATCGGTCGTGCTCACCAGAACGACCCGGTGAGGATTTAGGCTTTTGTCAGTTAGCGGGGCTGACTGGGCCAGCGTATTCAGCGGTATGGGCGCTGACGTTGCCGAGGGTGTTGGCGTAAACAAGGCACGCAAGGCAGGCGGCAGGAGCGCTGCCCCCCCAAGCAATCCTAAGCGTGTAAACAGCTTGCGACGAGAGAACCGAAACGGCGGCAGGTTTGGCATGGATCTAAGACAAGGGGGCAGGGACAGGTAACTAGGAAAAGTTGAGCAGGAGGCGTGCTAACAACATGACTAAATACGCCTTTATTCTGACAGGTGCACCTGAGAAATTCCTGAGTCGCTAAGGAGAGAAAAAACACACTATCAGCTAGGCTCCAATATCTGCCCTAGAATGTCCAGCTGATCGCCATTGAGTTCAACAACAACAGCACTGCCAGAAGAAGGAAATACATCGCTCAGCCCCGTGACATTTACCTGATGCGTCACCATAATGATGACGCCCGGAGAGTCTTGATTAGCCGCAATATAGTCTTTTACTTGGGCAGCTTGCGTGTCTGCGGTGCTGCGATCGCGAAAGAAAGAATTCAGCGGTGGAAAAGGGTCTACTGGTGTAAGATCCATCAATTCAGCGGTTTCTAAACATCGGCACCACTGACTAGAAAGCACTTGAGTCACTGGAATATTCCGCCGCCGAAAAGTCTCTCCTATTTCTATCGCCTGCTGTCTCCCTTCTTCAGAAAGGTTTCGTTGAGTCGAACAGTCATCTAGCTGAAAATTGGCAGGGTCGCCTGTTCCAGGTGCGATCGCATGACGCATAAGCACCACATACGTCTCATTTTCAGCCTGTGCTAGCTTTGCCCAAATCGCCTCTTCCTCCGAACTGACGCTCACAGCAGACGATGGGCCAGCCCCAGATATAGGCCGCTCAGATACAGACTGCTCAGATATAGGTTGCTCAGATACAGGTCGCTCAGGTACAGGCCGCTCAGTTTCTAATTCCTCAGTTCCAGTTCGCTCAATCACAACGCTGTCATCTGTAGCGCGGCTATCTGTAACGCTGTCATCCGAAGGTACAGAAACTGGTTCTGACGTAGTAGCACAGCCCACTAAAATCAGGCTCAGACAAACACCACAAAACCGCTTCCACTGAATGGCATGCTGTAAAGCGAAACGAGTCAGCATTGTGTTTGGCTTCATTTTGTTTATGATATCTAAAGGGTTGCAGTACAGAAATATCTACAAAAGTTTCTGCAAAAGAATCAGACTGTCAGCGACTTGCCCATTATGTCGAAGCCCAGCCAACCCTATCAACCCTTTCTGCTCAGATTTCTACACGGACTGACAGGTCTCTGTTTAATTCTCGCGGTGCTAACCGCCTTCTGGACCTACAACACCTACGATGGTCGCTGGGTAAAACTCCCCCTGCCAGATTATAAGGCAATTGAAGGTATCCACGGCACCTTCGGCCTATACACCTTACTGATTTTTCCGGCCTTTGTCCGCTACGCATTCCAGCGCGGACAGCACCGCCTACTGCAGGCAGATGACCTGAAAAAACTAGCTCAGCTTCAACCGCCTGCTAGATGGTACATGCTGAATCGCTTCACCAATACGCTGGCGCTTGTGGCGCTAACATTCGCCCTTTTTAGTGGCAAAATGATGGACTCAACCTGGTTACCAAAAGGAGAGCTCAATCATACCTGGTATTACCTCCACCTAATTGCCTGGGTAATCGTGGTAATTTCCATAGCACTTCATCTGTTGATGAATGCAAGGGTAGGCGGTTCTCCGCTTCTTCGTTCTATGTGGAACACCCACATTCGAACAAAAGATAGTCCTAAACGTTGGCCTCAGCAGGTGACGACTTGGTGGCACGCTGCTAAGGCAATGTCTTGGATAAAAAGATTTCAGATAGTGAAATCTCTCTCCCGATTAGAACTAGCGATTTGGAGTATCTTGATTGCCGCTTGGACCATTTCGCTAGTAAAAGAATTTAGCTAGTGGTATCTAAGTCCAAAGTATCTGAGTCCAAAAGTATCTGAGTCCAAAAGTATCTGAGTCCAAAAGAAATAGCCAAGCTTAGCAAATATAGACCAAGGCTCTGTCCAAAGAAGTAGGTCGATGAAACCGCAGGGCAGAAATTATTGCACTGAACAGAACAAGCGCTAAAAACGGTAGGTAATAATACTGTATAGCCCTGTAATTTAACGCTTAAGTATTAATTGACGGGACGAATGCTATTCTCTTACGCGGTATTCGTCACCGCTTGCGCTACTTATTGCTACGCACTACCGCTATGCTTACACTTCAAAACGTCTTTTTTGCCTTTGTTTGGATCGCGCTGCTGATTCTAGCAGGACGCTTAATAAAACAGCATGTGAAATGGATTCGCCGACTTTACTTACCTGAATCTATTGTGGCCGGGGCACTGGCCCTGATTCTAGGGCCACAGGTCTTGGGTATGATCGCAACTTCTATCGGTGGAGAAGGAGCTTTTCTCTCTCAAGGCTTATTTTCTGAGGCCATTCGTGAGACTTGGTCACAGGCTCCTGGCATTTTTATCAACATTGTTTTTGCCGCATTGTTCTTGGGCGAAGTCATTCCCAGCCCAAAACAAATTTGGAGAAAGGCCGCACCTCAAGTTGTTTTCGGTCAATCGCTCGCTTGGGGTCAATATGTTGTTGGCATCCTGGTTACACTATTAATTTTAATTCCTCTATTCGATGCCAACCCAATCTCAGCAGCCCTGATTGAGATTGGCTTTGAAGGCGGTCACGGTACAGCTGGCGGCATGGCCGGAACATTGACCGACCTAGACTTTCCAGAAGGTGCAGACCTAGCGCTGGGCCTAGCGACTGTCGGCATCATTTCGGGAATTGTTACCGGTACTTTCTTAGCCGACTGGGCACGCAAACGCCAACACATTTCCGTCTCTCAAGGCGAAACCTCACAGCCTGACGATCTCCCCGAACTATCCCATACAGACACTGAAGCGAAAAGATCTCGTCGGC
>ERZ1740058.616-NODE-616-length-25004-cov-6.253678_pt1 | contig 25004 bp, 15 predicted proteins | sample MGYA00581745_ERZ1740058 | MGnify/ENA primary metagenome ERZ1740058 (study PRJEB43018, sample SAMN04849742) | marine metagenome | isolation source: floating plastic debris | place: Pacific Ocean | collected 2008-08-30 | study: EMG produced TPA metagenomics assembly... | reverse complement strand
GCTTTTGTAATTAGGGTCAAATACATTGATGGGCATCTGGCAGGTTTGCATCACATCAGACTTTACCTCCAGCATACGCTGATGGGCCTGATAATCCCGGTGACCAGTAAAGCCAAAGTGACGGATCTTTCCTTCTTCCTGAGCTTTTAGCACTACATCTAACACGCCGTTTTTCAGCCGCTTATCCACATCGTTAGGGCTGCCAATGGAGTGGATTTGCCACAGATCAATATAATCGGTTTTCATCCGGCGGAGAGAGTCTTCCAGATGCTGCCGGGCAATTTTAGCGTTGGTAGCGCGGGTCTTGGTCATAATGTAGGCCATATCCCGGTATTCCGGAGTGAGAAACATGCCGAAACGGGTTTCCGCTAGTCCGTTACCGTACTGTTCGGCATTGTCAAAAAAACGAACTCCCCCCGCCAACGCGGTTTCTATGGTTTTTTGGGCTTCGGACTCACCCATGCGGGCAATGTGGGCACCGCCCAGTCCCAGCATAGTGACGGTTTCCCCGGTTTTGCCCAGCTTGCGTTGGGGTAATAAATCGCCCAGTCGGTCGCGGGCCGGAGCCAGGGCGGATGCTTCCTTAAAACTAGCTAGCTTGGCCGGGGCATTGGCCGTAGCCTGATCTCCCGATTTAGGATGACAGGAAAGGGGCACCATCATTCCGGTGGTCAGTCCGGCTAGGGTTTGTAAAAATTTACGACGATCCTGATTGTCTTGCTCTTTCATGCGGATAAGATTGAAAGTTGAATGTTATCAATGGTGAAAAAATGTCTTATTGGAACGTATGAGTCTAAAAGTTACTAAAAAGTAGCAACGAAGTAAATTTATTCCGAGGAAGTATTTGCCCAGCAACTATTTAAGCTCGCCTTTGAGCTCTTCCAATCCGGCTAAATTCCCTTCCAATACCACTCGTACATCCTGGTCATCCCGATGCCCGATAATGCCGATAGGCCCCTGGTAATCACTATCCCTAATGGCCTGCATCATTTTCAGTTCCTGATCGCCCTCCCCTAACGTCAGTATCTTCGCCCCTTCTTTCACCATGCCGTTAAGGTTAATGCACAGCAAATGATCCTGCATCTGGGCTAACAAATTTTCAAAGTCGTCAATCTCGTGGTGAGCGTGATGAAAGTTATACACCATACCCAGATGATCGTCTCCCAGCGAATCAATAATTGCCAACTGATTGAGCGGATTCCCGAACCAGTCGCCGTGATTATACATGCCTAATGTACACCCCTGCTGCTTAGCCCGCTCCCGGAAATCACTGATAAACCGTATAGTCCGTTGATATTTCTCCTCGTCAGATAACCCCGCAAAAAATTGAGGCGCAAACGAAAACCAGCACTCGGTCTGCACATTGTTCGCCACCATTTTATCCCATAAAGCTTCATTATCTTCCCCCAGATAGCCGACTGAGTCCTGATCTATCCAGAACCAGACTGCTTGCAAATTGATATTGTGCGTTTCCAATGACTTTAACTCGGCCTCAAAAGTAGGAAGATGCTGCTGGCGCCAATCGTAGGCTAATTTGTTTACGCCTAGTTCATTTAGCATTTCTGCTCGGGCTTCCGCCCCCCGGTTTTCACTATCAAAGGGCACAATGCACCAGGCCACTAGGTTAGACTGATCAAACAAACCACGGTCATTGTCCGTCTGATTTTTTTCCTGGGCTGGGTTGCAGGAAAAAGTAATAAGAACCGTAAACAGTGAGATAAGAATTTTAGTACTCATAGTCTTCATTAGGGTTGTGAGCCTTCGTTATAAAATACGCTTAATCCATCTTTGCCACCTACTGCAATATCTTTTCTTCCGTCGTAGTTCAGGTCAGTGACGGTTAAAAAAAGTCCAGCCCCTTTCCCTTCTCCCAGTGGGCCGTAGCTGATAGTATGCTTGGTAAACGACTTTCCGTTCCACTGAAAGTAGTACAGCCCGAGCGGATCGTCCGAGCCCGGATCTCGCCCATTATGAGCCCGAAAGCGCTTACCGGTAATTAGTTCGGGTTGACCATCTCCGGTTATATCTTCCCAGGCCATCGTATGAAACTGAGAGTTGTAGGGATCAATGGGGTGGGTAATCCAGCTTCGCTGTCCGCTTTCATCAATACTTTGTTCGTACCAGGCTAAACCATAGTGGTGCCCCTGCCCTACAATCAAATCGTTCCTACCGTCCTCATTTACATCCACTACCAAAATGGGTACACTGGCTGATCCTAGCGATAGTTCCTGATGCATTTTCCATTCTCCCGAGAAAGGATCTTCGGGAGCTTCGTACCACTGCTCGTTGCTAATCAGGTCCCCCCTTCCGTCACCATTAACATCACCAAAACCTAGGCCGTGCCCCTGTTGAGGGCCTACCTCATAGCGAACGAATTTATTGCCTTCTAACTGATAAAACTTTAGTTCGTTGCCCGGATTATTGGGTACGACCTCCACCTGTCCGTCCCCGTCAATATCCCAGGCCTGCATACACTCTACCGGTCCGGTAGAATCAATCAGATGGGCTACCCAGTTACCTTTTTCCGCCTGATTTTCCCGCCAGAGCATAGTTCGCCCGCCCCAGCTACCGGTAATGAAATCCAGTCTACCATCGCTATTTATATCCATCGGAATACTAGCAAAATCGTTGTAGTACTCACCATTACTCCAGCGGTCTACTTGGGCGATATGATTCCGATGCTTAAAATCCGGCCCCTGGTACCAGAAAGCACCGGACACCAAATCTAAGGTATCGTCGCCGTCCACATCCCAGGCTCCTACTGCCTCGTAGCTTTCCATCGCAATATTCTTTTGCCGAAACTGCACTGGCTTTTCGGGAGGCTCTTCGGCCTGAGCAAACGACTCACATACGATACCTTGAAGCAGAAAAAAGCCCAAAGTTGAGCGGATAATATAGCTGTATAATGTTGGCATTGGAAGTTAGTTTCAAGATTGTAGTTCAAGTAAGTAGCTAAGCACTGCGTTAAACTCCGGTAGACTGAGGCTTTCGCCGAAATGGTCGGGCATGAGGGTGTATTCCGAAGCCTTCTGTTCGGCAATATTACTTTTTTGTACCATGAATTCCTCTCCGTTCATGTTAGCAAACACCACTGCTTCGCCTTCTTCTCGCCGGTACAGACCAGTCATTACCTGTCCATCCTCGGTTTTGATAGTGTAAGTCCGAAAGGCCTCGGAGATGTTTCGGTTAGGATCAAGTATTTTGGTAGCCAGGGCCTCCGCTCCCCAGTTGCCAATACCGGTCAGTTGGGGCCCAATCAAGCTACCCTGGTTAGAAACCCGGTGGCAGGACTTACAATTGCGATTAAAAACCATCACCCCTGAACCGCCCAGAGAGTCAGCCGCTAGAAAACTGGCCAAACGATTCTCGATTAGTTCGTCTCGATCTTCATCTACGGAGGACACGTTGGCTACCAGTCCATCGTAGGTCGCTAGCTGTTCGTCCGAGATGTCCAGGAGTAAGCGTTCCTTCACCTTGGGAGCCAGCAGCATTCTAGCGAATAAATCACCTTGCCTCACCTTCTTAAACAGTACTTCCCGCGATGCAGGACTAGCCGCCAGAGCTAGTGCTACTTCCCGTTGTAGCTCCGGAGGTAGATTTTGTAAGGGTTCCAATGCCTGGATACTAATCTCTTCCGGTAATTCATTGAGAGAAGCAACCAAGCGGCGTTGGGAATTTGGGGGCAAATCGTCGCTGCTAATCATTGTCTGTAGTAAGCCCAGGTTTTCTTCCGGGGCGAGTTGCAACAGCGTTTTAGCCGCCGCAATTTTCTGATCGGGATTTAGATTGGCTTCTGCCAGTAATTTTTCAACTTTGGGGGTTAGATCGGTTAATTCATATCTTCCTACCATAGCTATCGCCTGCTGTAAACTCTGGTCAGCCTCCGTAGCTCCTCCTTCGGTAGATGAAGCCGAAGAATACTGATCTAAAGCCCGATCTGCTAATTGGGCGGCCCAGGCGGCTAGTGGCTCTTTTGTATCCATTCCTCGCTGGGCTAAACCTTCCTCTACTGCTTGAAATATTTTTAGTTCTTCTGCGGGATCACCATTATCGGCTTTCTGAGCTAATTGAATAACTTGGCTGATCTTATACTCAGAAACGAATCGGGCAGCGTGCTGCAACTGGACAGACAGATTCTCGCTTTTTTCGCTAGAAGCCACCAGGTAATCAAACAAAAACTGTCCGGCGGCCGGGTTCTCAACTCCCGGCATTACATCGGCCAGGGTTTGAAAATCTTCATTATCCCAGTCTTGTACAAGAACCTGCTGCATCATGGCCTCGTCGCGCAGCAAATTGCGCAACATAAGCCGAAGGGTGTAGCGATAGTGGGTATCCTCATCCAGAATTCTTTTCTTTTGAGCCAGCAGATATTCTACGGTTTCCAACGTCGGATAATTGGCAATAGCCTCTACCGCAGCCCGCCCCACGTGAGGATTTTCATCATCTAATGCAGCTACGATCAGTGGATAATATGCCTGTTCGGTATCGCTGGTTTCGCGTAGAATTCGCTGTACATGGGTTCTAACCACTGGGTCAGAATAACCAGCAGCGGCTTGCATCTGGTTTTCATCCAGTGCTGATAGCCGATGCAAAGCCCACAAACCCAGTGAGTAAGCCTGAGCGGTGGTACCAGAATTTTCTAGTAATTCATCAATTAGCGATTGCGCCTCAGCTCCTACCCTATCTACTAATTCATCTAGTGCCGACATACGGTGAACAATATTATCATCATCGAAAGCAGCGATTAGTTCCGCCGCTGAAGCGGTAGCTAGATTGATCTTATCAGCCGACTGGCCCTCGTAGGTGATTCGCCAGATTCTTCCTCGCACTTTATCTCGCTTAGGATGATCTAGAGGAACCTCGTAGTGACCAATGATGCTGTTGTAGAAATCAGCCACGTAGAGAGCCCCGTCAGGACCCAGTTTGATATCCACCGGGCGGAACCAGGGGTCTTCGCTTTTCACCAAATCCTCTTCAGCTTTAGCCACCGGGGTTGACCCTGCAAAATAAAAGGAGTTACGATGAATACGGCAGGTGACCACATCGCCGATGTAGAAGTTTTTTCGGTATTCTTCCGGAAAGTTGGTTGCGCCGTAGTAGCCTAATCCGGCTAGTGCGGTAGACTCCTCCCCCATGGGTTTGGCATCGGGCCCAAAGCCAATCCCTACTTCTTTTTTACCAAAGTGCGGATAGTCTGCTCCACGAATGAGCTGATAAATGGGCGACGTATGGCAATCGGTAGAATACAGATAGCCCCACTCATCAAAGGCTAGACCGAAGGGGTTCACCTGTCCGAAAGTGGTTTGCTCTACCCGTCTGCCGTCGGGCCGAAAGCGAAAGGTGTTGCCCGAGGTCATGGAAATAGAATCACCGTCAGCCCCCGCTACGGTAGAAGTATTGGTGAAACCGTGGCAGGTATACACCCAGCCATCGTAACCTCGCGTGAGGTTATTCACCATACCGTGCGTATCCTGATGACCAAACTCACCCAGTACTACCGCACTATTCTCCGCCAGCCCATCCTGGTCGGTATCCTGTAAGCGATATAAATTCGGAATGCTGTACTCAAATGCCTGAGCGGCCAGTGGCAATAGTCCGATGGGAATATTCAAAGTATCTTCGTAGTGCGTAAACTTATCTGCTTGTCCATCTCCATCCGTATCTTCCAGAATAGACACTTTATCTACTCCTTCTCCTGGCTCAGCGGGAAATGGGTATTCGTGCGACTGGGTCACCCACAGCCGTCCCTGAGCGTCAAAAGCAATATTCATTGGTTTGCCGATGTCCGGCTCGGAAGCAAACAGTTCGATCTTAAACCCTTCGGGCAGTTTGAACCCTAACCGCTCTTGTTCGGGAGTGCGAGCTTCGGTAGTACGGATATGCTCCTGAAAGCGGTCACCTTCGTAAGTAGCGGTGGCTTTTTCTGAAACTCTTCCGCTCTGGCAACTTAGTAGAACTAACAATATCCAAATTGAGAGCTTGGGCCAAGACATAGATAGTAGGTTGTTAGAATAAACAATGCACAAAGCTATCATTATTGGCTAATTCCTAGCACAAGGAAACCAATGAAAGCTGATAAGGCAAAATATACAAAACTTCTGAAAAAGCTTAACCCACTTACTAACTAATGAAGTGACTAACCCATCCACAGCTTTTGATGTATCTGCTCAGAAGGTAAGTTTTATCGGCCTGAAACTCTCGCCCACCGTTAGAAAAAAGCTACTCATCGAGAAAAAGCCGGGGTTGTAATCATACAGTCTGATCTTTAGGGCACAATTGATCTAACTTCACCTAACCAAAAAACCAATGGAAAACTACCAGGATCAAATTGACCAAGCGTACAACCTACTGATTGAATACACCCCTAAGCTTCTTCTAGCTATTCTCACCCTCATTATTGGCTTATGGATTATCAACCGCGTTACTGGACTATTACGTAAAACACTTAGTAAACAATCGTATGATCCCAGCCTAATCAAATTCTTAATGAGTTTGCTAAGCTGGACGCTAAAGTTATTGCTATTTATCAGCGTAGCAGGTATGGTCGGCATTGCTACTACCTCATTCGTCGCTGTGCTTGGTGCGGCAGGATTAGCCATCGGTCTGGCCCTACAAGGAACCCTAGCCAATTTCGCGGGTGGGGCATTAATCATGATCTTTCGTCCTTATCGGGTAGGTGATTTGATAGAAGCCCAGGATCATTTAGGAGTGGTGATGGACATTCAAATATTCACTACTATTTTGAGTTCACCAGAAAATAAGACAATTACTATTCCCAATGGCGCAATTTCTAACGGGAGTATTGTAAACTACACTACTCTGGGAGTTATCCGAGTAGATCTAACTGTGGGAATATCTTACGGAGCTGACATTGACAAAGCCAAACAAGTACTACTAGAATTGTTAGAAAAAGATAGCCGGGTACTAGCTGATCCTCCACCCTTTGTTGGAGTACAGGAATTGGGAGATAGTTCAGTGAATCTGGCGGTAAGGCCGCATTGTAATCCAGCCGATTATTGGGATGTGTACTTCGATACTCTTGAGAACTCGAAGAAAACGCTGGACCAAAATGATATTGAGATTCCTTTTCCTCAGATGGACGTTCACCTGGACGGGAAATTAGTAAAGACTTAGTATGAGTGTTAATTCTACCTCCTGGCAGTCGGTTTTTTACCGGCTGCTTTTTTTATTTTTCAGTTCTCTGGATGACATCTGTATTGTAAGCTAACCCATATATTTCTGGACAAAGGGCAACCTACTGTTAGCAGCTCACCTCCCAATAAAAAACCGAAAGTAGTGGTAATTTGACCAATGGAAAGTAGAATTTAATATCTTGGGCGAATACTGACTAACGACTCGATAATCTTCATTCGCCATGCAACCTAACCGAAGACGTTTTCTAAAAACCGCCACTACAGTAATCGGCTCGTCACTGGCTCTAACTACCAATACTTTTGCCACAAACCCTAACCCAAAGGCCGATCCACTGGATGAGATTCTAGCCCGCTCGGTATTAAAAAAGGAGCTTTTCCCCGACCCAGTAATCATCGATAGGCTGGAATTACTTCGCTACCAAAATAATTTCATTTGCCGCGTCACTTCTACCGACGGGGCCGAAGGAATCTCGGTAGGCAATAATATGCAGTTGCAAGCCTTGTATCCTATTTTTTCCGTACGGTTACAGCCCTTCTTTCCCGGTAAAGATGCCCGCGACTGGGAGCAATTGCTAGAAGAGGTATACGTCTACAAAAGTAACTACAAACTCCAAAATCTAGCGCTATGGGTTCCATTGGCGACCATTGAATTTGCGGTGTTGGATATGCTGGGTAAGATTGTCCATAAACCCATTGGCGAACTGATTGGCGAAGTTCATCATCCTAAAATTGCTGTCTACCAAGCCAATAACTTCCGGGGCAAATCGGCTGAAGAGTCTATTGAAGGTATAAAAAAACAGGTGAAAGAATCTCATGCCAAAGCCCTGAAATTTAAGGTGGGGGGGCGAATGAGTAAGAATGCCGACTACCCCGCCGGCCGTACCGAAGAACTGATTCCGCTGGTGCGAAAAACCTTCGGCGATGATATGACCATCTACGCTGACTCTAACGGTTCTTACGATGCTGCTGAAGCTATCCGCATTGGCCGTATAATGGAAGAATACAACTATGATTTTTACGAAGAGCCGGTGCCCTTCGACTGGTACCATGAAACCAAAGAAGTTACCGACGCCATGCGCATTCCGGTAGCGGGCGGTGAGCAGGAACCTAGCATGCGTAATTTTCGCTGGCTAATCAAAGAAGATGCACTGGATATTGTTCAGCCCGATATTTTCTACTTCGGCGGAATGATTCGCTCTATGAAAGTAGCCCGCATGGCCGAATTCAAGAATAAGTCCTGCATTCCCCACATCTCCGGCTCGGGACTAGGCTACCTTTACATGATGCACTTCGTTTCGGCCGTACCCAACGCCGGCCCTTATCACGAGTTTAAAGGTTTCAATAAAGAACTACCGCTGGAGTCAGCTACTTCCAGTCTGGATAGTAAAGATGGGGTAGTCACCGTCCCCACCGGCCCCGGCCTGGGTGTAACTGTTGATCCGGATTATATTGCTAAGCATGAGGCAGTGTAGTAAGAGGTATTATATGTTCAAGTGTATACTTCTTATTTCATGAGCACCAGAATATCTATAGAAAAATAATTGGCAGTGCTTACCTTCCGTATTCCCCCTATCATCATTCCGTAAATGGAGCACACATTTTTTACACTGCGTAAAACTAAACTTGAATAATTATGCAAGTCTATTTACTGTTCTCTTTATTATTAGTAGTAGTATCACTGTTCTTCAGTTGCGACAAAAAAACGCAAGTCAACCATTCAGAGAAAACGTTTGATTCTTTACTCGTTATGCAAAAAGAATCTTGGAATTTGCCTGGGGTGGTTTTGGGAATCATCAAAAATGATGAAGTGGTTTATTCCAAGGCATTCGGAGTACGAGGGATTGACACCAATGACTCGCTGACCGTCAAGTCTGTTTTTCACATGGCTTCAGTTTCTAAACCTTTTGTTGCTACGGCCATTATGCAACTTGTTGAAGACGGTAAAGTTGAACTTGATGGAAGATTGATAGATTATGTACCCTATTTCAAAATGGCTGATGATCGCTATAAATTAATCACAATCCGACATATACTCAACCATTCTTCAGGAATCCCAGATGTAGAAGATTACGAATGGCATAAACCCCAATATGATGATGGGGCAGCAGAAAGATATGCTCAAAGTTTTGTTGACACTTATCTCGATTTTAATCCCGGAACGCAGTATAGTTATAGTAATGCTGCCTTCGATATATTGGCTAATGTTATCTCTAGAGCTTCTGGAATGACCTTCGAGGAGTATATGAAGAAAAATATTTTTGAACCGGCAGGTATGAAAAACAGCACATTTTTCAAGCCAGAAGTACCGGAAGAACTTGCTACTAAACCGCACGTATTGGGAGATTCTCTTCAAATTACCGTAAGTGAAGTCTATCCATACAATCGCAGACATGCGCCTAGTTCTACACTGAACTCAAATGTTGAGGATATGCTGAAATGGGCTCAAGTTAACCTTAACAAAGGAGAGATTAATGGTAACAGGATATATTCTGAGTTATCTTATGACTTGCTTACCCAGCCTCAATTTAAAGCCGAGGGGCGTGACAGTATTTGTTTGAGTTGGTTCGCACACAAGTTGGGCGACTATAGAGTTGTGAATCATGGGGGTGGTGATACTGGTTATCTAACAGACTTTGCATTTATTCCCGGTATGAACGCGGCTTTAGTGATGATGGCTAACAATGATTTCTATTGGAGTGGCGATGCTTCGCGAATACTTTTACAACAGTTAGTGCTGGAACGTATAGAGAAAGAATGGCAAATTCCAATCCACTACAAACTGAAGGACTATATATTGGATGAGGGAATAGAAAAATGTAGGGAAGTCTACTTTAAAGAGAAAAAGGATAACCCAGAAAAATATGTGTTTGAAGGCCGGTATTTAGATGAGTTTGGTTATCAACTATTGTACCGAGGACATAAAAAGGAGGCACTACAAATTTTTAAATTTCATGTGGAATTAGAACCGGACAATGCTACTTATGCTGAGAGTTTGGCAGAAGGCTATCTGGCTTTGAATGAAACCGAAGAGGCTATCAAATGGTATCAGAAAGCTGTCGAGATCAATCCTGACCAGGAGTATTCAAAAAAGAAGCTTATGGAATTGAGAATAAACGACAAAGAGTGAAAAAAAGAGGCATAGCATTACGTACGAAATCGTAGCCCATAAATCAAACACATAAACTAATGCTACAATTCATAAGTAAGACCATAATAACCCCTAAAAGCGATGTAAGGGCCATTCAAATTTCTCATAATGTTCTGAATGTCAGTATACGGCAAGCGTGGAAATTACCGGACCAGCCTGAGCCTCCTCAATATTGACTCTAATCTTGCTGGTCTCAACTGAGTCCACCAGAAAAATCCTTTTGTAGCCAATGTCGATATTCCATGTATTATGTTGTGTTGATTGGTACTAACTTTGCAATAACTTTTTGGTAGCAATCCGATTTATTTTTTATCATCTATCAGTTACAGTATGAATCTGATATTCGTTGATATACCTTCTTTTCGGGATACGTTAAAGCCCTTCACCTTTACCCGTCCGGTTTCCACTATTCGGGTGGGCATTGTTACGCTGGGTGAAAAGTGGCAGATGCGGCTGGATCAAGATATACCCACATCTCACATTACGGATTCCTATCTGGCGGAAAAGTACCCTCTAAGAGTTGAGGCCGATAACCTAGTAGTAAACCCAGCCGTTGCGGCGGATAATGAATTGGTTGACGAACTAACAAAACTGGAACCGAGATCGGCTCTCTATCAGGGTGAAGTACTAGTTGGGGCTTGTATTCCGGGAAAGGATTTGACAGTCCTAGCTGGTTATCCTAATCCTTTAGATCAGTTACCTGAGGTGCTGGCAAAATGCCGATCCACAAACTATGATCGCCCTTTGTTAATCATCCAGCGTCCCTGGGATATTTTTTTACAAAACGGAGAGCAGATTCAGGCTGATTACAATTGGTTAACCCGCAATCGCACTTCCTCGGCCATTTCCGATATTCATACCCGAACCTACGGCGAAGAAAATATTTTTGTGGAAGAAGGAGTAGCTATTAAAGCTGCAATTATCAATGCCGAGAGTGGCCCGGTCTATCTGGGAGAGAATACTACCATCCATGAAAATGCAGTAATCAAAGGACCGTTTGCCATGCTGGAGGGCGCCCACGTGAATATAGGAGCGAAGATCCGGGAAGCCACCACCATTGGGCCGAATTCTAAGGTGGGTGGCGAGGTAAAAAACTCAGTGTTCCAGGCGAATAGCAACAAAGGTCATGAAGGCTTTGTGGGAAATTCGGTGATTGGGGAATGGTGTAACTTTGGGGCTGATACCAATACTTCTAACCTAAAAAACAACTACCAACCAATAAAGCTGTGGGATTATCGAACCCGGCAATTAGAAGATAGTGGACAAACCTTCTGCGGGCTGATGATGGGCGATCATAGCAAATGCGGGATTAATACTATGTTCAACACGGGTACAGTGGTAGGGGTTTTTACTAACCTGTTTGGTGGCGACTTTTTGCCTAAGTTTATTCCTTCTTTTTCCTGGGGTGGAAGTGATTCTTTAGTAGAGTTTCGCTTTGAGAAAGCCGTTGAAGTGCTGGAACGAGTACTGGCCCGCCGTAACCAAACTCCCAATCTACTTGATTTGGAGATTCTGAGACATATCAGTCAATATCGATCCTCGGAATTCTCTTAGCGTGAAGCTGGCATCTGTAGATCATTTTTTTAATTTAGGAAAGCTATCGTATCAACTTTAGAATGAAGCAGCTTTCTAAGGCCAAATCATGGCGATGGATTTACAATTTGTTAGCCTTCTTCAGCATTGTAGGATGTACCTCCAATGCTGAGTCGCATCAGTCCATTAACCACACTCCAGAACTCACTGATGAACAGCAATATTTTCTAAGGATTAGTTTAGAGGGTGAGCTATCAGGTGTTCCTCCGGTAGTAAAAAAGTGGAATCAGAATATAAACATCTTCGTAGTTGACACAACCTATTCTGAATTAATGGATGAACTGGATCAAATAGTGGATGAGATTAATGATTTAAGCGCCACAGTCACTCTCAGACGAGCAAAAACGCGCGTTGAATCTAACTATTTGATCTACTTTGGCAATGCACAAACATATGCTACTGACTACGAACCGGCCGCCGCTTCTTTAGTTGAGCGCGAGACTAACAAAGGTGCTTTCTGGATTTACTGGGACGGAAATTACCGAATCATCCGTGGTAGTATGTACGTAAATACCGAGCGAGAGCAGTTACTCAACTGCCAAAAACACACGTTGCGAGAAGAGATTACTCAATCGTTAGGCTTGATGCAGGATACCGACGACTTTCCTACCAGTATTTTCTATCAATCCCGCAGTTGCGGGACCCAATACGCTGATATTGATAAACAGCTCATTCGTTGGCAACTCAGTGAAGAAATAAAGGCAGGGATGAACCGCTCGGATATTGTTGCTTTGTGGAACCCCTAAACAACGGTTTCTATTTGATACCTAAAAACGACGTTTCACTCCATTTATAGTGCTTTTTCCTCTTACCTTCGTAACAAACTAGCTTCAAACTTAGTAATCAGTCTTGGTTAGTTAAAACTCACTTTTCACCTCATTTTTAAGATGCAACGTATTTTCTTTTTTCTACTCAGTGTGGGCTTTGGGACCAATCTGCTCTACGGGCAAAACACTGGTGAGGTAAGTGGTTTTATAAAGGATGCCCGCACTGAAGAACCGCTTATCGGAGTCACTATTAAAGTTGAAGATACTGATCTGGGAAGCATCACCGACATCAATGGGTTTTACACTATCTCTAATATTCCTACCCAATCATATAATATTACTGCTTCCTACGTCGGGTATCAGTCTAGCACCAGATACAATGTAGTAGTACGTTCCGGAGGTAATCCTAACCTTAATTTTGACCTGAAAGAATCAGTTGATGAGCTTAGTGAAGTAGTGGTTCAGGCCAGTCCGTTTGAGAAAAGAGACGAAACTCCCAATTCTATTCAGCGGCTATCGCAGGAAGAGATTGCGACTTACCCTGGGGGAAATAATGATATTGCCAAAGTAGTACAGTCACTACCTGGGGTTTCGGGTTCGGTGGGCTTTCGTAACGACGTGATTATCCGGGGTGGTGCTCCGAATGAGAATGTTTATTACCTGGACGGGGTGGAAATTCCTAATATTAACCACTTTGCTACCCAGGGTAGTGCCGGGGGACCAGTGGGGCTGCTGAACGTTTCCTTCATTGAAGGAGTAACCCTTAGTACCAGCTCCTTTGCTGCTCAGTACGATAATGTACTATCGGGAGTACTACAATTTGACCAGCGCAACGGTGATCCGCAAAACCGTCGCCTGAACTTCCGGTTAGGAGCTAGTGAAGCAGCGGTCACTTTAGAAGGACCTTTGTTTAAGAAACCGGCTGAAGATTCCTTGGCTAATACCACGTTTATTTTTTCGGTGCGTCGCTCTTACCTCCAGTTTCTGTTTCAACTGATTGACCTTCCTTTTCTGCCTGATTACTGGGATTACCAGTACAAAATCAATCACAAGATTGATGACCGCAACGAGATTAACTTTATCGGCATTGGCTCTTTAGATAATTTTGAGATTAACCCACCGGAGGATGCTACTCAGGATCAGCAGGCCACATTAGATCAGGTACCGGTAATTCAGCAGTGGACTAGTACCATCGGCGTAAGCTGGCGCCATCGCTTTAAAAACGGAAATGGGTTTTTCCGAACTACCCTCAGCGGGAATATCCTCAATAATGACTTCCGTCAATTTGCCGATAACGAAAATCAGACGGGCGAAATTTTCCGAAATGTATCGGAGGAAGATGAGAATAAACTGCGGTTCGAACTCACCAATTTCCTTAACGATTGGACACTGACCAGTGGCTTCCTAGCTCAATACTCCCGCTACGAAAATAATACCTTCGATCTGGTGAATAATGATTCTTTCACCACTGATCTAAGCTTTTACCGTTACGGAGTGTTCGCCCAGGCCTCTCGACCACTACTGAAAGATCGTCTAATTGCCTCCTTAGGTTTCCGGATGGACGGAAATACCTTTACCGACAATGGCAATAATCTGCTCAACACATTTTCACCCCGAATGTCATTAGCCTATACGTTAGCCCCTCGCTGGACAGTGAATGCTTCTTGGGGGCGCTACTTTAAAATTCTACCCTACACCGTACTGGGCTACCAAAATCAGGATGGTGTATTTGCTAACCGCGATGGGGATTATACTCAGAGTGATCACTTCGTGGCAGGATTAGAGTTTTTGCCGCGTCGTTCTACTCGAATTACGCTAGAAGGTTTCTACAAGCGATATTCCAGCTACCCAGTATCAGTAAGAAACGGAGTATCATTGGCTAACCTGGGAGGTGATTTTGAAGTACTGGGAAATGAAGAGATAGCCACCGTGGGGCTAGGACGTACCTACGGAGCTGAGTTTTTACTGCAACAAAAGTTGAGCCGTCGATTCTACGGAATTTTAGCCTACACGCTCTATTGGAGTGAATTTACCGGCTTGGATCGGGACGATTACCGACCATCACTCTGGGATAATCGTCATCTACTAACATTCACCGGTGGGTACAAACTGCCTCGTAATTGGGAGATAGGATTACGCGTCCGTTACCTAGGCCCAGCCCCTTTCGCCCCAGTTGATATTGATGCTACCACTGATTCTTACCCGATCATCATCTCCGATTTTGATCAGTTGGGAACAGTCAGGCTAGGAGCATTTAATCAGACCGATATTAGAGTGGACAGAAAGTGGAATTTCACCGACTGGACGTTGAACCTGTTCTTTGAAATTCAGAATGTGCTGGGAAGTGACTTACCCCAAGCGCCTTCCTACGTGCTTTCTCGAGATGATTCAGGAGACATCACTGACCCTCGCGAGCTGGTTGAAGTGGATGGTGCTGATAACAGCTCGGTGCTCCCCACCTTAGGTATTGTAATCGACTTTTCGTGGTAGCTGCTCCAATAATTAGTGTAAGTCCCTAGATGGCAGTTTATCAGCTTTAGCTTTTATCAATTATTTGTATTTTGTGGTCAACTCATAACCTATTCCACATATGTCCGCTCTCACGTTGATTACTGCCGTTTTAGCAATATTTGCCGTTCACCCAATGCTCGGCCAACCCACCGACTTATCTGCATCGTTGGTTCAAAGCATAGAGAAGCGAATTGGCGGCGAACTGAACCCGAGTATTGCGGTTGGTATCGTGGATGAGAGCGGAACCCAGTTCTATAATTTCGGCTACACCCAAGTCGATGGAGAACTAGTGGATGAACATACAATCTACGAGATTGGATCAATCACCAAGGTCTTCACGGCTATACTACTAGCCCAGCAGGTGTTGGATGGCAAGGTTAACTTGGACGACCCCATCAATCAGTACCTGCCTCCTGAAGCCCAGGTTCCGGCGAAGGGCGATCAGGCGATTACTTTGGGCAGTCTTTCCGATCATACCTCCGGTATACCTCGTCTACCGGCTAACATGGCACCGGCCAATCCTAAGAATCCCTACGCCGATTATACGGTAGATCAGATGTATACTTTTATTAGCAGCTACGAACCTAGCCGGGAAGTAGGTGCGGCTTACGAGTACTCTAACCTTGCTCAGGGGCTGCTCGGTCACATCCTAGCCCAAAATGCCGGAATACCCTACGTGCAACTAATGAAAGAAAACATTGCTGAACCGCTAAACATGGCTGAAACCGGCATCAAGTTTAACGACCAAATGAAGGCCCATTTGGCTCCAGGGCATGCCAATGGAGAAATTACCGATAACTGGGACATCCCCACCCTAGCCGGTGCTGGAGCCATTCGTAGCTCTACCGCCGATATGCTGAGGTTTCTGGCAGCCAACTTGGGCATTGAGGAATCGCCGTTGCTTGATGCTATGGAATTAACCCATCAGGTACGGCATAGCCAGGCCGGAGAAATGCGGGTAGGACTAGGCTGGCATATCAAAGCCGGTAAAGAAGGGGATGTGATTTGGCATAACGGAGGTACCGGAGGTTACCGAGCCTTTGCCGGACTTGTGAAGGAAACCGGAAAAGGAGTTGTAGTACTCACCAACTCATCTATCAGTGTAGATGATATTGGCTTTCATTTATTAGATTCTGGCTCTGAGTTGAACCCGGTACAAACTAAGGATGATGCGGTAGCCGTACCGGAAGAGACACTGGAAAGGTACGTAGGCCGCTACGAGTTAGCGCCCAACTTCCATATTGAAATAACCAAGGAAGGAACTCAGCTCTACGGACAGGCTACCGGCCAGGATCGATTCGAACTCTTCGCCAAAAGCGAAACCGAATTCTTTTTGACGGTGGCAGAGGCCCGAGTCACCTTTCAGGTAGAGGATGATACCGTTGAAAGTCTAACTTTATTTCAGGCAGGACAGGAAATACCTGGTAAGAAGGTGGAGTGAACAATGGGAGTTTTATCTTTCTCCTCCATGCTATCAGGGATTAAGCCTTTTTTATTTTTACTATCTCAAGTGGCCTCAAATTATTGAGTTACAAAGCCTTTTAATTATATTATTCAGCCTGAATGGATGGTTTTTTAGCATTATCACCAATGCTCTCAAATTTAAACACCCAGGCAAATCCGCCTGGAAGATTTGACACATCTTGCATTTCTTCTGGCACTTGAATAGTCAATCCCCATGGAAGATTCCTCCAGAACAACGGTTCATCGTAACCTAATAATTTGATTTCAGACCCCTGTTTTGCTTTTACCTTGGATAGTATGAGTTCTGCGTCATCCAATTTCAGGCAAATGGCATAGGTGTATTTCTCATCCTTACTTTGGGTGTAGTACACATTTTTACCCAAAATTGATTCTTCAGAGACCCAGGGGGTCTGTCGTGTTTGATAGATGGCTTCTCCGTTTGTTTCCAACCATTTACCCATATCACTTAACCTAGTTAACTGGTAATCAGGAATCACGCCTTTTCCGTCGGGGGCAACTACTAGTAATAGATTGCCTCCCTGGGCAACATTTCTAACTAACATATGTATTAATTCGCTCGAGGAATTGATGTTACCGTCATTCTCCCGCCAATCATATGCAAAGTTTTTACCAAAAGGTCTGATTTCCTCCCAAGTATCTAGCGTCTCATAGTCATCAACCTGGCCACCTTCACTGATGATCACATCGCCTAGTTTTCCGTATAAGTCATTCCCCATTCGGGCATTTACCATTATATCTTTTTCACCCTCAAACTTATTGTAATAGTAGGCTACAATTTCGTGGGATTTGTAGTACCAAGCTGGACGCTTCCACCCTCCATCAAACCACAAATAATCAGGTTCATATTTGTCAATAAATTCTTTAGAAGCGGGTAATAAATAGTCATCCACATAATCGTTAACAGGTATTTTTCCCTGTAACCTTCTAGCATAAGTATCAGGATTGTAAGGATGAGTTGTTTCAAATGATCCATTAACCGCTCGCTGGTTTTCATCCAGAAAAGTCCATTCCCTTACTTGAATTTGTCCGTTCTCATTTAATAAGGGATAATAAGAGTCCTCGAGGTTTAAATAGAATCCATAAGGCAAATCATATTTTCTACATGCTTGCACAAATTCACCAGCGAGATCGCGATGAGGATTCATATCAACCGCATCACGATAGGTAAAACTACTGTTCCATAACAGCATTCCAGTTGAACGATGCATATTGAATTGCACGAAGTATTTAGCACCTGATGACTTAAATAATTGGATGTACTCATCAGCATTAACCTCTTCCGCATTGAAATATTGGATAAAGTCATCTTTCTCAAAATCTTCCCCCCAATGTTTGGTATAGTATTCTCCTTTTGTGGATTCTTTGTAAATATGATCAAGGTAGGTATCAGTGTAATAGTTACCCCCGTATCCTTGAGCACCGTACCCAACAAGGCTGTATAAGCCATAATTTAAGGCAATGCCAAATTTTGCGTCTTGATACCATTCGGGAGTATGGTGATTGGAAAGGGAAGCAAACGTTGGTTTGTACGGGCCATCGTAAATCACCTTCTCCATATCAGCCATTTCCTGGGCAGCTCGTGTACGGTGTTCTTTTGTTTCTTCTTTTAGTTGTTGCGTACTTTTTTCATAAATGTATGGTTTGAAATTATCTGGTCTTTGAGGAGCTTTCAACCCCTCTTGAGCGATGACTGATAAAGGGCAAAAAGCAAGGAAAAGTAGAAGTATTGCCGTCAATGCCGCGGTCTCAGGATAGATTATGACTGTTTTGCTGATAATTTCTTTTGTTTTCATTTTTTCGGATCTCTCAGTGGTACAACATGCAATTTGGGGTAAGTGAACGCATGGGTATGGTGAGTGGTCTCTGTGCAATAAGTAAGGAAAATAGTTTTACCTGTGAGCAATTACTTTTAAGGATTCTGAATCAGCTTCAAGTTCATATATTCCAATCGCATTTATTATACCCTTTATTTTCAATATGTCCTGATTACCTTCTTTTGTACTAGCTGGGAAATTGATCCATTGAATTTCTTTGTAGAGTGTCCACCCTGGAGTAATTGTCAAAATCTTCATATTCATTGCCATCGATTAGCAAGTGCCTAATTTTGCCGTCGTAAACAAATTTTACCTGACACTCTTTAACTAATTCATGATTTTGAACAAGTGCTTTGATGAGTTTTCTCCATTTAGTGTCATTAAGAAATGATCCAGAAAATTTCTCTTTGAATTAGAGCATCCAACTTTTCATCTTGATTTTTCATGCAGCATGTAATTCTCTACAACAATTGCATAACAACAGCTAGTCTCCGTTATTTCTCTTACATCGATAATATTCTTCGTGCCAATCTAGCGGATTTCTGCTTGTCTTAAAACGATTTTCTACCATATCATCAGTGATGCATCAAATAGCTGTGTGCTAATAATACCACCCCATTGATTCGGGATCGCATCGAACTCTTCGCCAAAAGCGAAACCGAGTTCTTTCTAACCGTAGTAGAAGCCCGAATTACTTTTCAAATGAATGAAAACTCGGTTAAAAGCATAACCCTATTTCAAGCGGGCCAGGAAGTACCGGGCAAGAAGATTGAGTAACGGTTCGTATAAGAATAGTAGCCGACTGCGGAACTACAATATTCAAATTACGACAAAAATTTATGCGGGCTACACACTTCAATTTTACTACTATTTCGACTATTATTTCTTATACATTGTTAGGGTGCGTTTTTAATCTTTTTCTATTCCATACCACCTACGTTCTTCTTGGCTAAATTCTTTGCTAGCCAAAACTTGGGCAGCCTTTGAAAGTACTTCTTTGTCAAGATTATAGAGTCTTGGTGATTCGTCCGTAGCAGAGACTGCAAGCCATTTTCCATTATTTGAAAAGGACAAAATATCAATCTCAGCTGAAAAATCATTTGCTATAGATATAGGAGGAATTTTCAAATTCTCTAAATCCCAAATTTTAATAACTCCATTTGCATCTCCAGTAGCTAATTTACCTCCTATTTCGGATATGGTAAATTCATTTACACCAGTTAATGAAAGATCATTTATTAATAATGGCTCAGGGGAAATATTGCCATTTTCGAAATTAACAATCCAAATTCTACCGCCTTCAGTACTCACATAAAGCTTTTCATTATAATATTTTATCGCTCTTGGATCCTGATTAAACTTGACATCTCTTGTTATAAATCTTGCGTTATCTAAATCAAAAATTTTCAGGACCCTCCCCTTAGCTTCATCTTCAAAACGCAAATATTTGTTATCTCGCCAGTTTCCAAAAACTAACCATCGGTTATCAAAAATCTGGGCATTTCCAATAGATTCCAACTCTGAATTAAAAGAGTAATGCGGCTCTTCAAATGTACTTTCATCCATTTTCCAAACTTGTCCTCCTTCAGGTGAACGAGAGTCTTGTTTATTTAATACGAGCCATTTTTTATCAAAGTAGCTAATGTCATACGGTGGGCTAAAGGCTTTGTGCAACGACCATGAATTATCAACTTTATTATAGACTTTTATATCCGTTGCAATGGTAGTCTCATCAGACGAAAAGGTATCACAATCAGGACTATTTTTACAAACTGTTGTTCTTTTTAATGTGATTACTGTAGCATTGTCAATAATAATTCCTTGCTTACTTTCATCATTTTGAAGTGTATTATTGGAGTCTGTAGAGTCAATTATTTTACCATTTTTGTCAATTTCATGTATTTTGACCCCATTAGAAGAAGAGACAAGGACCAAATTGTGATCGGTATTCAAATCTAATATATCTCCATTAATATTATATGAACTATCAGGTTCTGATAGCGGCCAAATAATCGAATTGGCATCATAGCTAGAATTTCCAATTATCCCGTCAAAACCAGCATAGCTACTGAAGTATTGAAAACCACTCGAATAAAAAGCTTTTGAGGCTCCCGCTGAGTCCAAATCCCACCAGGTCATTCTACTTCCATATGAATGCTGAATTAATAGTTTTGAATTATCATCAGAAAAAGAAAACTTTTCAGCTGTCCAATTAGACCATTTCGAGGACAGTTCTGGGAGAGCTTTTCCTATTCCAACTTTGGATCCACTTAAATCCCAAATCCTAGCTCGGTGATCATCACCAGTCGTAATAATACCTTTCTTCCAATTGTTAATTGATCTCACATTTCCTTCGTGGCCATACAACATGTATGTGTTTCCGTAGCTGTCGCTAATCTCTACACCTCCTCCTACTATTGCGAAAGCAGTCCATGAACTTTCACCCACTAAACAAGCGTCATAAATTTCAACATTCCCACTAGCATCTATTTTTAGTTCTTTTAACGGATCTGAATCGTCATCAAATAAATACTTATCCTCTGAAATTCCCCAAGCAAAACGCTCGACACCTTTCTTCTGGTACCATTCTCCATAATTTGGACTCTGACCTCTATACCCAGCTACAGTGACTTTCTTAAGTTCTGGTTGTGAAATAATCTTAGTGATTTGTAAGAAACGAGTTTCTTTTTTAGTGACAGGGTCTGGTAGTCGTTCGTAATTTGTTGTCCCAGTAAAATCGTGGATATCTATCCTCCAAGTACGAAGCATAGCCTCATTTCTACCAAAACCTCCACCATTTTTGCTTCGCTTATAACCAGTACCGGTAAATAAAAGTATCTCAAAAGGATTACCTTCTTCGTTCTCTGATATTTCAATTGCTCCAATTTCCCCCTCAGGATGATCATAATTTAATGATTTACTTAACGATATACCATTATCATCAACTAACCATAGACGCAATTCGCCAGATACTGTTCCGGAGGAAAACCAGTTTCCATTTTTATCCCATTCAAGTACGGAAACCTCAGCGTTATGACCTGAAATATTGGAAAAATACTCTTGAAAAGGCTTATCAGAACTAAGATCGTATAAGGCTACATTTCCACTGTCTTTCCCTACTATTAACCATCTACCTTTTGGGTCCATCGATATTGCAGAGATGTCATTTATGACATGTTTTTTTATGTATGATGAATTTTGATGAAGGTCAATAGCCCAAAACTTGTCTACATACCTCCCTCTAGTATTGGATACAAATAGATAATCTCCGTTTGGAGAATACTGCAGCCAGGTGATTTGTATGGGTGTTTGGTTTTCTTCATCAGTATCTATCTGATTAAAATCATATTTTTCAAAGACAATTATTGAGTCTGCAGATTCCAGATCATACAAAATGAGACTTCCTCCGAGTCCTCCAACTGCTAACTGTTTCCCGTTAGGAGATATTTGTGTTGCTAAACCTGTTTCAATCAGCTCATATGGCACCCCGCCTGATCGCCCTAATTGAAATAAGCTTGTTTCTATTGCTTTGTTTAAGCTTGCAGTATTTGAAGAGGAATTTTTCAAGGTATGTGATATCAGGTTTAAAGACCTCTCGGGATCTTCTTCGAAAGAGTTGGCTGATTCAGCTGCCCATCGCTGATTTATTGCGTCTATTTTTGTACGTTTTGAGGAATCTAATGCTATTCTCAACCAAAAGACTGATAATACTAGAAGTATTGTTAAGGAGGTAATTCCAAAAACTGCGGCTCTAGTCTTTCTCAATAGGCTTTTTAAACGTTCAATATCATGATAGCGAATTAAACCCTCTCTTTCTCTGATACCATTTAAAATTCTGTTTTTTAGAGTTTCGTATTCACGGGTAGCATCCTCCGTTGACATTGCGTTTATATCATCTATATTCAGACTTAAAAAATTTGAATCTTGCCACTTATCTCTGACAAAATTTGGTAAGAACCTAAAACCTTGTCCTGTACAGTCTATGAAAATGGGAGCTATATTTTGCCTGTTTTTTAACCACCACTTTAACTCCATATGAACCCAATCAGGATTATCTTTATCTGATAGATTAGCTGCCAAACCTGGTGTTAGAACAACTATGAAAGCACGTGAACGCTCTAAAGCAGGCCCATGATGTTCTTTCCAATTCGATACAGCTGAAAGGTTTAAATCAAAAAATACATCAACCGGGATGTCATTGATATTCTCGATGTTAATTGTACTATTTTTCAATAATTCAAAAACTTTCTGACTGGCTTCAGAACCATCAACCCTTCTATAGCATAAAAAGACGGGGATACTCGTTGGCAACTCTCCTTTTTTATCTCTATAACTATTTTTTGAGTCCATAATTCTCTTTTGTAAGCAGGTTTTGTTTAATGCACCCAAACGACAGTATACCCGCTAAAAGTAGCGGGTATATCCAATATACCTACAGATGATTGGTAGTGCTTCTAATTTGGATAGTTAACAAAATAAATTAATAATACCGTCCGATCAATTCATGCTCCACAATGGTTTGGCGGAGGGCGAGTGGATCGATAGTGCCCTGCTGGCCGTAGATACGCTGGCCACCGGGTTCTACCAGAATAGTGTAGGGTAAGGCTCCCTCCCACTCAGGATCAATAGCCTCAATCAGCGCGTACTTATCGTCTTTGGCAAAGAGGTAGTTCTTCATGGATGAATTCTGCTTTTCCAGGAATTGCAGCACTTTTTCTTCTTGCTCGGGACGGTCGGCGCTGATGGAGATAAACTCAAACGGACGGTCGTCGTACATACGGTGCATCACCACAAACTCGGGATACTCCAATACACAGGGGCCGCACCAGGTCGCCCATACGTTAATCAGTCGCAGCTTTTCCGAATCGTTTTTCAGCAGTTCGGCAATACCGGCTTCGTCAATCATTTCCAGGTTCACCGGCAGTTCTTCCCACTCGGCGTATACTTTGTCTTTCCATTCGTCTTTCCAGGCCCACTTCACCGAGCAACCGAAGGTTTTGGTCTTAGGGTTTACCACTGTTTCTCCGGCCAGTACGGCATCCAAGGCGGCCCGCACATCTTCGGCCTGAGCGGTGCCGGGCTTTTCCGAATCATCCAATCGGCCTACGTACTGCAAGGCACGTTCCTGATCAAACACAAATACATGAGGGGTGGCTACCGGTCCGTACTGAAGGGATACGGCATGGTCGTCGCCATCGTAGAGGTAAGGAAAGTTGAAGTCCATATCCTTCGCCCGCACCTGCATATCCTCGTAGGTATCGCCCAAGTCGGAGTAACCCAGTTCATCGTACAGTAATGATATGGGACTATTTGGCGAGATGGCAATCAGGGCTACACCCTTATCCTGGTAATCATTCACCAAATCCATAATACGCTGCTCGTAGGCCTGAGCGGTGGGGCAATGGTTACAGGTAAACACAATGGCCAGCACTTCGGTATCATCAAAATCGGCCAGTTCGTAGAACTTACCATCTACTCCTGGTAACCGGAAATCGGGAGCCTTGGCACCAATCTCAAGCGTGCTTACTTCCACCTCCTCCACCGGCTGAGGTGATGCTTCAAATGCTGCAGATTGTACGGGCATCTCAGTTTCTTCTTCCGTAACCGCCGCCGAATTTTCCGGCTTCGACTGGCAAGCGGCTATTAGTAATAAAAGTAAAAACGAAACGAAAAATGATGGAAAGGTTGGATATGGTTTCATAAGACAAGTGGAGTTTTAATTCAGTGCGAGCAAAAAGATAGTGTTTCGGCTGAATGAAAGCAAATGACCAGGTAGGGCTGACAAAATGGGCAGTCACTGATAACTATTCATAACTCCCATTTACCGCCATAATGTCATATTATTTTATCATATTTAGCCATAAAACGTCATATTGTCAGTAAAATTTAAGTTTTCACTCTTTTTTTTGCATTGGTACTTGGTTTGTTAAGTATTAGGCGTAACCAAAAAATTAATTAACTCAAACATATAATTATTATGAAACTGATACGATATAACACCCCGTTTCCTCGATTCTTTGACGATTTTGTAACTAAAGAATTGGATCAGTTATTTGACACTAGTGGATTCCAGGGCCATCGCTTACCCGCGACAAATGTTAAAGAAACTGAAGATTATTTTGCTTTAGAAATGGCCGTACCCGGTTTTGCTAAAGATGACTTCAAAGTAGAGTTAGACCAGGATGTCTTAACCGTTTCGGTGGAGAAAGGAGATAACAAGGAGGAGAAGAATGATGCGTTTGTGAAGCGGGAGTTCCGCTACCACAACTTTAGCCGCAGCTTCCGCTTACCGGAAAATGCAGTAGACGGTGACAAGATTGCCGCTAAATACGAGAACGGTATCCTGACACTGACCTTACCCAAACGGGAAGAAGTAAAGCCTAAGCCGGCTCGCACTATCGAGATCGGCTAAGCATGGTAGTGGAAGGCTAGTCGCCGACGGCTAGTCGCGGACGGCTAGTCATAGATGAAAGAGGCGGGCATCTTTTGCAGTCATGGTCGGAAGAAATTCCGGCCATTTTTTATGTTTTGA
>ERZ1740058.615-NODE-615-length-25028-cov-7.184760_pt1 | contig 25028 bp, 20 predicted proteins | sample MGYA00581745_ERZ1740058 | MGnify/ENA primary metagenome ERZ1740058 (study PRJEB43018, sample SAMN04849742) | marine metagenome | isolation source: floating plastic debris | place: Pacific Ocean | collected 2008-08-30 | study: EMG produced TPA metagenomics assembly... | reverse complement strand
GCAGAAGCGGTAGAGAAGGCCAGCCGAGAGTTTAATGCCCTGTGGTGCGCTTTGGCCTACCTCATTGCCACAGACGCTCAAAAAGACAAACTCGTTGCCTTTGTTCGCCGCTATCAACCTGTATTTGCGAGGGTTCGGTTAGTGGCAACGGCGGGAACGGGCGATCGCCTCGCTGCTGCCACGGGGCTTGAGGTTCAGCGCTATCTCCCTAGAGACCAGGGCGGCGACGTTCAACTCGGGGCTGAATTTGCGGGGGGTGCGGTTCAGGCCGTGCTCTACTGGCGCAACCCTAATCAGCAGCCAGATCCGACAGCAGAGCTATTGCTGAGGCTATGCGATCTACACGATGTGCCCTTGGTGACCAATCCGGGGGCGGCGGAGCTAATCCTGGAAAGTTTGGCCAGAATGCGCCAAGCTTATTTGATTTTTAACCCGGTCGCTGGACAGGGTAATCCTGAAGAGGACTTGATGATCATTCGGGAGCTGCTTGGCCCCCATTTCAATCTCAAAGTCCATTTGACGACCCTGGAGGTAGGGGCGGAGCAGCTGGCTAAAGAGGCGATCGCGAGTCAAGCAGATCTGGTGATTGCCGCTGGAGGTGATGGCACAGTCTCTGCAGTGGCGGGTTGCCTAATGGAAAGTGACATTCCACTCGGAATTATTCCCCGAGGCACGGCGAATGCCTTTGTGGTCGCACTAGGCATTACCGGCCCAGTCACGCCAATTCGGTCGGCGTGCCGGGTGATCTTGGGTGGCCAAACCCAGCAGGTGGATGCGGCACGCTGTAATGGTAAGCCGATGATTTTGCTGGCGGGAATTGGCTTTGAAGCAGAAGCGGTAGAGAAGGCCAGCCGAGAGTTTAAGGCCCAGTGGGGCGCTTTGGCCTACCTCATTGCAGGCTGGAATCAGCTTAGAGAGCAGGAGGCGCTATTTACGGCTGAGCTAATCGTGCAAAGCAAGACTTATCCGGTGAAGGCTCAGGCAATTACCGTGGCCAATGCTGCCCCGCCTACGTCAGTTCTAGCCCAGGGCATGGGGGAAGTGCCCTTCGATGATGGCCTACTCGATATCACTGTCGCCACAGCGGAGGGTACGTTTCAGGCAGTAACGGCAATGTTGAGCACCCTGGGGGCAACGCTGCTGCGCCAGGGCACAACACATCCCAACATTAGCCATCTGCGCACCGACCGAATTCAAATTGTGGCGGAGCCGCCCCAGAAGGTGGTTTTAGATGGTGAGCTAATTGGCATGACGCCAATTGAGGTGGAATGTTTGCCCAATGCACTGACGGTGCTGGTTCCGGAAAAATAAATTTTACCCGCGACCATGAGGTTCCATGAAATTTATTTTTGGACCAATAGGTACAATCCGAGTAGGATTAATGGTTGCGTGACTCTCATAGTAATGCTTTTTGATATGTGCGAAGTTCACAGTTTTGGCGATACCAGGCATCTGATAAAGCTCTCTTACATAGCTCCACAGATTAGGATAATCCACCAATCGGCGGATGTTGGTCTTGAAATGGCCTACATAGACGGGATCAAAGCGAACTAATGTTGTAAACAGTCGCCAATCAGCTTCCGTAATTGTGTCACCTATCAAATATCGATTCCTAGAGAGGCGCTCTTCTAGGTAATCAAGCGTCTCAAATAGCGGCCCGACTGCTTCTTCGTAAGCTGCTTGAGTCGTGGCAAATCCACTCTTATAAACCCCATTGTTTACGGTCTCATAAATGCGATGATTCAGAGCGTCAATCTCTGCCTTCAACTCCATAGGATAGTAATCACCAGATACTGCGCCAACGCCATCAAAGGCAGAATTCAACATCCGGATAATCTCTGAAGATTCGTTGTTAACGATTGTTTGAGTGTGCTTGTCCCACAAAACCGGCACGGTTACACGTCCTGTATAGTGAGCGTCCGAATGGGTATACACTTCGTACAAATATTGAGCATTGAAAATAGGGTCAGCAATCACCCCTTCGTCTTGAGCAAAAGTCCATCCTTGCTCGCCCATATACCAGTGCACAGAAGAGATTGAAATCAAGTCTTCTAACCCCTTCAAAACTCTGAAAATCAGAGTTCGATGTGCCCAAGGGCACGCATAAGCTACGTACAGATGATAGCGTCCAGCCTCTGCCTTAAACCCGTCCTTACCGGATAAACCCGCGCTCCCATCGGGTGTAATCCAGTTACGAAACTGTGAATCTGTGCGAACGAAACGGCCACCCGTACTCGCGGTGTCATACCACTGGTCTTGCCAAACACCTTCTACTAAAAGTCCCATATTTTCTCCTTAAATAAATATTTTCAGCCTGAGGAAATGTTCTAATTTGCTTACGCTAGCAGCGGCTTTTTCCATTTCAACAACAACTCAACTAAAACAATGGGCGCACCCGTAACCAAACATAAAAGCCCTTGCTCAGCACTCAGTGGCACGGTGTTGAACAACCCATTCAGTAAGGGAAGCTGGCTAAACAAAGCTTGCAGCAACAGCACGCTAGCAATCCCGATCGCTGGTGCGTAAATAATGGGTTGTCTTTGTGACTTGTCTTTGGCGTGTAGCCTTGCCCAGATAGAAGGAATTAGCTGACTGATGCTAAGTAGATAAAAGATTTCGGCGGCAACCAACGTCTGAACGGCCATCGTTCTAGCCAGTGCTTCTTGCCCAGTCAGGGAAACGACCTGGTTGAACATGCCGAATGTAATCGCCCAGTTGAACAGGGAAATGAGACCAATCCGCCAGAGAATGGGACCCGTTAGGAGCGGTTGGCGAGGGGGACGAGGCGGCATTTTCATAACGCCTTCAGTTTGGGGCTCAAAGGCTAGTGGAATGGACAGAGCGCTAGAACTGACCATGTTTATCCAGAGGATTTGCAGCGGCAAAATTGGGAGAGCCGCGCCGAGCAATACGCTGGCCAACACTGTCAGCGCCTCGCCCCCATTAACCGGCAGCGCGAAGGCGATCGCCTTGGTCAAGTTAAAGTAAACCGTGCGACCTTCTTCTACTGCCGCTTCAATGGAGGCAAAGTTATCGTCAGTCAGCACCATATCTGACGCTTCTTTGGCGACTTCTGTACCGGCCTTGCCCATCGCGATGCCAATATCGGCCTGCTTCAGCGCGGGGGCATCGTTGACCCCGTCGCCTGTCATCGCCACCACGTGACCTTTGCTTTGCAACGCCTGGATCAGCCGTAGCTTCTGCCCTGGAGATACGCGGGCAAAGACAGCGCTCTGATCGACCGCATTCCTAAAGGTTTCATCGTCCATTTGGTCCATCATCTGCCCCGAAATGACCTGGGTAGCTGGGGCGGCATCTGGGGCAGCATTTGAGGATTGAGTGAGGCTCATGCTATGGGCGATCGCACTAGCTGTTACCGCATGGTCGCCCGTCACCATCTTCACCTCAATCCCAGCTCTCTGACAATTCCGAACCGCTTCGATGGCTTCAACTCGGGGCGGGTCAATCATGCCCTGCAACCCCAGAAACACTAAACCCGACTCAATCAATTCTGGTTTGAGCTGATGGGTATCTGCGGCCACTGGCTTTTGCGCAAAGGCCAAAACCCGCAGGCCCATTTGCGCAAACTGAGCAGCAACTTGTTCAACGCGAGCTTTGTCTACACGGTCAGAACATCGGCTCAAAACAGCTTCTACAGCGCCCTTAACATAAACAACTCGTGCTGTCTTCGCGCCTGCATGCTCGGTATCATGAAGCGTTGCCATGTAGCGGTGTTCTGATTCAAAAGGGATCAGGTCTATCCGCCGATGTGTTATTGCTAATTGCTCTCGCTGCAAGCCTGCTTTACGGGCCACCACTAGCAGCGCCCCTTCGGTCGGATCGCCCTCAACGCTGAACGCTCCTGCACTCTCTTTTATCTGTGAATCATTACAGAGTAATCCACAGGTCAAACAGGCTTGCAGTGCAACTGCTTTTACCCTGTTTACCGGCTGGCCTTGTAAAAGAATTTCACCTTCAGGGTGATAGCCCGTGCCACTCACGGTATAGTGCTGGCCACCAGCATAGATGCGCTCAACCGTCATCTGATTTTCGGTCAGCGTTCCGGTCTTGTCAGAGCAGATAACTGTCGCGTTTCCGAGGGTTTCTACCGCCGGTAGCTTACGAATAATGGCATGGCGCTTAGCCATCCGCGAAACCCCAATCGCCAGGGCAATCGTCACCAGTGATGGCAGCTCTTCTGGAATACCACTGACCGCCAGTGCCACCGCTGTTTGAAACGTTTCCAGCAGGGGTTGCTGACGGCCCAGGCCAATCACCAAGATCAGTGCCGCCAATCCCAAAATGACGTAGAGCAACTTCCAGCTTAATCGTTCTAGCTTGTGGGTTAGCGGCGTGGTGAGGTCATCTTGTTGCCCCATCAACGCTGAAATTTGACCGGTTTCAGTCTGGTTGCCAATCGCCACTACCAGCCCCCAGCCTTGCCCGGTGGTGACCACAGTGCCCGCAAACGCCATGTTGTTGCGATCGCCCAGCGGAATGTCCACCGCTAAGGGCTGCGTCTGCTTGTGTACCGGTACAGACTCTCCGGTCAGTGCTGATTCGTCAACATGCAGGTTACGGTTTTTGATTAGCCGCAGGTCAGCCGGTACTTTATCCCCAGCATAAAGACCGACCAAATCTCCAGGGACTAACTCCCCAGAAGCGATCTGGTGTTGTTTTCCCTGACGCACCACGGTGGATTGAGTGACCATGGACTGGGCCAGCGCTGCCATTGCTTTCTCGGCCTTAGCTTCTTGGATGTAGCCAATAGTCGCGTTAATCAAAACGACGCCAAAAATCACGCCAGCATCGACCCATTCTCGCAGCACTAGCGACAGTACCCCAGCTATTAGCAAGATGTATAGCAGCGGCTGGTTGAACTGCCGGATAAATTGTATCCAGGCAGATGTTGCCTTTTTTGAGGTGAGTTGGTTAGGGCCAAACTGCTGCTGGCGGGAGCTGACGTCAGCGGTGGTGAGTCCAATCTCGCGATCGGTATGCAAAAATTCTGTTGTTTTTTGCAATGGGAGATGATGCCATTGCTGCTCTGACAAAGGCAGCTCTGTTGGTGGCTGTGGAGCTGTCTTTCTTTTAGAAGAAATGTGCATATTGTGTGATTACGACGAAAATACTTTTAATGCACTGCTTTTTGACGCATCGCAGCACTGACCTGTTTAGAGCGGTCTAGAGGTTCAAAGGCTGTGCAACGATCCCAGAATCCTCAAAGACTGAAACGAACGTTTGGCGGTGAGACGGGCGCGATCGGTCAATAAGAGACAGGCTTATCTGTCGCTAATTGAAGTCTGAGAAGCTGAGATCTTCGGACATTTTCTTCCTGATGAAGGAGAGCTGCCGACATCAGAATGACGTCAGGCTGTACACCCTTATCCAAAAGCAATCCTGTTTCAGGGGCGCATACTTGCTAGCCAAGCTTTTGTTCCAGACAATACCGAATAATGACTCAGAGCTTTGTCCTATCGTCAATTAATAAAGCATCATTTTGATTCACAGGAACAACAATAGCTGGCATACCCAATCACACCGCTGGCGCTAGTACTCAGCGGCACAAGTCTCGATAGCGACCCGCCCACCCTCCGGGAAGAGCACTAGACGCACAGCAGCTTCTCAAAGAGTAGCTTTATATCTCCCGGCCCTTCCTCCCAAAACTGGGAGAAAGGGTGTAGACGCTAAAGGGTGACAAATTTACGCCCAGCGGTACTAGTTATCAGAAAGCTGAATACTGCCCTGAATGGGTGATGCATTTGAATCGTTTTCGAGTTCAGTGGCCAGAATGTCCCCTGTCCCTGCATCGACAAAAACATCGGCTGCTACAAATTCAACTTCGTACACCAAGCTGCCGTCTTCTTCATCCAACTGGACGCCAATAGCAGTCTCGCCCTGGGCGGCTTCGGCAGTTTGCTTGGCCTGATCCAATGTAATTTTGGCCAGAGACTGATATTGAGCATTCTCTGCACTGTCGTCGTTGGGTTCAGTCGCCAGAATGTCACCTGTACCCGCATCTACTAAGACATCAGCCTCAACAAATTCAACTTCGTATACCAGGTCGCCATTTTCTTCATCTAACTGAATGCCAATAGCCGTTTCGCCCTGAGCAGCTTCGGCAGTCTGCTTGGCTTGGTCTATGGTGATTTCGGCCTGAGACTGATACCGGGTATTTTCTTGGATATCGTCATCAGCAGTACTCGCACAACCCGCACTTGTTGCAACTAATAGGCTCAGTGCGAGACCAGCTTTAACTATATGGTTCATGGAAAATCCTTTTTTACATCAAAGTCTTCGAATCGTAGTTGTCTCATGCTCGGAGCTACATCTATCCAGCGAGACATCGCTAGCGCTAATGCTCATGGTCAAACATACGATTGCCAGATATGTACTGAACAACCGACACCTTACACAGATAATTTGTGGAACTTGTGAGGAGGGCTTACGTTGAAACGATTAAGACCATCCTAAAAAGGCTTCTATCTGAGGGGCCAAATCATCTGGCTCAAACGGTTTTGGGATGAGCCCCTTGACGCCTGCTTGATAAAACTGATGTCGTTCGGCAGCCCGAGTTTTGGCCGTGAGAAAAATGGCGGGAATATGGTGGGCCTTTGAACTGGCCTTGAGTTTCTCTAGGGTGGCCAGTCCATCCATGCTGGGCATCATGATGTCAAGCAAAATGGCATCGGGCTGCTCGGATTCGGCCAGGGCAATTCCGGCTTCCCCCGAACTGGCGGTCACTACTTGCCAACCGGCTCCCCTTTTTAAGCTGAGTTTCGCGATCTGCAAAATGGACAAGTCATCGTCAATAATCAAGATCAGTCTGGCTGTCATTTTTCTGGAATGCTTTCTGTAGTTGTTTTTTGTTGAGCATTTATATAGAGTCACCTTTTGGCAAGGTGAAATAAAAGGTACACCCCTGTCCTAAAACGCTCTTCACCCAAATTTGCCCACCATGCAGATGGATGATATTTTGACAGATTGATAGGCCTAACCCCGTCCCCTCCTTTTCTCGCGAATCTGAAGCATCGACTTGCTGAAAACGATTAAATATTGTGTCTAGCTTGTCGGCTGGAATCCCCCGTCCCTGATCTTTCACGGAGAACACTATTTCACGATCGCGCTCTTCTGCTCCAAGCCAGATCATCGCCCCTTCAGAAGAAAATCGAATGGCGTTGCTCAGGAGATTGGTGAGGGTTTGATGAATGTGATCCGGATCGGCCCAAACCGTTACAGACTCTCGCTGCGTCGTGATTTTAAGGCCTTGTGCTTGTGCTTGCGTTGTCATCGCATCGGCAGCTTGAGAGAGCATTTCAGCGGCATTGCAGGCTTGCTTCGTCAGCGTTACTTTACCCGACTCAATTCTCTCTAAATCGAGAATATCGTTCACCAATCGAATGAGTCGCTTTGAGCTACTCACTGCAATATTGAGTATCCCGAGATCATCCTCTGAGAAAGTACTCTCCGTAGTCGTTTTTAACAGCTTTAGGGAACCATAGATAGAGGTGAGGGGGGTTCGCAGTTCGTGGCTGACAACAGAAACAAATTCGTCTTTGAGACGCTCTATTTCTTTTTGTTGACTCACATCATTGCCTAAGAAAAAGAACCCGCATACCGTGCCCTCAGCGTCAATATTAGGCACATAGGTGCCGTTGATATCACGCACCTGCTGGCCTTTCAACGTGACCTTAATTTCAATCCTTGCGCGCTCTCCTGACAGAGCCTGCTCGATGGCGGGTCTAGTTTGTTGATAGAGATCTTCCCCTAGCAGGTCATACACAGGCATGCCAATAATGTCTGATTGAGGAATGCCATGCCACGCTTCGTAAGTTTGATTGACAAATTGGTAGCGCTGCTGATTGTCCACATAGGCAATCAGCGCAGGAAGGTTATCAGTGATTAAGCGCAGTTGGGCAGCACTGGTTTGCACGGCCTGCTGCGCCTGTCGCTGCTCTGTAATATCAAAAATGGCTCCGTCTAAATAGAGCAGCTCAGCGATTTGGTCACCGGTCTGATTGCTATTCCTGGCGCTAAAGATACCTTGTCCGTCGTCTACGACCCAGCGGATACGGCGATCGCTGCCCACCACTCGGTAAACAATCTGGTACGGTCTTCTTTCTACAACCGCATCTCTAATCTCTTTCATCACCCGTTCTACATCATCAGCATGAATAATGCTGATAAAGGTGCGAACCTGGTTATGAATAAAATCAGCGGGCGCGTACCCTGCAATGTCTTCGATCGCGTCACTCAAAAAAAGCGCTGTCAAATAACGGTCAAACAGACAACGGTAAACTGCGCCGGGAATATTATCGACCAGGGTTCTAAACCGTTCTTCACTCTCACGCAGCGATCGCTCTGCCTGATGCCGCTCTTCAATTTCTTGCTGAAGCTGACGATTGGCAGCCAAAAGTTCGGCGGTTCGCGCTTCTACTTGCTGCTCTAGCTCCCGAAGCAACTGAGATTGAGCGACGGCAATGCCGATTTGAGCGGCCACTGGCCGCAGGAATTCCATTTCACCCTCAGTCCACTGCCGGGGGCAATCGCACTGGTGAGCAATCAGCAGTCCCCAGAGGGTGTCTTGCTGCAAAATGGGCACCACCAAGTTGGCCTTGACGCCAAACTGCTTGAGAAACTCGATATGGCAGGGTTCAATGCCCGCCCGATCAATATCTGCAATCGCGCTGATTCGCCCTTGGCGATATTGTTCGACGCAGTTTACGAGGCATGGATCAAACAGGTCAAACCCCCAAGTGGCGGTTTGCCGATCATTGACAGCTTCTTGCACCACTGTTCCCATCCCCTGTGATTCGAGTTTAAAGACCAGAACTCGATCAGCCTGGAGGGACTGTTTGACCTCAGTCACAGCAGTTTTCAGAATTTCATCAATGTTTAAAGACTGACGGATCTTGAGGATCATCTCAGAGGGGACCTGCGATCGCTCATACTGACGCTCTAGCGTTTCCGGTGATTGGTCTGGTGAGTACTCTGGCGAGGGGTCTGTAGGCATAGGGGCATTCAGGCGGCGGTTCTAGGGGCTGTTATCATTCAGCGATCTACCAGGGATACAGCCCTTAGTACATGGAGTCAATGCGGGAGCGGGTGTGCTGGGATTGAAAGCTCCTAAATTTAATTGATGATGCGTCCTAGAACCTATCGTTAAAAATTGAGGATCTTGTGAGGAGAGTGTCTCAAGTGCATTTTTAGCAGGTTTTTGCCAAAGCCGATGTCTTTAAGCTGATGTCCTGAGCGGGTACCATCGTTACACGGCACGTACCCTTGCTAGGCGATTGAGAATCCGGTTTGCTAAATCTGCACCGACAATCGTTTTTTCGACGTAATCATCGGCCCCCATCGCAAATGCCCGACGTTGCGTCTTCGCATCTTGGTGAATGGTCAAAAAGATAATGGGTAAGCGATGCCAACGCGGTTCACTACGCAAAATCTGGCATAGTTCTAGCCCGTTGACATCGGGCATCTCTACGTCTAGCACCAGCAGATCGGGCGCAACTTTGTCTAAAACGGTCAAGACCTCAAGCGGATTGTCTAATGTACTGATTTCAAAGCCCCACGGTGCCAAGCTAATTTGTATCTTCTGTAAGACACAGGGATCATCATCGACAATCAATACTTTAGCTCCACCGCCCGTTTGCCTCAATAGCTGAGTCACAGCCGCGATCGCCTGTGTCGGTGCAATCGGCTGATACAACAGCATCCGCCCACCCCGACGGATAATGTCGAGGCGATCGTGCAAACTGTCAGATTTTACGTTGGGGCAACTTCTCTCGGGCAGAATCGCCACAATCGGCAACGAAGGAGCCTGGTGATGGATCTTGTCCAGCAGTTCAAATGGTTCTGAGTCAGTAGTTTGGGGTTCTGCATCGTCTACCGTAGCTTCAAGCAAATCTTCCGTCGAAGAAAGATCTAAAAGCAGCATCGCCGGGGCATCCGCATTAATCACCGCTTTGGCTTGTGAAAATGAAGCTGCGATCGCCGTCCTCAACTGACAGACCGCCGCTTCTGTCACCAGTGCCTGGATAAATTTGCCATCACCGCCTACGAGCAAAAGCAAAGGGGCTTTTGCTTGATCTATGCCTGGTTCATCAAGGCTCTGTTGGTCAACGACTTGCCGTAAGGTCTTGAGATTTTCATAAAACTGCTGCTTAGCAACGGGTGTAGAAAGTGTCTGAGCAGTCAGAGCGGCTTCTATCGCTTTGGCGACGGTAGACCCTTGAGGCAAGCCAAAACTCCCTAGTGAACCGGCCAACTTGTGAGCGGATAACCTTGCCTGTCGATATAGCCCGTCCGCTAGCTCACCGGCTTCCAGAGCCGTCGCGGCACTGTCCAAAACAGCAATCCGCTCATGGGTTACGGCTTTAAAGGTCTCAAGTACTTCAGCCATTTCCGCTGAAGTGTCTTTCTGTGGCTGCTTTGACACTTCTGCATCGATTCTCTGAGACGCTGTGCTCTGGGGAGGCGTTGTCAGCCGATAGCCAATGCCATACACAGTCTCAATCATGCTGGAAGGAACCCCAGCCGCCTTTAACTTCTGCCGCAGGCATTTGACATGAGTTCGCACCGCACTATCCGTCGGTTGATCCAGCGTCCAAATGCGATTAATAATGGCATCCACCGTAAAGACGTGGTTACTGTTTCGCAGCAGCAGTTCTAATATTTCGTATTCCTTTGGCGTCAAATTTAAGGGGCGATCGCCATTCATTACCTCCAACGTATCTGGATTCAGGCTCAAATCACCCCATCGCAAAATTGGCGGCAAGGCTTCTTGAGTACGTCGCAGGAGCGCGTGAATGCGAGCGACAAGCTCAGCAAAATTAAACGGCTTAACCACATAGTCGTCAGCACCCGCATTTAACCCTTCGATGATATCCGCATTATCGCCACAGGCCGTCAGCATCAGAATCGGCATGGTATGACCTTGAGCGCGCAGCTTCTGGCAAAGGCTAACCCCATCAATATTGGGCAGCATCCGGTCGAGCACCACCAGATCGTAGTCAAACAGCGAGATGAATTCCCAGGCCATATCGCCTTCTGTGGCGATATCAATTGCATACCGTCGATTATTCAGGCGGCTAGAGAGTGCCTCCATCAACGGTTCGTCATCATCTACTAGCAGTAATCTCATGCACCCAGCTGAAGTCGATTTTATCGAGAGGCACATACAGCGTAGATCATACCGATCCAGCTCGGCTGAAGGAAACAGCGCCAGTCTGTCTTCCAAACACCCTAACTCTGGAAAAGATTTGGGCCTTGCGCGATCGCCGTTTAGCCGCCAATTACTTGCTCACACATTCCTCAAGATTGTTTTCTATTCTTTAAATGTTCTTAAATCGAGCCTTTAACGGCTCTATCCCGTCGGCCAGTCGCCGCTCATTTAAGCCCTCAAATACAGAGACAGCGATCAGGAGGTTGATCATGACAACTCAATGGCCCTGCGTACAACTCTTTAAAGATTTGCCCGAAAAAGTCAGCAGCATTAGCGTTAAGCGCGACACCAACGTGGCGGTGATGCGATTTCAGACGCTAGCATCGCTAGCTCATTTTAGCGGCCGGACAAAAGGCTCAGGCCCTGTCTTACACCTGTTAGACACTGAAGGCAACATGTTAATTCGGCCCACCTGTATCAAGCTGGTTTATCACAAGTCAGAAGGTACCGGACTCAAAAGCGTTGAGTGCGAACTTGAGGTGGACAAAGGCGATCATTGGGAAAGATTGATGCGATTTTTGCAGCGCTATGCCTCAGCCCACAACCTGGTTAGTGACAAAACTGAATCGGAAGTGGAGATCAGTGCAGATTTACTGAGTGCTAGTGTGACCCTTGAAAGGCCGCTTATCCCAGAGTTCTCTGGTGAACTGATCTGTGGGTGATGCTATCTTTCCGCACTCATGGAAGCGTTGAAAACTCCCTGCATTGGGCCTTGGATGTCGCTTTTCGTGAAGATTAGGGTCGCATCCGCACAGACCATGCGCCAGAGAACTCAACCCTGCTCAAACAGTTATCAGTCAGTCTCTTGAGCCAAGAGCAAATGGCTCAGTTAGGCATGAAGGATAAACGTCTGCGAGCTGGGTGGGACAATGACTATCAGCTTAGGGTGTTCGCTGGATAAAGATGCGATTGTCCTGCAGTTGGTGTTTGAAATCTGGGCATTGATTTCGGAGCATGTTATGATGCTATGACAATATCAATCTGAGTTAAGCACTTAAGCCTGTTAGGGAAATGAATGCTGCCGTTCATCGATACTTAAGATCTGCTAAGAAAGCAGTTGCGAATGTAAGCTTTGATGATTTGGCTGCTCGGCACTGGGAAAGAACAGTCAAGCAGAGGTTACTGTAATCGTTTCTCCGCGACAAAACCATTTGCCTTTAATCTCTACCAAGTTTTTGCTCTAGATTACTAGCCGCTTTAGATCCCAGCAAAAAGCAGGGGGGTTCGTTTTATCAACCTGAAGACGATTGCCCTTCAGGTTCATATTGCGGATTTTTTTAAGGCGGGTTCCTACTCCATTCATTGGGTTCTGGAAAGTTGCATGGAGCATCCGTGTAATTTGAGTTTTGCGCGCCAACAATCATCTTTTTGTCACTGGGTTAGCTCTTTCCATTTCTGAGTTAATACCACTCTCATCATTGACAATTCGCTTTTCATCATGTGGAGACTCAACGAAAGCGCCTTCTTGAATGTGCTTACTATTTTGAGGTCAGCTAAAAAATGTCAAAACAAGTTCTTATTCTCGGGGGTAGCGGACGCATTGGCAGCAGAGTAGCAGCAGACCTGCTTGCACATACCTCAGCTCACGTCACCCTTGCAGGACGCAATCCAGAGGTTGGATTTAAAGTCAATCAGTCGCTTATGAGAGAAGGGGGAAGCGCAATTGCACAACGCTGCCAATTTCTGCCACTGAATCTGGAGAATCAGGTTTGTGTTCAAAAGGCTATTGCTGATGCCAATTTAGTGATTCATTGTGCAGGTCCTTTTCACAAACGGAATGCCAGTGTTTTGAACCAGTGCATTGAATTAGGGGTGAGCTATGTGGACGTGAGCGATCACCCTTCATTCACCTGTAAAGCGATCGCACTGCGGGCAAAAGCAGAAGCTGCAGGCATTACAGCAATTGTAAACACAGGTGTTTTTCCGGGCATCTCTAATAGCATGGTGCGACGAAATATTGAGCAACTCGATCAGGCCAATGCAGTGCATCTCAGCTACGTGGTCGGGGGATCTGGAGGGGCAGGAGTGACTGTCATGCGATCAACGTTTCTTGGATTACAGCGTCCTTTTGAAGCTTGGGTGAATGGAGAACGGCAGTCGATTCAACCCTATAGCGATCGCGAGGTGCTTTCCTTTCCTCACTATGGCAGGGTCGGTGTTTACTGGTTTGATATGCCTGAATCTTTTACCTTGGCAGACACTTTTCCTGTCAAAACTGTGGTGACGAAGTTCGGCTCAGTGCCACGCTTCTACAACCAGTTAACCCGGAGTGTGGCGCGACTATGGCATCCACGCTTGCTGCGTTCTAACACTGTGATTGAATTTCTCTCACAGGTTAGTTATGCAATGACTCGTATCAGCAATTTATGGAGTGGGGTCGGCGTCGCCATTCGTTCAGATGTCACTGGAGTTAAATACGGGCAGGCAGTACGCTCTCGCTCCACTCTATTTCATCCAAATGCTGCTGAGGCTGCTGGAATTGGGACGGGGGCGATCGCCGAATTAATTTTATCTGGAGAACTGAAGAAACCTGGAGTTTGGGTACCAGAACAGGCAATCTCAACAAAACTATTTGAGGCAGGGATGCAAAGTCGGGGCGTTGAAATTGATCAACAGTTAATTCCTGATTCTATCCTTCACGTGTCTCAAAAACCTTTCGCTATTCATTAGCTTGTCATGACGCTTACGCCGCTTCTAGTTTCACTTTTAATCGCCTGCTTTGCACGGTATATCAGGATTTTGGCACGAGAAGAGATGGTGGGAATCTTGGCTGCGATTGTATCTTTCCTCAGTTTGGTTGCTGGTCTTGCGTTTACTCCTTGGTTTATTCAAGCACTACTTCTGATTGTTATCTTAATGTCGTGGCGTAATCCAGTAGTTCACTAATTCTATTCCAGCTCATTAATTGCCTGATGATAATCAATCTCGCTCGCATATCCTTTTCTTAGGTTTAACACCAGCGTATTAAGCATTGCGTTCCGATCAAGGTTATCTAATTCAGAGTTCACCATCTACATGTTTTGCTGAATTGCAATTAGTCTTTTACTCGTCGCAGTTTTCTGGCTAATCCTTTCACGGCTATCTCATTGATTGAATCAGAGATTCAATCTGACACTATTTTCTGGGGATGAGTAATGTTTGTTAGTCTTCTTTTCTACGTTCAGTGGAGCGTTTTTAATGACATCGTCATTGAGTTAGTTTTTCCACCTTAAATTGAATTCGGTTTGTGTTTTTGATGATTGACTGAAAACTATTTCTATAAGGAGAAGTTCGATGAAACGCCGATTAGGGAATACCTTATCCCATGACCGACCTGTTCTACTATCAGCCGCAGAAGTTAGCGATCATTTTCAATCTTTGCTCATCTTAGACGTGCAAAATCCGAAGTATCTAACGAGTACTCTTCCTAAAGCAAAGCGTCTAAATATAGACATTTTGCTGAGAGATATTCCTAAATCTCAACCTGTCTTACTGGTCTGTCTAAATGGAGACCGGAGTTTAACTGTGGCTAAGCAATTGCTGAAACTTGGCTATCTCTCTGTCTATGTCTTGAAGGGCGGAATTTCCAGTTGGCGACAAGCTGGGTTCACTATGTGGGGAATTAACAAAACTGCATAACATTTGACTGAGTTTAATGAGGTGAAATTGAAGCCATGCTAGATCACATTTTGCATTCTCCGTTCAATCTAGGTATCGAAACGCTCCTAGTGCTGGTTGTACGGATTGCCTTAGAGGCCGTCTTGTCGGCGGATAATGCGATCGCTCTTGACTCTATCTCCCAAACCCTGCGGACACCGAGACAAGCTCGTCGCGCCCTAAAGTTGGGCTGGGTATTGCCCCGATGTCGTGAGGCTACTGCTAATTGCTAGTGCTGCCTGGACATGCAGTTCTGGCAGTTTGAACTGCTTGGAGCCGTTTAGCTCCTATGGTTGTCCTGGCGATATTTCATCACTAAGCAGGCTAAAGTGGGCGATCGCTTGATGTCACCCCGGTCATTTTGCAAGTAATTCCCCTGATTGCAGTGACCGATCTGGCATTCTCACTCGATAGCGTGACAACGGCGATCGCCGCCATCTTTGCTGCCGGTGCCCTGATCTTCGTCTTCGTCCAGTTCGGGCGGCAGCTCATCGTCGAATATGACCTCACCCGGCCCTTGCAAAACCTGATCTGGCCCATCATCGTCGTCTGCCTACTGGCCGATTCGTTTTAAGCTGGCTGAATATCGAGAAGCCCCATCATGCCTCGGTCTTCGTGATCCAAAACATGGCAGTGGTAAACGGTCTTGCCCACATAGTCGCGAAAAGACATCCGGAGACGAACGCTTTCGCCGGGGCTCACTGACACCACATCTTTCCAAGCAGCGTAGGGTGCAGGCTGACCGTTATGGCTAATCACCTGAAACTTGTTGGTATGGACATGGAAAGGATGGGCCATCGTGCCAGTGTTGACGATTTCCCAGTCTTCTACAGTGTTAAGACGTACTTGAGTATCAATGCGGTGATGGTCAAAGGCTTGGCCGTTGATTAAAAACACCATGCCCATGCCACCGCCCATACCGTGGTTGAGGGTGAACTGACGAGTGGTTTGAGGTTCCGGCAGAGACTCAACGGCAATGAGTTGATTGGGCAACGGCAGCGGTTCGGTGGTGCCGTTGTAGGTCAGAGTGGCGATGGTTTCAGTCGTGTCCTGACGCTGCGCCCCCCCCATCATGTGCCCCCCCATTCTGCCGCCACCCATCATGCCGCGCCCCATCATGCCTTGAGCCGGATTAAACGGTTGATTGACGAGGCGATACTGGCCGGGTTCGCGATTACCCTGCACCAAGACTTCTACCCGCTCTCCCGGAGCTAGCACCAGTTCATTCATCTCAACAGGTGCCGCGATCGCCCCGCCATCGGTAGCAATCAGATAAAAGGGATGGTCTTCCAAAGACAGGGCAAAAAATCGGGACGTTGACGCATTCAGGAGCCGCAGTCGCAGCAGTCCCCCCTGCGGCATCTCTAGAGTCGGGTTGAACTGCCCATTGACCGTTAGCAGATCGCCAATGCGCCCCGTCATTTGGGCCATGTGGCCAGGGTCAGGAACATTGCCACTGAGATCGAGGGCATAGTCTTTGAGCACTAAAAATTCTTCCTGAGCGGCTTTGATTTCAGGAATCTCATCCAGGTCTCCCCGCACAATGAAGAGTCCAGCGAGCCCCCCAAACAGCTGCTCGGCTACTAGCCCGTGATAGTGGGGGTGATACCAAAACGTTCCGGCTGGATGGTTGGGCGGGATCTGGAATTCGTAGGTATGACCTTCACTGGGCGGAATTTCGAGGAAGACATTATCACCAGTGCCTGTCGGGGGAATGTGGAGTCCGTGATAGTGCAGGTTAGTCGGCTGGCTAAGTCGATTGATAAAGCGAATCTGGACAGTATCTCCAGGCTTGGCCTCTAACCGAGGCCCCGGAATCTGTCCGTTGTAAGTCAGCAGGTTAGCATTGCGATCTCCCAGTTTCACCCGCTGTGCCTCAGCCACGAGATCAAAGCTGAGCAGCCCATCCGTACTACTGTAAACCGAAGCCTGGGCCAATGCCGAACTCGGCGCAGAGGATGGTGCGGGGCCTCGGGAGCACTGAGACAGCAGCACTGCCCCTGTTGCTCCTAGGCTCAATCTCAAAAATTCTCGTCGCCGCATCGTTTTCGTGACTGTCATAAAACTGCTGTAAAACGGGAAATTGAAACATCCAAATTATTGAGTGGGCAAGGAAGGTTGTTAGCTTCGCTGAGCTTTTGGGTTCACCCTACGTCCTTTACATCCCTTCCAAAGCCAACTCCATCAAGGGGATTTAGCCGCTGTCGCCATATGGCTGGAAATGGTTTTCGTCGAGTCGTCCACAACCTCGACGGTGCCTCGGAACATGTTCATCCCACAGGCAAACTCATAGCGTCCTGGCTCACTCGGAGTGAACTCGATCGCAGTCGTCTGATTCACTGGCAGCGCTTTCACGATGCGAAAGTCAGGAAAGCGAACTTCTTCTAGACAGCTGCTGGGGTCAGTACGATGGAAGTTAAGCCGTACGGGTAAACCCGCTTGAACTACAATTTGGTTCGGTTCATAGCCGCCATCCACGGTGACCGTGATTTCTTGCACCCCGTCCTGATTTTTCGCTTTGCCCGTTTTAGGTTGGCTCAAAACAAACCACCAAAGCTCTAGCCCGATGAGTCCCAGGCCCCCCGTGGTCACCAGGGCCTTGGTCCATAGCGGCTGCTCAATGCGGCGAAATCCACTGCCGGATTCTGCTGTCGCATCATGGGTCGTTTGAGCCGGGGAGGCGGTGGCCATGGCGATCAGCAGACCTAAAGTCGCCAAACTGCTCAGCGTAAATTTTCGATAACGTAGCATAAAAACTCCTGCTAGCTAGCCAGCCATACCAAAGATGAGTAAGTTGCCCACGATGCCGGAAATTGCTCCGAGTAAAAAGCCAAATCCGACGAGCAGGGCGAAGAAGGAGATGGGGTAGGTCACGGTGAAAATTCCTGGGTAGGTGGGTGGGTGAAGTGGGTGAGGTAAATGGGTGAACGGAACGAGTAGTCAGGGTCTTAAGCCCGAATCCTAGGGCGGAAGTTGCGGAGTCGCAGGGCATTGGTGACCACCGACACGGAGCTGAAGGCCATGGCGGCTCCAGCAATAATTGGATTCAGCAGCCAGCCCAAGAATGGGTAGAGGATGCCTGCCGCAATGGGAATCCCAGCCACGTTGTAAACGAAGGCAAAGAATAGATTTTGGCGAATGTTGCTAATGGTGGCGTGGGAAAGCTGGATGGCCGTGACAATACCCCTCAGGTCGCCCGAGATGAGCGTAATATCGCTAGCGGCGATCGCCACATCAGTCCCCGTGCCAATGGCCATGCCCACATCAGCCTGGGCCAGCGCTGGCGCATCGTTGATGCCGTCACCGACCATCGCGACCAGCTTGCCTTCCTGCTGCAGCTTCATGATCTGATCCGCCTTTTGGTCAGGCCGCACCTCCGCCATGACCCGTTGAATGTTGACTTCACGGGCAATCACCTCGGCAGTGCGGCGGTTGTCACCTGTCAGCATCACCACTTCTAGCCCCATTTTTTGCAGAGCCCGAATGGCATTCACCGAAGACGGCTTCACGGCATCCGCAATGCCCATAATGGCTTCCACTTGACCATCTACCGCCAGCCAGACGGCAGTTTTGCCCCCCTGTTCCAGCCGATCCCAAGCATCTTTTAGAGACCGGGTGTCGATCCCCAGTTCATGCATCCAGCGATAGGTACCAATCTGGACCCGGTGTCCCTCAACCTGGCCCGCGACGCCGCTTCCGGCGACAGCTGCAAAATCCGATGGTTCGACCAGTCTTGTCTGCTGGTCTTGGGCATACTGCACTACCGCTTCAGCCAAGGGGTGCTCTGAGTTTTGTTCCAGAGAACCGGCTAACGTTAACAGCGCCAGTTCATTGCCATTAACAGTCCCTTTGACGGTCACGTAGTCAGTGACCGTGGGCTTGCCCTGGGTCACCGTCCCGGTTTTATCCAGCACGATGGTTTGAATCTTGTGGGCCAGTTCCAGGCTGTCGGCCCCTTTGATTAAGATGCCGTTTTCAGCTCCTTTGCCCGTGCCCACCATGATCGAGGTTGGGGTCGCCAATCCCAAAGCACAAGGGCAAGCGAGAATCAGCACTCCCACCGTGGTAATCAGCGCCATGCTGACGTTGCCCATGACGTTGAACCAGATCACAAAGGTGAGAATCGCGATCGCAATGACTGCCGGGACAAACCAACTCGTCACGCGATCGGCCAATCTTTGAATGGGCGCTTTAGAGCCTTGCGCTTGCTGCACCAACTGGACGATCTGCGCTAGGAACGTGTCTTTGCCGACCCGAGTCGCCCGAAACTTGAAGCTACCGGTTTTGTTCAAGGTTGCACCAATCACCTCATCGCCAACTTGCTTTTGTACCGGGATGCTCTCGCCGGTCACCATGGCTTCATCGAGGGTAGAGGAGCCATCAATAATTTCGCCGTCTACTGGGACTTTCTCACCGGGGCGCACGAGGATGACATCTTCCACGACCACATCGGTAATGGGGATATCCAGAGTCTGCCCGTCACGAATCACCCGTGCCGTTTTGGCCTGCAATCCCATCAGTTTACGGATCGCTTCAGACGTCTGCCCCTTGGCTCGATTTTCTAGCAGATTGCCAAATAAGATCAGTGCCACGATGGTGGCGGCAATCTCAAAATAAACATCCGGACGGAGCCCTTGGTCTAAAAACCATTGGGGATAGAGCGTTGGGAAGAGGGAATACAGGTAGGCCGTACCCGTGCCGACCGCGACCAACGTATCCATCGTGGCTGAATGGTGCTTAAGCGCTTTCCAAGCATTGATGAAGAAATCACTCCCAGCCCACACCATTACGGGCAGGGTCAGCACTAGTTGCAGCCAGGGATTGTGCGCCCAGGTGGGAATCCAGGGAATATCAAGCCCAGTCATCATCGGCAATGCCCCGATCATCAGCACGCCGCCAATAATCAGACTGAAGATGACTTTGCGCGTCAGCTCCCGATCTCTGGCTGCTTGTTCCAAGCGCTCGGCGTCATCGTCGGCAGTCAAGGGATTGTCGCTCACAGGCTGCGCTGCATAGCCTGCACTATCGACCGTCGATTGGATATCAGCGGTGCTGACTTGGCGAGGGTTATAGGTGACAATGGCCTGTTCAGCCCCAAAGTTGACGCTACAGGTTTCTACTCCTGGCACCGTCTGAATGGCGGCTTCAATATTGCTGGCGCAGGAGGCACAGCTCATGCCCTTCAGCTTAAAAGTTTGGGTTTCCATGGTTGCCTCCTTTAGGCCACGGTGTAGCCAGCAGTCGTAATGGCATCTTTAATAGCTGTTTCAGACGCCTCACTGAGAATGCTGACCTGCTTGGTTTTGGGGTCTGCCGTCACCTGCGCTGCGGCGTCTACACCGTGAACGGCTTGGGTGACCGTCTCGACACAGGCAGAACAGGCCAGGTTAGGAACTGTCAAATCGAGTTGCATCCAAAAGCCCTCCCAGCGAGTGACCATTTCATCTTGAAGTCTCCAGAGAACTGTAGGGTCAAGGGGGCATGTCGTTAAGTTTTGTCAGGGTGCGTTGATTCAAGGCAGACGAGTCTGAGCGCAACGATGTCGATCGCAAATCCAGCTGAGCTAGCAGCTAAAACTTGGGCATCCACAGTTGAACCTCCTTCAGACTTTCTTTGAGAACCCACTATCCAAAATGCTCTCTGGAAGCTGCGTTCATGCAATGTGCCTGGAGGGCGATCGCATCCTCGAATTTCTAGTTGATAATCGAGTCAAAACCACGACCCGAGACACAAAGCTGTAATCGCTAGCCTAAGAAATCACTATGAAATGAAAGCTGTGGAGACTGAATTGCCAGGTTGGATGCCGAACTAACATTTATCGATGAAGTCGGGATGATATCGCCCTAGCTCTTGGGGTTGAGATTGCGGTTTTTGCTGCCTCCACGACATGGATATCCAGGCGGTGATGGTCGCCAGCGATGATGAAGCGATGGCTCGTTCCGTAGTGAAGAATCTGGACATCGATCGCTACTATGCCCGCGTGTTGCCGGAAGATAAGGTGAACCGCATTAAAGAACTCAAGAAAGAAGCGCCCACTGCCTTTGTGGGGGATGTCATCAATGATGCGGTGACGCTGCTGGCAGCCAACATGGGCTAGCGATTGGCGCAGGAAACAATATGGCGATCGAATCTGCTGACTTGGCACTGGTTAACGATGATCCGCTGTATGTGGTGAAAGCCCTGGTGTTGGCGAAAAAGACCTACGGCAAGATGATTCAAAATCTGTTTTGGGCGACGGGCTATAACGTCATTGCCAGTCCGTTAGCGGCGTGCATGTTGTCGGCCTGGGGGTATTGTGCTGTCTCCTGCGGTGGGCGCACTGCTGATGAGTCTTTCCACGGTGATTGTGGCGATTAACGCGGCGATGCTACGTCGGGCAAAACTGGCTTGAGGCCACAGAATTTCACTCAGCTAAGCCTGCTTGGTCACTTGGTTTGAACGGAGGTGCAGCAAGGATAAGAACTCTGCCAACTCGACTAAGCCTTCCGCTTCCTGGCGCTCTGCTTGAGAGAGGATAGTGCCCTCATCCTGGCGATCGAGTAGATGCTGCAACCGCGCCTGCACCGCGTGAGGAAGCTGAAATTGGGTGAGTTCGACAGGGATTTCGATGATTTCCGGCATGGAATTAAGCTGCTCTGCTAGAAAATGCCTGGTATTTTGATTTTACGTGACAGGCAGGCAGTGGTGTGCTTTTCTAGCAGAGCGCATGAGTGTGAGAAAGCATTCGCTGAGGAGCCTTTGCACGGCAATCGTGACGATTAATGCGGTGATGCTGCGTCGGGCTAAGCTGGCTTGACAGATAATATCTGAACTGAAGGGGTTTATCTGTCACAAACGACGGATAACAACTCTCTTGTCTAGAATTAGATGTCAAATCTGACGGATCAAACCGTAGTGATGGGCGTTATCCAGTAGATCTGAACGTTGAATTAGTAGTTAGACCGCTATTGTCGCTCAGTGAATTACGCAAATACTCGCTAATCCACCGACCTCATCAAAAATGCTTTTACGTGAATGCCTCTCTTGCACTGATACTATCTAGCCGCCCCAATACCAATATGAAACTTTCTAAGTTTCAACATCACCCTATTGACAAATAGATCACATGAACTAATATGATGTGAAATGATTCTATCCATTTGTTGTCTGTGGGATTATCTTGACTGTGATGCTTTTTGATAAGTTGACTTTGACATGAAGTTCTTATTGGATACCAATATCATTATTCCTGTAGAACCTACTGCTTCTGATGGATTAGAAGTCAATACTGTAATCATTGCATCTCTCATTCAGGCCTTTCAAAATGGAGGGCACCAATATTTCGTGCATCAAGCATCTTTAAATGAGCTTAAGCGCGATTCTGATATACAACGTAGAAATACTCGAAGCAGACTATTGGGTAAGTATCCAGTGCTGAAAATATCAATGGATATTCAACCAGATGTTTCTATTGCATATTCAGATGTCAAGCCAAATTCTCATAACATAACGGACCAAATTTTATTGTCTGCTTTAGTGTCGGAGGCTGTCGACTACTTTGTCACAGACGATCTGGGTATTCATGCTAAGGCTTCTCAATTAGGAATTGCTTCTAGAGTAGCTACTAGCGAAGATGCGCTTTCAATTATTCAGGCCCTTTTCCCTACTGAACCAAGGAAAATACCTGCTCTAAAAAGTATCTTTGCTTATGAGTTGGATGCAAAGGATCCAATCTTTGAGTCCTTTCGTAAGGATTATCCAGATTTTGATGATTGGCTATCAAAGTGTAAACGAGAGCATCGCCCAGTATTGACAATAAACGTAGGCGATTCACAATTACAAGGAGTCTGTATTCTCAAAAAAGAGGATATATGTGATTATGACCTTCCTTTGCCAACACTTAAAATCTGTAGCTTTAAAGTAAATGAGGAAAGCCGGGGTTTGAGATACGGCGAGCTGTTACTTAAAGGCTTGTTTGAATATGTGACCCACAAAGAATTCAGAACGATCTATTTGGAGACCTTTGAGAAGCAAGCGGCCCTTATAAATTTATTGACAAATTTTGGGTTTGAAGTTCTTGAGTCTCGTTCCCAAAAAGGTGAATTAGTTCTCTGGAAAAGGCTATTTTATACTAATGATGAATTTCAGAGAACAGATCCTCTAGAATTTAATATTAGATTTGGGCCTCGATCACTCAAAATGGACAACGTTGGAATGTTTATAGTTCCAATCATTCCGAAGTATCATACTATGCTCTTTCCGGACTTTGAAGAGCAATTAGATATTTTCCCCGGTCAAAATCCATTTGGCAATGGAATTAGGAAAGCTTATTTATGTCGTGCTAATATCCGTTCTATCTTTCCAGGTGATGTTGTCACTTTCTATCGTTCGCATGATTTACAGGCTCTTACTGTATACGGTGTAGTGGAGGAAATAACTGTTTCCAATATTCCAGAAGAGATTGCTAGGGCAGTTGGAAAAAGGACTGTATACAAATTTGATGAAATCCAAGAAATGTGCTCATCAGAGGTTTTGGCAATTTCTTTTAGATTTTGTTCTATGGTAGATATTCCAATCAAAATGAAAGATTTGATATCAAATAATGTGCTAAAAGCGCCACCACAATCGATTGTCAGTGCCAACCAAGAAGGAGTCAAATGGCTAAAACAACAGCTGAAAAAATAGTTCTGATATCTATTCATCCAGAATTTGTTAATGCCATACTTCAAGGTACTAAGAAAGTTGAATTTCGTAAGACTAGATTCGCTTCTAGGATCTCTCATGTTGTTGTTTATGCAACTACTCCTACGAAAAAGGTGGTTTGCACTTTTGAGGTCTCTAAGATAGTCATAGAAGAGCCTACTAATCTATGGCAGATGTATTCTGATGTTGCTGGAATAAGCAAGAAATCTTTTTTTGCTTATTATAAAAAATCTGATTACGGTGTCGCTATTGAAGTTGGGGCACTTCAGAGATTCAACAGACAGTTATCATTATCTGAATTAGGTTATTCACTGACTCCTCCCCAAAGTTATCAATATCTGGACAGAAAGATTCTTGAGCGGCTTGAGGGAAGAGTACTTGTTGAGTAAAATAAAGAATATTGAACGAACATTCTCCTAGACCAAGAGGTATTAGCTCATGAATTTCTTGGCAGTAAATAATGTTTTTAGTTCTGAGGCTTAACTCTACGCAGGAGCGGACGGAATTCACAATTCAGACCATACGTAAAATTATTGGCCGCCGCTCAGCTTCACTTTATCCAACGGTTGTGTTCACGCCACGATATAAATCAGCGATCGCAACTTCCAATTCAATACTTTTCAAAAATACCTGCTCTCCCGCACCATAGATCTCGGTTTTCCATTGACCAGAATTTGATGTCACTCGCCGCCGACATTCGACCCGCATTTCATCCTGAGAAATCAACACATATTCCTCTAAAGAATCCATTAATTGATAATCCTCAAACTTGATGCCTCGGTCGAATTCTTCCGTTGATGGAGACAGTACCTCAGCAATGAGTTTTGGGTAGCGTTTCACGTAACGGTCTTCGAGATCGCGCGGATCGCAGGTGACAAAGGCATCGGGATAGTAGAAAAAGTCATCGACGTAGTTAACTTTGACATCCCCCGAAAAAAACTGACAGTCGCTATCTCGCAAATGCAGGTTAATTTCTGTCAGCAAATTGATGCTGAGACGGCTGTGGTTGTCGCTGCCGCCCGCCATTGCATAAACCAGGCCATGTCGATATTCATGGCGAATGGCATTCTCCTGCTCCATCGCCAAATACTCTTGCGGGCTAAATCCGGCTGGAATTGCAATCATGATGGCGATCGCCCTATCGAGATGTGACTGATATTCCTAATTTAGCGAACGCGGTACGAACGCAGAGGCCCTGCCAATCTAAACAAACATCGGCAAGGTAATCGTAAATGTGCTGCCTCTAACAGGGTGACTCTGTACCTGAATATCGCCGCTGTGGGCCTGGGCGATCGCGCTTACTCTCCCCAGCAATCGCAGCTCCACGAGAGTTCAAGGGTTTCGGGCAACTGGCACACTCATTTAGCCTGCCCCCTCATCTCCATTCAGTCAATGCATCAGAAAGCATTGCGATCGCCTTCGTCAGTACACTAGTACCTGACGGCAGAAATAAAGGAACTATTCATGAGGTGAGTGGTTTGCC
>ERZ1740058.614-NODE-614-length-25036-cov-7.712542_pt1 | contig 25036 bp, 22 predicted proteins | sample MGYA00581745_ERZ1740058 | MGnify/ENA primary metagenome ERZ1740058 (study PRJEB43018, sample SAMN04849742) | marine metagenome | isolation source: floating plastic debris | place: Pacific Ocean | collected 2008-08-30 | study: EMG produced TPA metagenomics assembly... | reverse complement strand
CTTCAGGGCCTTGGACGCCTTGCCCCTGGCAAACGCGTGCTGCGTCAATGGGCCGAGCCCGAGCATCGCGGCGGCGCTCGCGGCGGAAGCGGTCAGCAGGAATTCTCGTCGGGTCTGGTGCATGTTGTCTGGCATGGTTGGAACCTCACGGAGGGTTTATACGTTGCCGCCGGCTGGGGAGGCCATGGGTGCAGCGCCGGGTGTCGGCGCGGGATTCGTGTCATCGAGCTCGGGTAGGCCTTCTTCTTCCTTGTTTCCGAGCCACACACCGAGGAGGAGCGCGCCCACGCCAAGCGGCACCGCCAGCCACGCGGCGGCGAGCCCCACGATCACGAGGCCGGCGTCGGCGACCGTACCGACGGTGTCGCCGCCACGGTACACAAAGGTGTCGATGATGCCCTTGGCCTTGTACTTGTCCGCCCTGGGCACGACGGTGAACAGCGTCTCTCGGGCCGGCTTACTGAGGGCGTAGTGGCACGCACGGCGAGACGCCTCGAACACTCCGAGCACGAGCAGGACGGGCGCGGCGGCGAGCCCGACGAAGCCGATGATCGTGACTACTGGAACGATGGCCAGCAGCGCGCCGACGCCGAAACGCCGCAATAGACGGCCGGTCAGGAAGACCTGGAGCAGCACGGTCAGGACTTGTCCACCGAGCTCGATCCACGCCATGACCTGGGCGCGCGCCTCGGTGCCCTCGGTGAACGCCTCGACGATGCGGGCCTTTTCGAAGTACAAAAGCGTGGAGAGGATCGTGAACGCCGCGACATAGCCGGCGATGCCTAGCAGGTATGGCGACCGCATGACATCGACAATGCCCTGCCAGCTCGTACCACCCAGCGGCATGTGTGCGAGCGCGTGCTTCGGCGAGCCCATGCGACGTCGCGTCGCGATCGCATCGAGCACGAGCGCCACACCGCCGGCCATGAGGATGAGCACGGATGCGCCCGCGAACAACCCCGTCGTACCGATTGCCGTCGCGAGGAATCCGGTCCACGCCGAGCCGCAAATGGCGCCGGCCGTTCCACCGACGGCGATGAAGCCGAACAGCCTGCCCGACTGCTCTCGGGTAAAGATGTCGGCCATGAAGCCCCAGAAGACCGTGGTCGCCATGAGGTTGAAGACGCTCAGCCAAACATAAAAGAAGTTGCCGACCGTCTCGGACTTCTGATCGCCCAGCACAAGGAACGCAACCAGGAAGCCCACGAGGCACACCACGCTGAAGCCGTAGACCAGCGGCACAAATACGCGGCGGGAGACACGCGACGCGACTGCCGCGAACACGAGGTTGGCCACCAGCATGACAACCAGCGTCCCCAGGAAGAGCAGCCGCAGCGCGTCGACCCCACCCGCGAGGCCCATGGCGTCGCGGAGCGGGCGGAGCATGAAGTATCCGAAGAGAAGGCAGAAGAAGTACGCAGCAGACAGCACCGCCGGTGCGAGCTCGCCCGGTTCAACGGCAACCAGGCGCTCGGCGAGGCGTCGGACCATCGTGGTCAAACATGATGCGCCTCTCGTCGGCGTCTGTCGAGGATTCCCGGACCATCGTCCGGAACACCTTCTAGACTCCCGGGCCATGGACGCGAACGCCGGGGGAGCATCGCCGCAGCCGAGCGATCAGGATCGCGCCCGCACCCTGTGGCTCCGCACCGAGGACGTCGTGAAGCACCGGCTGCTGCTCAGTGCCGTGCTGCGGCTGTTGGGCATCGGCGTGGCCCTATACCACGCCTACACGACGGCGATGTGGGTCGGCTTTAGCTTCGCCAACGGGAACTTCATGGCGTCGCTCTTCTGGATCGGCCAGCCCGCGCTGATCACCATCGCCGGAGTGGCCCTCGCGTACTTCGCGTCGGCGATCGCCCGAAAGGCGGTACCGGCACGGATCACGATCCTCCGGTGCCCAGAGTGCGACTACGAGCTTACCGAGCTGCGCGACGGCCGATGCACGGAGTGTAACTACCTGCTCTCACCATTCCGGACCGATCCGCCAAGCGATCTGGACAGGGCCGCGACCATCCAGAACATATTTGGTGGCATCTACCGGCTCACTGGCTTCGGCATCGGCGCATGGGCCGTCATCGAGCTCGCGTGGCTGACGATCGGTGCGGCGTTCGCGATCGAGTCGATGTTCGACTGGTTCATGATGGAGGATCGGGCCATCAAGACGTTTGTCATCTATCGAGGCTTAGTGCTCGCCCTCGGCGTGACCATCGTGTTCTTCGCACCGAGGCTGGCCCGGCACACGGTGCCATCGGTGGCATTCGGGTCGAACAAGGCAATGAACGAAGGACATGGCTCTGGCGCGACCGAGCGTTAGGCGGTCACGCGACCCACGGCGGCGGCGACCTCGGCAACCGCTCCGCCCACACCCTCGGCCATCCCCCGCTGCTTCTCGTCCTTGAGGTTGCCTGCATCGTCGAACGCTTCGTGCGCGACGGCCAGCGAGTACTGATCGGGCAGCACGATCGATTTGATGTGGCCGAACAGCATGCGGTGGATGGGCAAGCCGCGGATGCCGCCGAGCCCGCCGGGCGATGCCGCGACCAGACCGATGACCTTCCGGTCGAAGCACTCCAGCGGGCCCTCGCCCTCGGCCGGCCGGCTGACCCAATCGACCGCGTTCTTGAGCGCGGCGGTGATCATGCTGTTGTACTCGGGGCAGCCGATGATGAAGCCGTGGTGGGCCTTGAACAGGGCCTTGAGCTTGAGGCAGTTCTCGGGCAGGCCGTGGGTGGCTTCCTCGTCCTCATCGAACACCGGCAACGCGAAGTCCTTGAGGCGGATCACCGTCACATGCGCGCCCGCGGCCTCAGAACCCTTCGACGCGGCGACGGCGAGCCTTTGGTTGAACGAATCGGCGCGGAGGCTACCGGAGAAGACGAGGATCTTGGGCTGGGCCATCGTGGGTGCTCCCTGAATGAAGTTTTGGTGTCGCTGGAGCGACGAGCGTAGCCGCGAAGTCTCCAGCACGCGACGCGTGAGAGTCGATGTCAAGGGTCAGCCCGGTTGCTTCGCACGACTCACTATTAGGAGCAGGCATGCGCTTCACGCCAATCATTGCCTCGTTCGTGCTTGCAACGTGTTCCCACGGCCAGCACATCGTGGAGATACTGCCGCCAGACGGTTTCGAGGCGTGCAGCCCACGAGATCTGTCGACCTCGGGCGACGTGGTCGTCGGCAACGCGTCTGGTACCGGGTCCCGCTTCGCAGCATTTCGATGGACGCCGGACACGGGCTCTGAGGTCCTGCCCGGACTCCCCGGCTTGCCTGCCAAGTGGGCTTCGGCGGTGAGCGCGGATGGCCGCACGATCCTGGGCAGCGTCGAGTCCGAGTTCGGCGAGGTAGCCGTCGTGCTGTGGCAAGCTGATGGAAGCATCGAGCGCCTGGACTTGCCGACGAGCTTCGTGCGCATCAGTGGAATCGGTCTATCTGAGGATGGCACGGTCGCCGCCGGATTTGGGGTCGACGCAGACGATAGTGTTCGAGCCTGGCGGTGGACACGCCAAGATGGAGTTCGCGTGTTGCCGTTACCCGCAGGCACGAGCGTCGTCATTCCGCTGGCCCTCAGTGGTGACGGCAGCTCGATCACCGGCTTTGTTAGAACCGCAACGTCTGCCCTGGGGGCTCCGTTCCGATGGACCGAGCAGAGTGGTTTTGAGTGACTTCCAATGCCGCCCGGTTCCGAAGGCGTGCAGCCGAGAGCCGCGAGCTTTAGTGGCAACTTGATCGTCGGTGATTGGTTCAGCGACGCCTTGTGCCTGTTCCCCTATGCATGGTCTGCGGATCGAGGCTTCATCGAACTGCCACCAGCCGGACCAGAACTCGCATTCGGATCCGGATCGGTTTCGCCAGATGGCACGGTCTGGATCGATCGCCCGTCCGACGGCGCACTGCTCTGGAGAGAGGATCTGGGGCTCTACGAATTCGAGGACGTGCTCGAGGCCCGCGGCGTCCGGCTGTCCAGCCTGCGCACGAACTACATCTCGAACATCTCGCCCGACGGCACCGCCATCATCGGTCTGAGCGACGATCGCCCCCACGCTGGCAGCGGCGTCGACCGCGCCTGGCTCATCACCAACTTTGCCATTCCCACCGACTGCCCGCCAGACACCGACCTCAACGGCACCCTCGACGCGTTCGACTTCCTCGCCTTCCTCGATCGGTTCGCCGAAGGGGATCTCCGGGCCGACCTCGATGGCGACGGCGAACTGACGGGGGCCGACTTGGTGGCGTTCCAAGCCGCCTTCGACGCGGGCTGCTGAGATTTCTTCTCGGGCCGCGTGACCGCGCGACCTGGCTGTCGCGCCGGTTGTGGAGCGGGCGTGGGGCCCGCTCCACCTTCAAGGAGAACAGCCATGCCCATCGCCGCTCGCACCGCTTCGGTCCTCTCGCTCGCCGCGCTCACGCTGTCCGCTGGACAGGCCTGGTGCGTGCCGTTGGCGCCCGGGGATCGCGTGACCCTTCCCGGCAGCTTTTCGCCGGGCACCGTCATCCGCGACCGGCTGATCCCATTCACGATCATCGACGGCTCCGGCCGGTCCCGCACAGGCACGATCCAGGACCGCGTCATTCGGCAGGCGGACGGCACGCTCGTGTTCCGACCGAGCATTAGCGGCGTTGGCGGAACGTCGTCCTTTGGCATTTCACGAATCGTCGTTGAGGGCTTCGAGGGCTTCTCGACCGACGTCGACTACGACCCGTCGAGCTTCGGCTCGTCCGCACCCACGAGTTGCGCCCGCAGCGGCGACGGCGACGACCTCGACTACAGCTTTAGCTTCGCACCGATCTTCGGCGGTGGTTCATCGCGGGCCTTCTTTGCGCGCACCGATGCGAGGCAGTTCGACACTGCGGAGGGCAGGATCAACCTCGTCCTCGAAGACGGTCGCAGCACCACCGTCGTGATCTCCGGACCGGTCATCGACACCACACCACCCACAGTGCGCATCACCAGCCCGGCGCCCGAGTCGTGCGTGTGCCCGTTCTCGATCGGCTTGGTGAGCATCGACGGCATCGCATGCGATGACGAGAGCGACATGACCTACTCGGTGCGCATCCGCCGTTCGGGTGATGCTGATGGCACCGGCTGGACCGAGTTGACCCCCACCACCAGCGAGGTGTGCTCGACGGGTCGCCTCGCGCTCTGGAATGCCGCCAGCCAGCCCGACGGCGAGTACATCGTGGAGGTCGAGGCGATCAATGAGGTCGGCCTTGTATCGACCGCAGCGCTGGAGTTCAGGCTCAACACGGTTGCCAGCCCGGCCTCGATCCGCACACCGGAAGACGGGACGATCATCGGCGGCAGGTCGTGCCTCGACGGCACCGTTGGAGAGAATTGCTTCAGCAACTACCGCGTCGACTACCGGCCGGCGAGCGGCGGCTCGTTCCTGCCCGTCGACGCGTCCAGCCCGTTCTATACCGGACGGGTGATCAATGACCCCATCGCGTTCTGGGACACGCGTTCGGTTTCTGACGGCGATTACCAGGTGCGCGTCCGCGTGAGCGACATCTGCGACAACACCGCCGACGTGCTGCGAACCTACGAGGTCGACAACACCCGGCCCGTCGCACGCATCGACACGCCAACGCCATGCGAGTGGATCAGCGGCCAGGTGGAGATCAAGGGCGAGGTGTTCGACAAGAACCTCAGCTCGTGGGTACTCGAGTACACCGGCGGCGATCAGCGCAGCTGGCGCACCATCGCAACGGGCACCAACAACGTGCCGGCCGGCGGCGTGATCGCAGAGTGGGACACGTCCGACCTCCAGCGTTGTGCGTACACCGTTCGTCTGCGAGCGGCGGACAAGGCCCGCGTTGGCTGCATCGCCCCCAGCGGTAACGCGACGCACGACATGGTCTCGGTCAGCGTTGGCTGCGAGGCCGACCTGAACGGCGATGGCAAGCTCGACATCTTCGACTTCCTCGCCTTCCAGAACCTGTTCACCATCGGCTGCCCATGAGGCACCCAAGATCCTGACAGAAAACCCGTCGAGGGGCGCAACCCCTTGGCGGGTTGTTGCGTGCCGCAACCGCGCGTGCGATCTTCGCGAATACCCGGACCCGATGCGGAAACACCCGTGACCTGAAGGAGGAGTACAGAATGCTTAGGACGTGCACACTCGCGCTCTCTTGTGTCGCCGCGGCCACCATGGCATCGGAGACCATCTTCGAGACCAACGACCCGTTCGACAGCCCCTTCGGCCTGGTCGGCTTCGATGTCTTTACGGAACAGTCCGTCGCTGTCAGATTCGTGCCGGATCAGGATTACAGGCTCAGCCGCATCTCGTGCTGGTTCATGAGCAACGACTTTGCGCGGCCACTGGATCGCCCCGTGCGCCTGAGCGTGCAGACCGACGAAGCGGTCGGAGACGCGTTCATTCCGTCGGGCGTTGAACTCGAGGTCTTGGATCTGGAGATCACGGCCGTTGGCTGGGATCCGCAACTCGACAGCGTCGACGCCAGCGGGGACACCGTGCTCGCCGCAGGCGAGGCGTACTGGATCGTGGCCGAGAGCGACTACGGTGCGGCGGCCAACCCGGTGTGGAACTGGGCGACCGGCGTCACCGGGTACACGGCGGTCACCGTGTTCGGGGGCGGCGCGTGGCAGCCCGGAGGCGAAGGCGCAACCGTCGGCATCATCGTCGAAGGCGAAGTTGCAGGCTGCCGCGCGGACATTGACGGCGATGGCTCGCTCACCCTGTTCGACTTCCTCGCGTTCCAGAACCTCTTCGACGCGGGCGAGCTCGCCGCCGACTTTGATGGCGACGGCAGCCTCACCCTGTTCGACTTCTTGCAGTTCCAGAACGAGTTCGACGCCGGCTGCGCCTGAACGCCCGACGAGTTGCTGCCAGCGTTCGTGTCGGCCGCGCCAAGCATGACGGTGCGACCGCGGATCTTGCCCAGCTTCACGACCGAAAAACGACGCTCTTGCGGGCGAATTCACCAACTCCTAATGGATGTCTGACCGGCTCGCCGTGCCGGACCTCTACTATTTTGCCCCGCCGAGTCCGGAGGATGACGACCCGATGCGTTGGGGCCCCGGGGGCCCCAGTCCGGGGCTGGCGGCTGGACGATAGGGAGCACCCATTATGACCCGTACTGTTCTTGCGATGTGTGGAATGGCCGTGGCGTCGAGCGCGATGGCCCAGGAGACCCGCTCGGCCGTGGCTTTCGAGACCGGCACCATCCAGGCGACCGGACCGCGGCCCGGCTTCGGCGGCGACAACTTCTTCAACGTTCAGGGCGAGGGCTCGCCGCCGCAGTTTCGCAGCTACGGCGTTGCCCGCTGGGAACTTACTTCCATCCGGGCCGAGTTCGACTCGCTCTTCCCCGGCGGCTGGGATGTCACCGAGTTGGCGCTCGAGATGACCCAGGACAACGCCGGCTTCACCAGCGACGGCTTTGTGGCCGTGTACTACTCCACCGACGACACCGCCGACATCAAGACTGCGCTGAGCGATCTGTTCTACCCGTTCTTCGACCCCAGCTCGGGCGATCCGCAACTCGACCTTGGCAGCCCCAACCCCATCCTGGCCTACCTCTTCTTCGAGATCGAAGATGGCACCATCGATCGCTACGACCAGGACGGTGGTCCGGGTGGCGCGGGCGAGGCTCTGGATCTCATTGACGCCCTGGCCACCGATATCGAGACCGATGACTTCCTCACCTTCGTGTACGTCGACGACCTCGACCCCGCCGTTGCGGCCACGTATCGCGGCCAGACCGAGTTCGAGGGCCGCGAAGGTCCGAAGCTGTTTATCACGGTCGATGGAGACGGCGGCTCGGGATGCCGCGCAGACCTGGACGGCGACGGCAGCCTGACGCTATTCGACTTCCTCCAGTTCCAGAACCTGTTCGACGCGGGCGACCTCGCCGCCGACTTCGATGGCGACGGCAGCCTGACGCTGTTCGACTTCCTGGCCTTCCAGAACGAATTCGACGCCGGCTGCTGATCCCGCGGGTGAGGGCCTGCCGCGTTGGACCGGTGTCTACATGGGCACGTTAGACGGCCCACCCAAATGCGAATCCGTGCACGGCCCACATCCATGCTGGTGTGGGCCGTGTTCTCGGTACCTCGCGGGGAGGTCCTGCCTTCAATTCACCGTACGCGTGCAAGTATTATGGTTATCGGTCGTACATTCGGAAGGAATCTCTCGATATTTGCTTCCATTTTGCTCAGATTTGGGGTACATTATGCGTGACGCTTGAATTCGTGAGCGTTGTTTGCAAGAGGTCGTACGCCTCTGTTCTGTCAGGACTTTGCTAGTACCATCCCTGGGGAGGAATACAATGCAGAAGAAGTATGTGTTTGCCACCGCTGCTGTCGCTGGTCTGGCCACCGCCGCGAGCGCCCAGACCCGCCTGTCGCACAACCTTGAAGAGACCGTCGTGACGGCTGGCGCCGGCATCGCGTGCGCCGGTGGCACGCCTCAGACCACGACCGACAACTTCTGGTCGCGTTCGTTCACGCTGGCCGACTACGGCGTGACCGAGGACTTCACCGTGAGCTCGGTTGAGTTCGGCGTCGAGAACCTGTCGCTCCCGACGGTTATCGAGACCACCATCACCGTCGATCTCTACGAGGTCCCCGCGGGTAGCGCTCCGCTCGCACCCGTCGGCGCCCCGCTCGGCTCGGCCAGCATCCTGACCACCGATCGCGCTCTCGAGATCATCACGCTCGACATCGATGGCACCGTCAGCGCCGGCACGGCCCTGATGGTCGAGGTCGTCTCTGAGGACCTCCAGGCCCTCGGCGGCGAGTCGTCGGGCAACGTGTTCTTCATCGGTGGTAACAGCTTCGGCCAGACCGCCCCGAGCTACGTCCGTTCGGCCGCCTGTGGTATCTTCGATCCCACCGACGTCGCCGACTTCGGCTTCCCGGACGCCCACTTCCTCATCATCGCCGTTGGCGAGGGTGGCGGCGGTGGCGGCTGCCCGGCCGACATCGATGGCGATGGCTCGCTGACCATCTTTGACTTCCTGGCCTTCCAGACCCTCTTCGATTCCGGCGACCTCGGTGCCGACTTCGACGGCGACGGCGTGCTCACCATCTTCGACTTCCTCGAGTTCCAGACCCAGTTCGACGCTGGCTGCCCGTAAGTCGAAGCCAACTTCATGCGAATCTGATTCGCTGATGTGACTCATCAAGCCCCCGCGAGCGAACTCGCGGGGGCTTGTCATTTGGTGGGCAGTGATTCCACGCGGCAGAGCCGCACGATGATCGCGTGAAGGCCGTTCAGCGGATCGTCAGCGAGGGCGTGCCCTTCGCCTGGCGGATGGAAGCGAGTGCGAGCTGGCTCTCGAGGTTGTTCAGCAGCTCATCCAGCGCGCGATGCAGGCGCTTTTGGGGCGCGGATTCGCCCTCGAAGTTCGAGGCAGGCTCTCCCGAATCGCTGTTCTTGCGCAGATCCATGGTGATCGGCACGGATCCGAGGAACGGCAGGCCCAGCCGCTGGGCCATCTGCTGGGCCCCGCCGCGTCCGAAGATGTCGTACTCCTGACCGTCCGGGGCAACGAAGACGCTCATGTTCTCGACCACGCCGAGGATCTCGACGCCGAGCTGTTCGAACATCTTGGCGGCTCGGATCGCATCGTCCTGAGCCACCCGTTGCGGCGTGCACACAATGACCGCGCCGGTGAGGTTCAGGCTCTGGGCCATCGTTAAGGGGACATCGCCGGTGCCCGGGGGCAGGTCGATCACCAGTTGATCGAGTTCGCCCCAATCGGTCTTCTCGGTCAGCTGCTTGAACGCGCCGTGCGCCATCGGACCGCGCCAGATCAGCGGCTTGTCCGCATCGACAAGCTTGCCGATGGTCATCGACTTTACACCATGCGTGAGGAAGGGCTGGAACCGGCCGTCGAGCACGTTCGGCTCCATCGTGTTCAGGCCCATGAGCGTGGGAAGGCTCGGCCCATAGATGTCGCCATCGAGCAGCCCGACGGCGCGGCCCCGTCGCGCAAGGCCGACGGCCAGGTTAACCGAGATCGTGCTCTTTCCGACTCCGCCCTTGCCCGCGCCCACCGCGATCACGTGCGTGGCGTTGATCCCGATGGACTCGTCCGGCGGTGGAGCTTCCTTCTGGCCGCCTCCCGCTGGAGGCGGGGATTGCTCGCTCGCGGGTCTGAGGGCGCCCTTGGATGACGCTTCGAACGCGCTCTCCCGGATCACCACCCCTGAGTGGTTCACGAACTGCACCAGTAAGGCCCGCACGCGCTCGCCGGCTCGCACCGCACCTTGGCGGATGGACTCGAGGCATGCGCCGGCAACCGCCTCCATGGCCGGCGGCTCGCCAGCGATATCGGGCAGGTGCAGCTTGATGGCAATGCCATCTTCAAGGATGGAAACCCATTCCAGTCGTCGGGCGGCCACGAGATCCGCATCGTCGCCGGTGGCCTTGACGGCGGATAACCAACGCCGGACTTGTTCTTCTGAGATTGCCATAGTGCCTCGGTGGTGGAGAGCTCGACTCGGCCGACAACCATGATATGTACACAGGATGCAATGCACTCCCCGATGGGCCGTTGTGCGGGTGTTGCCGGGGTGTTGGCAATCAAGAAGCCGCACCATGTGCCCCGCAGTACACCGCGAGGGCAATACAACCCGCCCCCCCCCGGATCGCCGCGTTGGAAAGGAGTGTTCGATGAAGAACCACAGCACCAACAGAGTCATCGCCGTGCTCGCCGTCGCCGGTTTGGCAAGCATCAGCGGGACCACCATGGCGCAAGAGCGTGATGTTGAGGCCGCCGACGATCGTCCGTTGCTTGCCGGCCCACAAGTACAAGAAGAACGTTTACCGGGCGTTGAGTCGGGCTTCACGATGGAGCGTGGCGAGTCTGCTCGCATGGGTGGCCAACCCGTGCCACCACAGGCCTTCCGTGCGGTACTCTCATCACTGATGGCCGAAGACGCGCCGATGACCGTGCGGATCTCGCCGGAGCAGCGCGAACGCATCATGGCGCATGTGCGCGAGTTTGAGTCGAAGGCCCGTGGGCTGCGAGACGGTGGCTCACGCGGCCAACGCCGTGCAGCATCAGAGCAAGACCGCCGCTCGGGCGTCGATGATCGGGCTGCCAAACGGCGCGACGCTGGACGGCAATTGCCCGAAGCGGTCGAGGAAGGCCGTCGGGGTCGGCGAGGACAATCCGACGCGCGGCCCGAAGATGCGATGGCATCTGATGAACAGCGCGCCGTGATGGCACGGGCGATGGCCGACCTCCAGCATCGGATCTGGGCCGAGCTCAGCTCTGCCCAGCAAGCGCATGTCGGCACGCAGATCGAGGAGTACCGCGCTCGCGCCGAAGAGCAGCGTGCCGGCCAGCTGCGCGAGCGGTATCGCAAGGAGATCGGCCAGCGATTCGATGAGGCCGAGCAGCAGCGCGGCGGTGCGCCGAGGCAGCGAGATCGTGGCGGTTTCAACGAGGGCGAGGTGGATAGCTTCGGCACGCTGCTCGCCGACTTACCAGAGCCGGTGCGTGATCGAGTGAGCCGCCGACTCGAGAACCTGTCCGAAGAACGGCGAGCCGCATTGCTCGAACGCATCCGCAACATGTCGCCCGAACAACGGCAGCGACTCGTGCAACGCCTGACACAGGGCAGCGCCGACACGCCCAACCAACGCAGGCAGCCCTAATCGCGCGAGAATCTCAGACGTGCTCCAACCCACCGCCGCTGGAGGTATCCGGCGGTGGTGGGTTTCGTCTTTGCGCGGGTCGATAGGGGCAAAAACCCGCCTATGTGGTGCAAAACACGCTTCGCCAAGCTGTGGGCTCGCGAGCGAACAAAGGCGAGCGGACTACGGACTGACCGGCCGGGATTACAACACCTGGTGATGGAAGCAAAAAGATTGGGTGAACGAAAGCCGGATTTGACCGATAATCAGCGTATCATTTGGAATCTCTCTCTCTCCTCCAGCGGGGTGCCGTCTAGCGATGGTGCCCCGCTTTTGTCATGCGCGCACGTGGCATGATGTCGCAGATGCGTCGCCTTCGAGGAGCCGCTTGGAGCTATCGCCCATCGATCTCGCGGCTGGCGTTGATGCCGGCGGGCCTGAGTTCGTCGGGCCAGAGCCGGTTCCATTGATCGAGTTCGCCTCGCGTCGCCAGCGCGTGCCAGATGATCACGCCGGATGCGCCATTCTCCGCCAAGATCCTGAAGACCTCCTCGTGCTGGAACTGTTCGACGGCCTCGCGGCCGAAGTCTTCTCGTGAGTAGAAGATCGGCGAGTGGTATGGAAGCACGGGTTTGCCATCAGCCAGCCGCACGCTCTCGCGGATCATCGACGCGAGCCATTCTTCGTGCACTTCTGTCGTGATCTCGCCGGGAGGTCGCCGGCCGGGCGGATAGCTTTCCCGAACCCGGCGTGAGGGATAGATCCGCGGGCTGATGACATCGACCGCCTCGAAGTACCAGGCGATCTCGTCGTTCATGCGGCTCGGCGCGTGGGACAGATCGCCGTACCCCTTGACGCCAAATGGGGTGAGGTCCGAGTAGAAGAGCACCTGCGGATAGTTGTAGAAACCCCATTGCGCGCGCGGTCGCAGCTGCTTGCAGCGGTAGTAGGTCGAGAGCAAGAACGTTCGCATGAACGCCTCGTATGTGCGCTTGAAGACCGCTTCGGCTTGCTCGTCTGACAGTCGATCTAGAAGGTACGGCCGCTCGGCGCGGATGTAGTCTCGCCAGTCGTCCTTGTAGTCGCTATCGAACGCGTCTTCCGGTTCGTCGCTGGGGTTGTTCGGCGTCCGATCCCACAGCGCCCAGAAGGGCTCGTAATCGATGATCACCACTCCCGTAAAGCCAACAGGCACGAGCTCATCGACGTGTTCTTGCAGAACCTGGAGGTGCTGAGAGAGGTCCTTGTTCTGCAGGGCGATCAGGTGTGCGCCCTGGCGCCTGTAGCGCCCGATCTTCCAACCGGAGATGTTGATGACATCACGCGTGTACGGCGTGTTCCGAAGATCCAATCGGGCGAGCGGGTCGTAGCCCAGCGAATCGACGAGGGGCCGGTTGGTGCTTACGGCGAGCAAGAATTGGAAGTCGCCTGACCGAGCGGCGGTCTCAGCGGTGCCACGCTCGCCGGAGACCGACGTAACCGGCCCTGTCGCAACCGCGGCGATGCAGGCGAGGGAGCCGAGCAGCATCGCGGAGCACGCTCTTCTGATCCGATAACTGCGCATGGTCTCGCTTCCTCTCGAGTCGGGCCCGGCCAGATGGCGATTCGACGGCGGCTCCTCGCACCCGAAGCAGCCCAACGGCTCCGTACTATGGCCGCTCGCGCACTCGATTATCGCCAATCCGGGCGGTGAGTTGCAAGTTGCGGATCGAGCAAGCCGAATGAAAATGCGGGCTGCGTGGCCTGTATTGCGAACTCGATCGGGATACGGGACGTCTTGATCGCACCGCGGACCCCGGCCGGCACGCTGGGAAGACGGATCCGCACGTTAGGTCTTCGTTTATGCTTGAGCAGTATCTCGAAGTCGTACCCATCCCGGTCCTAATCGCGGCCCCCGCCCTGGCGGGCCTTGTGTTCCTGTTGTGCCCTGCACGGCTGCGGCTTCCGGCCGCTCTGGTCATCCTGCCGCCGTTCCTGATCATCGGCCGCCTTCCCTTGCTTGGAACCGTGGCCCTAGGCGCCAAGGCCCTGGGCTTTGCCATGCTGCTGGCCTTGGGTGTCGCCGCCATGCTCTCGCCCGGACCGAAGCGGCGGTTGCACCCGCTTTGCTACGCCTACGTGCCGTTGGCGTTCGCCGCGCCGTTCTTCATCGTGACGACCGAGGACCCGGCGATCCCGATCCTGTACGGCGTGCAGTGGATCTGTTTGGTCTTCGCAGCGATCATGTTGTGCCGGACCATCGTCGATGCCGACTCGCTCTTCCACCTCGTCAAACTTCTGGGGTACGGCTTCCTGCTTGCGACGCCCATCCTGCTGAGCGCCCTCGTCACCGGGCAATGGTCGTATACCGGCCACTCGAGGTTCGAGCCGTATGGCGCGTCTGCGGTCCAGACGAGCATCGTGTTCACCATGACGGCGGGCCTTGGGGCCTACTTAGCCTTCCGCGACAACACGAAGATCATGCGGCCAATCTGGATCGGCATGGTCGCTGCCGCGACTGGCATGGCGCTGCTGACCGGCACGCGGTCGGCGATGATCACACTCATCGGCGTGTGCGCGCCGGTCGGGTTCTACGCGATCCGCAAGCCGGTACTCGCAGTACCGGCCCTCGGTGTCGTGATCATCGGGATTGCGGTCGTGCTCAGCCGGGTCGACTCGAATCCGTTCGATCGATACAAGACGCTCGAGACCGCACGCGGCGAGCAGGCGGTCGAGTACATCCAGGAGTCCATCGCCCAGCGCCCACTTACCGGTCTGCTCGGCACTCGTGGCTTCAACGCACAAGTCGACGAGTCTCTGGGCTTCCACGCGCACAACGCGTACCTCAAGATGGCCTACACCGGCGGCCTGGTCATGCTGGTGCCATACCTGATGCTGGCGGGCATCACGCTGCTTTGTGCGGTCTATGTCTTCCGCAATCGGCGGCTCTTCGACACGGATCCGTTGCTGACCTCCGTGCTTGTTGCGTTCATGTTCATGATCTACGCGCAGGGCATGGTCAACCACATGATCTATCAGGCCACGCACACGTGGGCGCTCCTGCACGTGTTGCTGTCCATGCTGTTCATCACGCAGGCCGGCGAAGTCGTGAAGTACAAGCGAGAGTTCCCCGCACTCGCCGCGATGCAACTGAAGGGCCATCGCCTCGCGGCCCAGTAGGGCCGTACGTGAGTAGAGCTTCGGTCGGAGGCTTTACGAGGACGCAGTCTTTGACGCGTGGGCCCGACGGCGCTCCTCGAACTTCTGCCGCGTCTTATCGGGATCCCAGATCGGATAGGTTCGCCCGATCAGCTCGGCCAAGCGCCGTTGATCTTCCTCGAGGTGCTTCAGGATCTCATCGACCGTCTTCTCTGTTGGCGGCGGTGGCGGAGGTGGCGCCTTGGGCGTGAGCGCCCGGCGCAAGCGATCACGCACGTCGGCCGAGAGCATGGGGCGAATGCGGCCGTAGGCACTCGAGCGCCGCAGCTTCATCATGAGGCCCTTGTCCCGAGACCTGTTCGTGGCGGCGTTGAACTTGGCTTCGGTGTCGATCTTCTGTACCTGCGGCTCGAAGCCAAGAAAGTCGCCCAGGCCTTCGATGGTGCCGCGACGGTCCTTGACAAACTCTTCGAAGATGAGCACACGGATGTTCTCCAACGGGAACTCCTCCAGCCAAGCCTCAAGCTGGAAGGCGTATCGCGAGAACGTCAGCGCGTGCTGGTCTTCTTCGTGGATGAAGTCATCGACGAGCTCCGCGCACGGGTGATTCGATGCGATGTGGTGGTGGTGGCTCACGATTCGGCTCACCGGCTCACGCAAGATGTACAGCAAGCGGATATCTTCCCCGAGAACTTTCCGGGCTCTCTGGGGAACATCATTGAAGAGCGGGATGCGCGCATAGCCGGTCGACGCGTCACCGCGTGCGTCGGACTCGTTTGCGCCCTTGTAGAGGGCCGCGTACTCGGCGAGCCCGCGTTCGGTGAGCACGTGATCGTGCGCCAGATTGGTCGGCTCCTTGTGGTACGGAAAGAAGACGCCTGGCTGCGACAGGAGGTCTCTGTAGAGCGTCGTCGTGCCGGCCTTCTGCGCGCCGATGATCAAGAACGTCGGGAGCTTCATGCGTTTGCCTCACCTCGTACTTGGTCGTACATCTCGATCGAGGCACGCCCGACCACCGGCCAGGTGAACCGCTCACGGACCAGCTTCGCTCCTGACTGCCCCATTTCGCGGGCCCGATCGGGATCGCCGAGGATGGCCAGGAGCGCGTCCGCGACGTCTTGGGAGTCGAGCTCGGTCTCGATGCCGGCCCCGGCTTCTGTGACCTCCGGGTAATGGCACGCCTTGGTCACCACGACCGGGAGCCCAACCGCGAGGGCCTCGGTTATGGCGATCGAGAATCCCTCTTGCCGGCTTGGGAGGCAGAACACCGTCGCGTCGCGCAGGGCGGCGAGCTTGTCCTCCCCATAGAGCGGACCGACGAGATGCACGCGGTCGCCGACGCCGAGCTTGTCGATTCGTTGCCGGGTCGGTCGTTCTTCTCCGCCATCGGGACCCGCGATGACCAGCCGAACCCGCGGATCCTCACGCGCGACGATCGCGAACGCATCGACAAGATAGTCCAAGCCCTTCTTGTGCTGGAGCCGGCTCAGGAACAAGATGATTGGATCGCCACCGAGTTCCTTAAACTTATCACGCAGGCGGCCGGGCTCTGGTAGGGCGTCGAACTCGCTCTCGAAGATTCCATTGGGGATCACTCGTGTTGGCACGTCCTTGGTGAGCGGTCGCGCAAGGTCGACCTCGTCGCGATTCAGCATGTGCAAGCATGATGCCCTGCGCAGGAAGCTGCGGTGTGTGGACGCGAGTGCCAGATCCTTCTTCCATCGACGCACCTTGTAGACCGCCGGGTCGAGCATGCCGTGCGGGGCGATGACGTATGGCACCCGGTTCCTACGCGCAACCGAAGCCGCGGCGGGGAGCATCATCTCCCACATGCCATGGACATGCAGCACGTCGGTCTCGTCTCGCAGCGTCTGTTGGAGCGCCGCTGCGGCGGCCCGCCCGGTCAGGCTTTCGGCCGCCCCCCCACGCGGGATCCAGATCGCTCGCAGCGACTCGCTTCCGGGCGTCTCGGCGATGAGGTCGAGGGCCCGCTGGTGGCCCGCTTCGTCGCCCTTGTAGGCCACGAGCGTCACCGTACAACCGTGGGCGGCTTGGGCCGCGCCCAGGCGCGTCGCCACGACCGGTGGACCGCCCGCGGCCGGATCGAGGTCGTTGATGACGTGCAGGACCCGTAAGGGGCTCACGGCGGAGGTTCCTGGTCAGACTCATCCGCTGGCTGGTCGGCCTGATCGAAACGCGGCCTGGCCTTCACCGCCTTGGCCGGGTTGCCGGCATAAATCGTCCACTCGTCGAGGTCCTTCATCGTGCACGCCCGCGCGCCCAGGATGGCCCCACAGCCAACCTTCACGGTTGGCCCGACGAAGGCGTCGGCGGCGATCCAGACATCGTCGCCGATGTCGATGGGGACCCTGAGCAGGGTGAAGTCCGGGGTCGTGTAGTCGTGCGAGCCGGCGCACAGGTGAGCGCCTTGGCTCACGACCGTGCGCTTGCCGATGCGGATCGGGCCCAGGCAATACACGATCGCACGATCGCCGATCGCGGATCCTTCCTCGACGGTGAGGTTCCAGGGGATCTCGATGCACACGGTCCGGCGGATGCGCGCCGTTGGGTGGATGTTGGCCCCAAAGGCACGGAGCATGACCCGTCGCACGCCGTACCAGTTGTGGAAGCTCGTGCGGAAGAGCGTCATCTGGACCGTGCCCCAGAGGACACGCTTGATGTTCTCGCGCAGGGTGTACGGGCTCTTGAGGCGCTTGTTGGAGAAGTCGTTCATCGCCCGCCCTCGCTTGTCTCGCTCTGGGCTGAACGCTTGGCATGCTTCATCTCGTGGCGTTTGGCATCGGACATGAACTCATACCACGCCATGTTAATAGCCATGACGAACCCGGCATAGCCGTCGAGCATGCCGCGTCGCACGAAGTAATCAAAGAAGAATCTAATGAATGGTCGACCGGGTAGGCCGCGGGCGTGCTTCTTGAGCCAGCGGCGTCGTTCGATCATGCCGCCGAAGAGCCGGGGCTGCACGCCGCCCTCGTCCTGCACGTCCCACGCGTGCGCCTCCCACGTGGTGTATCGATTATGCTTCTCGATCCACACGGAGAGGTCGGGGTAGGCGTAGTGCTTCATGTCGTGCTTGAGGTAACCGGCCTGGCCCGTCAGTAGCACCGGATGCTCGTGCACCTCGTTGTCGCCCGAGCCGGTATCACCGAGCGTACCGATGCGCTCGTATCGAGCGATGCGGTGCTTGAAGAGCCGCAGGTTCCAACTTGGGTACCAGCCGCCGTACTTCAGCCAGCGACCGAGGAACATGAATCGACGGTTGAGCCAGTAGCCATCGCCGCAGCCGGGAGTCTCGGGCACCTTGCCATTGACGAGCACGGCTTCGATCTCGCGGGCCAGTTCCGGCGTGACGTGCTCATCGGCATCGACGATGAGGATCCACTCGTTCCGCCAGCGAACGTGCTCGAGCGCCCAGTTCTTCTTCTTGGGCCAGCCAGTCGATCGATCGTAGTGGAACTGGTAGACCTCGCCACCCATGGCCTGGGCCAGGGGGATCGTGTCGTCGCTGGACTGGCTATCGACGACCGTGATCTGCTCGCACCATTGCAACCGCCGCAAGCATTCGACGATGTTCGCCTGCTCGTTCTTCACCGGCACGAGCACGCAGACCGGGACGCTGCCCGGCGCCGGGTATCCTTCGGGCACACGATCGGGCTCGATCTTTGACACCATGGCATCGGCACGCGGGTCGCGCGCGTCGGCAACGGCATCGCCGGCGTGGGGATACACCTTGGCGTCGGGCGATGCCCTGGAAGCCCCTGTTGCGGTCGCGGTCATCGGGCGTGCTCCTTCGATCGGGCATCAGCGCCTTCGTACGAACTCGAAAGCAACCCCGCCTGCTCGAGCGCCTCGGAGCACGTTATCCACCGGAATGTGCTGAGGAGATGCTCGAGCTTGTCCTGCGTCGTCTTGAGGCCAACGTAGCACTTGAAACGCCGGTGGATCGGCATCGGTACGCGCGGGCAGTCCGCGGCAAAGTCACGTGGGTGCAGGTAGACCACCGTGCCGCGACCGTGGCCGGCCTCATGATGTAGACCTTGCTCGATGCGAGACTTGGGCAGCAACCGCAAGTACCCCCCGCCGCTGTAGCAGACCTCGCGGCGCACGGGGCCAAAGCCGATGGGCGCAACGCTCATGGGCAACTCCGGCAGCTTGCGCCCACTGGGCGTGGAGAGCGAGTGCGGGCCGCGTTCGCACGCGTAGCCGCCATGGCCTCGCGCCCCCGGGAACAGCGATGCGTCATACTCCAGCCCGGCATCCAGGATTGTGTCGAACGCCCACTCGCTCCCCGGCGTGATGGAGAACGACGGCGCGCGGAAGCCTCGCACGTCAGCGTCTGGAGCGGCCGACGTGATCGCGGCGATCGAATGGTGCAGGTCGTCCAGGAAGCTCTCGGCGGTAAGCTGATACACGCGGCGATGCCAGAACGAATGCGTGCCGACTTCGTGGCCTGCATCGACGATGCGGCGCACGAGGGCAGGATGCCGATCGGCGATCCAGCCGAGGATAAAGAACGTCGCTCGGACGCCGTACTGATCGCAAGAACGAAGGATCTGGTCGGTGTATCGCTCGACGAGCGTGAACTCATCGCTGAGCTTGGGCCACTGTTCGGGATCGTCGACGGCCGGGATGTCCACGATGTGGAACCAGTCCTCGATGTCGAAAGACATCACATGCGCGACACCACCGGCCACGGACCCCGACGCCTCGTGGGCAACATCGGACCGGGTTGTAGGGCTCGCGGATGGCACGTCGGGCTGGTTCCTCTGGAGACTCGGGATCTTGGATCAGGACAGTCGATGGCCGTGGCTGCGGAGGCGACGGACATCGTCGCGAGTCGGCATGGAAAAGTGTGTCATGTCGCTCTCTGGATTTGGGATGAGGTCGTGCGGCCCGTATTCGACCGCGGCGACGGACTCGAGAATCGCCTCGGCCGCTAGGTCCTTGCCGCGGGCCATGATGTCCTCGAGCGTGTCGTGCGCGTGGATCGTGTACTTCTTCTGCACGATGATCGGGCCATTGTCGAGCTTGGCATCGACGTAGTGCACGCTGACGCCACCCTCTTTCTCGCCGTTGGCCAGCGTCCAGAAGCTCGGCATGAGCCCACGGTACTTGGGAAGCAGTGCGCCGTGGCAATTCACGATGCCGTACTCGGTCTGCTGCCGCAGCGCCTTGCGGTACAGCTGTGTGCCGCTGATCGAGACGATGAACTCGACGCCCTCGTCGCGCAGCATCGAACGGAACGACTCGGCGTTCACGTCACCGGCGACCTGCACGGGCACGCCATACTTCGCGGCGACCGACGCAACGCTCATGTTCGAGCCACCAAAGGGCAGCTTCGAGACGACCTTGCGCCACATGTACCGGCGCAGCTTCCACTGGAAGTAGCGGAAGCCGTAGAGCTTGTAGAGGTCCAGCGCGGTCTCGAAGGGCGTGCGCTTGCCCTGCTGCACGCTCTGGACGTTCACGCCCGCGGTCGTCGACGCGTGCTCGCGGAGGTACTTGTCCAGGACCTTGGGCAGGAAGAACGGATCGTCCTGGATGAACACGTACTTGCGCAGCGGTCGGCCGGGGCGTGGCAGCTCCCAGGGCTCGCTGGCCGTCTGCGTCTGTACGGTCGCGTTCTCGTTTGCCTGATCGGTTGCGGTCATGATGCCTGCTCTTCCGCTACGGGCTGGCCCTGGAATCGGCGCTCATCCTGGACGCCGATCGATGCCTCAACGACGTCGCAGAATCGGCCGCAGAGCGACGCCTTGCTGAACTGCTTGGCGATGATCTCCTGGGCCCGAGCGCCCATCTCCGCCAGCCGCTGGCGATCCGTGCCGGCGATCTCCTCCAGGGTCTCTATAGCCCCCGGGACGTCCCCATGTTCGATGTGCCAGCCGATGTCATGGTCCCGCAGGAGGTCCGAGACGTGGCACGGATCGGGGCCCAGCAGCAGGATCGGCCGCCCGACGGCCATCGCCCCGTAGACCTTGCACGGGTGGACAACGCCCACCACGTCATCGCCCACGCTGACGAGGTGCACATCGGCGGCCGAGAGCGAGTACCGCAGGGTCTCGAACGGCTGGTACGGCAGCGACCGTATGTTGGGCGGCTCGTGCTCGGCGATCGCCGCGTCGACTTCCTTCTTGCCGACGCCGCCGCCGATGAACATGAACTCGAGGTCGTCCCGCTCGCCCAGCTGCAGGCCGGCCTGGAGGACCGTCGAGATCGGTGTCGAGAAGCCGTGGTTGCCCGAGTACATCACCACGAACTTGTCGCCCAGCTCGTGCTCAGCGCGGAACGGGTTCTCGGCGTGGTCGATCGACTCGAGCTTCTCTTCGTGAGGCCAGGGCGGCATGACGTCCATCTTGTGTGTGACGTCGATCTTCTTGTTCAGCCGCTCGGCCATGAAGCGATCGAGCGCGACCACCCGACGGGCCTTGCGGAGGATGACGCGGTTGAACGCGTCGTACAGCCGCACCGGGATCGAGCCGGGCTTGAGCTTACCGAGCTCGACCATTTGGTCGGGGTTCAGGTCCATGACCCAGTAGCTGATCGGCTTGCGGCGGATTACGGAGACGACCAGCGCGGCGATCGCGGCCATCGGCGGCGAGGTGCTCACCAGGATGCCCGAGAGCCGACGCGTGAACAGCCCATGGGCGATGCACTGGAGCATGAACAGCGAGGCGGCGAGCAGCCGCACGGGGATCGAAGCCTTGCCGAAGCTCGAGAGCGGCAGGCGGCGGATGTGGACGCCGTCGCGGACCTCTCGGGCCTCGTAACGGATCGATGGGTCGTCGTAGCCACGGCTCGAGGTGATGACGTGGACGCGATGCCCGCGCCGAACGAGCTCGACGGCGGCGTCGTGCATGTGCTGGCCGACGCTGGCCGGATCCGGCACGTAGACCTGGCTGATGACCAGGATGGTCCGATTGGCTTTCGTGCTATCGGACATTGAGGGTCCTTGAGTGGGCCAGCGTCACACCCGACGGCGGCATTGGCCGTCACGCGGGGTCCGCCGTCTCCAGAACGCGGACGTAGGGAGCATCGACAACCTGGGGTCCGGCCTCCAGCGTGGATCGCCGTCTCGGCGAGCTCTGAGCGGCACGGTTTCTCGCCGGCCTTCGGGCCTCAGATCGTCGGACCCGACCTCTGAGAGAAATAGACGACTCGGATTGGCGGCCCCAGGCTTACTGCCCCTTCTTGAGCTCCTGCACGATGTACTGCAGGGTCAGCTTGTCGTCGCCTTCGGGAAGGCTCGGCATCAGCTCTTCGAACTGCTGCAACGACTGGCTGATCGTCTGCTCGCCACCGGCCTTGATCTGGGTGATCATCTGCTGAGCGCGGTCGCGATAGGACTCGGGCAGATCCTCGAGGGCGATCTCGTCGGACCCGACGGCATCGTCCTGCGCGGGCGTGTTGTCATCGCCCTCGTCCTCGGCGGCGAGCGCCGCGACTTCCTCGGGCAGCGCGAACGCCGACTCGTCGAGCTCGTTGACCTTGAGCGTGGTGATGTTCATGTCCATCGGGCCGCCGGGCATCATCGGGCTCTGCACCTTGAGCACGTGGAAGAACTCGACGCCCGAGACCTTCTTCCACTCGCCGAACGTCATGGTCGTCGTCTGCTCGCCCATCGGCGATTGCTCGGTTTGCCGCAGGCCGAGAACGCGGCCCGTGTTCGCGTCGAAGAACATGAACCCCTCGCCCTCGGTGTCCTTGGGCTCGAAGCGGACGACGTGGGCCATGCGGCCGTCAAACTCCTCGCGACCGACGACTTCCATCGTCGCCATGTCTTGCTTGATCTGCTGGGGATCGAGCATCATGATGTGGAGCGAAGCCTGGCTATCGAGTTGGTCCGCCTGCGGGCCGCTGATGATGGAGTAGCCCGCGCCGGGCATCTTCATCCACGAGGTGGTCCCGTCGGAGCCCATCTCCATGCTGCCCATGGGGCTGTCGGTCTTGGCCCAGCGACCACCCTCGCGCGACCACTTGTTCTCCATGGTGATCGCGGTGCCCATCATCTCCATGGACATGATCGTGTGAAGCGTCTTGACCTCGTCGATGGCCTCACGCCCACCGATGGCCTTGACGGCATCGGCGATGATCTTCTCGAGCGAGGGCAGACCATCTTGGGCAACCGCGGGAGCCGACTCGGCCTGCCCGATGGCGTTGCCGCCGCTGTTCTGAGCCACGGCTGTCGAGCCGGCAAAAAGCACGACACACAGCGCGGTGGACGAGGTCAGGCGAAGGTTCATGGCGTTCTCGCTTTCGTATCCTGTTCTTGGTTTGAATCGACTCTGCAAGGGCGTGTCGGTGTCACGCTCGCTCAGCCGGCCGCGCCGGCCTTCTGCTTCTGCACGTGAGCGCCGGTCGGGGCGGCCCCACGCTGAGGCACGGTGCCGTTGTACTTCTTGTTGTGCTCTTCGAGGATCCAGTTGTAGGTCTTCTCCATGCCGTCACGCAGGCGGATCGACGGGGACCAGCCGATCTCGCGCTCGATCATGTCGTTGTCGCTGTTGCGGCCGTTGACGCCCTTGGGCGCATCGAGGTTGTACTTGCGATCGAGCTTGATGCCCGCGATGTCCTCGACGATGTCCACGAGCCCATTGATGGTGACCAGCTCGTTGCTGCCCAGGTTCAGCGGCTCTATGCAGTCGCTGTTCATGATGCGCTGGCTGCCCTGGACGCAGTCGTCGATGTACATGAACGAGCGTGTCTGCTTGCCGTCGCCCCAGATCTCGATGCTGTGATCGCCGCTGAGCTTGGCCTCGAGCACCTTGCGACACATCGCGGCGGGCGCCTTCTCGCGGCCGCCTTCCCAGGTGCCAAAGGGACCGTAGACGTTGTGATACCTCGCGACGCGGGTGTAGATGCCAAAGTCCTCACGGAAGTGGCGGCACATGCGCTCGCTGAAGAGCTTTTCCCAGCCGTAGCCATCTTCCGGCAGAGCGGGGTAGGCGTCCTCTTCCTTCAGGGCCACGACGTCTTCGTCGACCTGCTTGTCTCCGTTGTACACGCACGCGGATGAGCTGTAGAAGAACTTCTTCACGCCCGCGTCCTTGGCGGCCATGAGCATGTGCGTGTTGATGAGCACGCTGAGCATGCACTCGGCCTTGTGGGTCTCGATGAAGCCCATGCCGCCCATGTCCGCGGCGAGCTGGTAGACCTCGTTGGCACCATCGCAGGCCTGGCGGCAGGCGTCGATGCCGTTGAGGTCGGCCACGAGGTTCTCGGCGTCGCTGTGCACCTGGTACCACTGGTCCATGGGCTTGCGATCGACCGAACGAACCCGGAAGCCCTGGCGGAGCAGATCGGCTGCAAGATGCCCACCGATGAAGCCACCACCACCCGCAACAACGACTAACTCACCTGCCATGTCCACTCCTCGATTGGGCCCCGCTTGGGCCGGTACGGCGTCGTTTGGACCGCCTGGGGTACCCGCCAGCCAAGGGCTGGAAGGTGGCTCCCGGGCCTCCCTCACGCGCAATGTTGATGATATCTCTCCAGACACCGAGCTTCGTCCCCCAGCGTCCGTGAGTTCACTCGGCAATACTCGGGGATTTACCCTATCAAAACGGAAACACAATTGGGGTCACGATGATCGTGGTGCACCCCACCAGTACGTTCATCGGCAGCCCGATGCGGAGGAAGTCGGTGAAGCGATAGCCGCCCGGGCCATAGACCATGAGATTGGTCTGATAACCAAGTGGCGTCGCGAAGCTGGCCGAGCCGGCGACCATGATCGCGATCGCGAACGGCATGAAGCTGACCCCCAGGTCATTCGACACACCCAACGCGATCGGGAACACCAGGGCAACGGCCGCCACGTTCGTGATCGCTTCGGTTGCCATGTTGGTGACGGCGTAGATGGCGATGAGCACGAGCAGCGGATTCTGGCCCGCGATGCTCAGGATGCCGCCCGAGATTGACGACGCTGCGCCGGAGACCTCGAGAGCCCTGCCGATGCCGAGCGCCGCGCCGATCACGATAAGGATCGACCAGTCGATGCTGCGCCGGGCTTCGGTCACGGTACAACAGCGTGTGAGCACCATCACGATGCCGGCGACAAGGGCGGCCGCGAACATCTCGTGTATACCAAGTGCCGCGACACCGACCATGCCCACGAGCAGGGCCACGGCGAGGGGTGCGCGGGCGTGGCGTCGAGGCGCCGAGTCTTCTAGTGCGCTCACGAGCAAGAAGTCGCGAGAGTTGCGGTGACGCTCGACAAAGCCCGGATCGGCCTCAAGCAGCAGCGTATCGCCAGGCTTCAGTTCGATGTCGCCCAG